>Ga0099827_10001508_pt1 | contig 12177 bp, 9 predicted proteins | sample CZO8metaG_FD_79339 | JGI IMG/M metagenome (GOLD analysis project Ga0099827, IMG submission 79339) | Vadose zone soil microbial communities from the Eel River Critical Zone Observatory, Northern California, USA - CZOApr15con1.8 metaG | ecosystem: Environmental > Terrestrial > Soil > Vadose zone ...
ATCATGCGCTCGAGCGGCTCGGTCGGCGTCGGCACGAGGTCGGGCGTGTCGAAGGTGCGGCCCTTGGTGGCGCCGCCGCGGCAGAACACCAAGCGCAGCCCGAGCTCGGCCGCAGCCTCGAAGATCACGTGGGCGGGATCGAAGCGATAGCTGTCGGAGAAGAGATAGTGGTGATCGGCGGCGGTGGTGGTGCCCGACAGGAGCAATTCCGCAAGGCCGATGCGGGCCGCGACCCGTAACGCCTCCTCGTCGAGCTTGTGCCAGAACGAGTACGGCACCGCGCGCAGCCAGGCGTGGAGCGGAACGTCGATGCCAGTGCGCACGCCCTTGAGCACGCTCTGGAACAGATGGTGGTGGGTCGAGATCAGGCCCGGGTAGATCACGCATCCCGAGGCATCGATCACGGTTTCGCCCGGCAGTGGTGAAAGCGCGCCGATTTCGGCGATGCGGCCGGCGGCGATGCGAATGCTCCCGTGCGCCCGCATCGCTTCGCCGGGCAGCCCGGTGAAGATGCCTTCGGCGCCTCGTATAAGTGTCATGTCGAAATCACGAGGTCTCGTGTCCCGGATGCGGTGCAGCGCGAAGCTCTTGCGTAGCGGTGCACCGCTGATCCGGGACCGCCACGGACCGTAACGGTCCCGGGTCTGCAGCGCATCACTTCGCAAGTGCTTCGTGCTGCGCTGCGCCCGGGACACAGAGTCTCATGCCTCGGCCCCGACCTCGCTTTCGTGCCACTGGCCGAGCGCGAGCTTGGACAACCCGGTCATGACGGTGAAGAGACCCACGCCGGCGACCGTGATCAGGAACAGCGCCGCGAACATGCGCGGGATGTCGAGCTGGAAGCCGGACTGGAGAATCTCATAGGCGAGGCCGGAGCCGCGGCCGCCAGTGCCGGCAACGAACTCGGCCACCACCGCGCCGATCAGCGCGAGCCCGCTCGAGATGCGCAGGCCGCCGAAGAAGTAGGGCAGTGCGCTCGGAATGCGCAGCCGTATGAGGGTCTGCAGCCGGCCCGCCTTGTTCATGCGGAACAGGCTGACGAGGCCGGGATCGACGCTGCGCAGGCCGAGCGTGGTGTTGGCGATGATCGGGAACAGCGCGACCACCGTCGCGCACACCGTCAGCGCCACTTGCGTGTTCTTGACCAGGATGATGATCAGCGGCGCGATCGCCACCACCGGCGTCACCTGCAGCAGCACCGCGTAGGGAAAGAAGCTCTTCTCGATCGCCCGGCTCTGCACGAACAGGAACGCGATCAGCGTCCCGAGCACGATGGCGGCGCCGAAGGCCTGCAGCGCGATGCGCAAGGTGATGCCGAGCGCGCCGAGCAGGGTCGTGTAGTCGCTGGCGAGCTTCAACGCGATGTCGCTCGGCTTGGGAAACAGGTAGATCGGCACGTGCGCGGCGCGGCAGCCGATCTCCCAGAGCACGATCATCACCACGCCCACCAGGACGGGCGCCGCGATCGAGGTCGCGGCGTCGGATCGGGCAAAGGATTTCAGCGGTGACGGCATGGCTAGCGCTGCATCTGCTCCAGCGAGACTTCGGTGAGCGCGGCCGAGAGCGCGCGGCAATACTCGGCGAAGTGCGGCGAGTTGCGGAAGCCTTCGTCGCGCGGATGCGGCTCGTCGATCGTCATGGTCTTGAACACGCGGCCCGGTCGCGCGCCCATCACCACCACGCGGGTCGACAGGAACACCGCCTCGTAGATCGAATGGGTGACGAAGACGGTGGTGAGCTTGCGCTCCCACCAGAGCCGCACGAGGTCGGCGTCGAGGCGGTTGCGGGTGAACTCGTCGAGCGCGCCGAACGGCTCGTCCATCAGCAGCAGGTTGGGCTCGGTGACGAGGCTGCGCGCGATCGAGACCCGCATCTTCATGCCGCCCGACAATTGGCGCGGATAGGCGCGCGCAAAGCCATCGAGCCCCACGCGCGCGAGCGCGTCCGCCACCCGGCCACGGCTCTCGGCCTTGGGCATGCGCGCGAGATCGAGCGGCAGGCGCACGTTCGTCTCCACCCGCGCCCAGGGCATGAGCGTCGGGTCCTGAAACACGAAGGCGAGCGAGCGGTCGGCCGCGCCGACCTTGTCGAAGCCGCCCGACCACCACAGGATGCGGCCGTCCGACGGCTCGATCAGGTTGGCGATCAGCTTGAGCAAGGTGGACTTGCCGCAGCCGGACGGGCCGATGAGGGTGAGGAACTCGCCGTCGCTGATCTTGAGGTCGATCGGCGCAAGCGCGCGGGTGCCATTGGGGAAGACCTTGTCCGCGGACAGGATCTCCACGACCGGCGCGACTTGAGCAACGGACTCGGTCTGCTCCCTCCCCCCTTGTGGGGGAGGGGTGGGGAGGGGGGTCGTAGTTGTTGCACGAACTGCGTCCACAACAGCCACCCCCACCCCCAACCCCTCCCCACAAGGGGGAGGGGAGCGCACCGAGTGCGCGGGACTGCTGTGCATTGAAATCTGCGGACCGCGCTGCGTCACATCGAGAGCTTGAGGCTCTTGACGAATCTATCGGTGAAGGCAGCCTTCCAGTCAACCTCGGGTTTGAGCAGGCCGGAGGACACCATGTAGTCGTAGGTCGCCTTCCAGCGCGCCTCGGTGATGATGCCGAGCCCCATGGTCTGGGCGTCGCCGCCGTCGAGCACTTTGAGCGCCTTCATCTGCTCGATGCCGAAGGCGATCTGCTCGTCGGACATTTTCGGATTGTCGGCCTTGATCAACGCATTCGCCGGCGCCGGATCGCCGATGTAGCTCTTCCAGCCCTCGAGCGAAGCCTTCACGAAACGCGCCGCGATGTCCGATTTGTTGTCGGCGAAGTCGCGCCTGGCCACCATCGTGGTGCCGTAGGGCGGGTAGCCGTTGTGCGCAAACAGGAAAAACTTCACCGGCATGCCCTGCTGCTTGGCTTGGAACGGCTCGGAGGAGGGATAGCCCTGCTGGGCCACGTTCTTGTCGGCGAAGAAGGGCTGCAGGTTGAACGTGTAGGGCTTGGTCTGCTCATCGGTGTAGCCGTACTTTTTCTTGAGCCAGGGCCACCACGTGGTGCGGCCCGAGGTCGCGACCAGGATGGTCTTGTCCTTGAGGTCGGCGAGGCTCGCCACGTCGTCGTGCGTCATCATGCCTTGCAGGTCGTATTGGAACGAGGTGGCGATGGTGGTGACGGGAAAGCCTTGCTCCAGAGCCTTGAGCACCTGGAAGTCGTAACCCATCATCACGTCGGTCTCGCCCGCGAGCAGAAGCTGCATGCCGTTGACCTGCGGGCCGCCCATCTTGAGGGTGACGTCGAGCCCGGCCTTCTCGTAGAGCCCGGTCGCCTTGGCCTGATAGAAGCCGCCGTGCTCGGCTTGCGCGAACCAGCTGGTGAGAAAGGTGACCTTCTCAGCCGCCAGCGTCGGGGTCGCGATGAGGGCAAGGCAGGCAAGCGCGGTGGCCGCGGATGTCAGCGGCAGCGCAGCGCAAGGATTTCGAAGTGCAGTCGGCATCGGGATCCTCTTTGGTCCGATTGATCGTCCGCTGACAGGAGCAATCACAGTGCCAAGACCGCGCGCTCGCGCGGCGTCCGCGCAGTACGCCGGATGGCGATGTCTAACCGTTTGGACAGCCGACGGAATCGTGCCGCCTTCCGACCCATCGCGGAGGCCGGCTATCGAAGCCTATGCCTAAAAATGCGGCGTCCGCCGATTTTAGCAGCAGGCCGCGCTCAGGCCGGATGATGCAGGGTCGCGGCGGCGCGCGTGAAGCTGCGGCGGCCGCGCTTGAAACCGAACAGGGGTTGCGCGAGCTCGGCCACCGCCATGGCGGGGTCGCGGCTGTCGAGCACGACGAGGTCGGCGGGGGCGCCGACCGCGATGCCGTAATCGCGCGCATTGATCAGCCGCGCCGGCAAGGTCGTGACCATGTCGAGGCACGCCTGCAGATCGCCCTTGCGGCCGATCTGCGCGACGTTGGCGTAGAGGTTTGCCATGCGAATGAGCGAGCAGTCGCCGAACGGCGTGAACGGGTTGAGCACGTTGTTGGTCGCGAGCGAGCAGGTGACGCCGTGGCTGACGAGCCGATGCACGGGCGCGACGCCGCGGGGCACGTGGTGGTCGTGCGCGCGTCCCATCAGGAACAGGTCGGTCGCGGGCAGCACCGTCACCGCGACGCCGGCATCGGCGAGGCGGCGGCCGATCTCGGCGAGACGGGAAGGATCGACGGCGGAGAGCTTGGTGACGTGACCGACCGCAACCCGTCCGCCCCAGCGATGGGCGTCGGTCTGCCGGCACACCTCGTCGAGGTGCATCCAGGAGGGGTCGATGTCGAAATCGAGATGAAAGTCGATGTCGCGGTCGAAACGCCGCGCGATGGCGAAGATGCGTGCGATGTGCGTGGTTGGATCGGTGTCGGTATAGGGGCAGCCGCCGATGACGTTGGCGCCGCGCTCGCAGGCCGCGACCAGAAGTTCCTCGGTGCCGGGATCGTTGGTCAAGCCCTCCTGCGGGAAGGCGCAGATCTGCAGGTCGATGGCCCAGGCGTAGTCGCGCGCGAGCGCCCGCACCGCCTCGAAGCCCCTCAGCGCGACGCGCGGGTCCACTTCGACATGGGTGCGCATCCGCGTCGTACCCTGCGCGATGGCCTTCTCCAGCGTGCGCTGTGCGCGGGCGTAGATGTCGGCCTCGGTGAAGGAACGCTTGGCCGCAGCGACCGATGCGATCGCTTCGTCCAGCGTGCCTTGCTCGCCCGCGCAGCGGTCGAGGATGCAGGACTTGTCGAGATGGATATGGGTCTCGACGAAGCCGGGAATCACCAGCCGGCCGTCGAGCCGTTCTTCGAGCGTGTCGGCACTGATCGCGGCGGCGATCTCGACGATGCGGCCATTCTCCACGCCGACGTCGAGCAGCGTTGCGCCGCGTTCGACGAGCCTGGCCTGTCGCAGCACGAGGTCGAGCGGCATGGCTATTGCGCCGCCTCGCTGCGCCCGAGGTAAGCCGCCTCGAGCTCGGGGTCGCCGGAAAGCTCCGCCGCGCCGGCGCTGCGCACGATCCTGCCCAATTCCAGCACGTAGCCGCGGTCGGCCACGGTGAGCGCCAATGCCGCCATCTGATCGACCAGCAGAATGGTCACGCCCTCATCGCGCAAGCCGGCGAGGATGTCGAACAATTCATTGATCATGGCCGGCGCCAGGCCGAGCGAGGGCTCGTCCAGCAGGAGGATGCGCGGCTTCGCCATCAATCCGCGCGCGATCGCCAGCATCTGCTGCTCGCCGCCGGAGAGAAGCCCGGCGCGGACGGCGAGCCGCTCGCGCAAACGCGGGAAGCGGCCGAGCAAGGCAGCGATCTCAGCGTCGCGATCGAAGTGCGTGTGGGAATGCGCATCCTTGCGGGCATGCGCGCCGAGCGCGAGGTTGTCGAGCACGCTGAGCTCGGGGAACACCTGGCGGCCTTCCGGCACCAGCGCGAGCCCGCGCCGCGCGATGCGATGGGTTTCGAGGTCCGAGATCTGTGCGTCGTCGAGGATGATCGCGCCCTCGACCGGTCGCAGCAGCCCGGAAATCGCGCGCATCATGGTCGACTTTCCGGCGCCGTTGGCGCCGATCAGCGTCACCATCTCGCCGGGGCGGACGTCGATGCTGACGTCGTCCAGGACCGGCGCCGCGCCGTAGCCGGCGGTGAGCTTGACGGTGGTCAGCACGGCGTCATGCGGTCCGCTCCACGGCGTCGTGCGCGGGCGCGCGCGCATGTCGCCGCCGCCGAGATAGGCCTTGAGCACCTTCGGGTCGCGGCGGACCTCGGCGGGCGATCCCGCCGCGATCGGCACGCCGGCATCGAGCACGATCACTGTGTCGGAAATGCCCATCACCAGGAGCATGTCGTGCTCGACCAGGATGACCGCGAGGCCGAGATCGGCGATGCGGCGGATGAGCCGGCTCAAGGCATCCTTGTCGGCGCGCATCAGGCCGGCGGCGGGCTCGTCGAGGAGGAGGACGCGCGGCCGCATGGCGAGCGCCCGCGCGATCTCCACCAGCCGCCGATCGACGTGGGGCAAGTCGCCCGCCGGCGTCGCGAGCGCGCCGTGATAGCCGACGAAGGCGAGCAGCGCCTGCGCGGCGCCGCGCTCCTGCGCCGACGCCGCGGTCGCGACCATGCTGCCGAGCCGCCCGCGACGCAGAGCGATGAGCACGTTGTCGAGCACGCTCATGGTGGCGAACAGCCTCGTGGTCTGATAGGTCCGCGCGATGCCGGCGCGCGCGATCTTGAAGGCCGCCGCGCCGGCAAGCTCGGTCTCGCCCAGGGCGATGCTGCCGCCGTCGGGACGGTAGAACCCGCCGATCATGTTGAGCACGGTGGTCTTGCCCGCGCCGTTGGGGCCGATCACGCTCGTCACCTTGCCGGGCGGAGCGGTGAAGGTGACGGCGGACGCCGCCTTGATGCCGCCGAAGGTGATGCCGATGTCGCGTACGGCGAGCGCCGCCGGGGGGCCGTGCGCGGTCAGGAACGCCGCAACGTCGAAGGACGCGGCGGCGCTCGGCGCCCGTTCCGCCCGCCGCCAAAAGCCCGCGAGCGTGCCCAGCACGCCGGCGGGCGCGACCCACAGGATCACCAGCAGCGACGCCCCGAAGAACAGCAGCCGGTACTCGGCGAGCCCGGAGAGGAGCTCGGGCAGCACCACGCTGACCAGCGCGCCGACTACCGGCCCGAAGGTCCAGCCGGCACCGCCCACGACGACCGCGAACAGGAACAGGATCGATTGCGAGAACGGAAACGAATCCGGCGCGACGAACATCAGGAGCGGCGCGAAGATCGCACCGGCGAGCCCGGTGAACATCGCGGACAAGGCGAAGGCCGCGGTCTTCACGATGACCGGATTGAGCCCGATCGAGCGCGCGGCGGTTTCCGCATCGCGCACCGCGATCATCGCCATGCCCCAGCCGCTGCGGGCGAGGCGGTGAAAGGCGTAAAGCGATAGGCCGGCGAGCGTGCATGCCAGCATCGCCATTTCTCGTTCGGTAAACAGCAATGCGCCGATCGAGGGCGGCGCGAGGCCCATGAGCCCGTTTGCTCCGCCGGTCAGGCCCCGCCATTCGATCGAGCCGTGCTGCACGATGAAGGCGAAAGCGATGGTGACCATGGCGAGATAGGGCCCGGATACCCGTAGCGCCGGCAGCGCGAGCACGAAGCCGACGACGCCGGCCGCCACGCCCGCAAGCGGGAAGGCGAGCCAGAAGCTCACGCCCTTGAGGGTGAGGATCGCGACCGTATAGGCGCCGATCGCATAGAAGCCGACATGGCCGAGCGAAATCTGCCCGGTGAGGCCGACGAGGATGTTGAGGCCAACGCCGACGACGGCGGTCAGGGCGACGAGCGCGAGGACGAACGGCGTGTAGCCGTCGGATTTGGCGGCAACGAGCAAGGCGGCCGCGGTCAGCGCGACGATGGCGATCGGGACCGCGTATGCCCGCGCGGCGCGCCGACGAGCCCGGTTCAGGGCGAGTGTCACCAGCGCGTTCACGCGCGTCTTCCGACGCGCTATGCGCGCGCACTCTAGAGTCGCCGCGCTGGCCGCTCGCTTCGCTCGCCAGCGCGGCACGCGCGGCATCGTCAAACCTTGTTCACGGCGGCGCGCCCCAGGAGCCCGTTGGGCATGAAGGCGAGCGCGAGGATGACGACGCTGAACGCAACGATCTGGGTGTAGACCGAGCCGAGAAAGGCGGTGACCAGCGCCTCGATCAGGCCGTAGGCCAGGCCGGCGAGCATCACGCCGGCAGCCGAGGTGATGCCGCCGAGGATCGCCACCGCAAACGCCTTGATGCCGAACAGCGTGCCCATGTCGGAATGCACGCTGAACAGCGGCGCGATCAGGAGCCCGGCGAGCCCCGCCAGCGCGGTGGAGACCATGAATGATATCGTGATCGCCAGCCGCACGTTGATGCCCATGAGCTTGGCGGCGTCCGGGTTCTGCACCACCGCGAGCAGCGCTTTGCCCAGGCGCGTGCGCGCGAACACCGCTTGCAGCAGGACGGCGATGGCGATGCCCGCCACCGGGATGATGAGCTGCAGCGGATAGACCCCGGCCCCGAAGAGGTCGACCGGCTTCACCGCGAGCACGGAGGGAAATCCGCGCGGCTCCTTGCCGAAGGTGAACAGGACCACGTTGTCGAGCACGATGCCGCCGGCGACGGTCGCCATCAGCCACGCATTGGAGCCGCGATCGGCGAACGGGCGCACCAGCGTGCGCTCGATCACGGCGCCGAACAGCGCGCACAGCGCGAGCGCCGTCGCAGCGGCGAGTGGCAGCGGCCAGCCGAGCTTGACCGCGAAGGTGTAGCCCAGCACCGCGCCCAGCATCATGGCCGAGCCCTGCGAGAAATTGACGGTGCTCGACACCACGTAGGTGACGTGGAAGCCGAGCGCGATCAGGCCGTACATGCTGCCCAGCCCGAGACCCGAGATGACCGCGGAGGTCAGGAGCATGTTGCGCGCCCGGACATGCGAAAAGGGGCAGCGGCGATCGCGCCGCTAGCTCCGAACTCTCCGTCATTGCCGGGCTTGACCTGGCTTGACCCGGCAATCCATCGTCTTGCGAAGAAGATGGACCCCCGGGTCAAGCCCGGGGGTGACGCCTGTGTCGACTGGAACGTACGCTAATTGGTCAATGGCAGGATTTCATCGCCCTTGAAGTAAGTAAAGAGATAGTCCGACGCGGAAAGCGCGTCCTGGTTGGCCGGGCTGAACGGCTTCTGGTAGGTCTTGATCAGCCCTTCGTACTTGTCGATGGCATAGAAGCCCTCGCGGATTTTCGCGCCTTCGGCCGAGCCGGCCTTGGCGATGGCGAGCGCGGTGAGGTGCATCGCGTCATACGCGTTGGCAATGCCGACCGCCGGCGTCACGTCGGCGAGCGATTTGATCTCGGGATATTTCTTCTTTAGGCCGTCCAGCACCGCCTGCGCCTTCGGGCTCGAATTGCCGGAGAAGCTGAAGGTCTGGATGAAGTGCACCTTGGCCGCGCTCGCGCCGGCGAGCTCGGTGAAGCGCCCGCCCGCGGGGCCCCAATGGGAGACGATCGGAACGTCCCAGCCCATGCGGTCGAGCGATTTCACCACCTGCGCCGACGGCGCCACGTTGGCGACGAGCAGCAAAACGTCGCTGCCGGCTTGCTTGAGGCGCGAGAGCTGCGGCACCACGTCGACGTCATTGGTCTCGAACTTCTCGATGCCGGCGATCGACAGGGTCTTCGCCGCGGAGGCGGCCTTGAGGCCCTTCTCGTTGGATTCGCCCCAGGGATTGTTGATCAGGATCAGCCCCGGCTTCTTGGCGCCGTATTTCTTGATCGCGTAGTCCACCAGCGCGACGTCGACCAGGTCGTCGACCGCGGACACCCGGAACACGTAGTTCTCGGCCGCGCCGTTCTGGGTGATCGGCGTGCCGGCTGCCCACACCCCCATGAACGGAGTTTTGGTCTGATTTGCAAAAGGCACGATCGCGATCGAGACCGGGGTATCGAGGCCGCCGAAAAACGCCGCGACCTTCTCGCGCTGCACCAGCTCGCGCGCCGCGACCACGCCCTTGGCCGGATTGCTCTCGTCGTCGCGCACGAGCAGCTCGATCTTCTTGCCGAGCACGCCGCCCTTGGCGTTGATCTCGTCGATGGCAAGCGAAAGCCCGCGCGTGATCGCCTCGCCCGACTTGGCCGACTGGCCGGACATGGCGGCGACCAGGCCGAGCTTCAGGGTGTCCTGGGCTTGCGCGGGAGCGACGAGCGCCGTTGCGAGTGCAAAGGGAAGGGCTTGCAGCACGCGCCGGAAGGGCGTTTTGAGGGGCATTTGGGGGTCCTCTCTCCATCGGGGAATTGATGCCTGCAAACAGGCAAACCGCGTGCCACGACGCCTCGAATCCGGATCAAAACTCGACGTCGAGCTCCTCCAACTCGTCGGGCTCGGTCTTGGCGGCGGCGATCCATTCCTCCATATGCGGCAGCGCCACGATCGCCTTGCAATAGGCCGCGCATTGCGGATCGAGCTTCACGTCGTAGGTGAGGAAGCGGGTGACCACGGGCGCGTACATGGCATCGGCCATGCAGGGCTCGGGGCCGAACAGGTAGGGGCCCTTCGACTTGGCGAGGCATTCGCGCCAGATGGCGATGACGCGATCGATGTCGGCCTGCGCGCCCGCCCAAACCTTGAAGCCGGGATAGTGCGCCTTGAGGTTCATCGGCAGCGCCGAGCGCAAATTGCTGAAGCCGGAATGCATCTCGCCGGAAATCGCGCGGCAGCGGGCGCGATCGGCGCGGTCCGCGGGCATCAGCCTGGCGTCGGGCTTCAACTCGTTGAGATATTCGGCAATGGCCAGCGTGTCCCAGACCTTGACCCCATCATGGGTGAGGCAGGGAACGAGGAACGACGGCGACAGCAGCAGCAGCTCGGCCCGCGTCGAGGGATCGTCGCTGCGCGCCAGCTGCTCCTCGAAATCGAGCCCGGCCATCTTGCAAAGCAACCATCCGCGCAGGGACCACGAGCCGTAGTTCTTGCTGGCGATGGTGAGCGTGGGCTGGGCCATGGACTTTATTCCCCCGATTAGCGGCCATTAGGTATCCCAAGAAATTATCTCGCACCGCAATATAAAATGCACTACCCTTTTATGGAGGAGCGCGGGAAGCGACGTCCGACGGCAGGAATCGCGGGCGGCCGCGGGGACTTTTGGGGAATGCTCTACCAAGTCTATCAAGCCCACAACGACATCATGGCGCCGGTCCGCACCTGGGCGGACGCGGCCCTGGGGGCCATCGGCAGGCCATTGGCGGGCGTGGCCGACAATGCCGTCCTGCGCAACCTGACCGCGGCCTACGAGCTTATCGCGCGGGCGGGGCTCACGCACGCCCGTCCCGCCTTCGGGATCACCGGCACCACCGTCGGCAACCGCGAGGTCGCGGTGCACGAAGAGGCCGCGCTCGTGACCCCATTCGGTACGCTCTTGCACTTCAAGAAGGACATCGACACGCCGCAGCCGCGCGTGCTGCTGGTGGCGCCGCTGTCGGGGCATTTTGCGACGCTGTTGCGGGGTACCGTGCGCACCATGCTGCCGGAGCACGACGTCTACATCACCGACTGGCACAACGTGCGCGACGTCGCCCTCATGCACGGCCGGTTCGGCTTCGACGGCTATATCGAGCACCTGATCCGGTTCCTGGAGACGATCGGGCCAGGCGCCCATGTCGTGGCGGTGTGCCAGCCCTGCGTCGCCGTGCTGGTCGCCGCGGCCGTGATGGCGCAGACCGGCAACGCCGCGCAGCCGCGCAGCATGACCTTGATGGCGGGTCCGATCGACTGCCGCGTCAATCCGACCAAGGTCAACGAGCTGGCCAATTCGAAGCCGATCGAGTGGTTCGAGCAGAACCTGATCGCGACCGTCCCGTTGCGATATCCCGGCGCGTTTCGCCGCGTCTATCCCGGCTTCGTGCAGCTCGCGGCGTTCATGAGCATGAACATCGAGCGGCATCTGAAGGCGCATCGCGAGCTGTACGACAATCTGGCCAAGGGCGAGCATGAGAAGGCGCAGGTGACGAAAGCGTTCTACGACGAGTATTTCGCCGTGCTCGACCTGACCGCGGAATTCTACCTGGAGACCGTGCGCCTGGTGTTCCAGGACTATGCATTGCCAGCCGGCACGCTCGAATATCAGGGCGAGCGGGTCGAGCCGCGCGCCATCAAGCGCACGATGTTGCTTACCGTCGAGGGCGAGCGCGACGACATCTGCGCCGTGGGCCAGACCGTGGCCGCGCACGACCTGTGCTCGGGGCTGCGCCCCTACCTCAAGCGCCACCACATGCAGCCCGGTGTCGGGCATTACGGCGTGTTCAGCGGCAACCGCTGGACCAACCAGATCTATCCCTTGCTGAAGAACGTCATTCTCGCCAGCGAGTAAACCGGGCCGGTCGGCGGCTCGAAAATGGCCCCGATCTTGCAACCCATCGGCGGCAACGCCACCGGATCATGGAGGCTCGGATGCCAATGCGGACCATCGCGGCGGAGCCGGCGCCGCTTAACGTCGAAACCCGGCAGGCGGCGCTCGTCATCATCGACATGCAGCGGGATTTCTTGGAGCCCGGCGGGTTCGGCGCGGCGCTCGGCAACGACGTGTCGCGGCTCAAGGCGGCGGTCGGGCCGTGCCGTGCCATGCTTGCGGCCGCGCGCAAGGCCG
>Ga0099827_10001509_pt1 | contig 12175 bp, 13 predicted proteins | sample CZO8metaG_FD_79339 | JGI IMG/M metagenome (GOLD analysis project Ga0099827, IMG submission 79339) | Vadose zone soil microbial communities from the Eel River Critical Zone Observatory, Northern California, USA - CZOApr15con1.8 metaG | ecosystem: Environmental > Terrestrial > Soil > Vadose zone ...
GACCCGGAGCAGAAGTCGAAGACCAAGACGGTCCGAACCTCTGACAGGGACACCAGCCTACGAATCCGGAGGTCAGGAGTTCGAATCTCTTCGGGCGCGCAACTGCACGCCAGAGCACCCTACAGGCGTCCACAAGCGCCGGTTTCCACGCGATCGTGCATGGACGTCGCACTTCATCTGACCTCGTGGGGAAGAGGGCGCCCCCACCCCATCCCTCCCCGCCGCTTCGCGGGGGGAGGGAGGAATTTGCTGCTCATCATGACCAGATGCGACCGCCCCGCGATGCACCGGCCCGCCGCGCGTGTGTCCTACATCTGGTTTTTGCTCAACTGGTCGGCCAGGTAGTCGGCTTGCCGGATCGCGAGCGCCACGATGGTCAGCGTCGGGTTCTCGGCCCCGCCGGTCGTGAACTGGCTGCCGTCCGAGATGAACAGATTGGCGACATCGTGGGTCAGGCCGTACTTGTTGCAGACGCCGTCTTGCGCCTTCTCGCTCTGGCGGCAGGTGCCCATGTTGTGCGTGCTGGGGAATGGCGGCAGCTCGAACACCTGCGTGGCGCCGAGCGATTGGTAGACCGCCGTTCCGGCCTTGTAGGCATGGTTGCGCATGGCGACGTCGTTGGCGTGGTCTTTGAAGTGCACCACCGGTACCGGCATCCCGTGCTTGTCCTTTTCGGTGGGATGCAGAGCGACGCCATTGCCCGCCTGCGGCAGATCCTCGCCGACGAGCCACATGCCGGCGAAATGATCGTACATCTCGATCACCTTTGCGTAGTCGAGACCCCACGCGCCCGCAACGGTGTTGGACGCTACGCCGGCGAGCCCGAAGCCAGGCAAGGTCTCCATCTCGTATCCGCCGGCGAAGCCGCGCGATGGATCATACCGCGACTCGTCCTTGATGATCCCCGCCATTTGGGTGCCGCGGTCGAAATTCACCCGCCCGGGCATGATGGCATAGACCGTGCCCGTCATGTGCCGCATGTAGTTGCGTCCGACCTGGCCCGAGGAGTTGGCGAGCCCGTTCGGGAACTTCGACGACTGCGAATTGAGCAGGAGCCTCGGGGTCTCGACCGAATTGCCGGCAACGCAGACGACGCGCGCCTTCTGCTCTTGCAGGGTTCCGGTCTTGTCGGCGTACACGACGCCCGTGACCTTGCCGCTGGTGTCGTGGTTGATCTTGACTACCATGCTGTCGGGCCGGATCTCGAAGCGGCCGGTACTCTCCGCCTTCGGTATCTCGGTGTAGAGCGTCGACCATTTGGCGCCGATGGCGCAGCCCGACATGCAAAAACCGATCTGATGACAGGCCGGCCGGCCGTCACGCGGCTGCGAATTGATCGCCATGTTTCCGGTGTGGACCTGCGTGTATCCCAGCCGCTTGGCGCCGGCCGCCATCACCTTGAAATTGTTGTTCCCGGGCAGGCGCGGGATCTCGCTCGTGCCGGTGACGCCCAGCTTGTCCTCGGCTCGTGCATAGAACGGCTCGAGCTCCTGCAGCGTGGTCGGCCAGTCGAGAAGATTGGCACCGGGCATATTACCGTACACGGTGCGCACGCGGAACTCGTGCTCCTGGAAGCGCAGCGACGCGCCCGCCCAATGCACGGTCGTTCCTCCCACGGTCTTGCAGACCCAGAGCGGCAATGTCGCGTTGAGATCGCCCGTGCCGACGCGCTTGTCGAGCCAGCTCAGGCGGTTGAACATGGCGCCGTTGTCGTTGATGATGTCGGTGAGGCCGAGCCGCGGCCCCGCCTCTAGACACACCACATTGATGCCGCGCTGGACGAGCTCGTTGGACAGCGTCCCGCCGCCCGCGCCCGAACCGACCACCACAACAACCGAGTCATCCTTGAGATCAAATGTCTTGGCCATTGATCGATCCTCCGGTCACGCGTTGGGGAGCCAGCCGATGTCGTCGAAGCCGCGGTCGATGTAGCCGCCGTGCTCGACCGACGATCCTTCGAAACCGAAGAAGCGATAGACCAACGGATTGGTGTAGAGGTTGTTGATCGTTGCCGTGCGCATGGTGGAGAAGAACTCGCCGGCCTCCTCGGTCTTGAGCACCGCATTGCGGGCGCCGTTGCTGAGCTGGACCCACGCAATGCCGCGCGCACCATCGAGCCGCGCGACACCGTCGGTGAGAAGCTTGCGCAGCGCCGCGTCGCTCGCCGCCTGCTTGTCGACGGCCTCGACCACGGTGGCGTAGTACTGATCGCCCAGGCGGTCGTGCGGAAACAACTGGCGCGCCATGACGAGCAGCGTCTGCGCGGTGTGCGCGTCCAGGGCAGTGGTGGACAACGCCCAGGCATAGTCCGGGGCGAGGATCATGTAGCCACCCGTCGCCAGTCCAACGGCGACGAAACTGGTGCTGCACAGGAAATCCCTGCGGCTAGGCGCATGTGCCTTCATCGGATTCCTCCCTCATGAGGCCCGCTTGCTGATCCGTATCGACGTTGCGATGATTGGGCGGGCTGTCCGAACGCTTTAAGCCCGCCATCGAGCAATTTGAAGGCAAACCGGTTCTGCGAACCAACTGGAACGCGCCCATAAGGCAGCCGTCCTGACATGTCTGCACGTGGCGAGACGACGGCCAACTGCTGCAGTCCTACGGCGCTTGGCATGATCAGGCGCATTGCGAGCAGTTCAAGGCTTCGCTGATGCACGCCCTGCCGAAGCGGCTGACCCGCGACGACGTGCAGTGCGTTCTCATGCCGATTGATCAGCCCGAGCACCAGCACTGACCATGTCACTCGCGCGGATGTTCCCCGACTATCGCCGGCCGCGCGAGCGCTGGCAGGAAGCGCGCTGCCCGCACACGGACACAGGCATTTGCATCGCGAAGTGCGAGGCGGCCTTGCCGGATCGTTCAGTAGACTTTGATGCCTTCCTCGGTGTGAATGCGCAAATGAATCGACGAGTGAGAGACGACGTAGTTCTTCCCACGCCATTCGAAAACCGCTCTCATTGTGTTTTGCGGCGCGCGATCCCACGCGTCCTGTGCGCGTGCTAGCAGTTCGATCCGATCATGCTCAGTCAGTTGGTCGATCATGTTCATATTGTCCGTTGTTCCCGTCACTGTCGCATAACGGGCGGGCAGACATCCAAATAATTTGGATTACTCCTCCGCTGTTCCGTGCGGTCAATCCGTCATCAGATCATAATCGCGGCGCAAAACGCTTTGGACATGGAGTGCGGCGCGCGCCGCTGTGTTGGCGTCAGCGGCGCCCGCGGACAGCACACACAGGGACCAATTATTCTCAGCGTGCGGATCCGAGACGCGATTAATTGCGATGCCCTGAACGTCCGAACAACCCGGCTGCTTTCGGATTTCTGCTAACGCCCGCCACCGCAAATCCTGCATCGAAAGTAGGGTCTTTGCCATTCAGGTCGCGGCCTTACTTCGAAGCCCTGGCGATCTTGTGCTCCAGGTGGCCGGTCTCATGATCGCGGCGGAGCTGGCTCAGCGACGTCTCGTTCAGCTTAAGTAGAACCTCGCTCAGCTTCTCGGTCTCAGGATAGCCAGCTGCGAAAACTCTGCCCGTAAACCTTACGCAACGTGCGGATGAGCGTGTTTCCGTGTTTGCCGCTGATTTCGCCGTCCTTGTTGCGGTGGCGATTGTCGAGACTTACCTTGCTCATGCTGCTCTCCGTTGTGCCCGCGGCCGACAGCATCCACCCGCCGAGACCAAATGGCAACTAACGCCCGCTCGGCAAATGGACTTTGCACTGCATGGGTTTTAGATGGCAGCGATGATGGGCTCGTTGGTGCCGCAGAAAAGGTGGCCGAAAACTTGTTAGCGACCTGATGCATTCAACCCACCTCCGTTCAATGCGACGACGGATACTCAATGGATATTTGGGGGCATTAGGTCAACCTCGCTGACGCGCTCCTACGCACTCCGTAGACGGTGTAACGCCTCACTTAATCGCTTTCACGATCCCACGCTGGAAGGGCAACAGGGTGCATTGCATCACAGAAAGTATCCTGAGCGCGCTCCGCGAGAAGCCGCTCAAAGTCTACGAGGTCATGAGACGCGCCAATGTCGCGAATGAGGAAGCTTGCCAATCCCTCCTGCTGAAAATGCGAGACGAAGGCTTAGTGAAGTTCGATATCCACAAAGGGCGATGGCTCATCGGATGATTCGCGAAATTGCGGCGCCCGTCCAGCGCTGATCACAGAGAACTCGCTGCGCATTCCTACCTGCTGAAAGGGGACGCACGACGCAGTAAACGTCGGTGACGTCGACGTCTTGTTGAGCGCGTTGGGCGGATAGGCTTCCTGGTGGCTGATACGCTTAACTTCAACCGTTCGTGTAGGTTTTCCCATGAACCGGCTTCGTCGATTGCGGAAATTTCTGATCCAGTTGATCCATGAGGCGGCCGGTAGCCCATGCGTCCCGCACTCGGCTTTGTTCTGATCGCTGGACAAGTGTCGACTACAAACGGCGCAGGGAAATAAAATGGGAGAGTTCTGTCCATGATCGACGGGATCAGCGCGGTCACACTGGCAACCCACGAAATGCCACGAGCCGTCCGATTCTACCGTGCGCTGGGGTTTGAGGTCCTGCGCGGCGGCGAAGAGTCGTCATTTACCAGCTTTCGAGCAGGGACGAGCTATCTCAACCTCATCGCCCAGCCTGCCGAGCGGCGCTGGTCCTGGTGGGGGCGGGTAATCTTCTACGTTGCCGATGTCGACGCACTTTACGAGCGTGCGCTCGCAGCGGGATACCAGCCAGCTACCGCGCCCCAAGATGCCGAATGGGGTGAGCGCTTCTTCCACCTCATTGACCCCGACGGCCACGAACTCAGTTTCGCTCGGCCTTTGCTCCCGGTTTCCGTCCAATAGCAGCTCGAAGCGGCCTGCCATTCCAAGAGGCGCTGGGAGAGCGTATGGTGCTTGGATGATCCGCTGAACCTGGGAGGCAATCATGCAATTCAGGACAACCGGACTACTGTTGCTCGGTGCGATGGCGCTTCCCGCCTCCGGGACCGCACAAACCACCCCCGCTCCACCGGCGATCACACGAACAGTGGTCGCCGCAGCCAAACTGCCGACCGTCACGGACGTGCCACTCCATTTTAAAGCGGTGAGCGTCACTCTTCAGCCGGACGAGAAGAGCGGCATCTCGGCGGCCAACGGCATCCTCTACCAAATGTCAGGATCGACCGAGGTCGCGCTCGATGGCGAGGCCAAAATGCTCAACGCCGGAGAGGGGCTTTTCATCGCCGGCGGAAAGACCGCCGCGTTAACGGCGGGCAGCGGAGGGCCATCCACCTTCCTCCACTTCCTCCTTGTCCCTGCCGTGGACTTGGGTCGGCCTGTCGAAACGGCACCTGCCGCTGTGAGAGAGCTGTATCGTACTGAGGCTTCAATCCCCGACCTGAAGCCGGGCGGTTATGATCTCAATCTCACACGAGTCACATTTCCGGCGCAGATGCCCTCCAACCCGCCACACCATCGGTCCGGAGCGGCTCTATACTTTATTATTTCCGGCGCTGGGGCGAACACGGTCGACGGTAAGACAGAAGCAAGGGGACCAGGTTCCTTGATCTATGAACCGTACGCCCTCGTGCACCAATGGGGAAACCCAGGCAACGAGCCGTTGATATTCTTGGCCTTCAACATCAATCCGGAAGGTGTGGCAGCCGTGCTTCCGGGCGGACCTGCAAAAAATCAATAGCTAACGGCGGGCGGCCCACCGCGGAACTGCCTATGAAAGACTTCATCATAGCGAATGGTTGCTCGATCGAAACGAGTGTACGCACTACATCCGCCTGCATTCAGCCACCTGATGGTCGCGGTAGGGACGAGGATTTCTCCTCGCCCCCCGCACAGATCCCGGCGTGCGCTGCTAACGCACCGGGCTCCTCCCTCGGGTCAGACGTCGTATGGTGAGCGATAGTGTCGCTCGTCGTCCGACGCGCAGCCATCATTCGGATCGACGCGGTATTTCGGTTCAGTGTCCGAACCGCGGCCGCCTAACGGCTGTTCCCCTCGGGTGAGGCCCTTCCCTCCACGTGTGTGTACCGAAAACCTAAACCCGAGCATAGTGGTGATGGAGTCCGCCGAGGATGGGGAACGATTTGATGCTTCCGGTCCGCTGAACCAGGCGAGCAACCGGAGAATCTTTGTCCAACGACCGATGCGTTCTGATGTCGTTGTAATAGCGTGCGTAGGATCGCAGAATCCGGCGCAGATGCGTCTCACCAAAAACGACGATATGATCCAGGCACTCGCGGCGGATCGATCCGATCAACCGTTCGGCAAAGCCATTCTGCCAAGGCGAGGCTGGCGCAGTAGGCTTCCGGATGCCCATGGCGCGCAATCGGCGCGTAACGATGGTGCCATAGATACGATCACGATCGCGAATGAGGTATTTTGGGGCCTCATCCCAAGGAAAGGCCTCAGTGATCTGACGTGCAACCCATTCCGCCGTCGGATTCCTTGTGACGTTGATCCAGACCAGGTCTCTGCGGTCTAGTCGGACGATGACGAATGCATAGAGGAGGTCGAAACCGATGGTCGGAACAACGAACAAGTCCATGGCGGCAATGTCCGGCGCGTGGTTACGCAGGAAGGTTCGCCATCCCGGGCTTGGCGGCCATCGCCGTTTGACCATGTACTTGGCGACACTCGACTGCGCCAGTTCAAACCCGAGTTTGAGAAGTTCGCCGTGGATGCGTGGCGCTCCCCAAAGCGAGTTCTCGATGCTCATTCGCCGGATGAGCGCGCGCAATTCAGTATCGATCTGCGGTCGCCCTCCCCGTGGGCACGACTTCCAACGCCAGTAGCGGCGAAAGCCGGCCCGATGCCAACGCATGAGCGTCTCGGGCCGGATGATCGTGAGGACCTGCAGGATCGATGGAGACCATCGATACAGCTGGATGAAGAACCAGCGATCATTGTTCGTGAGCCGGACGCGACCATGCAGCTTACGCCTCAAAACAATCAATTGATGTCGGAGCGCCGCATTCTCTGCTTCAAGTCGGCTCTTCGACTTGAAAGGCGAAGCCAAGACGGCCAGAACGAAACAGAGTAGCCTGATCATTCTGCCAGCTTAGGCGATTCCGTCACCTCATCAACTCGGATAAGGTTTTCGGTACACACAGGCATCGAGACTTCCATCATCGTGCCCGGTGCGTTCACAAAGGGTACCAATCACTTCGCTCACTCCGGTTCGCCCGCCGACTTTGCCCGCGCTACCGAATACGATCAGGGGCCGTATGCTGGCCTGCCGGATATGGCGCTGAAGGGTCTTGCTTCATTGGAGCCCGCTGACGCCGATGCCGGCGAAGTTGCGAAAGCGATCGTCGACGTCGTCGACATGCCCTTCGGCAAGCGGCCGTTTCGGACCCACATCGACCCGTCGCAGGATGGCGCTGAGATCGTCAACGGCGTAGCCGATCGGGTTCGCGCGGAATTGTTTCGGCGCATCGGCCTTGAGGATCTGCTGTCACCTCGTGTCCTTGGCTAACAAAAGAAGGCGGTCGAACCGCAGGGCATCTTGTGGTTCGATCGTCGCGCCGCGAATACCTCAAAAAGGGATGTCTCAGCCTTTTTGCGAAAGTGTACGATGTCCGTGTTTGGTCGTGGACGATGACCTGAAATATTCCCAATCCGTCATTATGCGAATCTCGTATTAAGTACATGTGTATGGTTTCTGCTCCGACTAATCCGCGCGAAAAAGCCAGCGCCGCCCTACCTCGCTGGGGTTGGAGTGGTGTGTCGCAGCTGAAATTACGCGATCAAGAATCGCGCGTTCAGCACCTTGTGACGATGTTACCTGCCAGGAATTCTGGCGATGAATGGGTCCTAGCTTACCTCGCTCATTTGCGGCTGCGCGAATTGGAAGACCAAGAGTCACCATCGATTGTTCCGGACAAGGGTGAGCACCAGCGCGCTTTTTGGAGGAAGCGATGACAACGGTTGGAAAACTGCTTGCGCGCTCGTCGAGGTGCTCGAACGCCCCGATTTGATGATCGCTGTCAGTCGAATGCAGCCCGGCGGCTTCTGAGCGGCGAGATACATTTTTTCAGCCCGCCGTGGATCCCGACGCGGCGGCCAATTTTTAACGACCCGGGCGCGGCAACAGATAGCGGATTGTCGTCCCCACACCAGCGCCCGGCTCGATAAGTACGATGTCGCCGGGTTTCAATTCCTCTCGCATGGCCTTGCAGCAAGCATCTGTCGCGGTGATACCCCCGCGAAGGGTGCGGCATAATTCACCAGCATTGATCAAGATGTCGATTGCGCCATGCGTGGCGGCTCGGTCCATCTGCGACCGGAGTTCTTGCCTGTAATGATCGACAGAAACCATCGTCAGGTCTCCTTTGGAAAGTGAAGGCCTAGCGCGGGAGACGCGACACGCTGGAGGACAACTCCCGCCGCCATCCAGATACGAGATGCGGTCTCGTCCAGTTTCACTGGATGCAGCTAACCCAGAAGCTTGATCAATTTGATCCATGCTGCGATGGCTCCCTCATGTTTTCTGTAAAGCTCGAGCCAACGTTTTTCACGGGGAGCGGTCGGCTCGCCCTCGAATGTCCAGCCAACATTTCCGTTGTCGTCAAAAGGGGGAAGTTCTTCGAGAGCTTCAAACTCAATTGTTTCTTCGAATGTAAGTCCGGCCAAGCACCGTCCATGCTCCTCTGGGGGAGCCGGGCGACCAACACCCACCCGAGAAGAAAGCTTCACGACATTAGAGGGGGAGTCGCTACGGAACGAACGCGCCATCGGAGGAACCTCCGCGATACTCCGGCTCCTAAAGCAGATTATTCGAAGCGCCGGTTAGACTTTGTGAATTGGCACACACATCGCGAAAACCTGCGAGCGGCCGACATATTCCGTCGTGCCTGATTTCGTGGAGCCAGTCGGGACCGGCTGGAACCTTGGTCGCCCGCATCGGGATGCAAGGCTGGAAAAGGTGCTGACCTGCCGCCGCTTGGCAGTCCAGGAGCGGTATTCGCAGGCACCTCGATCTCCGAGCAGAGAAAACGCCAAATGCGACTGCGGCCTGCCCCGCGCAGTGGTAATCGAACTCGGTTGTGAACAGGCGTCCGCCGACGACCATGAGGTGGGTACGGTCATAGCAGTGTTTCAGACAGTTGAGGGCGGTTTTAGGTACGCCGTTGACACGGAGGGATACGGTGCGCTCCAGTTTTTCACCGAGGAAAAGCTAGTCGTTCATCGCTGACGCCTGATGGCGTGCGGCTCGCCAAGGAATGGGACCTTGCTTCGCTGTATGCGCGCCGCGATCGGCGTTGGTACCTGAAAGCGCGAAGCTAAAGCCAAGGGCCGCGCCCTCGACAAGGTTGCGCGCCCTGAGGGCGCAGACCACCGGCCAGAGCGGAAAACGCACCAGCGGGCTTCTTAGCTCCGTGAAAAATCTCTGAAGTAGGGATTGAGCAAACTATCGGCACCAAACCGGAAGGACACATGTCCGAGAAACGCCAATACTCGACTTACCATCGAGTCAAATGCACGACACCGTTCACTGCATGGCTTCTGCGATCTTTTCCGCCGCCATCAGGGTTGGGAAGTTGGTGTTGGCGCACGGTACCACCGGGAAGATCGAGGCGTCGACCACGCGCAAACCCTGCACACCCTTGACGCGGCCCTGCGTATCGACGACTGCCATTGGATCATCCGGCCGGCCCATGCGGCATGAGCACGAGGCATGCCACACACCGATTGCCGCCTTGCGCACGAAGGCTTCCAGCACTTCGTCGTCGCTCATGACGTCGTCGAATGTGAATCCTTCCACAACGAACGTGTCGATCATGTAACGGCGTAGCGCCGCCGGCCCGTCCATCAACGTGGCGGCAATAGCGGTGAGGATCTTGTTCTTGGCGTTGACCACGCCGATCTTGCGCACGCGGTCGGAGTACGAGGTCGGGAATGGCTTGTCGGTCACCGCCCTGAGCGGCGCGCTCATCTGCAGCGCCGCCATCTTGCGAAAGCCACTCATCAGGCGGTCGACGTCGCGCCTGTCGGACAGCAGGTTGAACTCGACGATCGGCTCCGCCCGCGGGTCGCGTGAGGCGAGCTTCACCTGCCCGGTCTCGGAGTAGGTCTTGTTGACGAAGGTGAGCAGCGAGCCGATCTGCGCACCAAGCGCATGCCAGGCCGACTTGCTGAGGACGCCGACGAACATGTCGCCCCTTGGCACGCCGGGCAGCCCCGAGGAGTAACGCAGTGCAACCTGGATGTGGCGTCTGGTGTGCTCATTCATGCGCGCGCCAGGGCGGATGAAGGACGACAGCGCGACCGATGGATGATCCATGAGGCGCTGGCCGACGCCTTCGAGGCCCATCACGATCGGAATGCCCATCTCCTTCAGGTGTCCGACCGGGCCGATGCCGGCGCGCAGGAGATGCGCCGGCGAATGGATCGCGCCGCACGAGAGGATGACCTCGCGGCCGCGGAACTCTTCTTCCCGGCCGTCGACTTGCGCCTTCACGCCGACGCAGCGCGTGCCCTCGAACAGCAGCTCCTTGACCTGCGTGTCGGTCGAGATCGTCAGGTTGGCACGCCTACGTGTCTCGCTATCGAGATAGCCCATCGCTGCCGAGACGCGTTGCTCGGCATTATTGGAGTGCGTCACCGGAAAGTAGCCTTCGACGAACTCGCCGTTCTGGTCTGGCAGGAACGCGTAGCCGGCGAGCTTGCAAGCCTCAGCAACGGCTTGCGAGTGCCGCGTCCAGTGCTCCCGCGGGATGCGTCGGACGGGAATGCGGCCGTCCTTACCATGGAACGGCCCGTCGAAATCGAGGTCGCGCTCGACCTTCTTGAAGTATGGCAGGACGTCCTTCCAGCTCCAGCCCGCGGCGCCGCGGGCGTCCCACTCGTCGTAGTCGGCCGGCGCGCCGCGGTTGGCCATCTGGCCGTTGATCGAGGATCCGCCGCCTAACACGCGCGCCTGCTCGTACTTGCGCAACGGCGGGCGTTCTTCCTCGGGGTTGTTGTGGCTGACGACCTGGGTCGTGACCCTGAGCTCGGTCCAATGGAAGCGGGGATCGAAGTAAGCCATGCCCGAATAGCTGTCGCGTATCTCGGGCGGCTCGTTGCCGGGCGGCGTGTCCTGGCCCGCCTCGCAGAGAAGGACCTTGTTGGCGCTTTTGGCGGAGAGCCTGTGGGCCATGACCGAGCCCGCCGAGCCGCCACCAACGATGATGGTGTCGTACACTTTGGCGTTTCCCTTTGCTTTGTCTTGGGATGGTAGCGCACCTCCGCCTTCGGGTCACCCAGCTGCCGCGAGGCCGATGCCTGACAAACGTTGCGGTGTTTGACGATTGAAAGTAGAAATCCACACGCTCGGGCTATCACCCCGCGGGACAATTTCTCGGGGCCCTTGAGGCCCGCTTCGGGTCAAAAGCCGATCTTCGGATCGGCCAACGCCGTGTCCGCAATGCGCGGCTCTGGCAGCCAAATTGTGCGGTAGGTAGAGCGTTCCGCACTTATAGAGGCCGAAGATTTTTAGAGTGAGACTCTGGAGTCTTTCCGTTGGCGGCATTCAAGTTAGCCAAGAGATTTCGATTTAGATTGAGTGGGCTTTGCGTGGATTGGAGGTCCTCAAGAAAGCCGCCGCAGATCCATCAAACCGCAGTTCGATTGATCCGCCGTTATTCCTGCTGTCTAGGTCGGGGTCGAACTCATGCTGCCAAAGTTCATTGAGCATGGTTTCATGAATAGTATTTTTTACGTGCTGGGCTTCGTCTGCATTTCCGGATGCTGTAAAGTTTGCTATTGCAGAAATGAGCCTGTTGATTTCGGCAAACGGCAGCAATCGCGCATAATCCAGTTCGATTTCGGTTCCGATTTGTGGATTCGCTGGACCGTAGTCATAGCCCGCAAAAACCTGCAGGTTTCCAACGCTATATTGGTTATAGAAAATTTCGTAGCGACGCCCGTACTCAGGTTCCTCTCGACCTGTAAGTTCGGCGTCAGGTTGTTCTTGCAACCGCCAAGGCTCGTTGGGCTCGAACCTGTGGTTTAGAGCATCGGCGAACATCTCGAAGTCGGAGAAGAACCGTTCATCTTCGCCAGTAATTCGTATTGTGTGTACCGAAAACCTAAACCCGGACGTAGTGGCGATGAAGTCCGCCAAGGATCGGGTTTGAGGTGATGACTCCGGTCCGCTGAACCGGGCGAGAGACTGGCGCATCTTTGTCCAGTGACC
>Ga0099827_10001512_pt1 | contig 12173 bp, 8 predicted proteins | sample CZO8metaG_FD_79339 | JGI IMG/M metagenome (GOLD analysis project Ga0099827, IMG submission 79339) | Vadose zone soil microbial communities from the Eel River Critical Zone Observatory, Northern California, USA - CZOApr15con1.8 metaG | ecosystem: Environmental > Terrestrial > Soil > Vadose zone ...
CGAGCAGCGCGATCGGTATCGCGCTGTTGAACCGGCCCTCGCTCGCAAACATCACCCAGAAAAGGGGCGCGTTGAAGAACAACGGCCACGCAAAGAGCAGCGTGCGGCGACGCTCGTGTCCAGCCGCCAGACAGAGGCCGATGATCGTCAACAGTCCAGCGATCGCTCGCGGCGGCCATACCAGGAGGTAGAACAACGCTTCGTGAAGGAACGTCCGCATGCCTGGCCAGCAACCGCCGTCGACGCACTCCATCATCTTGTGGTCCAGCATGACGACGAAATGGCCAGGGAACGTCAGCCAGAACCTCAGCACTTCCCGAACCGCGAAGTCGTTTGCGGGTTTCGATTGGGGGTTGAACCTGATGTGATCGCGGCTCCACTCGAAGTAACTCTTGTCAGAGCACGTCAGCGCAAACCGGCTCGGCACCTCCCACAGGCCGCAGAAGAGTGACGCGCCGGCGCTCGACGTCGTCAGGGCGAATTCGCGGGTGTACAGCATTTTGTAGAGGCCCCAGCTGCATCCAATGCCGAGGAACAACACAGCGGGAATGAGCAGTCGGCGCCAGTCTCGCCAGTGCAGCGCGAACGAGACGACGAGCCAGCCAGGCAGAACGTCGGGGCGCATCACGAACCAGAGCGCAAAGGCGAGATGCACCAGTAGATCGACCCCGAATCGCACTCGGCCGTCGCTCTCGGCTTTGATCCGCAGGCAGAGCGACGCCATGACGAGCAGCGCGATCGGCGCGATGATGGCATCGACCTGCGCGTATCCCAACTGCTTGGGCAGGAGCGCAATCAACAGTCCCAGGGTGAACACAGCCTGCGGCGGCCACAAGAGGCCGGCCGTCCACGCGAGGCAGCCGAGCGCGACGGCGTAGAAGAGCACCTGAAGCAAAACCGTCGCGATCGTCACATCGAGGATCGAGCGGCTCCCGAAGAACGCGCCTGCCAGCGCGCAGAACAGCCCGTACCCCGGCATTCGCGACCACGGCACCGCGCCCGTGGAATAGGTCAGACCGTCGCCGTGAAACAGGCGAAACCCAAGCCAGGGACCGATGTTCAGGTTCGTTCCCGCCGACTCCTGCAGCGCGCCCGTCGTGTAGAACAATCGCAGATCGTGAGAACCGTATGGAGAAAACAGGATGGCCAGGTCCAGAAGGCAGAACGCAAGACAGATGAAGCCCACCAGCAGCGGGTTCAGTTTCCTGAGGATCGCGCGCGGCACCACAAAAGACGCGACGACCAGGAACACAAAAAGGCGGGCAATCGTTCTGGGCAGGAGCGTCCCGTAGAAGCGTATCGCCGGAATCCAGCCGAACAGCGGCCGGACATCGTTCAGCAGGCCCCGGTTCTCTTCAAAGAATCCCACCTCGTCGAGGACGAACGGCGCCACCTCGGTTCCCGGCTCGCCCGTAAGCGTCAGGCTAGTCACCTCCGGCGACGCGGGCAGCGCTGTGACGCTTCGATAGCCGGATCCCGTGACGCGCGCGGTGGCGATCACGGGCGATGCCGGATCGGACGTATGCATCTCGAGCTGCGCTGCGCTCCTGTCCGTCAGCCTGATGAGCAGCGCCCGAGCGCGCCCGACCATCGCCTGCGGCGCGAGCCGTAGCGTGAGGCGCGCTGCGGGCGCGTCGGTCGTGATGCGGTAGCGCCCGGGATAGAGCTCGGCGATCGACGCGTGGCATGCAGACGCCGTTCCTTCGCACGATGCTTCGATGCGCACCGGCAGTGCCGGAGGTGACCCGACAAAGACATCCCGGAAGAGATGCAATCCCAGGTAGACGATCGCCGCAGCGGTAAGAGCAAACTCGAGGCAGACGACCACGCGCGAGAATCTTACGAGCCGGCCGGCTTTGAGCCACTGGGGTGCGGTCACGGTCGAAAAGAAGATCCTGGGGCCAACTGCCTCGGGGGCGCCAGGGTTGGCGTCGGACATCATTTGAATCCGCTCAGCGGCGATGTCGACGGATCGAGAAGCGGCGTCCAGTAGTGAAACGCGTCGGCGCGCATCAGCCAGTCGTGAAACGGCCAGGCGGCCACCGCCAGCATTCCCACGCCGGCCAAAACCGACGCCGTCCGCCACGGCCGTGCGACGAGGCGGGCATAAAACTGAGGCTCGAAGAGCGGCGGTACGGCCGCAACGAGCAGCGCGATCGGTATCGCGCTGTTGAACCGGCCCTCGCTCGCAAACATCACCCAGAAGAGGGGTGCGTTGAAGAACAGCGGCCACGCAAAGAGCAGCGTGCGGCGACGCTCGTGTCCGGCCGCCAGGCACAGTCCGATGATCGTCAGCAGTCCGACGATCGCTCGTGGTTCGGGCATCAGGGGGTAGTACAGCGCCACTTGAAGGTACGTTCTAAAGCCTTGCCAGCATTGCCCGCCGAGGCACTGCATGAGTTTGTGGTCCAGCATGAACACGAAATGGCCTGGGAACGTGAGCCAGAACTTGACGACTTCCCGAATCGCGAAGTCGTTGGCAGACTTCGATCGAGGGGCGAACGAGGTGTGATCCCCAATCCACTCGTAGTACTTCAGGTCGGAGCACGTCAGCGCAAAGCGGCTCGGCACCTCCCACAGACCGCAGAAGAGCGACGCGCCGGCGCTCGACGTCGTCAGGGCAAATTCGCGGGTGTACCGCATCTTGTAGGCGCCCCAGCCGCATCCAATGGCGACGAACAACACGGCGGGAACGAGCAATCGACGCCAGTTTCGCCAATGCAGGACGAGCGACACGGCCAGCCAGCCGGGCAGCACGTCCGGGCGCATCAGGAACCAGAGCGCAAAGGTGGAATGCACTAGGACATCCACCCACAACCGGACCGGCCCGTCCGCTGAGGCTTTGATCCGCAAGCAGAGAGACGCCATGACGAGCAGCGCGATCGGCGCGATGATGGAGTCGACCTGCGCGTACCCCAACTGCTTGGGCAGGACCGCAATGAGTAGTCCCAGGATGAACACGGCGGGCGGCGACCACAGGAGGCCGGCCGCCCAGGCCAGACAGCCGAGCGCGACGGCGTAGAAGAGAACCTGGAGCACAATCGTCGCGATCGTCATGTCCAGGATCGAGCGACTCGCGAAGAACAGGCCCGCCAGCGCGCAGAACAGCCCATAACCAGGCATGCGCGACCAGGCCACCGTGCCCGGGGAAACCGTCAAACCGTTGCCGTGCAGCAGGCGAAACCCCTGCCACTGACCAATGTTCAGGTTCTCCCCCGCCGGTTTCTGCAGCGCTCCAGCGGCATAAAACAATCGAAGATCCTGAGCGTCGTACGAAGAATACAGGATGGCCAGATCGAGCAGGCAGAACGCAAGGCAGATGAAGGCGAGCAGCACGGGATTCAGTATCCTGAGCATCGCGCCAGGCACGACGAACGACGCGGCGACAAGGAAAACAAGGAGACCCGCAATCGCTCCGGGGACGAGCCTCCCGTAGAAGCGTGGCGCCGGAATAAACGCGAACAGGGGACGGACGTCGTTCAGCAAGCCTTGGTCTGTTTCGAAGAATCCCACCTCGTCGAGGACGAACGGCGCCGCCTCGGCTCCTGGCTCGCCCACAAACGTCAGACCGCTCAGGGCGGTCGACGCGGAAAGATCCATGACGCTTCGAATGCCGGCTCCCGTGGCGCGCGCGGTGCCGATCACGGTCGACGACGGGCCGGACCCATGCAACTCGACCTGCGCTCCGCTCCTCTCCGTCAGCCTGATGAGCAGCGCCCGAGCGCGCCCGACGATCTCTGGCGGTGAGAGCCGGAGAGCGAGACGGGCGGCAGGCGCGTCGGTCGTGATGCGGTAGCGCCCGGGATAGAGCTCGTCGATCGACCCGTTGCATGGTGAAGCCGCCGCCGCTCCCTCGCACGATGCTTCGATGTGCACCGGCAGCGCCCGAGGTGACCCGGCAAAGACATCCCGGAAGAGATGAAATTCCAGGTAGACCATCGCCGCCGCGGCCAGCGCAAACTCGACGCAGACGACCACGCGGGCAAATCGCGCCAGTCGGGCAACGAGCCGCTCGAGCGCGGTCACTTTCGAAGGAAGAGCCGGAGCGATTTGACCGACAGCCGTGACTCACCCGCAGGATTGTTGTTGGCGATCATGACGGTGAGCGATCTCCGATATCCGAGCCGTGCCGCATTCGATTCGGCGAAGGCGCCTGGTTTCAGGGTTGAGTTGATCGCAATCCACACACCTCCCTGGAGCAGCCCGATCGTGACGCCCCCCGCCTCGACATCGACGTCGAACTGAATGTCGGCCGCGCTGGCGCCGCCAGTACTGACGGTCGCAAAAGCCTGATACGCGAACGGCCCGCTGCTCGTGGCCATCGTCGCCGTGCCCTGCGTTATCTCGAACACGCGGGGACTGGCGACCTCCCACGGAAGCGTTGTGAGGTCGTAGTCGGGCTGGCGCGTGGCGATTCTGGCCTGGAGATTCTGCGTGTTGTCGTACCACCACGACAACGCGGAGAGGGAAGTGTACTGCGACCAGAAGAACCACAAGCCGGCGGCCGCGATGATGACGATCGAAAGATCCCGCAAGAGAACGAAGGCGCCTCGCACCGGAGGACCCTGAAGCATCTAGAAACAATCCTCCCGGCCTTCCAGCCACGACGCATGCCACAGCACCGCGTTCAGGACGGTCCACAGTTGGAAGCTGTAGCCGCCCGCCCCGCTCATCTGCGCCTTCAGCAGCCCGCGGAAATAGTCGTTGTCGAAAAAGCCTTCCCTGGTCAGCTCCGATCGCTCGAATGCCGCGAGACTCCGCCGTCCGAAGTCGCCTTCGCGGAACCACTCCTCCATGGGCGCGCCGAACCCCTGCTTGCGGCGGTAGATCATGTCGTGGTCCAGGTACGGCTCGGCGGCCTTCTTCAGGATGCGTTTACCAACACCGTCCCGCAGCTTGTACGAAGGCGGCAGCCGCGTCGCGAAGTCGACGACGTCGTGATCCAGAAACGGGACGCGCGCCTCCACCGCGTGCGCCATCGTCAGCTTGTCCACGCGCATGAGCAGGTGTTCGGCCAGCCGCAGCTTCATCTCCAGGTACGGAATCTTCTGCAGCACCTCGGGCTCGTGCAATCGTCCGTCGAGGGGCGCAAGGTACTCGCGAACCACCGCGTGGCTGTCGAGCGCGGTGAACGGCGGCGGCAGCAGGCCGGCCACCGGACAATCGACCGTCTGCACGAACCGATCGCGGCGCGGCGTGAGGCGATCCCGCATCTCGCCCCACCAGCACACGGCGCCGCCCCAGAAGAATTCCTGCCCGGCCTCCGCGCGCCGCTGGATGGCGAGATCCTCGCCGCCGAGGCCCGGCGTCCGCGCTTTGACCGCGGGGAGAAAACGCCGCCATCCCTGGGATCCGTTGCGTGCGGGACGGTAGACCGACTCGTATTTCTGCCGATAGTGCTCGCACCACCAGTAGCCGAGAAAGTTTTCGTCGGCGCCTTCGCCGACCTGTACGACCGTCGTGCCGCTCTGCTTCACGAGCCTCGCCAGGAAGTACAGCGGAATGCAGACGTTGTCGGCGATCGGCTCGTCCTGCAGCCGCACGAGCAGCGGAAGGAAATTCTGCGCTTCCTCCCGGTTGATGACCGTCTCGTGATGGTCGGTCTTGTAGCGAGCGCTGATCCTGCCGGCGAACTGAAACTCGTTGTAGTCCTCTTTCCCCTCGTACCCGATCGTGAACGTCGTGACCGGCCGCGTCATCAGCTCGCTCATCAGCGCGACGTTCAGCGACGAGTCGACGCCTCCCGAGAGCAGCACGCCGAACGGCACGTCGGACACCATGCGCCTGGCAATCGACTGCTTCAGGAGCCGGGTCAGTTCCGCGACCGCCTCGGGCTCGCTGAGGTCCTTTTCCGACAGCAGCGGCCCGCTGTCGGGCCGGCAGTCCCACCACTGCGTGGCGCTCGCCGCGCCTCGCCAGTCGATCGTCACTCGATGGCCTGCCGGCACCTTGAAGATCCCCTTGAACATCGTCAGCGGCGCGGGCGCGACGATGAACGTCAGGTAGTGCCAAAAGGCGGTGCGATCCATCTCGGGCGTGACGTGCGGATGCGCGAGCAGTGCGCGGATCTCGGACGCGAACAACCACTCGCCCGCCGCCGTTCTGGTGAGGTAGAGCGGCTTGATGCCGACGCGGTCGCGGACCAGGTGCATGACGGGACGTCCGGGCTCCCGGCCGTCGTACAGGGCGAAGGCGAACATGCCGTAGAACCGATTGACGCAGTCGAGGCCCCACTCCTCGTACGCGTGCAGGAGCATCTCGGTGTCGGAGTGATCCGTGCGCCACCGGTACTTGCCGAGTGCTTCGAGCTCCTGCCGAATCTCCACGTGGTTGTAGATTTCGCCGTTGAACGTGACGGCCACCGTGCCGGCGTCGTTGACCATCGGCTGCGCTGCGGCAGGCGACAGATCGATGATCGACAAGCGGCGGTGCCCGAGCGTGCAGCTGCGATCGGACGCGCACCAGATGCCCGTGCCGTCCGGCCCGCGGTGGGCCATCCGATCGCGCATCTGCGCGACGACGTCGCGGCCGCATCCGGCCTGGCCCGGCTTGAAGGTTCCGACTATCCCGCACATGGGTGCCTCGGGTGATGATCAGCGATTACGGCGGGCGTAGACTTCCATGAGATCCCACGTCTGGAGCGGCACTGCCCAGTCCCCCACGGCCGCAGGCAGGTACGCAGCAAACCGGCGCAGGTAGAGTCTGAGCGATCGGTAGAACGGTGGATGCGCGACGCGAACGACGCTGAAACCGGTGTCCTGAAACAGTCTCGTCAATGTAGCGACCGAGAAGTACCAAAGGTGCGTAGGCGGATGAATCAGCCGCCAGCGCTCGCGCTGCAGCCGTGGCAGCCAGCTGCCGATGTCCCCCGTGCTGACGGCCACGATGCCGCCGGGCGACAGCTCGGCTGCGATCTTCTCGAGCACCTTGCGCGGCGCCGCGAGGTGCTCGATCGTGTCCCACAGGCACACGATCTGTGGCGCCGGATGCACGGCCGGCGTTGTCAGGTAGTCACCGTGAACGCAGCGAAGGTTGAGCCGCTGCGCCTCGGCGGCTGCATGCGCGGACACCTCGATGCCCGCTGAAGACCAGCGGGCGGCCGCGAGCTCGAGGAAATAACCGAACCCGCTGCCGATCTCGAACAGGCTGTCCGCGGCCGGCGCGAGTCGCCGGAGCACGTTCACCCGTCGCCGCCCGTTTCGCCGCGCCGCGCGCCGCTCTCCCCGATAGTCGACGTACTCGCCGCTCGGGCCGGAGTAGTAACCGGCGCCGTAGAGCTCTCGCGGATCGAACGCGAAAAATCGATCGGCGGCGCGGACCAGGGAGCAGTTGGCGCATTGTACGAGGTCGTCTCCCCAGTACGGCCGGGACGCCGTAGACGCGCATAGAATGCAGGCCGTGCTCGACGCGCGCTCCGGGCCGTCGACGCTCACGATGCGGTCGCCGTCGATCGAAACCGGTTTGGAGCCCTGCCGTTCCTGGAGGACGGTCACTGCGTCCTTTCCTGTCGAATCACTTCATCCACGATGTAGAGCGGTCGCTGTTTGACCTCGTCGAACACGCTGCCGAGATATTCGCCGAGAATCCCGAGGACGGTGAGCTGCAGACCGCCGAGGAACAACATCATCACGATCAACGAGGTGTAACCTGGCGGCATGTGGCCCGCGACGAAGAATCGGCCGATCAGCCAGACGCCGTATGTCAGGCTGAGCGTGGAGATGAAGAACCCCAGCAGCGTCGCCAGACGCAGCGGAACCTTGGAGAAAGACAGTACGCCGGTCACCGAGAAGGCGACCAGCTGAATCAGGTCGTATTTGGTTCGGCCCGCGGCCCGCGGCGGACTGACGAACGTCACGGTGGCGCTTCGAAAGCCCACCCAATAGAACAGGCCGCGCAGAAACTGGCTCTGCTCGCGAATGGACGTCTGAAAGATGCGCGCGACCTTTCTGGAAATCAGACGGAAATCAGCGGCGCCCGCGCGAATCTCCACCGGGGACAGCGCGTTCTGCAGCCGGTAGAACATCCCTGAGCTCCACCGCTTGGCCAGGAGGTTCTCGCCGTCGTACTCCCGAATGGCGTGCACGACATCGTAACCGTCCTCGAACTTCTCCAGGAGCTGTCGAACGACCGCGGGAGGATGCTGAAGATCGCAGTCCATCATGATCACAGCGTCGCCCCGACTCTGGTCGATCCCCGCGACCAGCGACATCTGATGGCCGAATCGCCTCGAGAGGTGCAGCACCGTGACGGCCGAATCGCGGGCCGCGAGGCGCTTGAGCACCTGGATGGAGGCATCGGCGGAGCGGTCGAGTACGTAGCAGACGCTGAAGCAGTAGCGGTCGACGAGCGTGTTCAGCTCGGCGGTCAGCGACGCGTGAAAGGCGTCCAGAACCTCTTCCTCGTTGTAGACGGGAAGAATGATGTCGACCGCCTTCATCGGCACACGATCGGATTCGCCTGCATCCATTGAATCGTGTCTCGCAGCCCCTCGGCGAGCCCGATGCGCGGCTGCCAGCCCAACTCCTCTCCGGCCCTGGTGATGTCGGCGACAACGTCGAACACTTCTTCTTGTCGCCGTTCGTCGATCGAGTGCAGCGGCTTGCGCCCGTCGAGGGCCGTGTTGATTTCGATGACCAGTTCAGAAATGGAAACCGAGCGCCCGGCGCCCGCGTTATAGACGCCGCCTGCCGGCCGGGTCAGCGTCGCGATCAGCAGCGACACCAGGTCGGAGACGTGAATGTAGTCGCGCTTTGGATGCTCATCTCGCACGGTAATCCGATCGCAGCCCGGATCGAGCGCCTGCCGGATGATCGTCGGGATGAGGAACCGCGCGTTCTGGCCCGGTCCGTACACATTGAATGGCCTCACTATCGAGGCCCGTACGCCGAACCATGCACCGAACTGGCGCACGGTGTCCTCCGCCAGAATCTTGCTGTGGCTGTACGGGTTCAGCGGCGCCAGGGGATGGTCCTCGCGGATGGGCAGACAACGCGGCGTGCCATATACATATGAGCTGACGAAGGTCAGCGGAACCTCCCGGCGCCGGCAAAACTCGAGGACGTTCGCCGTGCCGAGTACGTTGACATCGTAGAACGCACGCGGGGATTTCCAACTGTCCGGCACGAAGCTCCTGCCGGCCAGATGAAAGACGTGTCCGACATCGTCGAAATCGAGCCGGCAGGTGGCGATGTCGCCGTCCTTGCTGGAGTGCGCGAGAACGCGGCGACCTGCCCGGCGCAGATGCTGCACCAGGTGGGATCCCACGAAGCCCGTGCCTCCCGTCACGAGAATCGCGTCACTCATCCCGCAGCAGCCTGGCTTTCGTGCCATCGAACTCCTCGAGGGCCTGCGCGTAGTCGTCGGGGCGTCCGAGGTCCAGCCAATACCCGTTGTGACGCGTCACGTTGACCCGCTCGCGGCGCCCGATGAGGGCATGCATCAAATGGTCGAATCCGTACGGCTGATCCGGCGGAACCAGGGACAGCACGGATTTGTTGACCACGTACACGCCCATGCTCACGAGGTATTGCGTCGACGGCTTCTCTTCGAATCCGATCAGCGTGTTCGCAGCGTCGGTCTGCAGGACGCCGTAATCGATCGCCTGAGTACGGCTCGAAGCGGCAATCGTGAATACACAACCGCTCCGGCAGTGTTGCGCATACAGATCGCTGAAGCTCAGGTCGGTCAGCACATCGCCGTTCATCAGCAGGAACGTATCCGGCAGATCTCCAATAAGCGACAGTGGAGCGATGGTGCTCAACGGGCGCGCTTCGAGCGAGTAGTCGATGCAGACGTTCCACTGTTCCCCGTTACCGAAGAACGCCTTGATCAGGTTCGCCTGGTGGTTCACCGCCATCGTGATGTGGTTGAACCCCTCGATGGCGAGCTGCCGGACGATGATTTCGAGGATGGGATAGTCGCCGATCGGCATCAGCGGTTTCGGCAACACAACCGTGTATGGCCGCAAGCGTGTGCCTTTGCCGCCCGCCAGGATGACTGCCCGGTTAGACATTGTAGAGATGGGTCTTGTAGCGACCGAGATTTGCGCGATCCCGAAACCAGCGAATGGTGCGCGCAAGGCCTTCGGACAGCGGGATCTCCGGGCGAAACGCGCAGGCGCGCTGGAGTTTCGTGTTGTCGCAGCGGAGTCGCATCACCTCGCTCGTTGCAGGTCTGAGGCGCGCGGGATCGGCCACGACCGTGGCCGACACGCCCATCACGTCGCCAATCAACCTGGCGATGTCGCCGATCGCAATCTCTTCATTCGACCCGATGTTGAACACCTCGCCGGCTCCGCCTTCGAGCATCGCGATGGAGACCATGCCCCGGCAGGTGTCCTCGACGTAGGTGAAATCCCGAGTCGCGCTCACCTCGCCCAGGCGGACTTCATGGCATCCGCCTTCGAGCTGCGTGATGATCGTCGGGATGACGGCGCGCGCGGACTGCCTCGGTCCGTATGTGTTGAAAGGCCGCGCCACGACGACGGGGAGCTCGAAGGAGTGGAAGAAGCTGAGAGCGATCGCATCGGCACCGATTTTCGTCGCGCTGTACGGAGACTGCGGACTCAACGGGTGCTTCTCGTCAATCGGCACGTACCGAGCCGTCCCGTACACCTCGCTCGTCGACGTGTGCACGATCTTTTGAACGCCATTCGCCCGAGCCGCCTGGCAGAGATTCAGCGTGCCTTTGACATTGGTGTCCACATAACTGTCCGGCGCCCTGAACGAGTACGGGATCGCGATCAGAGCCGCCAGATGGAACACGACGTCGATGTCCTTCACCAGCTCATGACACAGTGCAGCGTCCCGGATATCTCCGGTCACGACCTGCAGGTCGCGAAGACACGGGAGGCCTTCGAGCCAGCCCCAGTCGTTGAACGAGTTGTACTGGGCCAGGGCGCGCACGCTCGCACACTCCCGAACCAGAGACTCCGCCAGATGAGAGCCGATGAACCCGTCCGCGCCTGTGACGAGAACACGCTTATTTCGCAGAGTCATCGGCGGCAGATCGGAAGCTCACCTTGGCGCCGGCCATCAGCTGCGGCACCAGCCACGTGGGAAGGCTGTAGTCGAGCGCCACCGTTCGCTCCGCGATCACGCGAAAGAACGCGGCGCTCTTCATCGACGGGGCCATCGGCAGGCTGTACATCCGGTATCGTCCCTGCCACTCCAAATCGTTGATCATCGTCCACGAGACGCCGTCTCGAGGGTCGTTGACGGAGGCGCCGGCAGGACACCCACCGCAGACGAGCAGCGAGGCGTGCGTGGCGCCCTGGAACAGGCGCGGAACTGGCGCCACGAATCCGCGGCCCAACCATGCGATCACATGAACCTGCGATGCGGTCCGCACGACGACCGCTGGCCGGAACAGGTTCAGGTCGCCGTGAGCCTCCTCGACCATCGGCGCCACCGATGGGTCGGTCGACGCGAGGAGTTGAGCCACCACGCGACCTTGTCCGGCCACCGAGAGGTCGTTGAATACGTAGGCATATCGGAACTGCTGAGCACTGATGGCAGCCACCGGATCGGTCTCGACCGTCGCGTTCTGCAGCTCACGATAGCGCCAGGCCTGCACACCGACAAAGATTGCGGCCATGCCCGCGAACACGAGCAGCAGGAGCAGGTGGCCACCCAGCACGCGGCGCGCGAGTTGCGCAGAATAGCCGGTCGCCGTCATCGAATCGTGCAGCGAGCCGACGACCACGGCCGGCACGATGAACACAAGCGCGACAAGCGACCCCTGCAGGCCGCCTATGTATTCAGGGAACACCATCAACGCGCCGGCGCTGGCGCCGGCCGCGAGCGCAACCGCTGAGAGCCACGCGATTGCACCTTCTGCCGTACCTCGCCACACCAGCAGCGCCAGCGAGAGGAGCATGACCCATGGCGCGGCCCAATAGGCGTAAACGAGTGGCCGCGTTTGAGGGACCGCCGTTGGCGTGATCGTCCCTCCAGACGGCTCGCGTGCGAGCTCGTGGACACGTGCGGCCCTGGCCGACAGATTCCGGACGAACAGCCACGGGCGGCTGATCACGATGCGCTCATATTCGCGGAGGAGCGTGGGCTGAAACTCGGCATCGCTGAAATGCAGTCCAGGCTTGATGAGCTGAGCGTGCAGCTCTCCGATCGGGTCGCGCCAGCCAATGTTGTAGGGGTTCGAGGCGTATCCCAGAC
>Ga0099827_10001514_pt1 | contig 12167 bp, 5 predicted proteins | sample CZO8metaG_FD_79339 | JGI IMG/M metagenome (GOLD analysis project Ga0099827, IMG submission 79339) | Vadose zone soil microbial communities from the Eel River Critical Zone Observatory, Northern California, USA - CZOApr15con1.8 metaG | ecosystem: Environmental > Terrestrial > Soil > Vadose zone ...
AACCCGGCGCGCACGATAACGTTGCGCTTCGTTCCGATATTATAAGCAAGGCCCAGGCGCGGGTCGACGTTCTTCCACTGCGTATTGAGCACGTTCGACGGCCATGTCTCCCACTCCCAGCGGACGCCGCCGTTCAGCGTCAACCGATTCGTGGCTCGCCATCGATCCTGAATGTAAAGCCCGTTGTAAGTGTGATTCATGGTGCCTTCCGCGGAATTGCGGATGGCCGAGGAAAACCGCGTGCCGGAATAGACCGCAGTGTTGAGGCTCTGCTCGTTGAAATTGGGCGCCTGAAATCTCTCGAAAAAGATTACGTTCGGATGCTGGCAACCGGCAGGTCCGGGCCCGCCCGGGTCGGAAGCTGCCGAAACGCATTGTGCGCCTACGCCGACCGGCGGCGGTCCGTCATTTCCCAAAAATGCGCCCAGGCTCGAAAAGTCCGCCTCGAAGGGATAGAACAGCGGAAACGATTCCGTGGTGTCCACAAAGTTGAAGTTGCCGCCAAAGCTCAGGGTGTGGCGGTCAAAGCTGCGCGTCACGTTGTCCACGATCTCAAAACGCGACTCGCGATAGAAATCGGGATTCCCTCGATTCACGCCGGCCGTGAAGGTGTTGGAAAGCTCCAAGTGCGGCTGCGTCGTGACAGTCGGAAAATCGAAAGACCGACGCGCGTATTGCATGCGCAGTTCGTTCACCAGCTTCGGATTGACCACGGACGCCAGCGTACCGGCGAGCGACTGGTCGCGATAGAAGTTGTCCTTGAACGCGGAGGGCAAGTCGAAGCCGTCATTCAAGGGCGACTGATTCAGCAGACGGCCGTCGTTTACGAAATATCGAACGAAGAGATTTTCATTGTCGCTGAATCGATGGTCGATGCGCGCGAAGCCATTGTCACTATCGTTGGTACGCAGCACGCCGCTGAGCGCAGGCTCCGGCGCCAAACCGTAGATGGCTTTCACCTCATTGATCGCACGGATGTTCGCAAGCACCGCGGAATTGTAAAACGGCGATTCTCCGCGGCGCTGCGCTTCGTAATTTCCATAGGTAAAGGTCTTGTCCTTCCGCAGCGGACCGCCAATAGCCGCGCCAAACTGGTTCTGCCGCAAAACGTGAGCACCCGTGGCTTGCAAGAGGTTGACCGCGTCCAGCTTGTCGTTGCGGAAATATTCGTAAAGCGCGCCGTGCCACTCGTTGGTGCCGCTGCGCGTGATGATATTGACGATGCCCGCGGTAGCCCGCCCGAACTCCGCGGAGTAATCCGTATTAATGACCCGAAATTCCTGCACCGACTCCTGCGGCGGCGTGCCGCGTTGGATGCCTGACGCGGTGGAGATATCATCCGCGCCATCCACGGCGATAAAATTGTAATGAATGTTCTGACCGGCGAAGGAAAGCTTGGTCACCGGCTCCACGATAACGTCGGTGCTTCCCGACGTCGTATCGCCGATGGCCACCGCCGGAGACAGCAGCGCAAAGTCGATGAACTCACGGCCGTTCACGGGCAGGTTCACAATCTGCCGCTCGGTGATGACCGTGCTCACTTGTGTGCGCGTGGTCTCGAGCAGCTCCGACGTTGCCGCTACTTCAACTCTTTCCTCCACGCCGCCAGGTGTAAGCGTGAAATCCAGTTCCGCCGCTTGCCCGACCTGCAAAACAACGTTCTTCGTCTGTTTGCGGAAGCCCACATATTCGACGGATACGCTGTACTCGCCAGCCGGCAGCGCGGGAACCGAGTATTCCCCGGAGTCTGAGCTTTGCACGGTCCTGGAAAAACCAGTGGCCGCGCTCGCCACGGTTACTTTGGCTTTGGACACGCTGCCGCCGGAGGTGTCCACCAAGCGGCCGGAAAGCGTCGCGGTGATGGCTTGCCCACGCACGGCAGGACCAAATCCTAGAATCACTGTGAAGAAAAAAATGACCAACACACAAACCGATTTCGTCTGTTTCGCCACGCCACACCCCCGCCTCTGCGCAGAAAATCTTGCAGTGTCGTTGGAATATACCAGAGCGGAGGCAGTGTCAAGGCATTCTCAGCCGCAACCGGCGCGAGCCTTCTCCGCTCTGCCGCCCGATTCGGCCGGAACAAATGGCCATAGTCGCACGCCTCGCTTGCGCTGCCCAAGGGCGACGCTATGCGTGACTCAGCGCCGCCTGTTTGCGCTCCGCGATCACCGCTAAGGCGGCTTCGATCACGTCCAGGCCCTCATCGAATTGTGCGTCGGTCACGACCAACGGGACGAGGATACGCATTACGTTGTTAAACGTCCCCGCAGTGACGGTGATCAATCCATGTTCGTAGCAATGGCGCGCAATCTGTTTGGTTTCGGCATCCGCCGGCTCGCGGCTGCCTGCATCCCGCACCAATTCCATGGCGCACATTCCGCCGAGCCCGCGAACATCGCCCACCAGCGCCCATTTCTTCTGCCAACTCCGCGCGCGTTCCTCAAACCGCTTGCCAATGGCGACAGAGCGGGCCAGCAGCTTGTCTTTCTCGATGGCCTCGATCACCGCCAGCGCTGCGGCGCAGGACAGAGGATGCCCGCAGAACGTTCCTCCCAGCGATCCCGCTCCCGGCGCATCCATGATTTCGGCGCGCCCGGTCACCGCGGCAATCGGCATTCCGCCGCCCAGCGATTTCGCCATGGTAATTAGGTCCGGCTCGATTCCAAAATGTTCGCTGGCGAACCACTTCCCGGTGCGCCCAAATCCGGACTGCACTTCATCCGCAATAAACAAAATGCCGTGCTTGCGGCAAATCTTTTGCAGCATCTGGAAATAATCAAGCGGCGGCACAATAAAGCCGCCTTCGCCCAAAACCGGTTCGGCAATGACCGCGGCCACGGATTCCGCCGCGACTTGGCGCTTGAATGCGTCTTCCAGATGATGAGCAAAGCTCTCCGCGTTTGCGCCGTTTTCGGCACGGTACGGGTACGCGAAGGGAATGCGGTAAACGTCGCTCGCAAACGGCTCAAATCCAGCCTTGTACGGATGCGTCTTGCTGGTGAGCGTCATGGTCAGCAACGTGCGCCCGTGGAAGGCATCCTCGAAGCAAATCACCGCAGGGCGCTTGGTGTAAGCACGCGCGATTTTAACGGCGTTCTCGACCGCCTCCGCCCCGGTATTAACAATGATGGTTTTCTTGGCGGACTTGCCGGGAGCAAGCGCGTTTAGCTTTTCGGCGAGAGCGACGTAGCCTTCATACGGCGTAACCGCAAAGCACAGATGCAGATGTTTTTCGAGCTGTTCTCGCAGCGCGGCCGTCACGCGCGCCGCACGGTGCCCGACGTTGAGGCACCCAATGCCCCCTGCGAAATCCAGGTAGCGGTTTCCGTCCACGTCTTCCAGCACCGCGCCTTCTGCCGAAGCTATGAAAATCGGCGTCGAATTGTGCGGACCTCGCGGAACCGCCGCCTCGCGCCGCGCCAGCAACGCCCGCGAGCGCGGCCCGGGAATTTCTGTGCGAATCTGAATGGTCGCCATGTTTAGTACCACCCAATCGGAGTCTCGTCCAAATTGACGAAAACTTGTTTTGTTTCCAGATATTCTTCTAGGCCCCAAGGACCCAATTCGCGCCCGAAGCCGGACTGCTTGTAGCCGCCCCAGGGCGCTTCCACGTAGGTCGGCTGCATGTGGTTGACCCACACGATCCCCGCGCGCAGCGACTTCACCACGCGAAACGCCTTATAAATGTCGCGAGTCCAAACTGCGGCGGCCAGCCCATACGGCGTATCGTTCGCAATGCGTATCGCGTCGGCCTCGCCGTCAAATGGAATCACCGACGCCACTGGCCCGAAGATTTCCTCACGGGCAATGCGCGCGCTGTTCTCCACGTCATAAAAGATCGTCGGCTCCACGTAGTATCCTTTGCCAAATCGCTTGGGCCTCCCGCCGCCAATGGCCACCTTGGCTTCCTTCTTGCCAAGCTCCAGGTAGGAACTCACGCGATCGTACTGCTCTTTGCTCACCAGCGGGCCCATCTTCGTTTCGCGCTCCAGCGGTGGGCCCAGCTTGATGCGTTTGGCCTTTTCCGTCATGGATTCGACAAATCTGGAATAAATTTTCTTCTCGACCAGAATGCGGCTGCCCGCCGAGCACACTTCGCCCTGGTTAATGAACACTCCGAACAGCGCACCGTCGACAGCAGCCTCCCAGTCGGCCTCCGCGAAAAAAATGTTGGGAGACTTGCCGCCAAGTTCGAGCGTAACCCGCTTCAGCGTATCGGCCGCGCTCTTCACAATAACTTTTCCGACCGCCGCGCTGCCGGTGAACGCGATCTTGTCTACTCCCGGATGCGCCACCAAGGCAGCCCCGGTGGTTTCGCCGAAACCATTGATGATGTTCACCACACCCGGCGGCAGCCCCACTTCTTCAAACCAATTCGCGAATTCCAATGCCGTGAGTGGCGTCTGTTCCGCTGGTTTCAGGATGCAGGTGCATCCCGCCGCGAGCGCCGGAGCCAATTTCCACGCCGCCATGAGCAACGGATAGTTCCACGGAATGATCTGCGCCGCCACGCCTACCGGCTCGCGCAGCGTGAAGCTTAGCGCGTTGGCCGGCACCGGATTGACGTGCCCGAGCACTTTCGTCGCCAGCCCCCCGTAATATTCAAAGCAGGTTGCCACGTCCGCGATGTCGTACTCGGCCTCCACAATCGGTTTTCCGGTGTTGCGCGACTCCAGGTCCGCAAGCGCCGCCGCATTCTGCCGGATCTTTTCCGACAGCTTGAACAGGATGCGCCCGCGATCCTGCGCTGTCGTTTTTGACCACGGACCTTCATCAAATGCCTTTCGCGCGGCCTTCACCGCAGAATCCACATCGGCTTTATCCGCGGCACTAACGCGGGCAATCACGTCTTCCGTCGACGGGTCGTAAACGGGGAAGGTCTCGCCCGACGCACTTGCTACCCACTGTCCATTCACATAGTTTCGGTGCGCTTTAACTTCCGTCTTTACACTGCTTGCCATGACGTCCTCCAAATCTCATCCATGCGTGGCTGCCAAGAAGCGGCATCGCCGCGGTTCACACCGTCGTAACCGCCTCAGCCAGCTTCTGGGCTGCCTTCCGCCGCCCGTACACAAAAAAGAAAAATGCCGCCAGACCCATAAACAGCAGCGTGCCGCCAAACATCCACACCTCGTAGAACAACACAGAAGTAATCTGCGCTGCAGGAAAGAACGCCAGCGCTATTCCCAGCGAAGTGGTCACTAGCCCGCTCGCTCCCGCAAAGACCAGTGTTCCTCGGCCGTACTGGCCTTTCTGGAACGACGCATCTGCGGAAATCTTCAGCAGCGCGCCGAACGTGTAAAGGAACGGCACCAATTGCAGCACCACCGCCAATGACAATAATTTTTGAAATGTTTCCTGCACGCCGGCGCTGGAAAAATTCACAACCACCAGGATCATCGAGACGCTCGCGTGCACAATCAGCGCCGCATACGGTGTCGAATACTCCGGATGCACGCGCCCGAGCCAGGCGGGCATATACGAATCGAGTCCGGCGACAAAAGGGATCCGCGCGGAACCCGCAAGCCAAGCCGATCCTATTCCCGCAATCGAAAGGCTCAGCAGAAACGCAAACGGTGCAACAACCCAGCTCGCGCCTACGCGTGCCGCCATATGACTCACCGCCTGCACGATGCCCTGCAAAACGCTGATGTCCTGTTTGCTCACGGCAATCAGCAGCGTCAACGTTGCGCCGATGTACAGCAGGCCGGACAAAACCCCGCCCCACGCTACGGCTCCCGGCAGAATCCGCGCGGGATTTTCAATCTCATCGCCCATCACGGATGCTAGTTCCAGACCCACCAGGCCGAAGCAAATCACGCCAAACGAGTTCAGCACGAAGCGCGGATTCGCTGGAATGTGAAAGTCCGCCGCGGTGACCGCGGTCCCGAAGCGAAGCCAAACAAAGGCGCCTAGCCCGATGAGCACCACCGCCGCAAAAAACGTACCGACGGCGCCGATATTATTGATCCACTTTCCCACGCCCAAACCGACGACGTTGAGCACCACTAGAATCGCGAGCAGAACGACGGAAGCGCTCAGCGCAAAAACTTTATTGTCCGCGAGCGCCCGGTGCCCCGGTCCAAGAACAAACACGGACACGCCCACGAAATACAACATGATCGTGGGCACGTACATCATGTTGTTGGTCCAGTAGCACCAGCCGGACAAGAAACCGTGAAAATCCCCAAACACCTCCTTGGCCCACAGGTAAACTCCGCCTTCGCCGGGAAAGCGATGCGCCAGCTCGATCACCGCAATACCTTGCGGCCAGAAAAACAGCAGCAGCGAGATGATCCACAGCCAAACCGTTACGCCGCCATTTGCGGCAATGGACGGCACCACGTTGAGATTGAAGACCGCGACGACAAAAAGTAGAACGAGGTCCCATCGTCTCAAGACCCGCCGCAGGTGCGGCGCTTCCTGCTTGACCGGCGCGCCGGGCGAAGTCGTAACCTGGTTCGACAACGTTTTCTCCGTGAGACTCGCACCGGGGCGCGCGACGCAAACTTCTAGTGTCCTGCGGAGCTTACCGCGGCCGCGCCGCGTTCCTGCTGCGCTCTGGCCAGCCCCGGCGCAACATCTTCAAACGCTGCCAGGTGCTTGTCGATGTCCGCTTCGGTGTGCTGCACCGAAATCGTCCACTGTTCGTCCCACCAATACGGCTGCGCCAACACGCCGCGATTCACCATCGCAAACCAATAATGCCGCCACAGATCGACGTCGATCGTCGTCCAGTCGCGATAATTGCGAATCTCCTTCGGATACAGCATCAGCGCTCCGTTGACTCCGGCGCTGGCCACGTAGGCTTGCAATCCAACCTTGGCAACGATTCGCCGATAACCCTCGGTCAGCTTCGTGCTCAGCTTGCCGACGTGCGCATAGCTGGCGCGCGTCAGCACTTCGCGGAACGTAGCCAATCCCGCGGCCATCGAGATGCGGTTGGTGTTGTAGGTCCCGCCATGAAACACTTTGTGTTGCGAGATTAAATCCATCACCGCGCGGCTCGCTCCAAACGCTCCCAATGGTGTTCCGCCGCCGATGGATTTCGCCAGGCAGATGATGTCCGGCTTCACGCCGAAGAAGTCGCTGGCGCCTCCCCAAGCCAGCTTGGCGCCAGTTTTCACTTCGTCGAAGATCAGCAGCGCCCCGTTCTTGTTGGCGATTTCGCGAAGCCCTTGCAGGAATCCCGGCTGCGGCATGCACAATCCCACGTTCATCAGTATCGGTTCCAGAATAATGGCCGCGATTTCGTCTGGAAATTGCTTGAACCGGCGCTCCACACTTGCCAGGTCGTTGAACGTGGCGACCGGCACATTCTCAACGCTGGCCTTAGGCACTCCCAAGCCGCCGGGAACCGACGTTGGCGCGTTGATGTCGCCATAGTCTTCGGCCTTGGGCTTCACGCTCACCAGCGCCGTGTCGTGCAGTCCGTGATACGAGCCCTCGAATTTCAAGATTTTGTCCCGCTTCGTAGCCGCGCGCGCCATGCGGCACGCGTGCATGGTCACTTCTGTCCCGCTCGACCCGAAGCGCACCATCTCCACCGGGTACCGCTTGCAGATTTCTTCCGCAAGCTCCCATTCCATGTCGTGGGGCATGCCAAACGTGGTGCCCAAACGCAGCGCTTCCTCGATCGCTTTCACCACCGCGGGATGACCGTGCCCGGCCATCAGCGCTCCAAAGCACAGGTTGTGGTCCACGTATTCGTTGCCGTCGATGTCGCGAATCTTGCTGGCACGTCCTTCTTTCACAAAAATGGGATAGGGATCGTACGCGCGGTAGTTGCTGGCCACGCCCAGGGGAATCCGTTGCAGCGCGCGCTTGTGGGCGTCCGCGGATTTCGGTGTGCGCTTTTCGTAGGTGGCGATTTCCTTTTGTAGTGCGTCGTGCATGGGCTTGCTCCGTACTTCCGGCAGGTCTATTCCCTGTAGTCAGTGTGTGTCAAACGTTTCTTGCCTTCGTGGCAAAGGCGCGGCCCCATGGCGAGACGCGCCCTCAGCCCCATTTCGTTTTTCTCGCCTGGTTTAGAAGGACAACTTCAGAGCGAACTGAACCAGGCGTGGATCCCGAGCGCGCTTCACGCGTCCGAAATCGCTTCCGTCCGTGAAGTTCCCGTCTGGCTGGAAGAATTGCGCATGGTTGAACGCGTTAAACAATTCCCCGCGGAACTCCAGCTTAAACCGCTCGCCGATCGGGGTAATCTTCAGGAACGCAATCTCCCAGTTGTTGATTCCGGGTCCGCAGCAAACCGTTCGCGGCGCATTCCCAATCGTTCCCGGCGCCACGGTGTTCTCCGTGAACGCGCTCGGATTGAATCCCAGGTTCCCTGGCCCTCCCGGGTCGAGTTTCTGGAACGGCGCCGCCACGTTAGGCTGTCCCGGAGTCTCGAAGTCGAAGCTCGACTGCAGTTCGATATCGTCCTGCTCCGTGATGCGGATCGGGAAGCCGGACTGGAACGTCGTGATTCCCGAGAGCGCCCAGCCATTCAACGCCTTGCCTTTGAATCCGTCGTACCTCGGGACCGGTAATTCCCAGTAATAGCTGAAAACGAAGCGATGCCGTGCGTCATACAAAGAGAGCGCCCGATTTCGCCTGGGGTTCACTGGATCTACGAGGCTTTCGAACGTTGATGCATTGTCAATCGATTTGCCGTAGGTATAAGCGGCTTCGAACTGCAGACCGTGCGAGAAACGTTTCTCTAGGCTCATTTGCAGTGCGTTGTACGACGATTTCGACAGAGTGTTCTGTGTGAAAATGTCAGAAAACACACCAACTCCATCGGGCGGACAACCCTGTCCCGTCAACGGCTGGCACAGCGGCGAAGAAAACGGCCGAATTCCGACCAGAGTTATTCCATTGGGTCCGACTTTTGTTCCTCCGGGAAGGAACAATCCACCCTGTCCTGCATTGTAGGGAAGCGTAAGACCGCCCGACGGCGTGTCCGAAGGAATCACGGTGCCGGGAGGAATAAAGTAAGAATTATCGGCCAAAAATGGGCCGCAGCTTTCAGAGGTTCCGCCCACCCCGGTCAAAACGCTGTTCGGATCATCTGTTGCCATCTGAATCAGGTCCAAGCAGGTTTTGGAATTGCCTGGGTTCAGGTCCTGGGAAGCCAGAAGACGATGTCCTTGTCGGCCTACGTATGCCAATTGCAGGACCAGATCCTTCGCAACTTCGCGCTGAATCGTCAGGTTGTACTGCTCCGCATACTGCGTCCGAGGATTCTTGGCCGCTTGGCCGAACAGCAAAATCGGCCGGAACAGTTCCCAGTCCACCGGCTGACCGCGCGGCGGATTCAAGATGCCATTGAACGGATTCGGGAAAGTCGACTGGCCGTCCTGACCGAGGAATGGAGTATTGAATTGTGTATTAAACACAAACGTGCTGCCGCCAAATGGTGGTTCCGCGCTGAACTGCTCCAGCACCAACTGTTCGACGGGATTGTAGAAAATTCCGTAGCCCGCTCGGATACTGGTCTTCCCGGGGCCTCCAAACAATTTGCCCAGTGCTCCGTCTTTCGCATCCGGACTCCAGGCGATGCCGATGCGCGGCGCAAACGATTTGTAGTAGGTGTCGGACAAGCCAGTCGGAATACCTTTATCGCCGGGAACAACCAACCCGACCGGAGTCACGCCTGCGGAGTTGCAATCGGTGATTCCATTCGCCGCGTCAAACAACGGGCTGGTCGTCGGCAACGTGCATGGGTAAATCGTCGAGACTTGCCCGGGCCGGAATGTCTGCACTTTCTTCCCCGCGTCCGCCAGCGGAGTGTTCAGCTCCCAGCGCAAGCCGTAATTCAACGTGACGTTGGGCTTGAGCCTCCAGCTGTCTTGCGCAAACAAGTAAACCGACTTGGTCCTGACGCGCTCCTCCTGCGCCGATCCCTGTCCATATTCATCGGGTAAGCCCAGCAAATAGTTCGGGAAGAGATTGACCGCGCTGCAAACTCCCGAAGTCGGATCGATCGTCCCCAAACACGGGTCGTTGGGTCCGCCGCCAAAGTAAAAGTACTGCCCGCTGACGTCGAAGAACAATGTTTGATCGAACTTCTGGTAACGAACGTCGCCGCCTAACTTCAAATCATGCTTTCCAATCGTCTTGCTGAAGTTATCCGACCACTGGTAGGTATTCCCGATCTGCGGCAGCTCCCCTTCGAAGTTGTTGCCGATATTGAATCCGCCCGAAATGTTGACGAACGGCACTCCCTCGCGACTCGCGCCCAATCCAGGGTGGATACCGAGATCCGGATTGTTGGGATCGGCAAAGCAATTCGTTGTCGGGACCGTCTTGCAGGAGTCCTGCACCAGCGCCGTGTGCTGCGGATGCAAAAATGTTCCTTGCCCTTCGCGGAACATCGTGAACCGCGCCTCGTTCACCGCGGTCGCGCCAATCGTCCACGTGTGGCTGATGTTGATTTGCTGGATGCGTTCGTCAGTCAGATCGCCGAAGCCCGGCAAGTTCGCTCCGCCGGCTTGGAATCGCGCGAATGGCTTCGCCAGATAGTGCTGCGTAAAATAGTAGTAGCCGCTCAAGCGCTGACTTTTCGTCAATTCGTGATCGATCTTTATCGTGAACTGATTGCTGCGCTCGTGCCCCAGCGGCACTCCCTGGAACAGGCTGTCGCCGATGTTTGCCTTCGGCGCGAATTGATTCATCAGGTCCAATGCGGTCTGATCCATGCACGCGGTCGGAATCTGATTGGTTGTGAAAATGTTCGCGTATGGCGTATTGTCCGCAATTGCTGAGCCCCGGCCCAGCGCCGCCAGGCAGCCGGGCCGGTTATTGAGAATATTCGCGTTTGCCAGAGTCCCCGCAAACACCGGATCAGCGGAAAAGTCGCCGACGCGCTCGGCCGTTGTGGGAACTGTCACGGTGTCCCCGGATGTTCCCCGGCGGATGCGGTCGCCTTCATACGTCACAAAGAAAAACGTCTTGTCTTTCTTGATCGGTCCGCCCAATGTCGCCCCGAACTGGTTCTGCAGATAGTCGAGCTTGGTGGTGTCAAAAAAACCTCTTGCGTTCAACCCCTTGTTGCGGAAAAACTCATACGTGCTCCCGTGAATGTCGTTCGTCCCCGACTTGGTCACCACATTCACCACCGCGCCGGAGTTGCGCCCATACTCCGCGTCGAACGTGTTCGTTAGCACGCGGAATTCCGCGATGGCGTCCGGCGAAGGCTGAATCGCCGGCAAGCCCGCGAACTGATCGTTCCCGTCGCCCCCATTCACCGTGAAATTGTTGTCGCGCCCGCGGCCTCCGTTCACGCTCACCACGCCCGCGCGGTCGCTGCCGTACACCGTATCCAGTCCGACCTGCGATTGCACACCCGGCTGAAGCTGCAGCAATTGATAGGCGTCGCGCTGCGCGAGGGGCAATTGACTCACCGCGCGCTCGTTCACCACCGCTCCCAGTTGCGTCGACGTCGTATCCACCAGCGGCGGCGCTCCGGTCACCTCCACCGTTTCCGTCGATCCGCCCAGTTGCAGCGGAATATCTAGACTCACCACCTCATTCAGGTTGACCACCAAGCCCCTGTGCAGGTACTTCTTGAAACCTTGCTGGTTAATCTCCAGTTGGTAGGTTCCGATGGGAACCTCCAGAAAAATGTATTCTCCGCCGGCCCCGGATTGCGTGTCTCGCTGGGTTCCATTGGCTTCGTTCGTCAGTACCAGCTTGGCGCCGCTGACCGCGCCGCCGCTGGGATCCGTGACCGTGCCGCGAATGCGCCCGCCTGTGCTCTGCGCGCTTGTTGAACGCACTCCGGGAAACAAAGAAAGTGCGAACAAGGGAAGTACCAGCGTGCCCAAACGACGAAGCCCACTTCGCCGCCCCCAGTTATCTGCCTTCATGACCTCACCCCCAAAGCCTTGAAGAACTCTATTCCCCACGCCCGTTCTTCGAGGTTGCCCCGTTTCGTGAACCTTACTATAATCCCGCAAACTTAGAGAAAGCTAGTAGCCGTGTCAAGCAGAAAGAATTCATCCAAAGCATCGCCAACCCACCGGTCGCAAACCTTGCTGCGCATCAGCGAGGTCGCGCGCCGCGTGAATATTTCCTCCTCCGCGCTGCGCGCCTGGGAACAACTCGGCCTGGTCGCTCCGCGGCGCACCAAGAGCCGCTATCGTCTGTACTCCGAGGCTGACGTGCGCCTGTTGCAACGC
>Ga0099827_10001517_pt1 | contig 12161 bp, 8 predicted proteins | sample CZO8metaG_FD_79339 | JGI IMG/M metagenome (GOLD analysis project Ga0099827, IMG submission 79339) | Vadose zone soil microbial communities from the Eel River Critical Zone Observatory, Northern California, USA - CZOApr15con1.8 metaG | ecosystem: Environmental > Terrestrial > Soil > Vadose zone ...
ACGCAAGCGCGATCTGCGTCAGAAGACCACGACCCCGCGGGCCACCTGGCCGCTCCGCAGCGCAGCGAATCCTTCGTTGATCTCCGCGAGCTTATAGGTCCGGCTCACGAGCTGATCGATCTTGAGTCGGCCGTCGAGGTAGAGATCGACGAGCCGCGGAAAGTCGATGTTCGGGCGTACGGAGCCGTACATCGTGCCGCGGAGCGTCTTTTCCTGGAGCGCCATCATGTACGGTGTGATCGGCGCCCGCACGTTCATCGCCGCCATGCCCACGATGACCGCGGTCCCGCCTGGCCGGATAGCGTCGATAATCTGGAGCGTCGTCGCCTCGCCGCCGATCGCGTCGAAGGCGTAATCGGCGCCCCGCCCGCCAGTCAGCGCACGTACCTGCTCGACCACGTTCTGGGACGTGGCGTTGATCGTGTGCGTGGCGCCGAACTCGCGCGCGTAGTCGAGCTTGTTGGCGAGCAGGTCGCAGGCGACGATCAGCCGGGCGCCGGCGAGCCGCGCGCCCTGGACGACGTTGAGCCCCACGCCGCCGCAGCCGATCACGACGACCGAGGCGCCGGCTTCCACCTCGGCGCAGCGGGTGACGGCGCCGACACCCGTCGGCACGCAGCAGCCCATGAGCGCCGCCTGCGGCCACGGCATCTCCTTCCTGATCGGCACCAGCATCTCCGCCGGACACACGACGGACTCCGCGAACGTCCCGATGCGCGCCATCTGGAAGATGTCCTGCCCGTCGCGCTTGAGGCGGCAGGAGCCGTCGAGCATCATCCACCGCGCCGACTGGTGCCCGTCGCAAAGGATCGAGCGGCCGATCGAGCAGTAGAGGCATCGGCCGCACTGCGGGCGGAAGGAGAAGATGACGTGATCGCCCGGCCGCACGTTCCCCACGCCGGCGCCCACCTCGTCGACGATGCCCGCGGCCTCGTGGCCAAGCACCATCGGCAGCGGCAACGTCCAGTCACCGTTCATGATATGCCAGTCGCTGTGGCAGACCCCCGCCGCCATGACCTTGACGCGGGCTTCGCCGGCCTGGGGACCCTGCTGCTGGACGTCGACGACCTCGAGCGGCGTGTTGGCCTTGTACAGGATCGCGGCTTTCATCGCGCGTCTCCTTGAGAGAGCCTCATCTGCTCGAGCATCGCGCGGCCCAGGAGGCCGTCGGGAGTGCCGAGCGTTTCGATCATCTCGAAGTGGTTGTACCCTTCGCCGACCAGGAGCCGGACCGGCTTGCCGGCCGCCGTCAGCGCGGCAGCGAAGTCGCGCGCCTGGCGCTGGAACTCCGGCGACTCGAGCGTGCCGTGAGAGACGATGACCGGGGCGTGAAGCGTGTCGAGATGGCTCTGGGAGCTCCATCTCGTCGGTGAACTTGACGTACGCGTTGCGCGCCGACAGGCGCACGGGCTTCAGGTCGTACATGCCGCTGGAGCACAGCCCACCCTTCACCGTGTCCGCCGGAAGATCGAAGTCCCGGCGCCAATCGGTGGTGAGGATCACGCCGGCAAGATGGGCGCCCGAGGAGTGGCCCGAGACGTAGATGCGGTCGGGATCGCCGCCGAAGCGGTGGGCGTTGCGCTTCACCCACGCGATGGCGCCGCGCACCTGCGCGGCCATCGGCATGAGGCTGCCGCCGACGTCCTGGACCGCGGCGAAGTCCGGCACGACGAAATGCGCGCCAGCCCGCACGAACAGCTCGGCCGGGAATGCGTAGTTGCCGGCGAGGCCGGCCCGCCACGCGCCCCCGTGGATGAACACGTTGATCGGCGCGTGGGCGCGCGTGGTGACATAGACGTCGAGGGCCTCGATCGGTGTCGCGCCGTATGCGTAGCGCCGCGGCGCGCCAAGTCGCGCGCGGACGGCGTCGCTGTTGCTCGCGTAGCGCTTGATGATTTGATCTCGGTTGGGCGCCCAGACGCTCTGGTCGTAGGCCGCGTCGAGCTCGGCCTGATCCAGGTCGAGCCACACGCGCGGCTCCTTGCGCTCGACCCGAGCCGTGGTGTCAGTCAAGCGGCGGACGGCGCTCGGCCCACGGGCGCGCCGCCTCGAACGCCGCCGACGCCTGCAGAACGGTCAGGTCGGCGAAGCGGCGACCGACGATCTGCAGCCCCACCGGCAACCCATCGGACGTGAAGCCGGCGGGAGCGGACGCGGCGGGCTGGCCCGTGAAGTTGAAGGGATAGCTGAACGAGGCCCAGCCGATCCAGTCCCACGCGTGCTGCCGCCAGTGCTCGGGATTCAGGCGGCCCACGGGAAAGGCGGCGACGGAGAGCGTCGGCGTCAGGAGCAGGTCGAACTTCTCGAAGAGCGGCCGCACGGTGTCCCAGTACGCGAGTTTCTGGCCCCGCGCCTCGACGTAGTCGACCATGCTGTACCGTAGCCCGTCCTCGATGCACGCGACGAGCCCCGGGTCCATGCGGTCACGCCACTGGGGAAGATACTGAGCGTAATTGCCGGCCTCGTGAGCGCTCCAGAGACAGCGGATCAGGTCGTGCGCGTCGGCGAAGCCCGGCTTGACTTCATCGACGACGCAGCCCAGATCCTCGAACGCGCGGGCCGCCTGCTTCACGAGGGACGCGACCTCGGCGTCGACGGGGAATCCGCCCAGGTCGGGGCTGAACGCGACCTTGAGCCCTTTGATGCCTGCGGTCAGCTTTCCAGTGTAGTCGTCGGGCGCGGTCTCGAGCGAGGTACGGTCCCACTCGTCCGGGCCCGCCATGACGGAAAGCATCAGGGCAGCGTCGGCCACCGTCCGCGCCATCGGGCCCACATGCGAGGCGTAGTCGTTGTTGGTGACGGGCCACATCGGGACCCGTCCGAAGGAAGGCTTCAGCCCATAGATGCCACAGAAGCCGCTGGGAATCCGGATCGACCCGGCGCCGTCCGAGCCCTGATGGATGGGCCCGAGCCCGGCCGCCGTCGCCGCGCCGGCGCCCGCGCTGGATCCACCGGTCGTCGTCCCGGTGTTCCAGGGGTTGCGCGTGATGCCCGTCAGCGGGCTGTCGCCGAGTCCCTTCCAGCCGAACTCCGGCGTCGTGGTCTTCCCCACCATGACGCCGCCGGCCTGCTTGAGGCGCCGAACGACCGGCGGGTCCACGTCCGGCACGCGGCGCTCGAAGATGAACGATCCGGACATCGTCCGGACACCCTTCGTCAGGTGCAGGTCCTTGATCGAAAAGGGGATGCCGTGAAGTGGACCGCGCAGCGCGCCCTTCATCGCGGCCTGCTCGGCCTCGCGCGCCGCGGCGAGCGCCGCGTCGGCGGTGACCGTGCAGAACGCGTTGACGATCGGGTTGAGGCGCTCGACGCGTTCGAGGACCGCGCGCGTCAGCTCCACGGGCGAAATCTGCCGCGCACGGATCAGACGGGCCAGCTCGGTCGCCGGTATGAAGCAGAGCTCGGCTGAGCTCATCGGATTCTCCCCCGCCTACTTCTTCGAGATCAGCCAGTGTCCGAGCGCGAGATGCGGAAGTCCCGAGCGCTCGAAGGTGTCCACCGCGTCCTCGGGCGAACAGACGAGCGGCTCGCCGTGGAGGTTGAACGAGGTATTGAGCACGGCGCCGACCCCCGTCCGACGCTCGAACTCACGGATGACGCGATAGTACGGGGGATTCCACACCTCGTCGAGGATGTGAGCGCGCGCGGTACCGTCTTGCGGATGGAGTGCCGCGACCAGCTCGTCACGCCGCTTAGGATTCGTCGCGAACGCCAGCATCATGTACGGCGAGGCGAGCCCCTTGGGATTCACGAGATAGTCGGCCTCACGCTCGCGAAGCACCGTCGGGGCGAACGGCATCCAGAAGTCCCGGCTCTTGATCATCCGGTTGATCACGCCGACCACCCGGTGGTCGGAGGGGTTCGCGAGGATCGAGCGGTTGCCGAGCGCCCGCGCCCCGAACTCCATGCGGCCGGCGCAGCGTGCGACGACTCCGTCCGACACGAGCAGATCGGCGATCTTCTCCTCGATCGCGTCGTGCTCACTCACGCGGTAACGGCTCGCCAGGTCGCGCCCTTTGATCACGGCCTCGATCTCGGATTCGTGGACGTCCGGTCCGAGATAGGCAGGTCCGAAGGGCTTGGGCGCCGGCGCCACCCCTGTTCGCGCGCAGAGATCGAGGTAGCCGAGGTAGGCAGCGCCGACGGCATTCGACTCGTCGCCGCAGGACGGAAAGACGAAGAGATCGCCGAGCCAGCTCTCCTCGGCGATTAACATGTTCGCCTTCACGTTCATGAAGACGCCGCCCCCGAGCGCCAGCCGTTCGCCGCCGTAGCGCTGGCGCGCGAGGCGCGCCCAGCGCACCAGGGCTTCCTCGAGAATGTGCTGGGCGCCGCCGGCGATGCCGTCGAAGCGGAGGCCGAGCGTGGCTTCGAGCATCGCCCGGTAGAGGGGCCCGCGGCGCCGCCACTCGAAGCGGCACGGCGTCCCCTCCGTCATGGCGAACGTCGTGCCGAGCGCGGCGACGGCCCGCTCGGTCTCCCGCGCTGGCGCGTAGGGCGCCAGGCCCATCACCTTGTATTCGTGCTCGCCGGGCTTCATGCCGAGCAGCAGGGTCACGAGGGTGTAGAACGAGCCCAGCGAGCCTGGGCCGCTCGGCGTCGCTTCGTGGCGGGTCAGACCAACGCCGCTCGCGCTCGACACCGTGCCGCAGAGGCCGTCGCCCGAATTGTCGTTGGTGAGCACGAGCGCGGGTCGGCCCGCGAACGGTGATCCGAAGTAGGCGGCGGCCGCGTGGCAGGTGTGGTGATCGACGAAGCTCACGCGCTCGTCCGGGAGGCGGAGGTGGCTCGTCACGTGGCCACGTCGCTCACCGTCGGTGAGCGGCGCCTTGCCCGGTGCCGGGTCGAGCAGGCCGAGCTTTGCGCCGAACTTCCGAGCGCGGCCCGTCAACGCCCGTCGCGGCGCCCCGAGGCCGACCGCGTAGTAGCGGCTCATGTAGGCCTCGTCGCGCATCACCCGGTTCATCCATTCATAGGACGGGATGCGCGTTCCGGCCAGCACGACGCGGTCGATTACACCTGGAGTCAGGCCGAGCTCTCGCAGCAGCGCGTCGATCGCGCGGCGAGGATAGCCGGCGTCGTTCTTCAGGCGGGAAAACCGCTCCTCGGAGGCGCAGCCGACGATCTCACCGTCCCTGAGGATGGCGGCGGTCGCGCAGTGAGTCTCACTGATGCCCAGAACGATCACGACCCGACGATCATAACAGCAAACCCCCACGCCCCTGAGCCATGGACCGACCGCCTGGCAGGGCGGCGGACCGAGGCCGGGAGCGGGGCGGGGAGGGGTCGACGCGACCCGTTCCCTCCAGGCGTCGACGTGTGCATCCGCGCATGCTGGAGCCCCGCAGGGGCGGGCAAAGCGGACGCGTGCCGCGTGGTCGCGCGACCGTTCCCCGCCCCGCTCCCGGCCTCGGTCCGCCGCCCTCGCTAGCCACGGATCGTGCGCATGACGTCCTGGTTGGCGAACACCTCGCGCGGGTCGCCCTGGAAGATGATCTCGCCGCGATCGATCGCGTAGAGTCGGTCGGCCATGCGCGTCGCGTTGACCAGGTTCGACTCGGCGATGAGGACCGAGATGCCCATCGCCTTGATCGCCCTAACCGCCTCGATGAATCGTGTGACGACGACCGGCGCCAGCCCTTCGAACGGCTCGTCGAGCAGCAGGACGGATGGGGCGAGCGACATGGCCCGCGTGATCGCGACCATCTTTTTCTGCCCGCCGGAGAGGTGGAGCCCCCGGCGCGTCATGAACCCCTTGACCTCCGGGAACACCGCGAAGACGCGCTCGTCGAGTCCGCGCCCCGCCGACGCCCGCGGGGTCGCGAGCCAGGCCGTGATCTGGAAGTTCTCCTCCACGGAGAGATCCGGAAAGATGCCGCAGTCCTCGGGCGCGTAGCCGATGCCCAGCAGCGCGCGCTGGTGCGCCGGCAAGCGCGTGATGTCCCGTTCGCGGAACACGACGCGGCCCGAGCGCACCGGGAGGAGCCCCATGATGCTGTCGATCGTCGTGGTCTTTCCGGCGCCGTTCCGGCCGACCAGACAGATGGCCTCCCCGTCTCCGACCCGCAGCGAGACCTCGCGCAAAATCTGGGCCGGCCCCCGGAAGGTGTTGATCCGATCGAGCTCGAGCATCGCGACGGCCATCAGCGCGTCTCCGTCGTGCCGATCAGCGTCGTCGTGACCGCCTCGTTGCGCCGGATCTCGTCCGGCGTTCCGTCGGCGAGGATCGTCCCCTGGTGCATCGCGACGATCCGATCCGAGTAGTTGAAGACGACGTCCATGTCGTGCTCGATGATCGCCGCCGAGATGCCCGTCGAGCGAACGACCGAGGTGATCGTGTCCATGATCGGCGCCTTCTCGCGCGTGCTGACGCCGCTCGTCGGCTCGTCGAGGAAGAGGAGCTTCGGCCGGAGCGCGTAGGCGACCGCCACGTCGAGCAGCTTCCGCTCACCCTGCGAGACGCCGCCCGCGAGCATCCGCGCCTTCGCCTCGAGACCGAAGAGTCGTAGGATGTCGGCCGCCTCGTCCCACACAGCCGAGTCACCGGAGGCGAGCGTGGCGAGATTCCGCGTCTTGCCGTCGCGCGAGAAGATCGTCAGCGCGACGTTGTCGAGCGCGGAGAGCTGATCGAACAGGTTGACGAGCTGGAAGCTCCGCGCGATGCCGGCCTTGATGCGCCCGTGCACGGACTGGTGGGTGACGTCCGCGTCCCGGAACAGGATCTGCCCGCCGTCCGGCCGGAAGAGCCCGGAGATCAGATTCACGAGCGTGGTCTTGCCGGCGCCGTTCGAGCCGATCAGCGCCAGCACCTCGCTGTCCCGGACGGTGAAGTTCACGTGGTCGACGGCGTGCGTGTCGCCGAACCACTTCACGAGGTCCTTCGTGACCAGGAGGCTCACCCTGAGCTCCTCGCCCGGAACTTCGCCGCGAGCTTCCCGGCGGTCCCGACGATCCCGGTAGGCAGCGAGAGCACGAGCACCACCAGCACGGTGCCGAGCAGGAGCTGCCAGTAGACCGTGTAGCCTATCGCGTACGTCTTGAGGTAGTTGAACACGATCGCGCCGATGATGGGCCCGGCGAACGAGCGGAAGCCGCCGAGCACCGTCATGAAGACGATCTCGCCCGAGAACGTCCAGTGCATGATGTCGGGCGTCGTCAGCCCGTTCAGCGGCACCCACAGGGCGCCCGCGAGCCCCGTGAAGACGCCCGAGACGAGGAACGCCACCCAGCGGTAGCGCCAGATCCGGACGCCCACGAACTCCGCCCGTGTCTCGTTGTCGCGGATCGCCTGGAGCGCCATGCCGAAGGGCGAATTCACGATCACCCACATGAGCGCGGCGCAGGCGCAGAACATGATGAGCACGTAGTAGTAGTAAGCGTGGGACATGAACGCGGTCTTGTCCCCGGCGCCTGTCACCAGCCCGCCGAAGAGCGAGGGAGTCGGCACCCGCAGGCCGTCGGTCCCGCCCGTCACCCAGAAGAACTTGAAGGCGAGCGACCAGAGCACCTGCGAGAGCGCGAGCGTGAGGATGCCGAAGAAGATCCGCGTGTAGCGGACGCAGACGACGCCAAAGAGCGCGGTGATCAGCACCGAGGCGGCGATCGCGCCCACCAGGAAGAGCTCCATCGAGCCGACCTTGAGGTATTTCACCATCAGCGCGACCGCGTACGCGCCGACGCCGAAGTACGCCGAGTGTCCGAACGAGAGGAGCCCGGTGTAGCCGAGCAGCAGGTTGAAGCCGAGTGCGCCGATCGCCATGACGAGCCCGTAGGCCAGGAGGATCGCGCCGTACGGCGGAAGGACCAGCGGGACGAGCGCCAGGAGCGCCGCGATCGGCACCGCGACGCGCAGGGTCTGGGCGGTCGAGCCGATCTGTTGCAGCGCGGGAGCGAGTGTGCTCATGGGCGTCCGAAGAGCCCGGCCGGCCGCACGAGCAGCACGAGCGCCGCGATCAGATAGAGGACCGCCAGCTCGATCTCCGCGAACCACGTGATACCGGCCTCGCGGACGAAGCCCACGATGAGCGCGCCGACGAGGGCGCCCTCGAGGCTTCCGAGCCCGCCGATGACCACGACGATGAACGCGAGCACGAGGGCGTCCACGCCCATGCCGAGCACGGCCGATTGGCCCGGCACGATGATGGCACCACCCAGCCCCGCCATGAAGCAGCCCAGGGTGAAGGCCTGCACGTAGACGCGATTGACGTTCACCCCGAGGGCGGAGGCCATCCGCATGTTCTGCGACGTGGCGCGCAGCACGACGCCGAACTTCGTCCGGTAGACAAAGGCCCAGAGGAAGATGGCCGCGGCGGCGCCCACGCCGATGACGAGGAAGTTGTAGGTCGGGTAGATCGACTCGCCGACCGGCAGGCTCCCAAAGCTCTCGAACAGCGTGCTCGCCGAGAGCGGGTACGGCCCCCAGATGAAGCGCATGAGATCCTCGAGGATCATGAGGAGGCCGAAGGTGCAGAGCAGCTGGTACTCCTCGGCGCGCTTGTAGAAGGGCCGGAGCAGCGTCGGCTCGAGGACCGCGCCGAGGATCGCCGCCGCGAGCGCGCCGGCCGGCAGGAGCACGAGGAGCACGGGCACCGACGCCCCGGCCGCCACGGTGCCGATCGCCCAGGCCGTCACGTACGCGCCGAAGGCGTAGAGGTTGCCGTGCGCGAGGTTCACGATCCGCATGACACCGTAAATGAGGCTGAGGCCGCCGGCGATCAGGAAGAGAACCGACGCGTAGAGGAGTGAATTGAGGAGGTGGATCAGGAGGACGTCCATCACTCGGCCACGCGGTACGGGATCACCTTCACCTCCGCATTCATCGAGTTTCCGTTCAGCGCCAGCGCCAGCAGCACGCGGTACGCGCCCGGCGGCAGCTTGCCCTTGAGATCCACGATCAGCCGGCCGCCCTGCACCTCCTGCGTCCGGCCCGTCACGACCACCTCGTCCGCCGCGCTCACCACCGTCCAGTGCGCCGCGAGGGTGTCCCGCACCTTCTCGCCCGTGGGCTCGAGGCGCAGCGGCTCCCGCACGATCTTATACGATCGCTCGAATTTCGTGAGCGTTTGCGCCTCGACGTGCAGCTCGAGGCGGTCCCCTCGCCGCTCGACCCCGGCCACCCACGCGCGCAGGGGCAGCGCGTAGCGGTCGAACGAGCCGACGACATTCGGGTACGAGAGGTCGCGGAACGCCGCGAGGACCGCGGAGTCGCCCGACCACTTCTGAAGGCGGTAGGGCCCGCTCGTCACGAGCCAGTGACCGTGCTGGCGCCGGAAGCGCCGGAGCGCCGCCCACCGCTGCCGCGCCTGCTCGACGCTCACGAGCCCGCGGAGCGGCTCGGGCACGTACGCTCGGCGCTCGAAACCCTCGGCGATCCCGCCGAGGGCGTCGCCGAGCTTCCGGTCCCGCGCCAGGTCGAGCCACGCCACGCCGCGGCGGCGAGCCTCGTCCTCCGAGAACGCCGCGAGGCCGCGCGTCACTGCTTCCTCCATCAGGACGAGAAGCTGCCACGGGACCGGGCTCCACGGCGGGGCGATCGCCGGCGCCTCGGCGGGCTCGGCGGCGTGGCGCAGGTACACCTCCACCACCGGCGTCTCGAGGAACACTTGCAGATCGTCGAAGTCCCTGACCTCGGTCTCGACCTTCACCACGCGCACGGCGGCCAGCCACTCGCGCAGGAGCGCGGTCGCGCGATCCACCTGCGGGTCCTTCGCGCTCCAGCGCAGCGCGAAGACGTACGGGTAGACGACGTCGGCGACGGTCATCTTCGTCTCGTCGTGGAACTTCGAGAGTGCGATGCGGTACGTAACTCGTTGCTGAGCGACCAGGCCCGGCGGCACGGCGCGCAGCGCGCCCGTCGACGGCTCGGGCGCGAGGGCGTCGCGCGGCACTTCGACGGGCCCGGAGACCTCGACGGCGCGCACGCGGTTCGACAACCAGCCGCCCCCATAGGGCTCGGGAAGCACCGCTGCGTCGCCGAGCGCCGACCAGACGAGCCCGCCCGTCTCGTCGCTGAAGCCCGCGATCGGGTTCCACGCCGCCGCGGGGCGCGCCGTCGCCGCGACGCGCAGCCAACCGTTCCACGGGAAGTCCTTCAGCTTCACGGTCCGGAAGAAGACCGCCGAGCCGAGACCCGTGTGGGCGTCGTAGCCGACATTCTCCACGCCCGCCGAGTAGTCGTCATTGACCGCCTCGCGCCGGAGCGCGTACCCGATCGGGACGCGCTCGCAGCCGCGCGTCAGCAGCGAGACCAGACGGCGCTCGAGATTGAGGCGCTCGGCGGCGCTCGCGTAGCCGCCTCGCGTCCGGCGGGCGAACGTCTCTTCGATCGCGCTCCGCGCCCCCGCGTCGGTGACGCCGCGCGCGTACAAGGCGTGGGCGTGGTACCAGCCCTCCTTCAGCCAGGGCGGACCCGTCCAGCCGTTGAGCCTCGTCGCCTCGTCGCGGAGGAGCGCGGGCAACGGGAGCTCCTCGAGGGTCGCGTCCCATTCGCCATCGGCGGTCCGCCACGCCGGGCCCGCCGGAGGCGCAGCGAGACCCCGTCCCACGCGGAGCTTGAGCACCGGCCCCGCGGCAACCGCGGCGGTCACGCGCGCCTTCGCCGCCTCGACGAGGTCGCCGTGATGCACGTAGTCGTCGTGCCAGGGCGTGACCGGATACGGGTGGACGGCGTACTCGGTTCTCGTCGTGGCGAGCGCCGGCGCCAGCCGTGCGGCGGCGGCGCAGCGATCGCGCGTGTCGGCGAAGGCCCGACTCGCCGGGTTGAACGTGAGAACGACGAACGCGCGGAGCGACTCGACCCAGGCGAGCTGCGCCACGCCCTTCGGCGCGGCCAGCGGGCCCACGTAGGCGTGGATCGCGTTCTTCGCGAAGAGCCGCGGGACCGCCGCCGGCTCGGCGAACCCCAGCGTGATCTCCTGAGGATAGAACGACGGGTAGTACGGAATCTCGTGCCCCGCCTCGACCGCCGTCGCAAAAACCGCGACGACCACGAGCGCGGCGAGGCCATGCAGGACGCTCAATGCCAAGCAGAGGCCGAGGGAGGGGCTCCGCCTGGTGGGGCGGCCGACCGGGATGCGTGTAGTCAGCGTTGCACTCGCGTGGCGCCCGTGATCCTCAAAACCCGGATCGCAGCAGTCGGATCCCGATCGGCCGCCCCACCAGGCGGAGCCCCTCCCTCGGCCGAACGTTAAGCTTTGACGACCGGCCAGGTCTTGTCGATCCAGGTGTACGTCGAGGTGGGCTCGCCCTTGGGCCAGCCGGGAGGCGCCGTGATGTTGCGGATCGGGATCGTGATGATGCGGTTCGGGTCGAGGATCGGGAACGGGTACTCCGGCACGTTCTTGCTGAAGCCGGTCACGGCGTCCTTGTAGCCCTGGTGGTTGTCCGGGCGGATGTAGACGTAGCCACCGGGACCCGCCATCATCATGCCTTCGAGTAGCGCAATGATCGCGTCGTCGTCGGGCCAGCCACCGCCGATCTTGTTGGCCTTCTCGATGGCCGACTTCAGCATGTACGTCGCCATGTAACCGCCCTCGGCCTGGAAGTTCGGGTACTCGTTGAAGCGCGCGTGGTACTTCTCGACGAAGGTCTTGTTGAGCGGCCACTTGTCGCCGCCCGGGTACGTGAAGTGGTAGTTCGAGTGCACGCCGGCGAGGACGCCCTCGGGGTGGTCCTTGCCAATCGCGTGCGGCGCGACGGCGAGGGCGATGGTGCTCGCGAACTTCGCCTTCTGGAACATGCCATAGCGGAGCGCCTGCTTGTACATGGCGACATAGTCGCCGCCCCACACCGACGAGACGATCAGGTCGGGTTTCGCCGCGATCGCCTTCGTGATGTGCGAGGCGAAGTCGGTGGTGCCGAGCTTCGGCCAGCCTTCCGAGACTACTTCGGCCTGTGGCATCAGCTTCTTCATGACGATCTTCACGTGGTCGAAGGCGTTCCGGCCGTAGGAGTAGTCCGGATGGATGTGGGCGACCTTTTTGGCGTTGGGCCAGGTCTGGGCGATGCCGAGAGCGCAGGTCGCGCCATCGGCCGACTGCATGTTGGTGATGCGGAAGATGTAGTGCGGGTTCGGCACGGCCTTGTCGAACAGGAAGTCCGTACAGCCGTCGACGAAGATCGTGAGGACCTTGAGCTCCTCGGCGACGGGACCGAGCGCCGGC
>Ga0099827_10001519_pt1 | contig 12160 bp, 14 predicted proteins | sample CZO8metaG_FD_79339 | JGI IMG/M metagenome (GOLD analysis project Ga0099827, IMG submission 79339) | Vadose zone soil microbial communities from the Eel River Critical Zone Observatory, Northern California, USA - CZOApr15con1.8 metaG | ecosystem: Environmental > Terrestrial > Soil > Vadose zone ...
ATGATGAGCAGCGCGATCAGCGGCAGCAGCAGCGCGAACTGGGCCAGCAGCGTTGGGCTCCAGGTATCGAGCGGCCCTTTGGGCGCCGCGGCAAGCAGGGTGAGCGTCACGCTTCGCGACCTTACCCGCGATCCGCGTCGACGGCCAGGCTCCGGTGTTGACGGAAGATCAGCGCCGCCAGCGCGAGGCCGACCGCCAGCTCCGCAACGGCTGTAGCGCCGGCGAAGATCGCGGCCGCCGCGCCGGACGTCGCGTTCACCGCACCCAGGCCGAAGCGCGCGAACGCGACAAACGCCATGCATCCGGCCATGAACATGAACTGGGTGCCGATCAGCATCAGCACCGCGCTGCGCCTGGCAACGAGCGCGAAGGCGCCGACGGCAAAGAGCGCCGCCGAGGCAGCCAGGACCAGGTTGAGCCCGGCGTTCATCGCCGTGGTCCCCTCGGCCTGGTTGAGGGCGACGTAGACCCACCCCCTCTGGGCGAGGGCAGTCTGGTTGACCCTCCCCCTCTGGGGGAGGGCAGGGTGGGGGCGGCCAGCAGCAGCCCGCTGCCCAGCGCGGCGGAGGCGAGGATCACGACCAGGACCGCCAGGCCCACGATGTACGAATTGGTCAGCGTCGCGCCGAATCCGGGCCCCGCGTTCGCGGTCAGGCGAATCGGCCACGAGGTCGTCGCAACGACCACGACCAGCAATGCCAGCAGGGCCGCGGCCACGGCCGCACCGATGATCCATTCACGGCTGAAGGGCTCCTGGGTCGAATCCAGCCCGGCGGTTTGCTGCAGAAGACCGACAAGCAGCGCCGCGCTCACCGTCGTAAAGACCAGCAGCTGGACAGCGAACAACAGGAACGGGGCAATCGTGAGGTAGAGCAGCGCGACAAGCACCATGGTCGCGGCGAACGCGCCGATCGCGTACAGCGTGTTCCGAAGCAACACGCTCGCCAGGGCGCTGGCCACCATCAGGACCAGGACCGCGTAGATCAGGATCACGAGCGGCGCCGAGGTGATGGGCTGCGGCAGGGCGCCGATCAATAGCACGGGCTGAGATTCTATCAACGCCGCCGATGGGCGTTCTGCGCGCCGCCCAGCGAGCTGCCCTTTCGTGCATCCATCAGGGCATTCTTGGCTATAGGCGGCCGCTGGCGCGAAAATGGCTCGCTGTTGGCGCTACGCTACCTTTCACCGCGGTCCGTGTTCACGGACGACGCGGACGAGCCTTGAAGGGAGGGAACCATGGCGTTCGGAGGGAAACGACCACGTCGCGCGCTCGTGTTTGCCGCCGCCGGATTGCTCTGCGTGGGGGCTGGAGTCGGTGTAGGCCGCTCGCCGGCCCTGAACCAATTGATCAAGGCAGCGCCGGTCTCGGCCGCGTCGTCCCAGGCCAACCAGCACAAAGGAGTTCCGGTCCAGGGTGTTACGGTCCACGGCTGGTGGACGATCAAGGTGTTCGATCGGAATCGGCTGCTGTCCGAACGACAGTTCGAGAACGCCTTGGTCACGGGATTTACCAATGGCGGCGACGTCGTCATCGCCCGCCTGCTGACGCGCCAGAGCCCGATGGGTCCGTGGTTGCTTTCTGCCAGTGATGCAGGTGGCGGTCAGCTCTTTCAACTCTCCAACGCCGCCGACCACGCGGTTCAGGGACCGCTCGTAGTCAGCGGGGCCACCGCAGGTCACGTGATCCTGAGCGGGAACTACACGGCCACGGCGAACATCAGCATCGGCGAGGTAGGCACCCAGGTCAGTGAGTGCACATCAGCGGCAACATCCCCGGACTCCTGTGTCAACTACTTCGGTTCTTTCCTCTTCTCCTTCACGAATGCGACGCTTGCGTCACCGGTTGCCGTGGCGAACGGCCAGATCGTTCAAATAAAGGTGGACATCAGCTTCTCATAGCCCCTACGAAAGGTTAGAGATCGAGCCGTGAAGACGAAGCTCGCCTGGGCGCTCCCGGCGATCTTTGCGCTGTCCACAGGCGTCAGCGCGCTGACGGCTCACGCGGACCTGGGCGCGCTCGTCGATCACGCTGAGGCCGTCCTCGTCACCGACGTGGTCCAGCTCGTGAACGCCGTGCTCTTCAACCACGGCGAAGCGGTCGCCGTGACCGATTCCGTTAGCGTGTTGCCGGCGCCGCAACTCGATCGCGGCGAGCCGATCTCCGTCAACGATGCCGAACATGTGACGCCCGCGGTTCAGGTCTCCATCGCGGAGGCGATCACGGTGACGGACACGATTCCGGATGCCACGCCACCGACCGTGACGCTGACGGCGAAACCGGCGAATCCGACAAATTCCAACCAGGCCGGCTTCTCCTGGACGATCGCCGACCCCGACAACAGCAGCGGCTTCAGCTCGTTCTGCAAGCTCGACACCGGCGGCTTCGCTGCGTGCACCTCGGGCGTCGCCTACTCGCAGCTCGCCGACGGCCAGCACACGTTCACGGTCAACGCGGCGGATCCGGCCGGTAATCGAAGCACGGACGTCAGCTACTCCTGGCTCGTGGACACGACGGCGCCAACCCTCCAGTGCGCGCAGCCCGACGCGCTCTGGCACGCGACCGATGTCTCACTGGCATGCACGGCCGCTGACTCGGGGTCCGGCCTGGCCAATGCGTCTGACGCGAGCTTCACCCTTTCGACCAGCGTCCCGTCCGGGAGCGAGACCGCGAACGCCTCGACCGGCTCACTCCAGGTCTGCGACGCGATCAACAACTGCGCGACCGCCGGCCCAATCGGCGGCATCAAGGTCGACAGGAAGGCGCCGACGATCACGGCCGGTGCGATCACCACGACCGACAACCAGGCGTATGTCTCGAGCACCTGGACCAACCAGAGCGTGCAGATCAACTTTGCGTGTACCGATGGCGGCTCGGGGGTGAACGCATCCACGATCAGCGCTCCCGTGACGCTCAGCAGTGACGGCAAGGACCAGTCAGCAACGGGGAGCTGCGCCGACAACGTCGCCAACATCGCTTCAATCACGTACGCGCATGTCGACATCGACAAGACGCCGCCCACCATCACCTACCAGGGTCAGGCACCCCCGACCAACGCCAACGGCTGGAACAACACCAGCGTCACCCTGGCCTGGAGCTGCGGCGACGCGCTGTCCGGGCCGGTCGCGGCCAGCGTGACAGCGACGATCGCCAATGAGGGCTCGAATCAATCCGCGACCGGTACTTGCACCGACCAGGCCGGGAACAAGGCGTCGAGCACGCAGGGCGGCATCAACATCGACGAGACCCCTCCCGTCCTGAAGGCGACGGCGACGACCACCGACGGCAAGCCCTATACCAGCGGTACCTGGACCAACCAGAACGTGACCGTCAGCTTTAGCTGCACCGACGATCGCTCCGGCGTGGGTACGGTGTCGAGCCCGGTCACCATCTCGACCGAAGGCGCCAACCAATCGGCGGCCGGGACCTGTATGGATAAAGCCGGCAACGCCGCCACCCCGGCGACCTTCGGCGGGATCGACATCGACAAGACGCCGCCCGCCACGACCTTCACGAGCCAGCCCGGACCGCTGAACGGGCGTCAACTGGTGACCGTAACGGCACACGTGGTCGTCAACCCAGGAGCCATTGCTTTTGACGCCACCTGTTACGACTCGTTCGGTATCAACGCTGTGTTCTCAGCAACCGACAGCCTTGCGGGTGCGACCTCCATCAAGTACGGCTTTGCCAAGGTCGCATCGGGGCAACCGGTACCGAACCCGTCGCTCAGCAACACGATCACGGGCACTTCCGGCACCGTACCGTTCCTGACCAGCGGCGCCTACGTGTTGAACTACGCGGCGGTTGACCAGGCCGGCAACCAGGAGGCCACCCAAACACGCTGGATCTTCGTCAACGCGCTCCTTGGCATCGGTTGCGCCACGACTCCGGTGCCCGTTGCCAGCCTGCCGCCATCGGGGACCGTGACCGTCAGTGGTTCCGTGCAGATCGGTACCACCACCGTGCCATTCAGCTTTAGCTTCACGTATCCAAGCCGTTCCTGATCGGCCTCGCTCAGTACTCGACCTCGCCTTCGCCCGGTGCCCAGTAGGTTTCTTCCTTGATCGACGCGTGCTCGAAGCCGCACCGCCGCATGATGTCTCGCACGTTGACGATCATCCCGGGATTGCCGCAGAGGTACACGGTCGTGTCCTTGGGTGTCAGCTCCAGGGTGTCGGCGTACTTGCGCACCAGGTCGTCCACCCTCCCCCGCTCCCCGGTCCATTCCGGATCCTCCCAGTGCCGGCTGATGGTCGGAATGTAGGTGAGCCAGGGGTACTCGCCGGCCGCCTTATACAGCTCCTTGTCGTATCCGAACTCGTTCGACTTCGACACCCCCTGAAGGATGACGAGACGAAACGGCTGCGCCAGGCGGCCTTCCTTGAGGTCCAGCGCCAGCGTGCGGACCATGCTGATGTAGGGCGCGATCCCGGTCACGGTCGAGACCAGGAAATGCTGGCTGTGCCCCGACTTGTGATCGATGTTGAAGATGCCCTTCGCCTTCTTGCGCATGAAAACGGCGTCGCCAGCCTGCAACTCGTACAGCTTGGGCGACAACGCGCCTTCGGGTACCTTCTCGATGAAGAATTCGAGCTCGTGCTCGTACGGGCTGGAGACGATCGAGAAGGCCCGCTCCAGCACCTTGTCATGGTTGTCGACGCCGAAGGCAACGTACTGGCCCGCTTTGAAGGCGAGCGGCTCGGGTGGCTTCATCCAGACCGACCATAGCGTCGGCGAGTAGTCCTGCCGCCGGGTGATCGGCGCCATCATGTACTTCTCCGGGTCCGCGGCCACGGCCCCTATCCTATTCGGCGCCGGCCGGGCCGGGCGGCTGACCAAAGATCAGGTCCAGCGCCACCCCGAAGACGGCCAGCACGATCCCGGCGGCCCAGAACGTGAACGTCGCGCCACCGGAGAGGTAGCCACGGCCCCAGAGCACCCCGATGAGGAAGAAAAACGCCCCCAGCACGGCGAGCCAGTATGACGGTCGGCCGCGCCAGGCCAGCTTCGCCGCGAGGACGCTGCCGAGACAGGTCAGGTACACCAGGCCGATCAACGCGAAGGTTGGGAGCAACGGATGCGCGGCAGCAGCGTCGAGCCGGGTCACACGTCGCCCGCGGCAATCGGCCCTCCACCCATCACGCGGTCGCCGTCGTAGAAGACGGCTGCCTGACCGGGGGCAAGCGCCCGCTGCGGGTCGTCGAAGTCGATGCGTGCCTGCTCGCCGAGTGGCGTCACCAGAGCGCCGGCAAATGGCGCGTGCGAGCGGACTTTCACGCTCGCTCGAAAGGCCGCGGGCGGGACGCGTCCGGCGACGTAGCGGACGTCCTCGAGGCGGCAGTGCGACCGCAGGAGCTGCTCGGGACCGCCAATCGTGACCGTGTTGCTGGCGGCGTCGATGGTGCTGACGTACCGGGGTGGCGACGCCGGCCCGCCGGCCTGCAGGCGCAGGCCCGAACGTTGCCCAACGGTGTACATGGCGATCCCATCGTGTTCCCCGACGACGGCACCGCTCTGATCGATGATGGGGCCCGGCTGGACGCGCTCGCGGAAGCGATCCGTCAGCAAGGTCCGGTAGCTGCCATCGGCCACGAAGCAGATCTCCTGGCTCTCCGGCTTCAACGCGGTGACCAGCCCGAGCGCCCCGGCCTTCTCGCGGACTTCAGCCTTGGCCCAGTCGCCGACCGGAAAGCGTAAGACCCCCAGCTCCTCCTGGCCGAGCTGGTAGAGCACGTACGACTGGTCCTTCCGCTCATCGACGGCTCGGCGAAGCCGATAGCCGTCGGGGCCCCGGTCGATGCGCGCGTAGTGGCCGGTGGCCAGCAGGTCGGCGCCCAGCGCCAGCGCCTTCTGGAGCAGCAGCCCGAACTTGATCGTCTCGTTGCAGCGGATGCAGGGATTGGGCGTGCGCCCGTCGAGATACGCCTCCGTGAACGGGTCGATCACGGACGACCGAAAGTCAGCTTCGAAGTTCAGGACGTAATAGGGAATGCCGAGCCGGTTGGCGACCCGACGCGCGTCCTCCACCGCGTCCAGTGAGCAGCAGCCGTGATGCTTGTCAAAGTCCTTGAGCGCCATCTCCTTGGGCCAGAGCTGCAGCGTCACGCCGAAGACGTCATGGCCTTCGTCTCGCATCACCGCGGCGGCGACGGACGAGTCGACGCCGCCGCTCATCGCGACGGCGACCTTCACTGAAGCTCCAGCTTGTCGACCCCGATGCCGCGGCTGCGGCAGTACTCGAGCGCCCGGTCGACCTCGGCGGGCTCGCCGTCCAGGTCGAGCTCGACCCAGCCGGTGTCATTGCCAACGTCGGCGCGCCGAATGTTGGTCACCACTTTGTAGTCCTGGCCAAGCCGGTAGATGATCGGGTCATTTCGAGTGTCGCCGTGGAACGTGAGGCGCACGGTCGTCCGCGCCATTGCGGCGGTCAGCCCCCGGCGACGGCCGGGACGATGGAAAGGTCGTCGCTGTCCTTGAGCGGCGTCTTGAGCCCGGAGCCGAAGCGGATGTCTTCGTCGTTTCGGTAGATATTGATGAACTGACGCAGCTCCCCCTTTTCGTCGTAGAGGCGTTCCTTGAAGCCCGGGAACTTCTGGTTCAGCTCGTCCAACGCCTGCGATACGTCGCCGGCATTGACCTCGACGATGGCCGCGCCACGAGTCAGCTGGCGCAGCGCACCGGGCACACGAATCTTGACCGCCATGGTCTGGTCATTATAAGTAAGGTACGCCGGCGGGCCGACTGAAGATCTCACCCGACGCGCGGCCCCCGTATACTCGCCCGCGTGCCGGCTGAGTACGACGCGATCATCATCGGCGGAGGCCACAACGGGCTCGCGACCGCCGCCTATCTGGGCCGGGCGGGCGTGACCACGCTCGTCCTGGAGCGCCGGAGCGTCCTCGGCGGCGCCGCCGTCACCGAGCACCCGTGGCCCGGCTACACCGTGTCCACCCTGTCCTATGTCCTGTCACTGATGCCGCCCGAAGTCATCCGTGAGCTCGAGTTGCACCGGCACGGCCTCACGCTCTACCCGCTGTCCGCCGACTACTACGTGCCCTTCCCCGACGGTTCCCACCTGCTCCTGACGAAAGATGCGGCACAGGCGAGGGCCGAGATCGGTAAGTTCTCGAAGAAGGACGCAGAGACCTGGCCGGCCTTCAGTGCCTACCTGGCGAAGATCGCCCGCCTACTCCGCCCGTTGCTGCTGATGACCCCGCCGGCGGTTGGGGCGAAGTCACCGCCGGACCTGCTGGAGCTTGCCCGCTTTGCGTGGAAGCTGAAAGGCCTTGACGTCAAAAGCACCGGGGACTTCGTCAAAGTCATGACGCTGTCCGTCGCCGAGCTGCTCGACGAGTGGTTCGAGTCCCCGCAGGTGAAGGCGGCCCGCTGCGTCTCCGGTGCGATCGGCACGTACGGCGGGCCCTACACGCCCGGAACCGCGTACGTGCTGTTGCACCACTACATCGGCGAGGTCGATGGCCAGATGGCGGAGTGGGCCTTCGTGCGTGGCGGCACGGGCGCTGTCTCGCAGGCGATCGCCGCGGACGCGCGGGAGCACGGCGCCGACATCCGCACCAGCGCTGGGGTCGGCCGCATCCTCGTCGAGGGCGGCCGCGCGGTCGGCGTGGCGCTCACCGACGGAACCGAGCTGCGGGCGAAGGTGGTGATATCCAACGCCCATCCCAAGATCACCTTTTGCGAGCTGGTTGAACCGAAGGAGCTGCCGCCCGACTTTGTCCGGGCCATCGACCGGTACAAGACGCGCTCGGGGACGGTGAAGGTAAACCTGGCGCTGGGCGAGCTGCCCCAGTTTGTCGGCCTCGCGCCGGAGGACTCGATGACGGCGGCGCGCTCGTTCATTCAGCTCTGCGACTCGATGGAGTACCTGGAGCGCGCTTTCGATGACGCGAAGTACGGCCGGCCGTCGGCCGAACCGTATTCCGACGGCGTCCTGCCGACCGTCGTCGACGATTCGCTGGCGCCTGCCGGCAAACACATCATGAGCTGCTTCACGCAGTATGTCCCGGCAAGCTGGTCGCAAGCACCGCACCGTCAGGAGTTGGAGGCGTACGCCGACCGAGTGGTCGCGGGCTACGAGCGCTTCGCGGCCAATCTACCGGGCGCGGTCGAGCATCGACAGGTGATCGGGCCCTATGACATGGAGCAGGAGTACGGCCTGGTGGGCGGCAACATCATGCACGGCGACCTCACGCTGGACCAGCTCTTTTCCTGGCGGCCCGTCGCCGGCTACGCCAACTACCGCACACCCATCAAGCGTCTCTATCTCTGTGGCTCCGGCACCCACCCCGGCGGCGGGATCAGCGGCATCAACGGCCGCAACGCCTCGCGCGAGATTCTTAAAGACCTGAAGCGCCGCCGCTAACACCTCGCGTTACCCTCCCCCGCTTGCGGGGGAGGGCAGGGTGGGGGCTCAGAGCACCTTCGAAAGAAACGAGCGCGTGCGCTCCTGCTGCGGGTTGGCGAGCACGTCACGGGGCGTGCCGCTCTCGACGATGATCCCGCCGTCTATGAAGACCAAGCTGTCGCCCGCTTCACGGGCGAAGCCCATCTCGTGGGTCACGACCACCATCGTCATGCCGTCTTCGGCAAGGCCACGCATGACGTCGAGCACGTCACCGACCAGCTCCGGGTCCAGCGCTGAGGTGGGTTCGTCGAAAAGCATCAGCTTCGGCTCCATCGCCAGCGCACGCGCGATCGCCACCCGCTGCTGCTGGCCACCGGACAGCTGGTTGGGATAGACGTTGACTTTGTCCGCGAGGCCAACCCGCTGGAGCAGTTTGCGCGCCCGCTGGCCGGCGACCGCGCGGCTTTCCTTCTTCACCCGCATGGGCGCCTCGATGACGTTCTCCAGGGCGGTCATGTGCGGGAAGAGATTGAAGCGCTGGAACACCATGCCGATCTCCGAGCGCTTCTTGCAGACCTCGGGGTCAGGAAGCTCGTAGAGCTTGTCACCTCGTTCCCGGTAGCCGACGAGCTCGCCGTCGACGGACAGCCGGCCGCAGTCAATCTTCTCCAGGTGATTGATGCAGCGGAGGAACGTGCTCTTGCCCGAGCCGGAGGGGCCAATCATGCACATCACCTCTCCGGGAGAGACCTCGAGGTCGATGCCGCGAAGCACCTCGAGCCGGCCGAAGCTCTTGTGGACAGCCTCCGCCTTCACCATGGGCGTGATGCTCATCTCACCGATGCTCGCTTGGGAGAGACACTGGCAGCTCCGCCGGCGCCGGCGGCGGCGCGTGGAAGGTGAAGAGTATTCGCCGCAACCGCTGGATCGGCGTCTGCGGCAGCTCGCGCTGCGCGCCCCGGGCGAAGTACCGCTCGAGGTAAAACTGTCCGACCGTCAGGATCGAGGTCATGAACAGATACCAGATGCTGACGACGAAGATCAGCTCGACGACGTCGAAGTTAGCGCTCGAGATCTGTTCGCCTCGAGTGAACAGCTCGGGAACCGCCGCGACGAAGGCCAGCGAGGAGGTCTTGAGCATCGAGATGGTCTCGTTGCCAGTCGGAGGGATGATCACCCGCATCGCCTGGGGCAGGACGATGCGTCGCATCACCAGCAGCCGGGTCATCCCGAGCGCCTGGGCCGCCTCGGTCTGACCGTGTTCGACCGAGATGATGCCGGCGCGCACGATCTCGGCCATATAGGCCGCCTCGTTGAGGCCGAGACCGAGGACCGCGGCCAGGAATGGCGTGATCAGCGAATTGGTACCGGGCCCGCGCCAGAAAAACGGCGTGCCCGCGATGCCCAATGTGATGTGCGGAAGCACGAGGTTGAGGTTGAACCAGAAGAAGATCTGGACCAGGACCGGTGTGCCCCGGAAGAACCAGATGTAGAACCAGCTCACCCACGAGACGACAGGGTTGGGTGAGATGCGCATGACCGCCAGGATGATCCCCAGGGCAACGCCGATGATCATGGCCAGGACGGTTAGTTCAAGGGTGACGACGATTCCGCCAAGGACCAGCCTCTGAAACAGATAGTGGCCAATGACGTCCCATTTCAGACCGGCCTCGACCAGGATCGTGTACACGACCTGGGCGACGAGGAGCAGGACCAGCACCGCCGCAACCCATCGCCATGGGTGCCGGACCGGGATTGCTTTGATCGCCTCCGGCCTCGGTCCTGGCGAAGTGCCGAGCCGCTGGCCGGAGGTGATCTCGCTCACGTGTTGATGCTGGCTAGTGTCAGCTCGTCAGCCATCGACCTCAGTACGACGGCACGCAGCTGGCACCGATGGAGGCATTGTTGTTCAGCGCCACGTCCGAGCTGCCGACGGCACCCTCCGTGACGCTCCACGTCTGGAGGATGGTCTTGTAGTAATTGTTGTCGATCAGGTACTTGACGGCGTCCGTCAGCGCCTTCTCGAGCGCGCTGCCCTTCACGATGGCGATGCCGTAAGGCGAGACGCTGCAGGGCTGGCCGCCGATCTTCAGCTTGCCACCGGTCTGCTTCACCTGGTAGCCGGCGACCGGCTGGTCGAGCCAGCCGATGTCGGCCCGGCCCGAGAGCAGCGCGGAGTTCGCTTCGGTCTGGGTGGCGAAGCCTTGCACCTTGATGTCGTCCTTACCCGCTTTCTTGCAGTTGTCCGTGTCGCCGGAAATGGCCGTACCGCCAACCTTCTGGCCCATGTACCCCCACGCGTCGGTCTCCTCGACTGTCCCCGACTCCACGGCGACGCTCTTGCCACACATGTCGGCGGCTGAGCTGATCGTCGCGCCGCCGGACGCCTTCACCAGCCAGGCTTCACCGGCCTTGTAGTAGGAGATGAAATCGATGCCCCCATTCTCACGGTCGGAGGTCGGCGTCCAGCTTGAGATGCTGAACTGATAGCGAGGCTTGTCGCCGCCGGCTTGCTCCGCCGGCGTGCTGGCTTTCAGCTGGGCGATGATGTCGTCGAATGTCACGTTGTTGAACGTACAGACCAGGCCCATCACCTTACAGAGGTCGTTTCCGAAGTCGATGTCCCAGCCCGCGATCGCCCCGGTGTCCGGGTTGATGAACTCGTTCGGTGCGTAGGTCGCGTCCGTGGCGATCTGCAGCGGCGCCTGGGACTTGATCGAATCCGGAACCTCGGCGGCGATGCTCGCCACCTTGCTCGGTCCGCCCGAGCTCGAGGCCGCCGGACCTGCTGAACTGCCGCCGCAGGCGGCGAGCGTCGTGGCCACCGTGACCAGGATCATTGGCAAACGCTTCATGCTTCTCCTCCCCTACCGATCTTCTAAAGCCGGAAATAAAACGCTGCCAGAATTGTAGGCGACCGAGCCTCGAGTCTCCCTCCCCCTCCGGGGGAGGGCAGGGTGGGGGCTACGCGACCGGGACGCGCGTCAGGTAATCGAAGATCAGCTGCGACCAGGACTCCATGTCCAGGTAATAGCTGCGCATCGCGTCGAGCGGCAGGAGCGCCCCGGCCAGCTTGTCGACCTCGCGGATGGAAATCTCCGGCCGGTCGCCCTCGACCAGGAAGATCAGCCCGACGTGCACCCGGCCGACCGGTGTCGTCTGGTCGTTGATCGCGCCCAACAGCCGCGTCGAGAAGTGGCCGCTGTAGACCACCTCCTCTTCCCACTCGCGCCGCAGTCCGGCGTCGATCGGGTCGGCGGCGCCGGCAACGTCCTCGGGATTGATGTGCCCGCCGACGCCCAGCGAGTAGAGGTGGCGCAGCCGCCGCTCGCTCGAGCGGCGCAGTCGGTGCGTCAGGAAGTAGCGGTCGTCATGGCGAAAGACGACGTAGGGGATGATCTGCGGTTCGGTCGGATCCTCTTCGACCTCGCGACGTGGACGGAACCGGTAGTTCGCGCGTACCCGCGCGAGCAACTCGTCGAGGCCTGTCGCCCGAAAGCCCGTCCACTCGCTGCCGCCAAACAGGGCGTCCCTCGGGACAACCAGGACATCCTCGCGCGCGCCCACGGATTGAGTCTAACGATGCATCCGGCCGGTGGCGCTAGTCGTCACGATCGTGACCCTCGCCGTCGTTGGTCGCCGGCGATGGCGTCGACTTGGGCGTCGCCTGCGGAGTCGGGTCCGGCGTGGCCTGCTCGCCGATAACGAGCGCCGGCGCCGTACCACTCTCCACTTGCTCGATCCGATCGAGCTCGTCGCCGGCCTCGGCGACCAGCTGCTTGAGGCCCGCGACGTCG
>Ga0099827_10001520_pt1 | contig 12153 bp, 13 predicted proteins | sample CZO8metaG_FD_79339 | JGI IMG/M metagenome (GOLD analysis project Ga0099827, IMG submission 79339) | Vadose zone soil microbial communities from the Eel River Critical Zone Observatory, Northern California, USA - CZOApr15con1.8 metaG | ecosystem: Environmental > Terrestrial > Soil > Vadose zone ...
CGCGAGGCCGATCTGGCCGGCCATGCTGCTGACGTTGATGATGCTGCCCTTGCCCCTCGCCGCCATCCCCGGCGCGAACGCGGCGACGAGGAAGAATGCGGCGCGGACGTTGCTGGCGAACAGCGCGTCGAACGTCTCGACTTTGAGGTCCGGCGTTGCGCCGAACCAGGAGAACCCGGCGTTGTTGACCAGGATGTCAATCTCGCCGACAGCCTTGACCAGGCGCTGGAGGTCGGCTGGATCGCTGAGGTCGGCGCCGACGAAGCGTGCCTGGCCGCCCGCAGCGGTAATCGCGTCGACAGTCTCGGCGCCTCGGGCGGCGTCGCGGCCATGGACGATGACCTCGGCGCCGTCGCGGGCCAGCTGCAAGGCTACTGCACGGCCGATCCCGGACGTCGCGCCCGTCACGAGCGCCTTCTGACCTTGGAGGTTACGCGGTTGGGTCGCGGGCATTGTTGCTCTCCGAAGGTTGTGGGTCACAAACCCCTCGGCGCTCACAACAGCGCGGTCAGTGTGATGGTTCCCGACCATGCTTCCGTTGACCCCTCTAGGGCAAACGCGTTGACTCTTCGGTTAAACCCAGTGGTATTCCTTTTGGACCCATTGGGCGAGGTGGGCGGAGTACGCAGCGCTTTCAGCCGCGGGAGGTCGCGCGGGTAAGCCCGAACATACTGCGCCGCCTCCTCGAAACCTCCGGCCGGCGGAAGACAGCCTGTAATCCTCCAGAACCGCCGCCGTCTTTGTCGCAGCGGACTGAATCACAAATCCCGCGCCGATGTCGCCGCCCTCCGCGCTGGCGAACTCCCCTGACGGCGAGGATCAGTGGGCCAAGCTCCTTGATCGCGGGCAGGATTCCGCGAAAGCAATAGATGCTCTCCGGCCACGGGCTGGTCAGGAGGATGGGGATGCCGTCGGATCGGCCGCCCCGCGCGAGACGAATCTCGAGGCCGCCGATCTGTGAGGCGGTGACACGGCCGATGTCCGGAAGGCTGCTGCTCATTGAAGGCTCCTACGAGAGTTTGTTGTCTCTGTGCAAGGCATGCCTGCGCTGACCCAGGCTTCCAACGCTTTCACGAACTGCTCGTGCGAGATCGGTGGAGTCGTGCGGCCGGCGCCGGGAGTCCACGCCCACAGGACGAGTGGATCCACCTTCATGTGCTCGATGATCTGCGCGCCCGTCCGACGACCCCCATTCCGTGCCGGGTCCTTCACTTGCTCGCAAATCTGCTGCTTGGTCAGGCCTTCCCATTTCATGGACAAGGGCGCGAGGTGCCAGTTCGGTGCGCCTGGCAAAGCGCCGTCGGCGGTGTTCATCGCCTGATGGCACATCTGGCACGGCAGTGTGGGCGCGCCGTGGCCGTCCTTTCCACGGACGACCGGCGGTTGATGTCGAATGGCGGCGTCCGTTTGTCTGGGAGAGTCGTCCTGATGGCAATTCATGCATCTCGGGTGCATGACGACGCTCGCGATCGCGTCGAACGACCCAACATCGGCCGTTTGGACCGCTGCGCTGCGGCTTGAGACGATGAGCGAGAGGGCCGTGACGAGCGGCACCACGATACGCATCGTGTTCTCGTCAAGCCGAGCGGAGTTGCCGCTCTAACGGGAGCGTTCGGATGCGTTTACCGGTCGCCGCGAACACCGCGTTGGCGAGCGCGGGTGCGGTCACCGCCGTGCCCGGCTCGCCGATCCCGCCGGGAGCCTCGCCGTTCCGCACGAGGTGTACGTCGATGGCCGGCGCCTCATTGATCCGCAGCACGCGAACGTTATGGAAGTTCGACTGCTCGACCCGGCCATTCTTGAGCGTGATCTCGCCCCACAGGGCGCCGCCGATGCCGAAGTTGACTCCGCCCTCGATCTGCGCCTTCACGGTATCCGGGTTCACGATGGAGCCGCAGTCGACGGCGCAGACCACGCGGTGCACCCGCACCTCGCCGGACGGCGACACTGCCACCTCGGCGACGGCGACGAGGTAGGTGTCCCACCCGCTGTACATCAACGCGATGCCGCGCCCGCGGCCGGCGGGCAGCTTCGCGCCCCAGCCAGCCTGCTTCGCAGCCAGTTCCAGCACCGCGCGGGCCCGCGGCGACTTGCCGAGCAGCGCGAGACGGTATTCGAGCGGATCCTGCTGCGCCGCCGCGGCGAGCTCGTCGATGAAGCTCTCGATCACGAACGTATTGTGCGTGACGCCGACGCCGCGCCAAAAGCCGGTGTTTACGACCGGCTCCTCGTGGCGCACGTACTCGACCTGGATCGCGGGGATGTCGTAGACCAGATGCACCGCTCCGTCTAATGCATCGCCGTCGAGCCCGTTCTGGAACGCGGGCGGCGCCCAGCGGGCGAAAATCGAGGGACCGACGAGCCGGTGGGTCCACGCGATCGGCTGGCCCCGCGCGTCCAGTCCCGCGGCCAACCGGTCGTAGTAGTACGGGCGATACACATCGTGCTGGACGTCCTCCTCGCGGGTCCAAACCACCTTCACCGGCCCTTCGACCTGCTTGGCGATGCGGACGGCCTGGGTCACATAGTCATGCTCGAGTCGCCGGCCGAAGCCGCCTCCCAGCAGGTGGTTGTGTACCACGACCTTCTCGAGCGGCAGTCCGGTGACTTTGGCGGCCGTCGCCTGAGCCCGGCTCAGCACCTGCGAGCCGGTCCACACCTCGCAGCCGTCCGGCCGCACGTGCACCGTGCAGTTCGGCGGCTCCAGGGTGGTGTGGGCCAGGAAGGGAACCTGGTAGACCGCCTCGATCCTGCTCGCCGCGCCCGCGAGCGCCGCGGCGGCGTCTCCCTGCTTCCGCGCCACCACGCCGGGCTGCTGCGACGCCACCTCGAGCTCCTGCACGACGTCGGCGGTGCTCACCGTGGCATTCGGCCCATCGTCCCAGCGGACGACGAGCGCCGCCAACCCCTGTTTCGCCGCCCACATGTGGTCGGCCACGACGGCGACCGCGTCGTCGAGGCGGACGATCTGGCGCACGCCCGCGATGGCCTTGGCCTTGCTGTCGTCGAGCTCAGCCAACTTGCCGCCGAGCACCGGGCTCGCGGCCACCGTGGCGATCTTCATCCCGGGCAGCCGCACGTCGATGCTGAACTGCGCGGTGCCGTTCACCTTCGCCGGAGTGTCGAGCCGCTTCGCGGGCGTGCCGATCAGCCTGAAGTCTTTGCGGTCCTTGAGCGTGACTTGCGTGGGCACCGGCAGCGTCGCAGCGCGGTCGGCCAGCGCGCCATACCCAAGCCTACGACCGGTGGGCGTGTGGGTCACGACCCCCCGGTGCGCCCGGCACGACGCCGCATCGACGTTCCACGTCTGCGCTGCCGCCCCGACGAGCATGCTGCGCGCGGCGGCGCCCGCGCGTCGCATCGGCTCGTACAGGAATTTCACCGACGACGACGCTCCGGTCATCTGGAAACCGACCAGCGGATTGGCGTACAGCTTGTCGTCGGGGGGCGCGTGCTCGATCTGGACCTGGTCGAGCCCGACCTCGAGCTCCTCCGCCAGGAGCATGGGGAACGCCGTGTACGTGCCCTGGCCCATTTCGGCCTGGCCGACGATCATGGTCACGCGGCCGTCCCGGCCGATGCGAATGAACGCGTTCGGCGCGAAGCCGGGCGGCGCTGTCGCGGCGGCGGTTGCCGCGCCCGCCCGATCGCCGACCCGCCAGCCGAGCATGAGCCCGCCCCCGGTGGCGGTGAGCACCACCACGAAGTCGCGTCGCGAGACGGTGTGGGTGGTCATGGTCGGGCTCCCTTCGCGGCCTGCTTGATCGCGGCACGGATGCGAGGGTAAGTCCCGCAGCGGCAGATATTGCCTGACATCGCCCCGTCGATGTCGGCGTCGCTGGGATGGGCGTTCTTCGCGAGCAGCGCCGAGGCCGACATGATCTGACCCGACTGGCAGTAGCCGCATTGGACGACTTCGAGGTCCAGCCAGGCGCGCTGCACCTTCTTGCCGGCCGGCGTCTGGCCGATGGCCTCGATGGTGATGATTTTCTTCCCGGCGACCGCGGCCACCGGGGTGACGCACGAGCGAATCGGCTGCCCATCCAGGTGCACGGTGCACGCCCCGCAGAGCGCCATGCCGCAACCAAACTTCGTGCCGGTCAGGCCGACGACATCACGCAGCGCCCACAGCAGCGGCATGTCCGTGGGCACGTCGACCGTCACGTCGCGTCCGTTGATGTTCAGGGTCGTCATGAATGACTCTCCACAAGATGACGGGATGCAGGACTCAGAGTCCGAACAGCAGCCGGTCGAGTGAGATCGCGCCCGCGCCCAGAACGACCAGCGCGAGCGCCGCGGCCAGGAGCACCAAGTCAAGCTCCCAGCCGCCGTCGGCGCTGAATCCGCGGTGCATCTGCACGGCCTTGAGCCGGATCGCGCCGAGCATGATGATCACGAACCCAACGGCGGCGGGTTGCATCAGGAAGCCGGCGAACGCGGCCACCGCCCCGAGGGGCTCGACGATCGAGAGCAGCCGCAGCGTCGACAACAACCCCGCCGGCATCTGCGGTGAGGGCGCCATCTTCCACATCGCCCGCTTCGCGGTTCCGTGGACCCAGAAGCTCATCCCGACACCGACGCGCAGGGCCAGGAGGCCCCAGTCGCTCAACTGATGCAGATTCGCGAAGAACCGCATGGGAGACCCTAGTAAGCGGTCGGTCGCGTTACCATCACATGTTTCTATGAGAAGCGGTCTAGTTCTGCCCCCGCCGGCCGTGGGTCACGGGAATGCCCAGCGTGCCAGCCATCCTCACCAGCTCGGCAAACGACCCGGCCTCCATCTTGTGCATGATCTTGCCGCGATGGATCTGGAGGGTGACTTCGCTGATCCCGAGCTCGGCTGCGGCCTGCTTGTTCAGAAGGCCGCTCGCGACGAGGGGCAGGACCTCTCGCTCCCGAGGCGTCAGGGTCGCGAATCGGTGCTGCAGCGTGGCCAGCTTGCCTCTCTTGAGCCGAGCCTCCCGGTCCTGCGCCAGCGCCGTATGGATCGCCCCCATTAAATCCGCCTCGCTGAATGGCTTGGTGAGAAAGTCCACCGCTCCTGCCTTGAGCGCGCGCACCGAGCTCGGAACGTCACCGTGCCCCGTGATGAAGACGATTTGCGGATGCGGTCGGCCCGCCAGCTGGCCTTGCAGATCCAGACCGTTGATGTCCGGAAGGTCGACGTCCAGGATCAGGCACCCCGGCAGGTCGGGCTTGGCAAACTCCAGGTATTCGGCGGCGGATCCGAACGTGACGACGCTCAAATGTGCCGACGTCAGGAGCTCTTGCAGGGCTTCGCGCATGCGGAAATCGTCGTCGACGACGAACACAATGTGATCCTGCACGTCATCACGACGCACTCGAGGCGATCGGAAGCGTGAAGCTGAACACCGCTCCCCGCGGGGTGTTGCTCGTGGCCCAGAGCCGGCCTTGGTGCGCCTCGACGATCCAGCGAGAGATGGCGAGGCCCATGCCCATGCCGGTTTCCTTGGTCGTGAAGAACGGCTCGAACACCCGCTCCAGATCTTCGAGCCCGCTGCCCTCATCGCGGATCTCGATCAACACGCTGTTCGTCCCGTCACGGCGGGAGCGAATCGACAGCATTTTTGGATCGCTGTCCTCGGACTCCATCGCCTCGATCCCGTTGCGCGCTAGGTTGGCGATGACCTGTTGCATCTGCACGCGATCGGCCCAAATCGGTGGCAGGTCGTCGGCCAGGTCGGTCTCGATCCTGACGCTCCTGGCGGCAACCTCGTCGGCCATGAGCCGGTTCACTTCGCGGATCACCTCGTTGAGATCCAGCGGCGGCGTGCCCCTGCTGGCCTGATACCAAGGTGGCATCGCCGGGCACGCGAACAATAACAGAAAACCGTTATGGCCGGCCGCGCCGCGGGCCACGGGCACGCCGTTTGGCGCCCGGGCCAATCGGCCTGTTAATAGAAAGACCCAATAGGCGGAAACATCGGCCGGGACTAACGTCTGTCCCAACCTCCAAGGAGCACACCGATGCAACGTCTGTTGGTCGTTATCACAGCGCTGTCGACGTTGGTTGCAGCCTGCGGCGATCACACGGTCCCGAGCGCTCCCGGCGGACCCAGCGCCGCCGTCGTCGCCGCCAGCACCGCGCAAGACGCGAATCGCAGACGACCCGGTACGACGGTCATCGTCTATGACGACTTCCACAAGCCCGGCGGCTACACGCTCGCCGACTATAACGCGAAATGGTCCCCGCTCACGCTCGGCGAGATGGCCATCGAGGACACACGCCGGTTCGACAACCACACATTCTCGATCTCCGCGACGCCGTTCCGGACCGCCCACGATTCCAGTGTGGCCGATCACGCCAAGTACGTCGCTCTGAGCAAACAGGCGTTCGCGGTACCCGAGATCGGCTCCGTCACCGTCTCGGCCGACATCGCGGTCGAAACACCCGGCACCGTCCTCGGCCACGTCGTTCACGGTACCTACGTCCAGTCGGGTGCGCCGTACGCGGCGAGGGTGCTCGAGGGCCAGCAGGCCGCCGTCACGCTTCACATGATCGACTTTGCCACCGGGCAGCTGTTCGACTGGTTCGTGTCCGGAAACACCGCGTCCCCGCTCTACGAGCGCCTGCCGTCGACCGTGTCCGGGTCGGCCGAGCGCGTGTCGACCGACAAGATGTACACGCAGATCACGGAGGAGGTACCGATCGCAGCGGGCGTCCCGCATACCGTGGCGATCCGCTATTCACGCGACCGGCGACGCTCGCGCGTCGAGTACCTGCTCGACGGCAAGCGCGTGTCCCAGGTCGAGAGGGTCGGCATTCCGCTCGACGCGCAGGGGGTGACGTACTCCGGGATCTACCCGTCGCTCGGACCCGGGGAGCTCTTGCGGGACAAGATCAACTCGGTCGTCATCGCCCACGGCCTCCTCAGCCTGCTCGACGCGTTCCCGTTCCAGCATCCCGACGCGCCGGCGCTGAACGTCTCCGTTCCCTTGCGGGAGCGCCTGTTCGGCCAGGGTGTAAAGGCCGAATTCGCGAACGTCGTCGTCACGATCGAAGACAAGACCAAGCCCTAAAGCGCCAGGCTGGTGCCGTCGTACGCCGCCGCGAAACTGTCAATGCCAATTTGCATCTATGGGAAATTCGCTCGTGCCCACGTCGCAAACTTGGTCGGTTGCCGGCCGGCGATCTTGTTGGCGAGCGCAATTTGTCCGTCCGAATTGGAACCCAGGTAGGTATGCGCCTCGAAGTACCTGAAGGTCTCTGCCACCTCGGAGGCGCCAGGGAAGAGAGCAGCGAACGCTTCCTTTGGCACTCGCTGGAACGACAATTTGTGACCCTGTCGATTGAGCGTGTCGACGATTTCGTTGAAGCTCATGAAATCACCGACGAGCGGCAGATACTCGCCATTGCCTGCCTCATCCGGGTGTGCGAATGCTCCGGCCACGATCCTTCCGAGTTCGCGAATATCCCCCATGTGAATGCCACGCACATCCGGATCGAGCGGAAGCGCCCAGCCCAAGGATCCGTCTGCCAGCTTTTGCGGAGCAAGAGCGCCCACGAGGCCCTGGTAATAGAACGGCGCGATCACAAAGGTATGATTCACGAAGCCGCCCGCTGCGACGATGCGATCAACCTTGGCCTTGCCCGTAAAGTGGGGAACGCTGAATTCGCCGCCGCCGATCACTTCTACATTCGGCAGCGTCGACCAGATAAAGTGTTTGACGGCAGCGTCCTCAGCAGCACGTACTGCCGCGGTCGCCTGCTTGATCTCGTCGGTGCCTTCCTCCCAAAAGTTGGTGACCAGAAAGACACCGTATGCGCCTTGTAGCGCGCCTTTGAGGGTTTCCGGCCGGTCCAAATCGGCTTCGACGACTTCATCGCCGAGGGAGCGGTGCTTGCCTGGATTGCGGGTCAGCGCACGCACCTTGAATTGTCCGCTCGCGTTCAGGGCGCGCACGACCGACCCTCCCTGCTGACCCGATGCGCCGAATACGGCGATCAGGGGTCTCTTGCCGGGTGACTTCAACGTGTGGCCCCAGCCATCTTCCTCTATCCTCTTTGGTAGCTCGACTCAACGAGTGAGCGCGAGTAACGTGAATCGCTCGATCGAGCTTAACCCGACTGACATTCGCGCCCAATCATGACTTTCTATGACGCGTCCATATCTCCGTGTTACCTTGCGGAGACAGCCTTCATCGGGGCTCCTAGCATGTCAACCGCCGAAACCGACCATCTCGTCCGGGACGCAGGCTCGCCCGCCGATGTCAACGGCCATCCCCCGCAGCACGAGCTCACATTTCGACAGATGGTCGACGGGATTTCCGCCCTCGTTGCGGTCCTGACACCCGATGGAGCCGTCGAATTCGTCAATCGCCAGGTCCTCGATTACTTCGGCAAGACCCTGGAGGAATTGAAGGCGTGGACCAGCACGGACGCCGTTCACCCCGAGGACCGTGCGGCCGCCATTGCCGTATGGACGCGGTCGGTCGAAACCGGGCAGCCGTACGACATCGAGCTGCGCCAACGGCGCGCGGATGGCGTCTACCGCTGGTTCCACGTCCAGGGTCTCCCTGTGCGCGACGCGGAGGGACACATCATCCGTTGGTGCGTGCTGCAAACGGATATCGAAGATCGCAAGCACGCAGAAGCAGCGCAGCATCAGACCGAACGCGAGCTGCGCCAGCTCGTTGACAACGTCCCTGGCATGATCGCCGTCGCCGATGCACAGGGTCACAGCGAATACGTCAATAAGCGCGCCATCGACTATCTGGAGACGACGATCGAGGGATTCCGGGCTCGGCCCATGGACACCGTTCACCCGGAAGACCAGGAGTTGCTGAGGAACGAGTGGCTACGGTGTAACGCACTGGGAAAGCCCCTGGACCTGGTCCATCGCGTACGGCGCTTCGATGGGGTCTACCGCTGGGTGCACGTCCGGGGAGAACCCCTGCTCGACGACCAAGGCCGGATTGTCCGCTGGTATTACGTGTTCACCGACATCGACGATCAACGAAGGGCGGAAGAAGCACTGCGCCAGAGTGAGCGACACCTCCGGCTAGTGGTGGAGACGATCCCCGCCCTGGTCGCGCGCTCGACTGCGCGAGGCCGGCTCGAGTACGTGAACCGGCGCGTCGTCGATTACCTCGGCAAAGAGTTGGGGGAGATAGGGATCCGGGCCCTCCATCCGGACGATCGGCACGCTCGCGGGATGAAGTGGCGTCATGCTTGGAAAACGGCAGAGCCCTGGGAAGACACGTTTCGGCTCCGTCGCGCCGACGGAGCGTATCGCTGGTTTTACGGGAGGTTCGAGCCGGTGCTCGATCCAGGCGGTCGCGTTGGGTGTTGGTATTCAGTGAGCATTGATATCAATGACACCAGGGAGATGGAAGAAATACTGCGCAGCACCAGACGCAAGCTGTCCTCTGTCATGCAGGTCGCGACGGTCGCAGAGCTCTCCGCGTCCATTGCTCATGAAATCAACCAGCCGTTGGCGTCGGTGGTGACCAATGCGCACGCGGCCCAAACGTGGCTGTCGCACGATCCGCCGAATCTCGAGCGGGCCCAGGCGACCCTCGAGCGCATCGTCCGGGACGGGCATTCCGCGGCCGAGGTCGTGAGCAGAATTCGCGCCCTCTTCAAGGAAGCCGCACCGGTCAAAGCGCTGGTGGATATGAACCAGATCGTCGCCGAGGTGCTCCGCGTGCTCTCAGATGAGCTGCGTGACAACAACATCGCGGTCGAAACGGATCTGGACGTCGACGTGCCGATGATCGAGGCCGACCACGTCCACATTCAACAGACGCTAATCAACCTCGTTCATAACGCGGCGGAGGCGATGCACGACGTGACGGATCGCGCGAAGGCGCTGTTGGTCCGTTCACGGCGCCAAGGGGGAGAGCTCCTGATTCAGGTCCGTGACCGTGGTGTGGGCCTCAAGGACGTCACGGTGGTTTTCGAGCCGTTCTTCACGACCAAAGAGTCAGGGATGGGGATGGGCCTCGCTATCTGTCGCTCGATCGTCGAAGCGCATGGCGGCCGGATCTGGGCCACGGCCAACGAGGACGCCGGCATGACATTCAGTTTTACGCTTCCAGTGCCTCGCTGACGGCTGCGAGCAGTTCCTTCCCGTTGAACGGCTTTCGGAAGAAACGCCGGCTGCCCCGATGCGCCGGGTCCGGGTCGGGGACATCATGACCCGTGATCAGGATGACCGGTAACTCGGGACGCGCCGCATGGGCCAAACGTTGTAGCTCCCATCCATCGATGCTGGGCATGCTGATGTCCGAGATCAGGCAGTCTATTTCGGCGAAGCTGCAATTCTCGAGCAGCGCGGTAGCTGAGGTGAACAGACGAACGGCATGGCCGGCCGACTCGAGCAGGTCTTCGAGGGACTCGAGGATCCGAGCGTCGTCATCGACCACCGCCACGACGAACGTCATGCGCGGGCGCGGCGGGAGTGTAGAACGGGGATTCCCAGCGTTCCAGCCATCCGCACCAGTTCGGCCAGCGACTCGGCCTTCATCTTATGCATGATCTTGCCGCGATGAATCTGGAGCGTGACCTCGCTGATGCCGAGCTGCGTCGCGGCCTGCTTGTTGCGCAGGCCACTGACCACGAGGGGGAGGACCTCCCGCTCACGCGGGGTCAGGACTGAAAAGCGCTGCTGCAGCGTCGCCAGCGTCACCTTCTTCAGGAGAGCGTCACGATCCAGCGCCAGCGCGGCCTGGATCGCTGCCAACAAGTCCGCCCCGCGGAACGGCTTTGTCAGGAAGTCGACGGCTCCGGCCTTGAGCGCGCGCACGGAGCTCGGCACGTCGCCGTGTCCCGTGATGAACACGATGTGCGGGTGATCCTCGACGGCAATCTGGCGCTGCAGATCCAGCCCGTTGATGTCCGGGAGCTGCACGTCTAGCACGAGGCAAGCCGGCAGCTCGGGCTTCCGAAACGCGAGGTATTCGGCGGCGGATCCGAACGTAACGACGTTCAGATCCGCGGACGTCAGGAGCTCGTGCAGCGCTTCGCGCATGCGGACGTCGTCATCGACGACCAAGACAATATGATCCTTCGAGCTCATGACGAATCCTCGAGCGTGTTGCCTGCACCATGAGGCTACGCCGACGACGGGACAATAATAGAAAGGTGTGATGGACCGCAGCGCGCAGTGCGCGTATTCATGTTGCTCACGCTATTCAAGGAACCCTTCATGGCCGCGGGTTCTCTGCTTACGCCCTTCGCTTCCCCCGACTTGAAAAAGGCACCCTTACGTTCCGCAAAATCGGACCGGGATACAACCACCGCGCTGCGAGAAACGGTGGAGGCAATCTGGAAGGGCGTCGAACAGGCTTCGTCCGGCGGCCCGAGCGCGCTGCTCGCCCGACGGGACATGCAGCGGTGAACATCCTGGAGGGATAGCCATGACTGTCAGGCACAGGATCGCGTGGTTGTCGCTCTTGATCGGCGGCGTCGTCGCGGTGCCCTCGGCCGAAGCGACCGACCACCCCGCGGCAGGCCTCCCGCCGCATGCGCGCGCGGCGGTTCGCGCATACGAAGCGAACGCGGGCATACCGGCGTTCGCCCGGAAATACGGCATGAAGTGCTCCGCCTGCCACCTCGCGGTACCGGTGCTCAACCAGTTCGGGCAGGCCTTCAAAGACAACGGCTACCGCATGAAGAACGGCACCGACGACCTGCGGGCGAACGAGCCGGCCTATTGGCCGCTGTTCGCCTGGCTGTGGAAGGACTACGAGGTCGACGTGCAGCGCGTCGGAGGGCAGACGGTGCAGCAACAGGGCGGCATCTCCAATGGCGCATTGGTCCTCGGGGGGCTTGGATCGATCGGCGACAAGGTGTCGTTCCGATTCACGCCCATCGTCTACGAAGACGGGAACACCATCGTCGATCACGGCTGGATCCGGTACAACCAGGCGTTCGGCACGGACTGGGTCAACATCAAGGTGGGGTCGGCCGAGCTCGATCTGCCGATTTACCCGGGGCGCGAATACAACATGGGCGCGTCGCGATTCGCCGTGCTGTACGCCTACTCGGTGCCGGGCTCGGTCTCGCGCTTCAGCGTGCTGTTCCCCCAGCCCGGCGTCGAGATCATGGGGCACGATCTCGGCAGCCGGAACCGCTACTCGGTGAATCTGTTCAACACGGGCGGAGCGCCGCGCGCGCATTGCGTACTC
>Ga0099827_10001521_pt1 | contig 12148 bp, 10 predicted proteins | sample CZO8metaG_FD_79339 | JGI IMG/M metagenome (GOLD analysis project Ga0099827, IMG submission 79339) | Vadose zone soil microbial communities from the Eel River Critical Zone Observatory, Northern California, USA - CZOApr15con1.8 metaG | ecosystem: Environmental > Terrestrial > Soil > Vadose zone ...
GGGAACGACCGCGCAATCGCTGGGGCTCGATGGTTCAGAAACTTTCTCGATTACCGGTTTGTCCGATGCGATTCAGCCAGGCCAGCATCTAACGCTGGAGATTCAAAGCAAAGATCGACAATCCCGTTCGGTGCCGGTGAAATTGCGCATCGATACCCCCATCGAAGTCGATTACTACAAGCACGGCGGCATCTTGCCGTTCGTTTTGCGGCAATTGCTCGCGCGCAAGTGAATCAAACGAAGCAACCACGCTGATAGTGCCAGCTGTATGAAGAAGCTACGCGTGGCCGTCCTGTACGGCGGTCGGTCAGGAGAACATGAAGTTTCGCTTCAATCAGCTGCGTCAGTCATCAATTACCTGGATCGCGATCGCTTTGAGATTGTGCCTGTAGCGATTGACAAGCAGGGTCGCTGGCATCTCAACGACATTTCTCTACTGGAAGGAAAAAAATCTCTGCCCGTGTTCAAGGACGCCCCGAAAGTCGTGCTCCCGCCGAATCCGGCAGACCCAAATAGTGGCAGCGCCTTGATCCGATTGGGTGAAAGCGGAGAAGCACGAGGCATCGACGTGGTATTCCCCGTCATGCATGGGCCTCTCTGCGAAGACGGAACGATTCAAGGATTACTCGAGCTCGCCGATCTTCCCTATGTTGGATGCGGAGTGCTCGCATCCGCCGTCGCGATGGACAAGGAGATAACAAAACGTGTGGCTCGTGACGCAGGGCTTCCGATCGTTTCTTATGTTTCGTTGAAGCATGAACTTTGGAAAAAGGAAAAGCAGCAGTCAGCGAAGAGGATTGAAAAGGAGCTTGGCTATCCTGTCTTCGTAAAGCCGGCGAACCTTGGCTCAAGCGTCGGCGTGCACAAGGTGAAGGAACAGAGTCGGCTCAATATCGCGCTCGAAGATGCGTTCAAATATGACACGAAAGTCCTCGTCGAAGCCGCCGTGAACGCGCGCGAGATCGAAGTGTCAGTTCTGGAAAATCCGGATGTAGGAGGCGATCCACTGGTAAGCGTTCCGGGTGAAATCGACCCGACGCATGAGTTCTATTCTTACGAGGCCAAATATCTGGACGAGAAAGGCGCCAGGCTGATTATCCCGGCGAAGCTCGACGCCGAGCAGACGAGACGTGTGCAGGATGTTGGAAGAAGAGCCTTCTCCGCACTCGAGTGCGAAGGAATGGCTCGAGTCGACACGTTCCTTGATCGGACGAGCGGAGAAATTTTCTTCAACGAGCTGAATACGATCCCAGGGTTCACTTCAATCAGTATGTATCCGAAATTATGGGAAGCTTCGGGGATTAGCTACCAGGAGCTTCTGTCAAAACTCGTGGATCTCGCGATCTCGCGGCATGAGAGGAAGAGGGCGCTCGTAAGAGAGTTTCATAGCTCGTAAGCATGCGACGGCCATAGACCGCCTCTACAGAAGAATTTCTCTTCGCTCGACGGTGATCGGTGAACCTTCGGCGATGAACGCGGAGCGCGGCGCAGCGGCCAAAGTTACGGTGAATTGGGCGCCGAGAAGCGTCGCGACGTCGGCGCGGAGTTGGAATGTTTCGGCGTTCCAAATTTTCCAGCGCGGATGTTCGACCCGATATTCGCTGCAACCGGTGCGCATACAAGTGTAGCCCCAGTAATGTTCGGTGATGAACTCCTCGTGCGAGCCGGCCGGAATATTTTGCGGCTCGCCAGTCGCGGTCATCGCGAGCGATTCCCACTTCGAACCGCGGCGCCAGGAATACGCCACCTTTATTCCAAGATCGGCATGTTCGATTTCGTGTTTCATCGGCAACGCGAGATAGTTTTCACCGTAAAAAGCGCGCGCGACGAGCGCGATGGCCCGGCGCGGAACGAGTTCGCGAATGAACACAACGCCGCGCCGCCAGGTGTCGGCCGATTTCTTGCGGACGTAGAAACGCAGATTCAATTCTTCAAAATCGCGATGGAGCGGGATCGGGAGTCCGAGCAAACGCGTGTCAAGGAAAAGGAAGCCAACGACGCTGACGAATGTTTCGCCATTTTCGTAATCGAGCTCCGTGCCCGGCGGAACAAGTGGCGCAATGATCGCTGGATCGACAACGAAATTGAGCATGGCGAGATACCGCCAGTTCGCGGTGAGAAATGGTTTCACGCACGCGGAAATTTTCCGACGGTCACAGACCGCTGCTACAAGATCAACAATTGATCAGTGCAATAATTTTTCGAGCGACGGATCCGGCTGGGTGCCGAGCGACGTCGCCTTGGTGTAATGCTGCTTGGCTAACTCTTTTGCCGGCGGTTGCGCCGTGGCGTAGATGACGGCGAGATTGAAATGAGCATCGGCGTAGTCGGGATTGTCGGCGATGGCTTCGAGTATTTCTTGTTCCGCCGCTTGCTGCCAGCCCTTCTGGCTGGCAGTGATCCCGAGATAATTGTGGGCGGTGGCGCTCTTGGGATTGATCGCGAGCGCCTTGGTCAGCTCGGCAAGCGCGTCATCAAACTTGGACTGCCGATAATAAACAATGCCGAGGGTGGTGTGGGCAAACTCGTCCCGGGGAGCGACGCCAACGGCTTTTTTCAACGTCACCTCGGCGGCTTTAAATCTGGCGGTGCGAAAATAAACGACGCCAAGATTGGAAAGCGAATAGACGTTATTCGGACTCTTGCTCAGGATCTCCTGATATTGTTTTTCGGCCGTTCGATATTTGCGATGCTCGAAGTTATCTTTTGCCGATTGCGCCAGATTCCGCAGATTCTCGGGCACATCCGGGTTGAAGCCGCTCTGCGAGTTGGCGCTGGAATCATTGGAGGCCGCCGCATTTCCGCCATCAGGCGGTTTTTGCGTTTCATCCAAGCCGGTGATTTTAACTGCCTTCATGGATGATTTTTTGGCGAAGGTAAAACTCGTCTTCAACGCCGCCGGATTGTGGTCTGAGATTGCGACCACAGGTTGCCGCAACAAGGCGAGCTCTTCGTCGCTCAACTTCGTGATCGGTTGAGCGAGCAGCTCGATTTGCTCGTTTAAAGCGTCTGATTTGATCTTCAGCTTATCGAACTCAGCGAACATGAGTTTCTTGGCCTGATCCCGTCGCGCTTCTTCCTGACGTTCGCGAACGACAATGTTACGAAGTATTTCGTTTTCCTTCGTGAGCCGAACCGTCTCCTCGGCGTTCGCGCCCTTGAGCTTCGCTTTTTCCAATTCAGCATCCGCTTCATCGAGTTGCGAACGAAGACTTACGACTTTCGTCTCGAAATCCTGACTCTGTTTTTGACGCGCGGCCAGTTGCTGGCGGAGTTGCTCGATCTGCCCTTTTACCTCGGCAAGCTCCTGTTCTTTTTTCGGCTTATCCTCGCTCAGCTCGCGCACGCTTTTTTCCGCGTCCGTCAGTTTCTGTTTCAGATCGCTGTTCTCAGCCACGAGTATTTGAACGCGTTGTTCGGGCTCCTTCATGCCTTTCAACTGCGTGAGCGCTTCATCACGTTCTCGTGTGACACCAGCGATTTGCTTGCTCGCCTCCGCCATCTTTACACTGGTCTGGGCTTTTTCCTTTTCCGCCGCGAAACGCGCTTCTTCGGCGGCGGTGAGTGTGTCTCTTAAATGCGCGACCTCTGCGCGCAATGCTTGCTGCTCCTTTGCGGTATTACCGCCGGACGATTGAAGCTTTTTTAGCGACTCCTGAGCTTGCGCCAGTTGGTCGCGGACCTCACGCTCTGATCCCCTCGATTTGTCAAGTTCGCCTTGCGCTTTGCCCAGCTTGGAGCTTGTGTCCTTAAGACGCCCATCCAGAGATTGCTTTTCTTTTTCGGCGGTGTCGAGCTGACTGCGCGAGTTTTGCAGCTCCGCCTCGAGTTGATCGATCTTATCGTGCAATTTCTTGGTCGCATCCTTGATTGCAGCGTCGCTCGGCGCTTGAGCAGAAGCTGCGCTCGGGCGCGGCGCCACGATCTCGGCGCTTGGTTCCGCCGGTCCGGCATTTTCACGAAGCGCCGGAGTGGTCTCGGGTAATGGGGTTGAAGTAGCAGCCAGGTCATTTTGCGTCGCTGCCTTGTCCTGAACCCGCAAAATGCTCTCACTGATTTTACGGCCGCGATATTCAACGATGGCCGGCTGCCAATCGGAATGCTTTGTGTGCAACTCCTCGATCAGGCTTCCGGCGGACCGGTATTTTGCCAGAGCAGCTTTAAATTGGTTTTCATGCTCCAGCTTTTCACCCTGCTGAGAAGTCATGTACGCCTTGAGAAAAATTTCGCTCGGATCGTTCGCTTGCGCGCGGAGCTGGCCCGGTGTCAGTAAAAAAAAGAAGCCGGCCAGCAAAATCGAACCGATTCTCCTCATGCGATAACAGGGCGGAATGATAATCGGCCTCCGTCCAGTTGCAATACGGCCTTCCACGTCGCTCCCAAAATAAGCGGAGCGTGTGCCAATGGCCAGATGCTTTCCTTTGCAATCCGCGATCTGAAATCTAAAATCTACAACTGAGGTGGTGGTCGTAGCTCAATGGTAGAGCCCCAGATTGTGGTTCTGGTTGTTGCGGGTTCGAGTCCCGTCGGCCACCCCATTTTTTAAATCCCAAAATCCAAATCCCAAGCTCCAAATTTTGCGTTTTGAACTTTGGGATTTGAAACTTGAGATTTTCAATTCTGTGTCTGTAGCTCAACTGGATAGAGCATCTGACTTCGGATCAGAAGGTTGTGGGTTCGAATCCCTCCAGGCACGAAAGTTCGGGCGGATTACAGTTTGCCCCAGCTTGACATTGCGTGTGCGAATTGATTACGAGTCGCAGCCATGAACGCGCCAAGGGACAGTCGCCGCGAGCTCGACGCGATGATCGTCGAAATCGAGCTCACGCTGACGAGCATTGTTCAGGGCGTTGCACTCTATTTTTTAATCGAGAACGCGCGGAACGTCCTGTCGATCCAACAAAGCGTTTTCTGGCCCTATGTCGCGGTCGGATTGCTTGTCGTCCTGATTTTCTGGTCTCGATCGGTCGTGCACACGCTCACCCTGATCCGCTGGCCGCTGGAATTCGGACACAATTTCTTTTACATCGCATGCGCACTAGGCGAGTCGCTTCTCTTCACGCGGCTGAGCAACCCGCGAGCGTGGTTCGCCCTCGGCGCGTTTTACGCAGCGATCGTCTGGTTGCTGTTCATCTACGATCTGCGTCTCATCCGCGCCCGCGAACAGGATAGCGCGGGAGAATCAAGCAACCGGTTGTATGCTTTGGTGACGCGCGACCAACGGCTTAATATTGGCGTGCTGGTGCCGGCGCTATTCGTCCTGAATCTGGCTTGCGCGATCTGCATTCGCACGTGGCCGGAGTTCTTTACCGCTCGCAACGGTCACGTCTGGCTCGCCGCCGCCCAGCTCCTGGTGTTCGCCATTTATCTCGGCTATGTCCTGTATTTTTTCAAGACTCTTGTGCCGTTAATCTCACGGGCGCGGCAGGAATGGCATCACGACCGCCCTTAAGAACGCAAGATCGATAAGCGTCTCCGCTCATTACTAACTTCGCCCTTGTTGAATGAAAACGTTGGACCGGACCGTTGTTTCAGAATAGACCTCGCCATCGCGATGGCCGGCGGCATTCGCACCGCCAAACTACCAAGGCCCCAATTATTTTTCGTTACCCTGAACGGCGCGCTTTTCCTTTTCTCTCCAGAGATGGAATGTGTACGTGAAAACCACATAACCGAGCACGCGATGCGGGCTGTCGTTGGTAACGTAGATCGCGGGATTGACCTGAAAATCTCTCGTCAGGTTGCACGTGACGCCAATCGTGGATGAATTGCCCGAGCCGCTTTGGAAATCGACCTGGGCGCGCCAGGTTTCATTGAAATCGTAGGCATAACCAACGATCGCTTCGTTGCGATAATCGACATGTGTTGCGCCCGCGATGAACTTGTGGTGTTCCGTGTAGTAACCGGCTTCGATGAACGGTTGAGGATCGACATGACTGTGCGGCGACCAGTTTACGAAACCGACCGACAGCAAATACGGCTCGTGCTGAATCAGTCCGAGTTCCGTGCCGAAGATCAGCTCGTTCGGCTGGAAACCTTTGAAAACGGCGACCTCAGCCCACTTGGTCAATCCCAGCTCGCCTTGCAGCTCATACGGATTCCCGATGCGCTCGCTTTGCGCCTGGAAGCTAAGCGAAAAATCGCCTTCGGGTTGAAGGTCAGGCGTCACGATTTGGCTCAGTCCTTTCGTGGTCGCGAAAGAGATGTGCGCGGCCGCAAGACTACCGACCACGGCCAGAAAGGAAGAAGCAATCGAACGTTGGAGCCGCATGGGATGGAGTTGTGAATCGCTAAAGTTATTCCGCGGAATTCTCCGCTCTTGATGCGTGCGAATCCGAGTACAGAAGGACAAAGGAAATTCCCAGCAGCGGCCTTAGCAAAGCTTGCAGGACGCCGAGCATGAAGCTGACGAGGTTGAAAGGTTGAGCTTTCGAGCTTGTTGCGAACGCCTGAAGGACAGCTTGCGGATTTTGCGAAGTGGTCAGCTCCTGAAAATAATGCCGGAGTGACGACCACTGCGTTCCGATATCGATTGCGAGCACGAATGCCGACCAAATTGAAAAAAGAAAAACGCCCCGCCAGAGCGGGCGACGAAACCAAGGAAGCTCGCGGCCGCTGCGCGCAAGTTGTTTACTTTGGCGCAATGCGCCGGCGGCGTCCGATTCGGCAAGAACAGCGAATTGCTGCCAAAAGAGGAAGTTGACGAACAACCGTCCGACGATCCAAACCTGAAAGGCAAGAACAGCGAGCACGAGCAAGATCGACAGCAAGGAAAGAGGCCCGCTCATGGTCATCCAGATGATTACCAGCGGAAGCGCCGTCCAAAAAAAGTAAGCGCCATAAACAAAAATGCAGAGCAGCGCGACGCGCGGCCAGAACTTCAGCACCTGACGAACAAGGGCGAAGATTCGCGCCTTACGATCCCCGGCGGCTATTTCAGCGGTTACGATTTGGATGCCGACGATAAATGCGGGCCACGCGGCCAGACTGAGCAGGAGCATGCAAAAGGTGAACAGGGCCGCAATCAGCGTCCGCAAATCGGCGTTCATCTCCGGTGATGTGCCTAAAGCGGAACCGCTCAGTTGCGCGCAAATGGACGGCAGCGCCACGAGCAGGGTCAGATAGAAGAATTGAAAAAAACCTTTCCGATAAATCCGAAGGGTCTCGGTCAAAATTTGGGCGAAGCTGCGTCGAGGAAGTGACACATCAAACGTGCGCCCTTCCAAGTCGTCGATTGATTCGAAAAGACCAGGAATTTCCGCCGCCGTTGTCCAAAGATCGACATCGGCGCGGCGCGCCTGGTTCGGAGGAAGCAGGCGACCCTCGTCCCGCCACTCACGCAAGGTTTCAATGTCGGCCGGTCCATACTCCTTGCCCTGGACGCGGACAATCCATTCTTCGGCCATTTCGTGATTTAACCGTGAATCGAAAGAAAAACTATATTTTTGATGCGTCCGAAAAAACGATGAATTGATGCGCGCTTTAGCTACGATATCGCTGTGAAGCTACTGCTCATCGACGGGCATTATTACGTCTATCGCTCTTTTTTCGCGATTCAGAATCTCTCAAATTCGCGCGGCGAACCGACGAACGCGATCTTCGGATTTACGAAAACCCTGCGCCTGATGATCAAACATTTGCAGCCGGATTTGGGCGCCGTTTTCTGGGATGAAGGTCTGCCGCAAAAGCGAATGGAACTGCAGCCCGCCTACAAGGAAACGCGCAAAGAGATGCCGCAGCCGATGATTCCGCAGCTGGATTTCATCCAAAAGCTGACTCCACTGCTCGGTTTCCGGAACATTTCGCTGCCCAACACGGAGGCGGACGACTTAATGGGTTGTTACGCGCTCGCTGCCTGCAAACGCAGCGTCGAAGTCGTGCTCGCGACAAACGACAAGGATTTGTTTCAGCTTGTCGGGTCGCGCGTGAAAATTTACACCACGGCCAAAGCTGATCTCGCATCGCCCAAAGATACGTTTGCGCTTCTGGGCGAAGCGGAGGTGACCGCAAAATGGGAGGTGCCGCCAAATCTGATCGGCGACGTTCTCGCTCTGTCCGGCGATTCGGTGGACAACATCCCGGGCGTCGGGCTCGGCCGAAAGACCGCCGCCGCGCTGATTCGCGAATTCGGCGGATTGGAAGGTTTGCTCGACAAGATCGACAAGGTGAAAAATCAGCGCACGCGCGAGAAGCTGCTCAATGCCCGCGACCAGATCTTGCAGAACCGGAAGATGGTTGAGCTCGATTGCGATCTGGAATTGCCGGTGGCAATCGATGATCTCCGGATCAAGCCCGAGTATCCCGGCCTGATCGGTGCCCTGGAGAAGTGTGAATTTAAATCACTTTTGCAGGAAGTGCGCGACGAGGCAGCGCAAATGACGTCGGGCCAGGCCGAGTTGTTGTAGCCGCTTCGCTGTGCGAAGCGCCACGCCAGTGCCGTCGATTGTACCCCGTGCTCCGCCCACAGGGCGGCGGCTCCAGTCGTAGTCCGAATTTTTCGTAAAAAATTCGAACGCGAACCTGATTGAGGTGTCGAAGGTAACAGGTTAAGGCGGTTCGGGTGGCTGCACGTTCTCGTATTTGTTGTTTCTCCTTGGCGTGCACCGCCCGAATCTTTTTTTGCCGTTCCAGCGTGAGCGGAGTTGCGGTTGCCAGCCTTCTCTTCCTATGATGTTTTCCTAGACGATAGTCTATGGAAGAGGACGTCTCCTTGTTTGGCATCCGGGGCTTCCTGATCGATACACCGGAATTTGGCGCCCTGCGCGGCCGGCGTGGCGGCGCCCTCATTATTGAAAAGGGGCGCATCTCCGAAGCAGGCGATTATGACGATCTTCGCCGGATGCAACGGCCCAAACCAGTTCGCTGGATCGATCGCGGCCCGGTGGCGATCTTCCCCGGGCTCATCGATTGCCATACGCATCTGCCGCAATATTCCGCCGTCGCGCGAGGTGAGAGCGAATTGCTCCCGTGGCTGCGCCAGCACATCTTCCCGGTGGAACGCGAGTTCACCGGGCCGAAAGCGCGGACCGAGGCGCCCCAATTCTTCCACGAACTCGCGCGCCACGGCACAACCACCGCGATGGTCTATGCGGCAATCTATGAAGATAGCTGCGAAATCGGTTTCGAAGCCGCCAAGCAAAGCGGATTGCGCGTCATCCTCGGCGAAATGATGATGGACCTCGGCTCGTATGGCCAACTCCAACCAAAGAAAGTCATTTCCGTATCGTTATTGGAAAGTGAGCGTCTCTGCCGAAAATGGCATCGCGCGGAAGATGGCCGGCTCGAATATGCTTTTAGTCCGCGTTTCGCTGTCACCTGCTCGGAAAAATTAATGCGGAGTGCAGCCGAGATGGCGGCGCGCTTCGACGCTTATCTTCAGACCCACCTGGCCGAGAATCGGGAAGAGCTCGAAAAAGTGCACCATCTCTACATGTCGGCGCGGGATTACACCCACGTCTATGAAAAGTGCGGACTCCTCACGCCGAAAACCATGCTCGGACATTGCATCCATCTGAATCCTCGGGAAATCGCGGCGATCGCGGGCGCGCAGTCGAGTATCGCGCATTGTCCGACTTCGAATCTTTTTCTCGGCAGCGGCCTGATCAAGCTCGACCAACTTTTAAAAGCCGGCATCCCTGTTGGACTTGGCTCCGATGTGGCCGCCGGCCCCGAGTTGAACATGTGGCAGGTGATGCGCGCCGCCATGGACGTGCAAAAGGCGCGCGGAGCTTACGAACCGAACCTGCGCCCGTTGCGCCCGAGCGAAGCATTTTATCTTGCCACTCACGGCGGCGCGCGTGCCCTGGGGAAAGGCAACATGATCGGAACACTCGATGTCGGTAAGGAAGCGGACCTTACCGTTGTCGATCTTGCCGCGCTTGTTCCCTATCCGAGGGACCGCGATGCGCTCGATGAATCGTCCACCGAAGACATACTCGCGCTCTGCGTCTACCGTGGCGGTCCACACGCAAACCTCGAGACTTATGTTCGCGGGAAATGCGTTTATCAGGCGCCCAACCTCGCTTCGCTTTCATGAAACCGACTCCGTTCGATCCAATCGCCATTGCGATTCAAGAGGACGTTGGAAAAGGCGACGTCACGACCGAGTTTTTCGTGCCACCAGATTTGCGCGCCTCAGCGCGAATCATTGCGCGCGAAAAAGCAATTACGGCCGGCACCGAAACAGCAGCTGAAGTTTTTCGCAGGATCGATCCTGCCACACAGGTTCGGATCGTTTCTGCCGATGGCTCCAACGTCAATCCCGGCGATTTGATCATCGAGATTGACGGACTGGCTTGCTCGATCCTGAAAGCGGAGCGGGTCGCGCTGAATTTTTTGCAACGTCTCTGCGGCATTGCAACGCTGACGCGAAAATTTGTCGATGCGGCAAAAAACGATCGCGTCAAGATCCTCGATACTCGAAAAACAACACCGGGGCTGCGTGCGCTGGAAAAGGCCGCCGTGGTAGCCGGTGGCGGCGCGAATCACCGCTTCGGTTTGTTCGACATGGCGCTCGTAAAGGATAATCACCTCGTCGCACATTTGGGATTCACTACATTTGCCGAGGCGGTGCGGAGACTGCGCCAACAGCGGCCGAACGTGCGCATTGAAGTCGAGGCCGATCGTCTCGAACAGGTCCGCACATTGCTCAAGCTCGACGATGTCGATCTTATCCTGCTCGACAACATGAAGGCGGCGCAAATTCGCGAGGCGGTGGCGCTGGGAAAAAACAAAGTAAAATTTGAAGCGAGCGGCGGCGTCACCTTGAAAAACATCCGTCAAATCGCCGCCACGGGCGTCGATTACATTTCGATCGGGGCGCTCACCCATTCCGTGCGAGCCATCGATCTTTCGCTGGAAATGACGCCGGGCGCCGTTTGAGAATGTTAAAGATCGGCAAATCGGCCGCCACCGATCGGTTGGTCGCCGACGAACTGCGCGATGCACTGGGTGCGTGCACGATTGGCCGCGAGATTGTTGTTCTCGAGGAAACGGTTTCAACAAACGATTCGGTGTTGCAAAGAGCGACGTTCGACACGACGGAAGGTCTGGTCGTATTCGCGGAACGTCAGACTGCTGGACGCGGCCAACGCGGCAACCCCTGGGAGTCCGCGGCCCGCAAAGGACTTTGGTTCTCGATCTTGTTGCGGCCGAATATCGACATCGGCGATTCGGGACGATTGACCGCCTGGGCGACCGAGGCCATCGCGCAAACGATTGCCAAAGAATTCGCTCTCACCGTGACAGTCAAGCCGCCGAATGACATTTGCGTCGCGGGAAAAAAGATCGCAGGCGTGCTCGTGGAAATGCGCGCGCGGCAAAACGCGCCGCATGTCGCGATCTGTGGGATCGGGATCAACATGAATCACACGCCGGAGGATTTTTCCGGAGAATTGCGCGCGCGCGCCGCTTCTCTGGCAATGGTGTTAGATCGACAAGTTGACCGGCAACAATTTGCCATCGCACTTTTGCGCAATCTCGAGCGGACTTACGTCGAGACCTTCGGATCGTAATTTTGCAAGGCGCGCAATTTCTCCAGCGCCCGACCGCTGTCGAGTTGGACGCGCGCCAATTCAATTCCGTCTTTTAAATCGCGAGCCAGTCCCGCCACGACAAATCCGGCCGCTGCGTTGACGACGACCATGTCGCGTTTTGGTCCTGTGTTTTTTCCCGCAAGTATCCCTTCAAGTGTTGCCGCATTCTCCTTCGCGTTTCCTCCGCTGAGTTCCGCAACGCTCGCGCGCGCAATGCCGAGCCAATTCACATCGAGAACGGCCGAGATGACCTTGTCATCGACAAGCTCGGCAACGGTAGTTGCTCCGCTTATGGAAATGTCGTCCATGCCCGCGCCATCCTCGCCCAGACCGTGAACCACCCACGCGCGCGTGCGCCTCAGCTGTCGCAGCACATCCGCAAACACAGTCGTCAGGCGAGGCGCGAAAACACCGACAAGTTGCCGTGATGGTCGCGCCGGATTCAAAAGCGGACCGAGCAAATTGAAAACCGTGCGTGTATTCTGCCGCGCCAGCCGCTTGCGCATCTCGGCGAGAGCCCGAAAAGCCGGATGATATTGTCGTGCAAAAATGAATCCGAGACCGTGTCGCTTGACGCATTCTCGCAACTCCTTGGGCGCGAGATGAATCGGCAC
>Ga0099827_10001524_pt1 | contig 12137 bp, 5 predicted proteins | sample CZO8metaG_FD_79339 | JGI IMG/M metagenome (GOLD analysis project Ga0099827, IMG submission 79339) | Vadose zone soil microbial communities from the Eel River Critical Zone Observatory, Northern California, USA - CZOApr15con1.8 metaG | ecosystem: Environmental > Terrestrial > Soil > Vadose zone ...
AAGGCTTCCCGCTATACGCGGCGACCCGGGACGCGGCGGCGAAGTTCGAGAAAGCCGGTCTCAAGCCCGCAGGCGTCCTCGAAGACTTGGTGAAGGTCGCGGACCTCGTGGTCGACTGCACGCCCGAGGAGAGCGGATACAAGTCGCTCTACGAAAAGGCGGGCGTGAAGGCCGTATGGCAAGGCGGGGAAGAGCACTCCCTGACGAACCTATCCTTCAACGCCGCCGCGAACTACTCCGAGTGCGTCGGAGCCACGTTCGTCCGTGTGCCGTCGTGCAACACGACGGGCCTGATCCGCACGCTGTATCCGCTCGACGCCCACATCGGTGTGGAGACGGTCCTCGCGGTCATGGTGCGCCGTGCCGCCGACCCGGGGGACTCGAAGCGGGGGCCGATCAACGCGATCGAGCCGGAGCTCGAGATGCCGTCGCACCACGGTCCTGATGTCCAGAGCGTCCTGCCGAAACTCGACATCCACACGATTGCGGTCAAGGTGCCGACGACGCTGATGCACCTTCACGCGGTTAGCGTGGACCTCAAGCGGCCCTCGGATGCCGCGGCCGTCCTCGATGTGTGGAAGCGATTCCCTCGCGTGGCGTTTGTCAGCGGCGCGGACGGCATTAAATCGACGGCCCAAATCATCGAGTTGGCACGGGACCTCTCTCGCGACCGCTCCGACTTCTACGAGATTGCCGTCTGGCGAGACGGGGTCCACGTCGAAGGGAAGCGACTCTACTACTTCCAGGCGGTCCATCAGGAGTCCGACGTGGTTCCGGAAAACGTCGATGCCGTTCGGGCTATGATGGAGCTCGAGAAGGACGGCCGGAAGAGCATGGAGAAGACGGATCGTTCTCTGAAGATCGGGTTAGCGAGGTAGCCGTTTCTGTTTTCGCTTGGGGGCCGCGGTGCGGGGCGGTGCGAGTCGGTGGCGCTCGAGTCGTTCGATGCTCTTCGAGGCCCTCTGGAAAACGCCCATGAGGGCGTGGAACTCCCACTTGCTGGGCACCGATCGCCCGAGGAGCCTCCGAAACATGATCTTCGTCCGCTCCCGCTTGTGCGCCGGGTATTCCGTCGCATCCAACAGGGCCGTGAACGCCTCGTGAAGCCTTTCCTTCTCGAAACCCGACGCCGCCCGTCGCGCCGTTGCGGGCGCCTTCGCGGCGTACAGCTCGTATAGTACGATCGTGGCGGCATGCGAGAGATTCAAGATCGGATAGTCCCGAGACGCGGGGATCGTCACCAGGAGGTCGCATCGACGGATCTCCGGGTCCAGCAGGCCGAAGTCCTCCCGCCCGATGACGACGGCTAGAGTGCCCGCCATGGCAGCGACGCGCGTCGCGAGGTCGTGGGGGGTCGTCGCGATTCGAGCGAAGTGCTTTTCGTTCGTGGTGTCGACGCCCGAGGTCCCGACGATGAGGTCTGCCCCCGCCGTCGCTTCATCGAAGGTTTCCACGGTTCGGGCGGCCTCCAGAATGGAGAGCCCGTGCATCGCGCGTCGCCGAGCCTCGGCGCCGAGGGGTCCGGGGTTAACGAGCACGAGGTCACGTGCATCGAAGTTCTTCATCGCCCGGGCGACCGCGCCCACGTTGCCTTCGTTCTTCGGCTCGACGAGGACTACGCGAATCTTCGGCACGGTGCGCTCGATATATTCGTAATAAGATATTCCTTGGCATGCGGATTGCCCTCAAGATCGCGTACGACGGTCGTTCGTTCTACGGCCACCAGAGGCAACCGGACCGCCGCACGGTCGAGGGCGAGTGCCTGATGGCACTCCGAGGTGCGAAGATCCTCCGGGAGCCACGCGAATCGTTCTTCCGGAGCGCAAGCCGGACGGACCGTGGCGTGAGCGCGATCGGGAATGTCATTGCCTTCAACTCGACGTACCCGCCGGATGCTGTTGTCGGTGCGTTCAACGACAAGGCGGAAGACGTCTGGGGGTGGGCGGTGGCAGGGGTACCGGACGCGTTCCATCCGCGGCACGCATTGGAACGATGGTATCGGTACCATCTCTTCTCCGACGTTTCCGTTTCTGCGTTGCGCCGCGCAACATCCCTGTTCGTCGGCGAGCACGACTTCCGTTCGTTTACCTCGGATCCCGCCCCCGGCCCGATGCGCATTGATCGAATCGATGTGATGCGGGATGGCCGGGTGACCCTGGTCGACGTGCGCGCGCCGAGCTTCCGTCGCTCGATGGTGAGACGGATCATTGCCGCGGCGACACGATGCGCCGTGAATGAGATCTCTGAGACCGAGATCCGAGCTTCGTTGGATGGTTCGCGGCGCGACTTCGGAATCGCGAGGCCGGAACCGCTTTTCTTGATGGATGTGCGTTACGATTTCGCGATGGCCACCCTTCTGAAGCCGAAAGTTCGGGACGAGTGGCGAATGATGCGAGACGAAGGCGAGCTTCGCCTTCGATTCCTCCAGAAACTTTTCGATTCGGTTCGCGAAGCCGCGTGGCCCGTCTGAATACTTGCTGAAGCGCCGTCCGTTGTGACCTCCGGTTGAAGAATGTGACAAACTCTCGGCGCTGCGTTTTGAGCGTAGAACGCGTTTAGAACTGTCCTAGCTTCGAAGCTGGATAAAGACTTTATACGCACCGTCCCTTCGCCCGCCAAACCCTTTCATGGGGAGGAGTCTGAAAACAATGGCAATCAAGCTTTTGCGCTCGACTGCGTTGCGCGCGACCGTAATCGTCCTCATCATGTTGGGCGCGGGGTTCATTTTCCTCGTGCACAACGCGGCCGCCGCGGGCAGCCGGACCGAAGTCGTCATCGGGTTGCAAAACGACATGACATCCCTGGACTACTTCAACCCGGAGACGAACACAGTATGGAACGCGTATCAGGTCGGCTATTCGTTCGAAGGTTTGTACGGCAGCGATCCCGACAATCACATCTTCGCGGTCCTCGCGAATCCCGCGAAGGGCACGAACGGATTCACGTTCATCTCCGCGCCCACCGCCCTGCAACCCGTCATCGACGTTTACATTCGGAGTGGGGTAAACTTCCACGATGGTCAACCGATGACCCGGGACGATGTCATCTTCTCGTACCAGGTCCTGGCCTGGTCCACCTCCCAGACGTTGATCACCTCGGCCCTGTGGTGGCCGACGCACCAGTGGCCGCACTGGACCGGCGGGACGAACACATCGCACATCGGCGTCGAGGCATCGCCGGCGCCCGATGCGGTGCGGTTCCATCTTTACAAGCCGTACGCGTTGACTTTCTTGGGAACGCTGCAAATTCCAATCATTCCCAAGCACATCTGGACGGGTCACATCGATTACTCGCAGCAGCCCGTCAACATCACGGACCCCACGAAGCGGATCAACGACAGCTCGGACTACTCAGGAAACTTTGCGTTCGGGAACCAGCGCACTGACCTCGCGTCGACCTACGGCACAGGGATCTTCAAGGTCGACTCCTGGACTCCGAACTCCGGGTCGCACATCTCGGTGTACGACGGCTACTGGGGGAAGGGTGCGGGCTACAGTGTGTCCTGGGGCGGCGTTACGTACCCGTACTTCCCCGAGCAACTGAGGTCCATCAAGTTCGTGATTTTTACGAGCCTCGATGTGATCAGCCTTGCCCTGCAGAAGGGCGAGGTCGACACCCTCATCTGGCCCCTGACGCCCGGTTTCCTTAGCCAGGTCCGGTTCAACCCCGCGATCGACGTTCAGCAAGTCACAGATGCAGGTTACTTCTACATGTCCTTCAACCTGAGACGAAAACCATGGAACGACCTCGATGTCCGAAAAGCGATCTCCATGGCGATTGACAAGGACTACATCGTCAACACGTTGATGGGCGGGTTCGGAACGAAGGGCTCGGTCCCGATTTCGGTCCACACGCCCGGGTACATCAACTCGACCGCTCAGCCGCCCGCCTTCGACCTCAACGGTGCGAAGGCCCTCATGGATTCGGTCGGAATCATCGACCGGAACGGGGACGGATTCCGAGAGTACAAGGACGGCTCTCCGATCAAAGCAACGATCCTAACGCCGCCGAAAGACTACGACCCCGTCCGGGCCGACGCGGGCATCATGATCTCGAACAACCTGAAGTCGATCGGGCTCAACATCGACGCCGCGCCGACGAGTTTCGACACGATCGTGTCGAAGGCCTTCACGGAAGTCGACTTCGACATCTATATCCTCGGATTCTTGCTGACGGGAACGCCCGAATCCTATCTGTCGGACTTTTTCGGGAGCAAGAACGACGTCGCCATCAACCCGGCTGGTTCGAACTCCGCGGGGTATCACAACCCGACGGTGGACGCGCTCCTGGATCAGATGGAAACGACCCTCGATGACACCACGCGGATTCAGATCGTGAAGGACATCGAAGGCATCGTGACGAAAGACATTCCGTGGAACATCCTGTACTACCGAAAGAACCTCAACGCGTTCCGGAACGATGCCTGGCAGGGCTGGGTCAACACGCCGCCGCAGCTGTACAACATTTGGTCCCTTGTGAAGATCCATCCCGCGGGCTTGGTCACCGTACCGCCGCCGACGGGCGTCTTCAGTGTCGCCCTGACGGTCCCAGAGCGGGCGATCGGCGGACACACGGTGAACGTCGACACGTTCGTTGCACAGAACCTCGCCCCGGTCGGTAGTGCAACCGTCACGATCAACGCGACCTGGGGTTCGAACTTCCGCACGATGAGCGGAACAACCGACGTCAGCGGGCACGTGCGGTTTGCGTGGAAGGTGCCGGTCATTCAAGGCAACCTGAAGTTCACCGCGATCGCAACGAAAGGCACGTCGAGCGCGACGACCCAGAAGTTGCTCGAGATCACGGTTGGGCCTCCGGCCCCGATCGCGACCCTCAGTCTGTCGACGACGAAACCGGTCATAGGCACCGGGGAGACGGCGGCGATCGTCGCGAAATTGATTGACGGCCTCGGGGCGCCCATCCAAGGGGTCACCGTGTCCGTCGACAAGACCCTCCTCCTCGGAGGGATCGCGCCGCTTTCCGGCGCGACTGACGCGACCGGACAGGTGACCTTCACCTATTCGGCTCCCGCCACGGCCGGGCAGTTCCCGAACCAGCACCTAACAGAGGTCGTGAAGGCCCAGGTAGCCGTAGCGGATACCGTCGCCGTCGACACCCAGCAGGCGTCGATGGTCATTTTCGTCGAGAACGACAACCCGCCGGACTGGCGCATCGTGACGGTCCAGGGGACACCGAAATTGGCACTCTCCAGCACCATCCCAGGCGACTCGACAACGATCGACGTGAAAGTCGCGAACTATGCTGGCCTCCCGCTTGCCGGGAAAGACGTTGATGTCGTGATCCCTTCGGGCAACTGGAATGCGTCTTTGAGCTTCGCGGCGGGTGCAAACCGGACAGACGCCGGTGGGTTGGCGCATTTCACTCTGACCGTGACATCAAGCGCCACGCTGGGTCTGAACACCACGAACATTCCGGTGCGGTTCAAGGTAAGGAACGATGCGGCCCAAGTGACCGATGAAGTTGAGCTGTTCGTCGCGAACGCGACGAGTGTCGGATTCGGTGCCCATGTCACGCTCTCGAGCCGAGGCGTCGTTTCCGAGCCGGCAGGGTCCTCCGACGCTACGATTAACGTCGTGAACCAGGCTGGACTCCCCGCTGCGGGCGTCCCGGTCTTCCTACAGATGTCGTACGGGGACTTGGGCTTGGCTGCACAGTTCCCGTGGTCCTACGACTACAGCGTGCCGAAGTACAACACGGGCTTTGACCAGAACTTCTTCGGACTAGGGTCCCTCGGAGGCCAGTTCCAGAACTCCTCGGCCCAGGGTCCGGCGTATGGTGTCGAGAACTTCGTTGAGGACCTCGAGGTCGTAGGAAACTTCGCGGTCATCGACTCGTGCGATCCGTCCACTTTCCCGGCTGGTTTCTCCGGAACGTACTTCGTCAACGTCACGAGTGTGACCGACGCGAGCGGACGGTTCACGGTGCCGCTGACCGCCTTGCCGCACAAGATTGACACGCCGATCCAGGTCCGCGCGTATGTCGGAAGCCCGACGGGTGCCCGGATGCACGTCGCGTTGGACGCCTGCAACTTCGTCGGGTCCATCCACGACCAAGCCTTCGTGATCGATTCGGGCGTGGTCGTGCAAAGGGCTCCCGTGTTCGCCTTGGGCTCCGTGACGATGGACCAGCCGGTCCTCACGTCGCTGGACCGAATCGGCGAGATCACTGCAACGTTCTACAAGCGCGGTGGCGCGTCGGCAGGGGACGTTCAGGTGTTCCTCATTCGGGGTGCCGGAAGGGTCGGACGCAATGCCGGGGACGCGTTCAACACGCGGGCCGGCGGGAATGCCGCCTTCTACGGGACGATCGCCGCCAACACGAACGGAGTTCTGCGTTGGAACGTCTCGGAATCGTACACGAAGGTACGAGTGGCCGGCGTCCCCGTCGACACTGCGCCCTTGAGCCTGTCCCAGCCGATTGCGTTCAGCTTCATCCCGGCCGATCCGCGGTATGCATACGGCGGACGGGAGCAGCTGTTCTCGGGAGGTGGCACAAACTACGGCGACTTCTGGTTCGCCCCGACGTTTGCGGTCATGATCGCGAAGATTCCGTTCGAGTTCACTCGCGGATATCTGTTCGTCCCCACCGCGACCGCGTTTGCTTCGGCGACGGTCGACAAGACGATCGTGCCCGAAGCGGGCACGGCCACCGTCACCGTGAACGTGACGAACGGCGTTGGTGCTCCGATTGCGAACGCAACCGTATGGAGCGGGCCAATCCAGACCCTGACGGACGCGACCGGGAAGGCGACGTTCGACATCACCGCCACGGCCGGTGCGATCGAGAACCTCGTCGTCGTAACGACGCCGGACAAGTCCCAGGTGACGCGAGCTTGGTATGGAATCCTAGCGTCGGCACCGGTCTTGTCGTACGCGTCCTTGGCCGTCAAGCCCGGCTTTGCGGGGGCCGCTTCGACGATTACGGTCTCGGTGACGAATGTCCTGCCGGTCGGTGGGCCCGCGACGGTGGTCCTCCTCGTGAACGGTGCGGCCGTCGATGCCCAAGCGATCACGATCGGGGCGAGCGGCACTGCGACGGTGACCTTCAAACACGTGTTTGACACCGCAGCCAGCTACACCGTGGCCGTCGGCGACCAAACCGCGACGACGACCGTGTCCGCCGCGCCTGGGCCGGACCCGACCGCGACGTACGCCCTCGCGGGTGGTCTCCTTGTCGTTGGTCTCGCGGTCGGAGCCGTGGTCGGTTTGATGATGAGCCGGCGCAAGAAGGGTCCGCCGCCGACGGAGGCATCGAAGGACGACATGAAGCCCGCCGACGAGGAACTTCCGTCCGAGGAGAACCTATAGGCACAAAGGGATCGGGCCGAACCCGATCCCTCTTTCCATCTTTCCTCCGACGGACGTGCATGGTGACGGAAAATGTTCTTATACGGAGGTCCCGATTGAAAGAGTAGTCGGGAAGGGGGCTGAGGAGAACGGCGGCTCTCGGTCGCTACATCGCCAAGCGGACGATTCAGGGAATCATCACGCTCCTGATCGTGACGGTCATCATCTTCATCCTTTTCGACGCAATGCCTGGAACTCCCATCGATCGGTTCCGTTCGGATCCGACGTTTGATCGGGCCCGCCTCGAGCAGCTCAACCAGACGTTCGGAATCAACGACCCCTATTTCGTGCGGATGGGCAAGTTCGTCTGGAACATGTTCTCGCTCGATTTCGGGGATTCCTTCGTGGAAGGGCGGCCCGTAACCGAGGTAATCGGCGCAGCGATGCCCCGAACGCTATTCCTCTTCGGCGGCGCAGTGATCATCGAATACATCGTCGGGGTCATCGCGGGTACCTTCATCGCGTGGCGGCGGGGTCGATTCAGCGAAGGGACGACGGTCGTAGGGAGCTTGTTTTTCTACAACATGCCCTCCTTCTGGATCGGCCTGATCCTTCTGTGGCTCTTCGCGTTCGGGGGGATCACGATTGGCGGCATCAGGACGGATTGGTTCCCGCTTCACGGGTTTAGCGACCCGGAGGAAACCGCTCGACACTTTCCCATCTTCGCGGGCCTGGGGCCCGGAAATGCTTTCTTTCAGTTCGTGGACCTTTTGTATCACGCGGCGCTCCCGATGCTCGCCCTCGTCCTGATCAGCGCGGCTGGCACGATCCTGCTGATGCAGACCTCGATGCTCGAGGTCATGGGAGAAGACTTCGTCCTCACCGCGAGGGCCAAGGGGCTCTCGGAGCGGATCGTGCGGCGCCGGCATGCGGCGCGGAACGCCTACCTGCCGGTCCTGACGTCGTTTGCGATTAGCTTGGCCTTCGTCATCGGCGGCGCCATCATCCTCGAATCGATTTTCTCCTACTTCGGCCTCGGGTACTACTTCCTGCGATCGATTTTCACCCAGGACCAGTTCTTGGCGGGAGCCCTCCTCTGGATTATCGCCGTCCTGGTGATTTTCGGAAACATCGTGGCCGACGTCCTGTACGGAGTACTCGATCCGCGTGTCCGCCTCTGAGGGAGCGCTCGGTTCGGCGCTCGCGGGGCTCCGGCTGCTTACCCGATTAACGAAGACGGTTCGCCGATCGTTCGGTGTCATCCGGGGGAGTCGCCTTGGAGTGGCGGGACTTTCGGTCGTCCTCGCGTTCGCGGTAATCGCCATCTTGGCGCCGCTCATCTCTCCATTCCCACGCAACTTCGAGGCGCCGGATTCGGATCGGTTCACCGTCTCGGCGTACCTGCGTGCGGTCCCGCAGAATCTCACGTACGGTCCTCCGGTGATGGGGCCGACGACGCCCCTCTCCAGCGATCGTCAGGGTGGGATGTGGGAGATCAGTTATTCGCGCGAAGGTCTCATCTTCATGGATTTCCTCGTGCACACGGTCGGGACGAATCAATCCCCATACGATGCGGGGAACCTCTCGATCCGCTTGGACATCAGTCAGGACTTCTCGTTCTCGCCCCGTCCGGCGCCCCCTCTGACCGCCGTGTACTACATTGTCCCCGCAAGGAACTCGTCCAACTTGGCGGGCCCGAGACATGCCAACGGCGCCCTCGCCTTCTTCGCCCAACGCGACTTCTATGTGATCGATCCGTTCTCTAAGTCTCTCATCTTCTGGTCGAGGTTGAACTTCGATCCCGTCTGGACGGGGGAGGATCCTGCCTCGGCGGGAGAAATGTTCGTCCTGCCGGTCGAGCGCAGCATCGCGCCGTTCCCGGGACTTCCCGGTCGCGATGTGGGCCCGTACCGGTACTTCTACGCGTCCGACTTGAACCACACGGAAATTTTCGAAATCACCTATGTGCACAGCGTCGACCCAACGGGTCCGAGCGGGCGCGTCGTGCTCGTCACGAACGAAACCCTGAGCGCCCCTCCGTTCGTGTACTACAACCAGGATCGGGTCACCCTCCTCGATGACTACCGGTCCGGAACCGGGCAGGCGATCCTCCTTCCGTTGACAAACGGCACGCTCGAAGTTCATAACGTCACGGGGCCGATTCGGGCTTGGAGGCCCCTCACATTGGACGGCCTCTCCGCGACCGTGAGCGGCCCGATTGGCTTCACCCGCTCCACGTTCCCCCTGTGGCTGTACGTCCCGCTCCGATCGAGCACCGCCGTCGGCGTCGGATACCTCGACATGTCCACGCTCTCCGTTGTTCACTCCTTCTCCCTGACGAATCCGGCGCTGCAGCCCATCGGCATCCCCACGAGTTACCGCGGGACGGATGTCGTCATCGCCTTTTTCGATCCAACGTCCGGCCCGACCGGAGCGACCCGCATGACGCGCATCAACGAGACAGCGGTCGAGACGACCCGCTTCCGCGTGGACATTCCGGGGCGTGTGCGCTGGTATTTCGAGGTCTTCGAGCGCTCGAAGGTCTTCATCTTCACGGAGAGCGGCGAACTGGAAATGCAGAGTACGGTGTTTCGGGAAGAGGCGATCGTGCTCCCCGAGAAATTCGCGATCCAACCGCCGGCGACCGCGACCTTCCTCCTGTACGCGGGTGCCTTGGGCGGCACGCTGTACGGTAGCGCCCTCACGCCGCAGGAGCTTTACGGGGTCTGGATCGACCCGACCCGCGGGGAGACCGCCGTCTTCCAGCTCTTGGGGACCGTTCGCACGCCGTTACCACCCGGCACGTACCCGTCCGGGAATCACTACATCCTCGGGACGGACTTCCGCGGCGGGGACATCCTCACCGAGCTGTTCTACGGCACCCAGGTGGCGTTCATCGTCGGGGGATTGGCTGCCGTCTTCGCGGTCGGAATCGGCACCCTCGTCGGACTCGTGGCGGGATACTACGGCCGGATCGTCGACACGCTCCTCATGCGGACGACGGACATCTTCCTCGTCTTGCCGTTCCTGCCGATCGTCCTGATTCTCGCGGCAATCCTGCGGCCGAGCATCTGGGTCATCATTATGGTGCTCGGGATCATCGGGTGGCCCGGAATCGCGCGGGTCATCCGCGCCCAAGTCCTCACCCTCAAAGAGCGTCCGTTCGTCGACGCCGCCCGGGTGTCCGGCGCGTCCGATCTCCGGCTCATCTTCTACCAGATCGCGCCGAACGTGCTCCCGTTCAGCTTCCTCTACATGAGCCTCACCGTAGCCGGGGCGATCATCACCGAAGCGGCGCTGAGTTTCCTCGGACTCGGCGACGTGACCGTGATCTCGTGGGGCGGGATGCTCTCTCAGGTCCTCACGTTCGGAGGCGCCTTGACGGCCTGGTGGTGGCTTCTCCCCCCCGGCCTGGCGATCACGTTGCTCTCGCTCGGTTTCTATCTCCTCGGCCGCGGCTTCGACGAGATCATCAACCCACGCCTACGGAGGCGGTGACGTGCCGCGACTCCTTGCGGTCCGCAACCTGCGGACGTACTTCAAGGTGAAGCAGGGATGGGTCAAGGCCGTTGACGGAGTCAGCTTGAACGTCGACGCCGGTGAGACCGTGGGTCTCGTCGGCGAGTCGGGTTGCGGGAAGACGACCCTTGCCTATTCGATTACGCAGCTGCTTCCTTCCAACGCTTACGTCTTCGGGGGCCAGATTCTGTTCAGCCCGGATGGGCGAATCGACTCCTACCGCCGGGAGTACTGGACCGTCGCGGCCCAACGAATGGCGAAGGACATGGACGCGGCGAAGCAGAATCTCGAGCAAGCCCGGGCGACGCAGACGCCCGAGACCGCAGAGCAGGTAGGCGAACTCGAGAACCGCGTGGAGCTGCTCCGTCATCCTCTCTCTTCGACGTACCGGGACTACCTCGCGGACGAAATCCGCGGGCTCCGACAGAAGGACGAGGACCTCTCACGTCGGGTCGAGGCCGGTCAGAACGGCGGGCTCAAACGGCAACTTCGAGAAGTTCGAGATCGCCTCGCCGCGGCGACACAGGAAGGAGACCTCGTCGACGTCGTGCGTCGCCCGGACGGTCGCCTGCGGGAATACCACCCCAAGCTGAACGCGGTCCGATGGAAACAGATTTCCATCGTCTTCCAAGGGGCGATGAACGCCCTCAACCCCGTCTACACGGTGGGCGACCAGATTATCGAAGCGATCCGCGCCCACGAAGACATCTCGACCGACGCCGCGAAGAAGCGAGTGGAGGAGCTCTACCACCTCGTGGGGATTCCGACGGATCGGATCGAGAACTACCCCCACGAATACAGCGGCGGGATGAAACAGCGCGCCATGATCGCGATGGCCCTCGCGCTCGACCCGAAGCTCGTGATCATGGACGAGCCGACGACCGCACTCGACGTAATCACGGCCGCGAAGATCATGGACGAGGTCCTGCGAATCCAGAAGGCCCTCCACATGACGATCATCATCATCTCCCACGACGTGTCCGTCGTCGCCAAAGTGGCCGACCGGATCGCCGTGATGTACGCCGGTGAAATCGTCGAGGAGAGCTCGGGCCAGAACATCTTCACCCGGACGCTACACCCGTACACAGAGGGCTTGCTCGGGGCGTTCCCGAGCATCATCGGCTCTCGCAAGCGACTCGAGGCGATCCCTGGCAGTCCCCCCAGCTTGTTGACGCCTCCTTCGGGATGTCGGTTCCATCCGCGATGCAAGCACGCGCAGGACATCTGCACGACGGTCCCGCCGGCTTACGTCAGTCCGGAAGCGGGCCACCGCGCCCTCTGTCACTTCTCCCAAGACTTCTTCGCCCAGGG
>Ga0099827_10001528_pt1 | contig 12125 bp, 8 predicted proteins | sample CZO8metaG_FD_79339 | JGI IMG/M metagenome (GOLD analysis project Ga0099827, IMG submission 79339) | Vadose zone soil microbial communities from the Eel River Critical Zone Observatory, Northern California, USA - CZOApr15con1.8 metaG | ecosystem: Environmental > Terrestrial > Soil > Vadose zone ...
CCGCCGTGGATCTGCACGGCGTTGTCGGCATTGGCCCAGGCGACGCGGGCGGCCAAGAGCTTCGCCATCCCGGCCTCCAGGTCGCAGCGCTTGCCGGAATCCTTCTGCCGCGCGGCGAAGTAGCTCAGTTGCCGCGCGATCATGATCTCGACCGCCATCATCGCGATCTTGTCGGCGACGCGGGGGAAATTGATGATCGGGGTGCCGAACTGCTGGCGCTGCTCGGCATAGCCGACCGCCTGCTCCATCGCCGCCTGCGCCACGCCGATGGCGCGCGCGGCGGTCTGGATGCGCGCGGATTCGAAGGTCTGCATGAGCTGGCGAAAGCCGAGCCCCTCGACGCCGCCGAGCAGATTCTCCGCCTTCACCTCGAAGCCGTCGAAGGCGATCTCGTATTCCTTCATGCCGCGATAGCCGAGCACCTCGATCTCGGTGCCGGTCATGCCGGCGACCGGGAACGGATCGGCATCGGTGCCGCGCGGCTTTTCGGCCAGCAGCATGGACAGCCCGCGATGGCCGGCCTCGTTGGGATTGGTGCGCACCAAAAGCGTCATCAGGTCGGCGCGCACCGGATGGGTGATCCAGGTCTTGTTGCCGTAGACCTTGTAGACGTCGCCGTGGCGCACCGCGCGGGTCTTGAGCGAGGCGAGATCGGAGCCGGTATTGGGCTCGGTGAACACCGCGGTCGGCAGCACCTCGCCGGAGGCGAGTTTCGGCAGCCATTTGCGCTTCTGCTCCTCGGTGCCGCCGCCGATGATCAGCTCGGCCGCGATCTCCGAGCGCGTGCCGAGCGAGCCCACGCCGATATAGCCGCGCGCGAGCTCCTCGGAGACGACGCACATCGATTCCTTGCCCAGCCCCAACCCGCCGTATTCCTCCGCGATGGTGAGGCCGAACACGCCGAGCTCGGACATCTGCGTGAGCACTTCGATCGGTATGTAGCTATTGGTGCGATGCCAACCTTGCGCGTACGGCATGACCTCGCTGTCGGCGAACTTGCGCATCTCGTCGCGGATGGTGCCGAGCATCTCGTCGAGGCCGCAGTCGCCGACGGTGGCGTCGGGGTGCGCGCGCATCAGCTCGACCAGGCGGGCGCGGCGCTCGACATTGCCTTGGGCGCTGAACCCTTGCAGCGCGGAAGCCATGCGGGCGGCGACCGCCTCGGCGGTGAGGCCGACATCGGCGGGGCGCACGATCTCGCCCTGGCTCATGGGAATGCCGCCGGCGATCTGCGCCAGGTATTCGCCGATCCCGATCTGGACCAGCAGCTCCTCGATTTCGCCCAGGGCGCCGCCTTCGTGCATCCGTTCGGCATAGGCCGCGAGCTGGCGCACCGATTCGACGTAGGTCGCGAGCCAGGCAAGCCCATGGGTGGCGCGCTGCTCGCGGTCGAACAGCGCCTCGACCAGGTGATCTTCCACCATGACGCGCTGCCGCACCGCCGCCGTCGCCTCGGCCAGGAGAGCCTCGGCCGCCCGGGTTGCTTCGCATGCAAGCGCAACCAGCTTGACGCCGGCGTCGCGGCGTTGAGCGTTGTCCAACATCGGCAATCTCCCAGGGGGGCAGCCAATCCCGGCCGCTCCAGACTACGCGTGCAGTGCACAAATGCAACGCTGGAAGGGGATATTCGAAGGTCGTGCCGGATTTTGCACCATTGTTAACCATTTCGCGGTTTCTTCGCCGGCATACTCCCGGCGCAACCACCGGGATCATTATTTTCCGTGTCACCCGCGATGCGAGCCATGCCGCTGTCAGTCGTGCGTGCCCTCTCGCCGAGGCGGCTGGTGCCCAGGCTTTCGGTGCGCGCCCGCATCATCGCCATCACCCTCATCCCCGTCATCGGGTTCCTCGCCAACGGCGCCGCCTACCTCTCGGGCGAGCAGGCGGTGGACCGGGCGGTCGACAGCGTCGGGCGGGCGACCTCGCTCGCCGATGCGAGCCGTGATTTCAAGAGCGCAGTCGCCGTCATAAAGGGCGCGGCGCGCAGCTTCGCGGTGCAGCCGCGATCGAGCTATCTGCAGACTCTCGGCGACGCCCAAACCGCGGCCAATGCCGATTTCGTCAACATTCAATGGCTGAGCGACGGCGCAGCGCAAGACAATCTCGCCGCCATCGAGCGGACGCTGGCGCGGGTGCAGGGAAACTTCGCCCAGCTGCAAAAAGAGTACGAGCGCCTCGGTGCCGAAAGCGACACCGGCGTCCGACCCAAGCTCGCCCAGGCAGCGGCCGAGGTCGAAGGAATGATCTATCTCGACATGTGGTCGCTCAAGGATTCCACCGCGCGCCAGCTGGTCGAGGGCCTCCTGTCGATGCGCCGCCTGGAAGCCGCCTACATGCTCGAGCGCAATCCCGACGACCGATCCCGCTTCAACGCCGAGCTCGAAAAATTCGAGAAGACTCTCGACGAGGACGCGGCGCCGGACGCCCCGAAAAATCGAATCCGACAAACCGTGCGCGATTATGCCGAGGCGTTCGAGACCTGGTTGACGTCGGACCGCGAAATCGCCAGTCGCGTCGCCGGCATCGAGTCGGACGCTGATTTTCTGATCCGCAGCGCCGACGCCAATGTCGAGCGCTCGAATGCCCAGCGCGATATCGCGAGCGCGGCGCTCAATCGGTCGCAAACGAAGACGCGCAACATCATGATTGGCGTCGGTCTCGCCGCCGTGCTGCTGGGCATCGCGTTCAGCTGGTGGATCGGGCTCACCATCACGCGGCCGCTCGAGGGCCTCGGCGGCGTCATGAAACGGCTCGCCGACGGCGACACGTCGGCGAAGATCCCGTCGATGCCGGCGAAGGACGAGCTCGATGCCATGGCGCGCGCGGTGGTCGTGTTCCGCGACAACATGATCGAGCGGGAGCGGCTGGCGGCGGCCCAGGCCGCGACCAACCGGGCGCGCGAGGATCGCGGCGAAGCGATCGCGGCGACCATCACCCGCTTCGAGATGTCGGTCGACCAGGCGCTGGCCAAGGTGCGCGAGACGGCGCAGCGGCTCGAAACCGCGTCCACCCAGCTCAACGGGGCCGCCGACCAGGTCTCCGCCGAGGCCCGCACCGCCGAGGACCGCGTCGGCATCGCCTCGAGCAACGTCACCTCGGCGGCGAGCTCGGTCGAGGAGCTCGCCGCGTCGATCGCCGGGATCGCCCAGCAAGCGAACCGTTCGAGCGAGGTCGCCGGCCGCGCGGTCGCCGAAGCGCGGCGCATGGTGCGCACCATGTCGGAACTCGGCGATGCCGCGACCCATATCGGCGAGGTGGTCGGCCTCATCCGGGCGATCGCCGGACAGACCAACCTGCTCGCGCTCAACGCGACGATCGAAGCGGCGCGCGCCGGCGCGAGCGGCAAGGGGTTTGCCGTCGTCGCCTCGGAGGTGAAGTCGCTCGCCGGCCAGACGGCGCGGGCGACCGAGGAAATCGCGAGCCAGGTCGGCGAGATCCAGTCGGTCGTGGCCGACGCCGCGCAGGCGATCGAGCAGGTCAACGGCGTCATCGAGGAAATGCTGTCCATCGCCGCCACAGTCGCGAGCACGGTCGACGAGCAGAACCACGCGGTCGCCTCGATTGCCGAGGGCGTCGGCCTCGCCTCGGGCGAGGCGCGCTCGGGCGCCGAGGCCATGAACCGCGTCGCCGGCGCGTCGAGCGACGCGCGCGCGACCGCGGTCGACGTCAAGGCGCTGGCCGACGCGCTGGCGGCCGAGGCCGAAGGCCTCGACGGCGAGGTGCGCCGCTTCCTCACCAACGTGCAGGCGGCCTAGCCAAGCTTCGGCAGCCTACCTTGAGCTAGTGCCTCGTACCCGAGAAATCGCGCGCGAGCCCGCATCTCGCAACGCGGACAGTCCGCGTCGTCGCCGGGGTGTTGCGGCTCCTGCCGACGAATCGGGGCTCGCCCGCCGTGATCACGGCGCCGACCGCGGCGATATCGCCGTTGCGGATTGCATCCAAAGCGTTGTCCTTCGTCCCGCCGTCCGGCGCATCGATCAGCACGATATCCGCCGCCTTGCCCACGGCGAGCAGCCCCGAATCCAGCCGATAGACGCGCGCGTTGCTGCCGGTCGCCGCGGCGATGCATAGTTCCGGCGCGATGCCGGCGAGGCTAGCGAGATGCGCGATGGTGTAGAGCATGCCGAGCGGCATGACGCCGCTGCCGGTCGGCGTATCGGTCGCCACGATCAGACGGTCAAACGCGTGGTGGCGTTGCGCCAGCGTCGCGCAGAGCAGCGCGGTGCGCAGGTTGCCGGCAGTGCAGACCTGCAGCGCCATGTCGCCTTCGACGATGATTCGCTCGAAATCCCTGTCGGGCATTGCCGTCGGCCCGCCGTTCACGTGGAACGACACGTGCGGCTTCATCGCCAACAGATGATCGCCGGTGATCGCGCCGGAGCCCGGGATGGACGAGCCGCCGGTGTGGCAGGTAGTGATCATGCCGTGCGCCCGCGCGGCGGCGACGAGCGGGACATATTCGTACGCGGTCTTGAAGGCGCCGAAGCCCGCCTTTGCGAGCCGCACGCCTTGCTTGGCGATCTCGCCAAGATCGTTGCCGTTGAGCGTCGGCTCGAGAATGACCGAGCCGGCATGGACCTTCATACCGCCCGGCCGGTAGTGCGCGAAGCACTTCTGCGCGGCGACCGCGAGCGCCTTCACCCCCTCGGCGTCGCGCGGCCGGCCGGGAACGTGCACCTCCGACGCGCTGATCGCGGTGGTCACGCCGCCGTGCAGGTAGCTTTCGAGGTAGCCGACGGTCTGCTGACGCGGGGTGTAATCGCCGAACGTGATGTGCACGTGGGAATCGATCAGCCCCGGAATCGCGGTGGTGCCCTCGGCGTCGATTACGACGTCGCAGCTCTCGACGTCTCTCGCCGACGCCGTGCCGACCGTGGCGATGCGATCACCGTCGGTGATGATCGTATCGCCATTGGCGAAGGGCTCGTCGAGATCGCCGGAGACGATCGTGCCGATATTGATGATGGCGACACGCATGATTTCTCCGCCGGCCAGCCGCCGCAGCCTAGCAAGTCACCGCCTCCGCGTCGCGAGCCACACGCCCGCCGCGGTCGCCGCCATGCCAACGAGCTGCACGGCGCCCAGGCGTTCGCCGAACAAGATGAAAGCCTCGAGCGCGGTCAGCGGCGGCACCAGATAGATCAGGGCCGCCACCCGCGACACCTCGCCGCGCCGGATCAGCAGGAGCAGCAGCGCGATTGCCGCCATCGACATCGCCAGCACCGACCAGGCGAGCGCAGCGAGCAGCGCGGCCGTCGGCTCGAAGCGCAGCGTCTCGGTCATGAGCGCGAACGGCGCGACCACCGCCAGCGCGCCTGCGAACTGCAGGCAGGTCCCGGTGCGCAGATCGGCCTTCGCGACGAAGCGCTTCTGGTAGAACGTGCCGAGCGTGACCGAGACCGTGGCACCGAAATTCACCAGCATCGGCAGGCCGAGATTGGCGGCGAGGTCGATCGCGTCGAGCCGGGGCGCGAGCACCAGCACGATGCCGATAAAGCCCACGACGATGCCGCACCATTGCGCCGGCGTGACCCGTTCGCGCAGGAGCGGCGCGGCGAGCAGCGCCGTGAGCAGCGGCTGCGCGGCCGTGATCAGGCCGGAGAGGCCGGCCGGCAGGCCCTGCGCCACCGCCCACCAGACACCCCCGACATAGCCGCCGTGGAGAAGGACGCCGGCCACCACGCTGTGGGCGGCCTCGCCGGCGCTCGCCGGCCACGGCGCGCGGCTCGCCAACGCGATCAGCGCGAGCAGGAGAATCGTCGTCCCGAAGCGGACGGTGAGAAATGTGAAGGGATCGGCGTCGGGCGCAGCGTATTTGGCCACGATGAAGCCGCTCGACCACAGCAGCGCGAAAGTCAGCGGCGCGGCGCGAATGAAGTATTGGGTCAATTGCGGGGACGGCATTGGGCAGCCACAATGTCCAATCCGTGTGCAAGACGCCAGACCGATCGACCGAGAACCGGCGACGGCCGATTGCAAGCCCGATCCGGTGACCGCGATGCGACGAGCCGTCCAAATCGTCATCGACGCCTACTGGCACTTCCAGGACGTCGACGGCTGGGCGATCGCCAGTCACATCGCGCTCTCCGCGCTGATGGCGCTGTTTCCGTTCTTCATCCTGCTGACCTCGCTCGCCGGCCTGCTGTTCGGCTCCAACGATCTCGCCGATGAGGTGGCGAGATTGATGCTCGCGACCTGGCCCGAGGAGGTGGCGCAGCCGATCACCCGGGAAATCCACAACGTGCTCACCATCACCCATACCGGGGCGCTCACGGTCGGCGCGGTGCTCGCGGTCTATTTCGCCTCGAGCGGGGTCGAGAGCCTGCGCATCGGACTCAACCGCGCTTACGGCGTGCTGGAAACGCGGCACTGGATCCTGCTGCGCCTCGAATCGATCGGCTACGTGCTGGTGGCGACGGCGGCATCGCTGGCGCTGGGCTTTCTCATCGTGCTGGGGCCGCTGTTGTTCCGCACGGCGCTGCGCTATGCCCCCTGGCTTGAGCCGCTGGAAGGCAAGTTCACGTTCTTCCGCTTCGCGATCGCGACCGTGGTGCTCACCGTCGCGCTGTTCGTGGCGCACAAATGGCTGCCTGCCGGCCGCCGGCGCGTGGTGGAGATCCTGCCCGGCATCGTCGCGACCTTGATCATGTGGCTCGCCGCCGGCATCGCCTTCGGCCGCTACCTCGCGGAATATTCCTTCACCTACGTGAATACCTATGCCGGCCTGGCCTCGGCCATGATCGCGCTGGTGTTCCTGTACTGGACCGCGTCGATCTTCATCTATGGCGGCGAGCTCAACTCGGCGATCTTACGGCTGCGCGCCGCGCCGAAAGAGAAGGCCGCGTGACACCAGCCGAAGGCGGGAGCACAGCCTGCGCGGTCACCGACCGCTTTGCCGATGACCGCGGGGACGTTGCCTGAAATGCGCCGACGTCAACCGACGTAAGCGACGCGCTCCTGCTCCTTCGCTTCGGACGCAGTCGTGGGCTGCGCCGGAAGTTGCAGCACCGTTGCCTCCTGCCCCTCGCACAGATCGGTCAGCAAGATGACTTGCCCATCGGGAAATTCGAGCGCGTCGTGATGCATTCGCGGCTCGTCCCGATTGATTTGCCGAAAGATCGCCGTCTGGTGGCCCATCGTCTTAGCTCCCCAGCCGAGGAAGCCGGAGACGGTACATGCCGCCGGCTGGGAAAACGCGAGCTCGGTTCCCGGCAGCACGCAGACTGCGGTGCCGGCCTCTTCCGGCGCGGCGAAACCTCGCGTGCCGGAACCGAAGTTGCGGGTGGTGAGCTTGTCGCCGACCTTTGCAGGGCGCGACTTGAGGTGTTGCAGACTGTAGTCGCACATGCGGAAAAGCTCCTTTCTGGGAGGGTACTGTCGCCCCTCTTGTGCCTTCCCAGGCAAGAAAGGTGCCACCCACACAATGGTGCCCGCGGATTCGCGCCGGCGGCTCTCCGCGCCGCCGCACGGCGACGGCAATATCGGGATTGTGCCGAGGGCTTAGGCAGGATCGCGCACGCGAACGGCAGACCGGACGGCCTTCAGCCGCCCGCCTCGACCACGTCGTCGAGCGTGCGCAGCCCGGTGCGCGGCGCGTTGACCAGCACCGCCATGTTGCCGGGCGGATGGCGGTTGGTGCGCATCAACTCGTGCGCGTAGGGAATCTTGCTCCAGGGAAACACTTCGCTCATGCAGGGATCGATGCGGCGGTCGAGCACGAACTGGTTGGCCGCCGAAGCCTGCTTGAGATGCGCAAAATGCGAGCCCTGCACGCGCTTCTGCCGCATCCAGACGTAGCGCGCGTCGAAGGTGATGTTGTAGCCGGAGGTGCCGGCGCAGAACACCACCATGCCGCCGCGCTTCGCCACCAGGCAGGAGACCGGGAACGTCGCCTCGCCGGGATGCTCGAATACGATGTCGACGTCGCGCTTGCCGGTGATGTCCCAGATCGCCTTGCCGAACTTGCGCGCCTCCTTCACCCAGGCGTCGTATTCGGGTGTGCCGACTTTCGGCATCTGGCCCCAGCAGGCAAAATCCTTGCGGTTGACGACGCCCTTGGCGCCGAGCTGCATGACGTAATCGCGCTTGCTGTCATCCGAGACGACGCCGATGGCATTGGCGCCGGAAGCCGCCACGAGTTGTACGCCGAAGACGCCCAGCCCGCCCGACGCGCCCCACACCAGCACGTAGTCGCCCGGCTTGAGCGTGTGCGGCGGATGGCCGTAGAGCATGCGGTAGGCGGTGGCGAGCGTCAGCGTGTAGCAGGCCGCTTCCTCCCAGGTGAGGTGCGCGGGCTTCTTCATCAGCTGGCGCGATTGCACGCGGCAGAACTGTGCGAAGGATCCGTCCGGCGTCTCGTAGCCCCAGATGCGCTGCGAGGGCGACAGCAAGGGGTCGCCGCCATTGCAGTCCTCGTCGTCGCCGTCGTCCTGATTGCAGTGGACGATGACCTCGTCGCCCACCTTCCAGCGGCGGACCTTGGCGCCGCAGGCCCAGACGATGCCAGACGCATCGGAGCCGGCGATGTGGAATGGGTTCTTGTGCACGTCGATGACCGAGATCGGCGTGCCGAGGCCGGCCCAGACGCCGTTGTAGTTGACGCCGCCCGCCATCACCAAGACCAGCACCTCGTCCTCGCCGATCGGCCAGGTCGGCAAGACTTCGAGCTGCATCGAGGTCTCGGGCGGGCCGTGGCGCTCCTTGCGGATCGCCCAGGCGTGCATGCGCGCCGGCACGTGGCCGAGCGGAGGAATTTCGCCGATGTCGTAGAGGTCCTTCGGCTGCTGCGGGGGAGCCGCGTCCGCTTTGCGTGCAAGCGCCGACATGGTCATTCCTCCCGCGCTGCGTGGCGCGTTCAGGCCCCAATATGAGCAGTCTGCCGCAATTCATGTTGCGGCGCAACAGAAGTCCTTACGCATCATGGATGGTTACGCGGCACCATGCCGGGCAAATGCTCGGCTGGGGAGAACTCCGGAGATAATTGCCACCGCGCCGCGCCTAAAGGATATCCTGCTGTCGCTGCAATACAGAGCGGACGGGCGCTCGAGCGTCCGGCCATGTCGGGAGGGTTCGTGATGGGATTTGAAAATCTGATCGTCTTCCTGGTCATCGGCTTGATCGCCGGATGGCTTGCCGGCCAGATCATGAAGGGCGGGGGCTTCGGCATCATCGGCGACCTCATCGTCGGCGTCATCGGCGCGGTCATCGGCGGCTGGCTCTGGGAGTTCCTCAAGCTCCCATCGCTCGGACCTTGGTGGCTGACGGCCATCATCGCCGCGGTCGTCGGAGCGTGCATACTGCTGTTCCTCCTTCGACTCATCAAACGCTAGCGCCGGCCAAGCGCGGCAGCGCCGGATCGAACGGCGCCGCACCAATCTCGAAGCTCACGCCAGCGCCGCTCTTGGCGGCGGCTGAATAATCGCGCTTGCGAGTAGATCGCCGATATGCTGCATTGCACAATCGCAAGCCGGCGACCGGTCAAGCGAGGCGCCCAGCATGAGCGAGCGAGCCGACGGCACCACGCGCGAGCGCGACAAGCCCTGGATTTTCCGCACCTACGCCGGCCATTCGACGGCGCGCGACTCGAACGCGCTCTACCGCAAGAACCTCGGCAAGGGCCAGACCGGCCTGTCCGTCGCCTTCGATCTGCCGACCCAGACCGGCTACGACAGCGATCATCCGCTCGCCAAGGGCGAGGTCGGCAAGGTCGGCGTGCCGATCTCGCATCTCGGCGACATGCGCACGCTGTTCGATGCGATCCCGCTCGGCGAGATGAACACGTCGATGACGATCAATGCCACCGCGGCCTGGCTTTTGGCCCTCTACGTTGCCCTTGCCGACGAGCAGGGCGTGCCGCGCGCGAAGCTCACGGGCACCACGCAGAACGACATCATCAAGGAATATCTCTCGCGCGGCACCCACGTGTTTCCGCCGGCGCCCTCCATGCGGCTGACCAAGGACACCATCCTGTTCACCACCAAGGAAATGCCGAAGTGGAACCCGATGAACGTGTGCTCCTACCATCTGCAGGAGGCGGGAGCGACGCCGGTGCAGGAGCTCGCTTTTGCACTGGCCACGGCCATCGCGGTGCTCGACACGGTGAAGGCCTCGGGCGCGGTCGCGCCCGGCGCGTTCGGCGAGGTGGTCGGGCGCATCTCGTTCTTCGTCAACGCAGGGCTGCGCTTCATCACCGAGCTCTGCAAGATGCGCGCCTTCGCCGAGCTGTGGGACGAGATCACCGCCGAGCGCTACGGCGTCAATGACCCCAAGCAGCGGCTGTTCCGCTACGGCGTGCAAGTGAATTCGCTCGGGTTGACCGAGCAGCAGCCGGAGAACAACGTCACCCGGATCATGATCGAGATGCTGGCGGTGACGCTGTCGAAGAATGCGCGCGCCCGCGCGGTGCAGTTGCCGGCCTGGAACGAGGCACTCGGCCTGCCGCGGCCGTGGGACCAGCAATGGTCGCTGCGCATGCAGCAGATCCTCGCCTACGAGACCGACCTCTTGGAATACGGCGACATCTTCGACGGCTCGCCCGCGATCGCGACCAAGGTCGAAGGGCTCAAGCGCGAGGCCAAGGAGGAGCTCGCGCATATCGAGGCGCTGGGCGGCGCGGTCGCCGCCGTCGAGCAGGGCTACATGAAGCAGCAGCTGGTGGAATCGAACACCCGCCGGGTCGAGGCGATCGAGCGCGGCGAGCAGACGGTGGTGGGCGTCAACCGGTTCGTGGAGACGGAATCGTCGCCGCTCGCGGGCTCGGCCGACGCCATCCTCACGGTGTCGCCGCAAGCCGAGGCCGAGCAGATCGAGCGCTTGAACGCATGGCGCAGCGTGCGCGACCAGAAGGCCGCGACCGCCGCGCTGAAAGAGTTGCGCGCCGCGGCGAAAGAGAACCGCAATATCATGCCGGCCTCGATCGTCTGCGCCAAGGCCGGCGTCACGACCGGCGAATGGGGCTTTGCGCTGCGCGAAAGCTTCGGGGAATACCGCGCGCCGACCGGCGTCGGCCGCGCGCCGCGCAACGAGACCGCAGGCCTCGACGACATCCGCGCCGACGTCGACCGGGTATCGCGCAAGCTCGGGCGACGGCTGAAATTCATCGTCGGCAAACCCGGCCTCGACGGCCATTCCAACGGTGCCGAGCAGATCGCGGCGCGCGCGCGCGATGCCGGCATGGACGTGACCTACGAGGGCATCCGCCTCACTCCGGCGGAGATCGTCGAAGCCGCGCGCGAGCAGGGCGCGCACGTGGTGGGGCTCTCCATCCTCTCGGGCTCGCACCTGCCGCTGGTCGAGGATGTGGTGGCGCGGATGCGGACCGCCGGCCTCGACGACGTGCCGGTCGTGGTCGGCGGCATCATCCCGCCGGAGGACGCGCAGGCCTTGCAGAAGGCGGGCGTCGCCGCGGTCTACACGCCGAAGGATTTCGAACTGAACCGCATCATGGCGGACGTGGTGCGGATCGTGGAGACGGCGGCGGAGAAGGCGGCGTAAGCCTCGCGCATATCGGGCGGCGTTTGCTTTTTTGGCGTGGTGACACGCACCGTTACCTGGACGCATCGCGGCCGCGTCGCAGCGCGCGCGGCGTGTCGCCGTAGTGGCGCCGAAATGCGCGGTTGAACGTGGTCAAGTCGCCGAACCCGACGGCGAAGGCGACATCGCTGATCTTCATCCCGGCGCAGGAAGGATCGAGCAGCATCGCCATGGCGCGCTTCAATCGCTCCTCGGTGACGAAGCCGCTGAAGCTCAAGCCGTGCTGCTCGAACAGGAGATAGACGTAGCGCTCCGATACGCCTTGCCGCCGCGCAATCTTTTTCGCCGACAGGCGAGCCTGCGACAGGTTGGCGAGCACGTCGGCGCGAATGGCGGCGAGCCGCGCCGCCGCGACCGCTCCACCCCGCGCGCGCGCGCGCGTTTCCTCGGTCGGACGCAAAGCAAGCGCAACCAGATCGATGATGTGGACGTTGACCACATGGCCGAGAGCCGCATCGAGCGGGCCGGCCGCTAGAACGGAATCGACATAACCGGTGAGGAGCCGCAGCGGCGCACTCTCGCCGCGGAGCCGATACGCACGGCCGTCTTCGATGTCGCGCACGGCGGAGCGCAGCAGGCTGCCATTGATCCGG
>Ga0099827_10001529_pt1 | contig 12123 bp, 8 predicted proteins | sample CZO8metaG_FD_79339 | JGI IMG/M metagenome (GOLD analysis project Ga0099827, IMG submission 79339) | Vadose zone soil microbial communities from the Eel River Critical Zone Observatory, Northern California, USA - CZOApr15con1.8 metaG | ecosystem: Environmental > Terrestrial > Soil > Vadose zone ...
CGCCCTCGATCAGGTCCACGACGTCCACCGCCGACACCTTGAATCCCTCGATTGAGTTGGAGGCCGCGATCGCGTCGGCGGTTAGGAATTTCCGCAGGCCATCCGTCCACTTGGTAGGCGTGTCGCGGATGATGTGCCGTAGCTCCTGGCGCATGACGTCGATCTGCGCGAGCACGCGTGCGTCTTCCGCTGAGATCTCGGGCGTCGGGTAAAGCATGACGGAATAATATAATGATTACATCATAGTATCAAGGTGACCCTGCGCCCGCCCGAACAAGCGGATCGCTGGCCCCCCGGTGCAGGCGGTTTCGTGCGGCTGGCTCGGCCAGTTCCTGCAGCCCGTGATCTTTGCGGCATGTCTTCGCTATCCGTGCTAGGCCTGACCTGGAACGTCAGCCTGGCCGCGCCGAACGCAGGATCTGGGCTTCCTCGGCGCAGCCAACCGCCGATCGCCGGCCAGGGTCAGTGGCCGCGGCGCCGCTTGGTTCGCCTGGCCATTCGTTCTATCCGCTCTAGAAGCTCGCGGGCGGGCCGAGCTATGCGACGGTTGTCGCCCTCCGCCGCCGCGATGGTCAGTGCCGCGTGGGCACCGTCTAGGTCCTGGTGCTGCCTGAGCAGCAGGCCGAGATTGTAGGCAGCTACGGGCCGCGCGCTCTGGTCCCCGCTGTCGATCGCCTGCTGGAAGGCCGCCCGGGCGGCGTCGAATTCGTCTCGCGTGGCGAGCATCGCGCCAAGGGCAACCGCCGCCGCCGGGGCTACTGGCGTGCCGCTGTCGGCCGCGTGCTGGTAGGCCACGCGCGCACCGTCGGTGTCCCCGGCCTCGGTCAGGAGGCCGCCCAGGCTGTAAGCCGAGTTCGGCGACACATCCGGATGGTCGGCGTCGATCGCGCGCTGGTACGCCGCGCGCGCACCAGCGAGGTCCCCGGCCTGATCGAGCAGAGTGCCAAGGTTATGAGCGCCCTTGGGCGATGCCTCCTGATGACCGGAGTCGATCGCGTGCTGGTAGGCAACCCGGGCGCCGGCGCCATTCCCTCGGCTCGCGAGGATGACGCCGATTTCAAGGGCCGACATGGCCGCGGCGTCCGGGTCAGCGCTGTCCATCGCGCGCCGGAACGCGGCGAGAGCCCCGTCCGTGTCGTGCCGCTGGTCGTCAAGAATCTGGCCGATTCGGTAGTTGGCCGAACCGACAACGGCCGGGTTGCCGCTGTTGGCCGCAGCCTCATATGCTGCCAGAGCCCCATCAAAGTCCCCGCTCAGGTAGCGAAGAAGACCAACCTTGCCCGCCGACTCGCTCGCGAGGTATGGATCGGAGCTATTCATCGACTTGCTGAATTCGCGCAGTGCTCCTTCGAGGTCCGCTTGCTGCCTGAGTTCCAGGCCGCGGTTGTAGGCGATGCGCGCCGGGTCGGCAGGGTCCACGATGCGGTGGTCAGGATCTCCGATGAGCACGAAGGGAGCCCAGTCCACCGGCTGGTCGAATCCGCCCGGCCCCGTTGCCAGGTAGTGCCGCGCCAGTGTCATGGCCTCAGTGACCGGGCATCCGTTGACCAGGGCCTCGAGGAAGTGCCCGAAGAAGACAACACTCGACTCGTCGAACGTCTCCCAGAGCGTGGCGATGACCGCCCGGGTGCCGCGCCGCAGCATCGCCTGGGCCAGCCCGATGAGCTCGTCTCCGGGTTTGCGATCCGACAACCCGGTCACGCAGCCGCTCAGAACGAGCAGACCTGGCGCAGGGTCGGCGGTGAGCAGGTCTTCGACGGTGACTCCGCCGTCGGCCATCTCCAATCGCGAAAGCAGCGGGTCCTCGGAGTCGTAGAGGCCGTGGCAGGCGACGTGCAGGACGCTCGGCGATCCCGCGCCGAGCAGGGCGTCGCGAGTGGCCGCCGCCCCCAGGCGAGGCGTGACGCCGAGGATGGTGGCCGCGAGGCGCGCCTCGTCCTCCGCGCCGCCAAGGTCCCCGGTCGGGTTGCCGAGCACTACCGGGAGCCCGTACGCCCTTTCCCTGCCAGCCGCCTGGCCGGAGAGCCGGGCCATCACCGCCAGGTAGCTAGCCGACGGCACCGTGGTCTGGATGAACCGGTTCCGCAGGTACTCGCGGGGCGGCGCGTCATCACCGGCCGGCTCGAACCACAGCGCGCTGAACGGCACGTAGTGCATGACGCCGTGCGGCACGATGATCACGTTCTGGGTGGACGCCAGCAGCGGCATGACCGGGCGGAAGAAGCCGGCGAACAGTTCATTCCCCGTCGGTAGTTCGGGATCGCCGCGCTCGATTTCCCGGCGGAACCTTCTGACCACGTCCTCAACGGGCTCGCCGAATGTCACGTGGCTGACGGTCGGCAGTCCGGTACCGGGGAGCAACGGGAAGATGAGGACGTCTGTGGCCGTCAGCTGGTAGTACACGAGCATCGCGGTGTTTTCCGGTATCGCGGCCACGATGTCGGCGACGCTCGGCAGTTCCGCCTCAGTGACGGCGGCGACAGCCGGCTGACGGGCTATCATCTCGGCCCGGACCGTCCGCAGCTCATCCATAAGGCCGGGCTTGTCGCCGGGCGGCGTCTGGGTACCGAGCAACAACGCGATGAGCTCAGCTCGCCGGGCGGCAGCCGGATCAGCCATTTCCAGCCGCTCGACCCGCGATGAGCCGAGGGCGTCGAGGAACGACCGCATCCGCGCCCGTTCGCTGAACACCAGTGCGTCCTCGCCGAGACCGAACCCCAGCGACATCGCGATTGCCGCCTGATAGACCTGCTCCTTGCCAACGAGCATCGCCTGGCGCTCGTCGGGCCGGTCCACATTGGACCGCAGCAGCTCGATGTAGTCGATGGCCCGCCGGTAGCCCGCCAGCACCTCACCGAACGTCTCGCCGTCCGGCTCCTGCCCGTCGCCTGCCGTCTCGAAAGCAAGATTCGCCCGGCAGGACGCGGCCTGGTACTCGGCCCGCCAGAGCATGTCGACCAGGCCAAGCTCCTGCGCACCGCGGAGAGCCTCTTCAGCATGGGCTAGGGCTTGGCCGTAGCGGTTGAGCCGTTCCTCTGCCTGGCTGAGGTTGATCAGGTCGCCGACGGCCGCTAGCCGGCTCCCCGCCGCCAGGTGCAGCTCCCGGGCCCGGATCAGGCAGACGATGGCACCGTCAGGGTCGCCGATATTGGCCGTGGCCACGCCCTGATTCGCGAGTGCGTCGGCGAATCCGGCCTCATCGCCCGCATCGGCAAGTAGCGGCCCGATTTCGGTGAATAGTTCCGCGGCCTTCTCGTGATCACCCGCATCGTCGAGGTACGAACTGAAGTTAACGACGGCTTCCATTGCCCTGCGCGTCAGCCCGGTCTTGTACGCGACGTCGAAGGCCTTCAGGAAGTACGCCTTCGCGGTATCGGCGTCGCCTCGGCGCTTGGCGACCAAACCGAGCATGTTCAGGTCGTTGGACTCGCTGTCCTTGCTGCCGGTCCGCCGGTCGACCTCCAGGGCGGCCAGCAATGCGTCCTGCGCATCACCGAGCCTGCCTTGGTCCAGGTAGACGGCGGCCTGGTTGGCATAGACGGTAGTAATGAGGACATCGCGGGCGGGGCTGTTCTCGGCGAGGGCCGCCGCTTGCGCGTAGAACGCCTCCGCGGCCGCGAAATCGCCTCCCGCGCGGGCGATGTTGCCCTGCTCGGTACGCAGACCCGACCACTCGGTCTCGTTGCCTGTCTCCGGCCGCTGGCCGAGCTGGCGTGCCCCCTGCTCTACGGCGGCCGCTGCCTCCTCCGCCCGCCCGCTCTCACGCAGCCAGCCGGCCTTCTGCACGAGCAGGGCCGACTGGAACACCGGGTCCCCCGCGGCGGCCCCCGTGATCGCCTCGTCGATCAACTCCAGGGCCCGACGGGTGTTTCCGAGCATGAAGGCGCCGCTGGCCAGATCCAGCAAGCCGAGGGCCTCGGGCTTATCGTTCGCCATTGCCCAGCTCAATTACCCAGTTCGATGGAAAGGCCGCCAGGCAGGCTGAACTTCGGATGCAGATGGACGATCTCGTCCCGGAACGCTCCGGCCCCGCGGCCGATGGCCGCCAGCAATTCTTTGATCTTCCGCCGGCGTATGTAGCTGGCGATCTCCGCCTTGTCGCATTGGACCAGGACCTCGTAGGCGACGTTGACCGCTGCCGCCAGGCTCGCGCGGTCGGAGAGGATCGCGGAATCGGCGAAGCTGATGCAATACACCGATTCTGCCGCACCCGCCTCACCCGACATGTGCTCGCGCAAGCCGGTGATCAGGACCATGGCCGGCGGGGTGCGCAGCCCGAACAGGCCGAGGGCCACGCTGAAATGCTCGTCTGCGGGGTCCCAGAAATCCACGCTCGCGGATTTCGGTGTCGCCGCGCCAAACGCGCGCAGCGCCTCGGTGGCGGCCGCGTCGACTGGAAGTGCGAACCGCGAAGGAAAGTACAGCGCGAACACACGGACATCGGCGATCCAGTCGGCCATCAGGTCCGCCCACGTGAACTTCTCGGTGCCCATCGCGCGCAGCTTCCCCAGCCGCAACCCGGCGTCCGAGCGCCGCAATCGCCATCGGGTCATGGATGACTCGACCGTGTCCACTCGCCCAACCCCCCCCGTTGCCTGTCTGACTGGCGTTACCAAAGGATATTTGATGGCGCCCCGCTGGACCAGCTAAGCGCCACGGCGTGAAACTGACACCATTTTTTATTCATAAAAATTTGCGAAGCCTTACAGGTCGATTCCCGAGGCCGGTTGTCATGCCAGGCGGATGTGACGGCTGCCTGGCCACCGAACGCAAGCGAGAGGACCGCGCGACGCATCTGCTTGCCCCAGCCGCCTCAGAGATGGGCATCGGCCGCCGCGAGTATTTCCTCCTGTTGTTTAATCGATGGGGAGGTGGCTATGTCGGTACAGGTCCTGGACGGGGCGGCAACGCAATGGCGGGATCACGTCGGCGACGGCGTGCCCATACTCGCGAGCGAGCCCTGGATCAACGCGACCTTAGGACGGTTCACTGGCCAGCGGCTTACCTTCCTGGCCACCGAGGAGGGTCGAGGCGGCGGCCTTCAGGCCACTGTTGTCGACAGCGTGGCCGCAGGCGAGATGATCAATCTGTATCAGACACTGCTCGCTGACCCTAAGGTATGGAAGTTTTCGGCCGTCAGCGTCGTGCCCCGCGGTGGCCTGCGGGCTACGGTGCCGCCCGTCGAGTGCTGGCTGCCGCACCTTGCCGTGCTCTACCCGGGGTTTGATAGTTTCATAGCCGCCAGCGGCGGGCCGACACCCGCGCTGACAGCGACGCTGGTCGATGGCGTGCTTTCCTGGGCGCAGGAGCATGCGATGAAGGCCGTCTCCTTCCCTTACGTAACTTCCGACGCACGTCTTTCGCGGGTTCTCGCCGAGCGGGGATTCAGGTCGATCCCGCTGACGTTCCGCTCCAGGCTGACCGTCAGCGGCAGCTTCGACGACTACCTTGCGTCGCTGTCGGTGAACGGGCGCTCCCAAGTGACCAGAGAACGGCGGCGCCTGGCGGGCGCAGGCGTCAGCACTCAGCGCTGCGCTTTTGACGACGTCTGGCGGGACGTGGTGGCATTGCGCTGCGATCTGGTCGAACGCTATGGACAGCGGGCTGACAAGGCTGCCGAAGAGGCAATCCTTCGGGCGCTTGTCTCCTGTTTCGGATCCGACCAGACGCGCCTGTACTGCTCGTTCCTCGATGGCCGCATGGTCGGCTACTCGCTTGGATTGGTGTGGCGCGATACCTGGCTCTTCCTCTACACCGGGACTTACCAGACGCCGGAGACGAGGAGTGTGTACTTCGACCACTACGTTTACGCTCCGATCGCTGGTGCGATTTCCGAAGGGGCGCGGGTCGTCGATCTGGGCATCGGCGCCTGGGAGGGCAAGCGCCGACGCGGCTGCGAGCTGACTCCAGTCGATCTTTGGGTGCGTGGTCTCGACCCGGTCATCGAGCAGGCCATCAGCCGCGCGGCCGCAGCGATGACTAGGGAAGTGGGCTGGTGAGGAGTAAGAGCACTACCCGACCTCGGACGGCTCGGTCTGGTCCGTGAGCTCAGGCTCGGGCGCGGTCTGGCCTCGTGCTCCCAGACTGACCGCGACTGCCCCAGCGGCCACGATCGCGGCCAGGATGGCGAACCCGCCCCGTCCTGCCCACGCGACCGCGGATGTACACAGCGCGGGACCCAGAACGAATGCTGCCGCCTGACCTGTGTTGAAGAAGGCAAGCGAGCGAGTCGTGTCATCTGGCGGGCTCAGCCCGAAGGACAGCGTCCAGGCGGCGGACCCGGCGTTCATCTCGCCCAGCGTCAGCAGCAGGGCCGCCAGCCCGAATCCGGCAGCGGCCACCCAGGTGATCAGGCCAGGCAGCGCCGCGAGCAGTCCGCAGCAGCAGACGATGCACATCCCGGCCACTGCGGCGGCCCGGGCCCCATTGCGGATGCTCGTGGCCCACCGGGTCAGCCGGGCCTGGAACACGACAACCAGGACGGTGTTGAGCATGAACAGCACGCTCACCGTCACCGGGGGCACGGTCGTGCGCGTCGTAAGCCAGAGCGGAATCTCTACGTTGAACAGCGGGAATAGCAGAGCGAGGGCCGCGCAGCCGAGCGTGACCAGCAGGTAGCGCCAGTTCAGCCATTTCGCGCTCGCGGTATCTGCCAGGGTGCCCGTCTTGGCGGGCACCGCGGCTCCCTGGCCCGCCGATGCTCGCCTGACCTGCCAGGCGGCGGCATAAAAGGACAGGCTGTTTGCCAGCACCACAGCGTCCAGGCTTGCCCGGCTGGGCAACACCAGCGCAACTGAAGCGAACAGCGCGCCGATCGTCATGCCGGCGTTAGTCGCTACATGCATGACGGCCAGGGTGGACGTGCGCTGCTCATCTGGCACGTAACGACTAACCAGCACCTGGTTGACGCTCGTCGCGGGCCTGTCGACGATCGCCACGAGGGCCGCCGCCAGGTAGTAGGTCTCGGCGGAATGCACGGCGAGGAAACTGAGAGCGAACAAGCCGCGTAGTACCTGGACGGTCATGGCCACCCGCCGCACTGGCCAGCGCCGGGCGGCGGTCGTCACGGGCCAGACCGAGGCCAGCCCGAGCAGGCCTCCGGCGGTGAGGCCGAAACCGACCTGCGTCGGAGCCAGGTGTACCACGCGGACCAAGAGGACCGTCGAGGTGGTGAGCCATACCCCGGTACCGCTCCAGTCGATAAAGGTAGCCAGCACGAGCCGGCCGGCCGGTCCGGGGGGCAGCGAGGCCAGCCGGCGCGCTGGAGAGAACCAGTTCAGGCGCTTGTGCTGGTCCATGCGACCCTGATCGTGTCCTCCAGCCAGGTGTGATAGGCCTTGCAGTCCTGGTAGCTCGCGTGCTCGGATAGCACGAACGCTGGGTAGCCGACAAACCGCGGCCAGGAGGGAACCTCCGTGCCCGCGCTCATAAGCTCGAGCAGCATCCGGGTGGCTGCGTGCTGCCGTACCTCATCGGCGCCAAAGAGCCCGGCGTATGTCCCAGAGCCGGTGACCGGCACGATCCAGTCCGCCGCGAAGCGGCCATGGGCTGGACTTAGATCCGGTAGCTCGCCGAGAATGGCCTGACGGAGCACCGCGCCGAGGAAGTCGATGCCAGTAGCCGTCTCGACCAGGTAGTGGACGGTACCCGAGCCGCCCATCCGGGCGCCGATCTCCAGCAGCACCGGTGTACCGTCGGCGCGCAGCCGGAGTTCGCTGTGGCTGGCCCCGAAATCGATCCCGATCTGGCGGTGGGACGCGCATACCGCTTCGGTGATCCGCGCCGCGATACTCCGATCAAGCGGTGCCGGGGTAATGAAGGTGCGCTCTTCGAAGTACGGTCCCCTGAGGTTGCCCTTATCGGTAATGGCGAGCACTGTGGTTCCCTGCGGATCAGAAATCGATTCGACGCAGTACTCAGGGCCGTCGATGAATTCTTCGGCGAGCACGCCGGTCCTCCCGGATGCGCCGCTGGCGGCCAGGGACGCAAGCTGCTCGGAGTTGATGCCCTGCACCAGATCGACTGCCGCCTTCAGTTCCTCCTGGTTGTCCGCTCTGGTCACGCCGAAGCTTGACCAGCCGTTAACTGGCTTGACGACCAACGGAAAGCGCAAGGCGCTCACCTGGCTCCCAAGCTCTGCCACCGGATCGATAACCCGATAGCCCGGCACGTCGAGCCCCGCCTGGCGCATCGCCTCACGCTGCCGGTACTTGTCGCGGCAGATTTGCGCGGCCTCAGGGCGGACGCCTCGCAGCCCCAGGTGCGCGGCGATCCCGGCAGTGAAAGGCCCTGCGGGCTCATAGAGCGTCACGACCGCGTCGAACGGCCGGCTGGCATGCTGGCACTCGAGCCACCCGCTGGCACCATCCGGATCGCCGAAGATGTCTAGTTCAACCGTGCTCTCGACGTTAGGCAGGCCGGCCGGAATCCGGACGCCTGGCAGGACACCAAGGGTGAGGACAGCGTCAACCCGGCCCGCCGCATCGAAGACGAAGGGCAGGCCGGGATTTTGTGCCAGTAGGGCTACTCGGTGGGTCATGCGGCGGGTTCCGAGCCGCCGGCTCCCGGGAAACCGCCAGCTCGATGCAACGTGTACACCATAGGGACGGGGCCGAAGACGCGCCGGATAACGAGCCCGTTGTCGGCCGCGGCCTTGCTCGTGGTGATGCATGCGTCGGCAGCGCCGCGCGCGCAGTCCCTGGCCGCCTGCGAGTTGCTTAAGACGAGTTTGACCGTGTAGTCGCCGCTAACCCGCCGCACCAGGGATTGGGGTGCGGGATGGGAGACGACGCAGGCCACGTCCGTGGTGTCCGCGCGGGCCGCGAAGACCATGTCGTAGGTGGGCAGGATGAAGCTGTCCACCATGGCGAGCCGCCCGAGGTTCTCGAAGACCAGAGAATGCAGATCCGGGTAGACGGCGCAGGCCAGTAATGCTTCGTGCCCATCGTCCGACAGCCCGGGTATCGCCGATTCCAGGCTGGGGTGCAGGCGCACGTCAGCCGGGCGGCCACAGGTGCAGAACCAGTGGTGCGCGGCCATCTCAAGATTCGTGCCTGAGGGTCCGAGCGTGTGAATGACGGAGATGCCATCCAGGGAATAGTGGTCAGTCATCGTTGGCTCCCACATTTGCATTGCTGCCTGCCCCGCTCGCGAAGACGGACGCGAGCCAGTCCGCAGGCTTGGTGTACTGGTCGTCGGCTCGTGCGGGCGGATCCAGCACCGAGAGCGCGAAGCGCTCGGCTTCCTTCGTATACGCCGCGTCGTCGAGTTCCTCCAGCGCCAGGATCTCGCCGATAAGCGCACCGACGGCGCGTGCGGTCTCGGCTCGCGACGCGAGCTGTACCCAGCCGTCGCCGCCTTTCAGCGCGCCCTGCCGCAGGAGCCACGTTCCCAGCAGCACGCCGGCACCCGCGTCGCTGTTTCTGAGCGCGTCCACGGCGGTCGGGTACCGGAACAGCCGGTCGAAGAGAATGAATTCGAAGACTTCCCAGCGATACGGCATCGCCGTGTCGCGCAGGCAAGCCTGCAGCGACTGGCAGTCCACCTTCAGTTCTTCGAGCAGCCCGGTGTGCCACTGCGTCTTAAGGCTGAGGTTGCGTGCGAGCGGGCGCGGCCCGAACTGGTGGTGATGCTCGTGCAGGTGAGCCCAGCAGCACCGGGTGTCGTACATTCCGTCAGCGTCCAGCTTCGGCGAGGCGAGGGGCTCGCCCTCCGCGAACAGGTTGTCGCCGCAGCGCTCCCGAATCTGGGCCAGCGTCCACTGGTAGACCGGGATGTGCTTGTTCATGAAGAACCAGGCGAACTTCTGACGGGTGATCTTGGTCGACGCCAGGATGTTCTCGGGGAACAGCACCACGCACTGGCCATCCCTGGCGTGGCGTGACCCGGCTAGCACCCTGATCATCTGGCACGCGCTCTCCGGGTGCGGGTAGTCCGCCCGGACGCTGTGCAGTGAATCCGGCTCGTCGCGCATGACGAGCACAAGCTGGAACAAGGGCGCCCGGGTGTCGCTGTTAGGCATGAAGGCCGGCCCGGGAAACAAGGCAGTCTCCTTGTCGTCAGGACCTTCGATAACATCTCGCGAAGCATCGAAACGCGGTACGGACTCGAGTCCGGCGCAGCGCCACTCTTCCAGGTCGTGGTCAAATGCTTCCAGTGATCGCGCCGGGAACAACGCGTTGTCGCGCAACTCATCGCGCAGCGCGGACAGCGCGCGCGCCGCAGCGTTGCCGTGCTGCGGCTCAACCGAGCCGTCGGCACGCTGGTAGTCCTGCAATTTATGAACTAATGGCACGGCCTTGATCTCGAGCCGTCGTGCGTCGGTGATCAGGTCTACCTCGGTCGACGGAAGCTTGACTGTGCCTAACAGCCGCTCGGAGTACACGTCCCGCAGGACCATGGGAGCCTCCTTGACGCGGATTCGGATTGCCCGATGGCGCAGCGTGCGCGATAACGAGCCTCAGAGGTTCGACCGAAAGTCTAGCGCCACGTCACGCCATTAACCCGACAATAGACCAAATGCAGGCGTATTGTATGCGGCCGGCGAGGTGCTCTTGACATGATCGATTTCATCATTGAGCGGTCCGGCCTGCCCTCCCCGGCCGCGCAGCGAGAGCGCGGGTCGGTCGTGGTGTTCCGGCCGCACGCTAACGCCGCCCGGTTCAACCACTCGGCGCGAGCGCGCACCGGCATGCTGATCCGACCTGTGCCGCAAGACCGGGACCACAGTGCTCCGGACCGGGACCGGCGCCACCGGCTACCTGGACCGGGCACGGCTGGATGCCGTCGGGATCAGCGTCGAGGTCGCCACCTACCCAAGCCCCGCCTATCCGCAGGGGCCCAAGGCAAGGACAACTTGCATCCCTCCCTACCTCGCCTGCACTAACCCTGGTTACGGACCGTAACCAGAAACGATAAGGCAACTGCGCCTATCGCCGAATTTGCGCTAACGCCGTTGATTCGGTGAGAGATAGTTCCGGAGTGCATAATGCCGTTTCTGCCGGCGAGGAGGATCGCGGTGCGTGCGGTCGGGTTGCCGGGCGCCGGGGCTCGGGCTGGAGGGTGTTATCTGGCCTGGGTGACGAATCCGTGGTAGCGGCCGGAGCGGTCGGCGTAGTACCCGGCGGCGGCGCAGGTGCCCGGTGAGGGGCATGATAGCGAGCTGACCTGGGCGGACCCGCCCTTGTTAAGGGCGGTCAGGCCGGGCAGCGGGATCGGCGTGTCCCACGCGCCGTTGTCCTCAGTGGTCACGAATCCCTGGCGGTGACGGGAGCGGTCGTAGTAGAACCCGCCGGCCGCGCAGCTGCCCGCCGGGGCGCACGACACCGTCAGGACCTGGGTTTGCTCGCCGCCCTTGTTCAGTGCTGCCAGTCCGGGCACCGGGATGGCCAGGCCCCAGCGGCCGTTCCGCTCGACGGCTGCGAATGCCCGCAGGCCGCCGTGGCTGCCTTTGTAGTACCCGCCGGCCACGCAGTTGCCGGCCGAGGCGCAGGACACCGAGTTGACCTGGGCGTGCCGGCCCTTGTTCAGCGCTGTCAGGCCGGGCACGCCGATGGCCGTGCCCCAGCGCCCGTCCTGCTCGGCGACGGTGAACCCCTGCTGATGATCGCTGAGGTCCCAGTAGTACCCGCCGGCGGCGCAGTTGCCTGCCGAGCCGCACCACACTGAGCTGACATCGGCGTCCTTGCCCAATACCGTCAGGCCGGGAACCCGGGCCGCCTTGCCCCAGCGGCCGTTCCGCTCCTCGGCCAGGAAACCCCGCTGGCTGCAGGGGTCGTCGAAGTAGCAATCGTCGGTCTCGCCGCCGGCCAGGCACCTGCCGTCCGAGACGCAGGAGATGGAGTCAACCTCGCCGTAGTAATCTCCCGTCGGGAAGTAGGCCGCGTTGCCCCACGCGCCGTTCTCCTGGCTGGCCGCGAACCCCATGACGCCGTGGGGGTCCTCCATGTAGAACCCGCCGGCGGCGCAGCCGCCCGCCGGGGCGCACGACACCGACAGCACGCCGGCATCCCGGTAGCCGTTCAGGGCCGCCAGGCCGGGCACCGGGATGGCCGCGCCCCAGCGGCCGTTCCGCTCGACGACTGCGAACCCTTGCGGGCCGTTGTCCCGGTAGTACCCGCCGGC
>Ga0099827_10001531_pt1 | contig 12106 bp, 13 predicted proteins | sample CZO8metaG_FD_79339 | JGI IMG/M metagenome (GOLD analysis project Ga0099827, IMG submission 79339) | Vadose zone soil microbial communities from the Eel River Critical Zone Observatory, Northern California, USA - CZOApr15con1.8 metaG | ecosystem: Environmental > Terrestrial > Soil > Vadose zone ...
ATGAACGCGATCACGCCGGAGAACGAGATACCCCCGGCCCACAGGACGGCGGCGAGCGGCACGTTTCCGACGGAGCAGACGAACGACAGCGCGGCAACGACCGGCCCGAGGACGACGTTCTCGATCAGCCGCGGCGCGCTCGAGGAGTCGGTGATGAACAGCCCGTTGAAGAAGCTCATCGGCAGCAGCGCGATGAAGCCCGCGATCAGGAAGCCGCCGACGATCTCCTTCCAGAGCATCTCCCAGTCGCCCCGGAAGTTGTGCGCCACGTCCGACCACGCCTGCAGCGAGAAGAGCTTGGGCCCCGACTCGGCGGAGTGATGCACGTGTCCCGCCTCGGCCGCGACCGCGTGGTGCCGTGCCTGCTCTTCGAGGCGCCGGGCGACGAAGAGCCGGATCCCGAGCCACATCAACGCGATCAGCACGAGCCCACCGACGAACTCCGCGAGCGTGAACTTCCAGCCGAGGAAGATCCACATCACGATCCCCAGCTCGAACACAAGGTTCGTCGAGGCGAACTGAAACGCCATCGCCGCTGCGAAGCTTGCGCCCTTCTGAAACAGCGACTTCGCGATCGCAACCGCCGCGTACGAGCACGACGACGACGCGGCGCCGAGTGCGGTCGCAAGCCCGACCTGCCGCGCGCCCGCGCCGCCGAGCGCGCGCTCCATCCGCGCGCGCGGCACCCACGCCTGCACGATCCCCGAGAGCACGAAGCCGAGGATGAGCGCCCACCAGACCTCCCACGCCATCTGGAAGGCGTTCCACAGTCCGTCGCCGAACTTGTCGAGGACGATCATCGGGTGCGCGAGAACCTCTGCACTGCTGCGAGCAGCTCCTCGGTCTTCGTCGCGGCGTCCGCCTCGTCGCCCGACGCGAGCGCGCCGGCGACGCAGTGACGCACGTGGTCATCGAGGATCTTGAACGCGAGCGATTCGAGCGCCGTGTTCGCAGCCGCGATCTGCGTGAGGATGTCGATGCAGTAGCGGTCGTCGTCGACCATCCGCTCGATGCCGCGGATCTGGCCCTCGATGCGGTGAAGGCGCTTGACGAGTGCCGGCTTGTCCTTCGCGTATCCGTAGCTCATGGAGGCAGAATACCCCATACGGGTATATACCAGACCGCCGTTGACGCCGAGCGGCCCCGCGCGAGGCGGGGGACTACTGTTCCGGGCGTGTCCCCGCGCCTCCGCCTGCGCACACGCTGCGTGCTTTTGTGCGGCCTCGTCGCGATCGCGCTGACTACCACGGCTGCAGCGGCGCTACCGAAGCTCGCCGGCCGGGACGCCCTCACCGGCAAGGCGGTGTCGATCGACCGGTCCCGAGGAAAGCCGGTGTTCGTGAACTTCTGGGGCTCGTGGTGCGGCGGCTGCCGGGCCGAGGCGCGCACGCTCGCGAACTTCTCACGCGCGCACGAGCGGCAGGTCGCGTTCATGGGCGTGGACGTGATCGACTCGCGGACCGGCGCGAAGGCGTTCTACGACCGCTACGACACGGAGTACCCGAGCGTTTGGGACCCGCGCGGCCGGCTTGCCGGCGCCTGGACGCGCGGGACGCCGACGACGCTCGTGTTCAACGCGAAGCACAAGCTCGTGCGGCGGATCGAGGGGCCGGCGACGCTCAGGCAGCTGAACGCCGCGTTGCGGCGCGTTATTCGACGGTGACCGTCTTCGCCAGGTTGCGCGGCTGATCGACGTTAAGCCCGCGCAGGCGCGCGATGCGGTACGCAAGCAGCTGCAGCGGCACGACCGCGAGCACGGCCTGCAGAAAGTTCGGCGTTCGCGGCACGTAGATCACGTCGTCCGCATGGTGCTGGATGTCCTCGTTGCCGTCGGTCGCGATCGCGATCACGTGCGCGCCGCGCGCGCGCGTCTCCTGGATGTTCGACACGATCTTGTCGTACACGTGGATGTTCGTCGCGACGACGACGACCGGCGTCCCCTGCTCGAGCAGCGCGATCGGGCCGTGCTTCATCTCGCCCGCCGAGTACGCCTCGGTCGGGATGTACGAGATCTCCTTCAGCTTCAGCGCGCCCTCGAGGGCGACCGGCAGGCCGATGTGCCGGCCGAGATAGAGGAAGAACGGCTTGTCGTAGAAGCGCTGCGCAATCTCTTCGATCGGATGGTCGGTGTCGAGGAACTCGCGGATCTTCGTCGGCAGCTCATAGAGCTGATCGAGGATGAACTCGATCTCGTCCGCAGGGAGTGTCTTGCGCACCTGCGCGAGCTTGAGCGCGATCAGCGACAGCAGCGCAACCTGTGCCGTGAAGGTCTTGGACGCAGCGACACCGACCTCGAGGCCGCAGCGCGTGTAGAGCACCGACTCGACCTCGCGCGTGATCTGCGTGCCCATCAGGTTCGTGATCCCGAGCGTGCGCGCGCCCTTCTCGCGCGCGAGCTTCATCGCGTTCACGGTGTCGCGCGTCTCGCCGGACTGTGAGATGCCGATCACGAGCGTGTCCTTCGACAGGACCGGGTTGCGGTAGATCCACTCGCTCGCGATGTCGGGCTCGACCGGGAGCCGCGCCCATTCTTCGATGATGTAGCGACCGACCACGCCGGCGTGGTACGCGGTGCCGCACGCGACGATCACGATGCGCCTGAGGTTCTGGATCTCCAGCTCGGTCAGTCCGATCCCCTCGAGCAAGAGCGCGCCGTGGCGGACGCGGTCGCCGATCGTCTCCTTCACCGCCTCGGGCTGCTCGTAGATCTCCTTCAGCATGTACGTCTCGTAGCCGCCCTTCTCCGCGCTCTCGTCGTCCCAGTCGACCTCGATCACGTCCGGCTGCTCGCTGTCGCCGTCGGCGCGGTGGAATACGGAGCCCTCCGGCGTGATCGCGACCACGTCGGCGTCCTCGATCAGCTGCACGCGGCGCGTCTCGGACAGGAACGCGGCGATCGACGACGCGAGGAACATCTCGCCGTCGCCGACACCGACGACGAGCGGCGTCTGGCAGCGCGCACCCACGAGCAGATCCGGGTGGTCGTGGTGGATCACGACGAACGAGAAGTGTCCCTCGAGCTCCGCGTACGTCTTCTGCACTGCGGCGACGAGGTCGCCGTCGTAGTGGCGCTCGATGAGATGCACGACGACTTCCGCGTCCGTCTCGGAGCTGAACGTATGGCCTTCGGAGAGCAGCGACTCCTTCAGCTCGCGGTAGTTCTCGACGATCCCGTTGAGGACGATCGCCAGGCGCCCATCGTCGCAGCCGGTCAGCGGGTGCGCGTTGTATTCGGTGACGCCGCCGTGCGTCGCCCAGCGCGTGTGGCCGAGACCGTGCGCCGATCTCGAGCCGTTCGAGCCCGCGGCCGCTTTCAGCTGTTGCAGGTTGCCGACGGCGCGGACGTAGTCGAGTGAGTCGTCCTCGCGCAGCGCGAGGCCGGCGGAGTCGTAGCCGCGGTACTCCAGCCGCTCGAGGCCCTGCAACAGGAGCGGCTTCGCGGCCCTTCTTCCGACGTATCCGATGATGCCGCACATCCGCAGTTCCTTTCCCCCGGAAACGGCCCTTGAACGAGCAAAGCCCGGCTGGTCGTCGGCCCCCGCCGTCGGGGAGCCGTCAGCCGAGCTCACGTTTGACGAGTGCGGCGATGCTAGCACACAGTTCCCGGGCTTCAAACTCCGTCGCGGCCTCCGCAAGCAGGCGAACGACAGGCTCGGTGCCCGAAGGCCGCACCAGCACTCGCGCGGCGCCGTTGAGCTCGTCGTTGAGCCTCGCGACTGCCTCGTCGAGACTCGCCGGAAGCGTCTTTCCGGAAAGCGGCAGGTTCTCCTTCACCTGCGGAAACCTCGGCATCTGCGCCGCCGCGTCTTCGAGCGTGGTGCCACGAACTGCGTCGCACAGGAGCAGTGCGGACGCAAGGCCGTCGCCGGTGACGTGATCGCGCAGATAGATGATGTGGCCGGACTGCTCTCCGCCGAGGACGCCCTCCGTCTTGCGCAGCGCGTCGAGGACGTAGCGATCGCCGACCGGCGTCGTGACGACGTCGATTCCGTGCTCTTGCAGCAGACGGTGCAGTCCGAGGTTCGACATCACGGTGACGGCGACGCGGTCAACCTTCAGATGCAAGGCGAGGATCGCCACGATCTGGTCGCCGTCGACGACGCTGCCTTTCGCGTCGACGGCGAGCATTCGGTCGCCGTCGCCGTCGAACGCGACACCGAGGTCGAGTCCGTTGCCTGTCACGGTCTCTTGCAAGGCGCGCAGGTCGGTCGCGCCGCAGCCGACGTTGATGTTCGTTCCGTCGGGGTCGACGCCGATCGCCGTCACGTCCGCGCCGAGCGAGCGGAATGCCTCCGGAGCGATCTCCGAGTACGCGCCGTTCGCGCAGTCGACGCCGATCTTCAGATGCGAGAGGTCGGACCCGAAGCGCTCCGTGATGTGCTCGAAGTAGCTGTCGGTCGCAACCTCGACCCGGTCGATCTCGCCGCCGCCGGGGCCGTCCGCGTCGAGCAGCGCTTCGATCTGCTCTTCCATGTCGTCGGTGAGCTTCTGCCCTTCGCGGTCGAAGAGCTTGACGCCGTTGTATTCGGGCGGGTTGTGCGACGCCGAGATGACGGCGCCGATGTCGAGCGCGAGCAGCGCGACGGCAGGCGTCGGCAGGATGCCGGCGAGCACGGCCGAGCCGCCGGCCGCGACGACGCCGCGCGCGAGCGCTTCCTCGAGTTCGGGCCCGGAGCTGCGCGTATCGCGACCGACGAAGACGCGGCCTCTTCCCGACCAGAGCGCGACGGCCTTGCCGAGCTTCTCGACGAGGTCGGGCGTCAAGAACTCGCCCACGATCCCGCGGACACCGTCCGTGCCGAAGTATTCCCGTGCCATTGCGGGCGCGAGCTTACGCGTCGGCGATACAACTGCGCTCGTGAACATCGTCCTCATGCGCATCTGGGCGTGGATCGACAGCCTCGTGTTGATCGCGTTCATTGCGGGGTTCTACGCGGCCGTCTTTGGTTCGCGACTCGGCGGCTGGATCTTTCTCGGGGCGGTGGTGGTGCGCATCACCGGTCATCTTGTCATCGGCGGAATCGCATATTGGCGGACGATGTGCCGCGAGTGGCCCCACGTCGAGCCCGTACCTTTTTTCGACGACGACTAAATGAGCTGCTCAGCCCGTGAGAGGGCGCGGAGGCCGCGCTCTCCGCGCCCAGTTACGCACGGCGCGGAATTCCGCAAGCGGTAAAGCGAAGCTTTACCGCTTGGAGAACTGAGGTGCTTTGCGGGCCTTGTGCAGGCCGGCCTTCTTGCGCTCCACGATGCGCGCGTCGCGCGTCAGGAAGCCGGCGCGCTTCAGCGGCACGCGCAATTCCGGGTCCGCCTCGACGAGCGCACGCGCGATGCCGTGACGCACGGCGCCGGCCTGTCCGCTCGGCCCGCCGCCGTGCAAGCGCACGCGGATGTCGTAGCGGCCCTCGAGCGCTGCGACCTTGAGCGGCGCGAGCGCCGTCTGCCGGTGCACCGCGCGTGGGAAGTACTCCTCGATCGTGCGCCCGTTGAACCAGGTCACGCCGTCGCCGGGGCGCAAGATCACCCGCGCGACCGACGTCTTGCGCTTCCCGGTGCCCTGGTACTGCGCGATCTCGGCCACTACTTCTCCTCCAGGGGCAGCGGCTTCGGCGCCTGCGCCGTATGCGGATGCTCGGGCCCCGCGTAGATCTTCAGCTTCGTGATCTGCGCGCGCGCGAGGCGATTGCGCGGGAGCATCCCCTTGACGGCCTTGCGCAGCACTTCGGTCGGCCGCCGCTCGAGTTGCTCGCGCAGCGTGCGCGTCTTGAGCCCGCCGGGATAGCCGGAGTGCCGGTGGATCAGCTTCTGGTCGAGCTTGCTGCCGGTGACGCTGACCTTCTCCGCGTTGACGACGACGACGAAGTCGCCGGTGTCAACGTGCGGCGTGTACTGCGGCTTGTTCTTGCCACGGAGGGTGTCGGCGATCACGGTCGCGAGACGCCCGAGGGTCTTGCCGTCGGCGTCGACGAGGTACCACTCGCGCTCGATCTCGCCGGGCTTGGCGTTGTAGGTCTTCATACGGAGAAAGGGCGGACAAAGGCGTCCGCCGGCGGCGGATTGTAGCCGAAAGATTTCCTTTCCGTGCCTGCTGCCGTGCTTCTGGCGCGCGAAAAGCAAGCCACGCAAGGACGCAGGGAGCCCCGATAGCGATGTCTATCGGGGCGACTGAGGACGCGGCGTGGCGCAGCTTTGCAGCCGCCAGACGCGCGGATGGCAGGTGCGGGAGGGCACTTAAGCCGCTGCGGGCCTGCGGAAGATCCACGGCGCGGGGGCCGTGACGATCAGCGTGGCGCCGATTGCAAGGGCAACGACACCGTACGCCTCGAGCGTCAGGCCGCCCACCAGAGCGAGGACGCGCCGAAGCCCGCGGCGAAGACGAACGTGAGCGTGGAGACCGCCGCGACGAGCTGCACGACGGCAGAGTTCACCGCCAGCGTCGCGGCGAGCAGCACGGTGTTGCGCCGGACGGCGCGCCTCAGGTCAGGCACGCGAGCAGGGTTTCACGAAAGGCGGACGCACCGCCGTGCGAGGGGTGGCGCACGTAAGGCGCGCCGAGCGCGGATTCGGCGATTCGGCCGACGGCGAGCACATGACGTCCGCGTGCGAGGGAACGTGCGAACGGAAGGCCGGCCTCGATCTCCGCGCGCGTGGGCGGGCGGTTCGACGTCGCGGTTCCGGGGTGAGTCGGGACGACGTTCCAGAGCAGGACTTCATCCCCGACGCCGAGCTCGGCGAGCACGCGGTGGACGATCGTCGCGGTCGCCTCTGCAGGACCCGTGCCGGTGAGCTGCCGCTCAGACGTGAAGGGAATGCCGGACACGCGCGCGCCGCGGTAGCCCGCGGCCTCACCGACGAGGAGCAGCGGCGCCGACGCACGCGTGTCGAGGTAGCGCGCGAGGCGTTCGGCGAGACGCGGGGTGCGGTACTGGTTGAACGTCACGCCGATCTCTGCAGCCGCGAGCCGTTCCACGAGTGCAAGGGACACCTAGTGCCCCATCCAGCAATACCCTCCGGCTTCTGGCCCGCTATCACGCTGCGCGCTGCCGCGTCCTCGGTCGCGCCCATAGCTACGGCAATGGGCGCTCCCTGCGTCCTTGCATCGCTTGGTGCTAGCGACCCAGAAGCTCGGAAGCATTACTGGACGGGGCACTAGCTGTAGATCCCCTTCTGCCCAACCTGGAGCGCGAGCAGAAGCTGCGTGAAGATCAGGCCCATCGCCTCGGGCAGGCTCTCGGTGGTGAACTCGGTCGTGCGCGGCGTCGGCTTGCGCACGTCCGGGATCAGCTCGCACGTCGATGCGATCGTCGTCGAGTTCCATTCGAAGGCGAACGTGTACGGGGCCTCCACGCGATGCGCCTCGCGGCCGCTCGCGCCGAGAGCTTTCGCGACGCCGTCGCGAATGCCCTTCTCGGTGACGTCGGGATGCAGACACTCCGCCGTGAACATGTCGATGCCGTCCTTCACCGCGAACGTCTCGAGCCCGTCGCCGAGAACGCGCGTCGCCTCCGCGCACACCGCACGGTCGCCGGCAACGAACGCGACCGGAACGCCGTGGTGCCCCGCGAGCAGCGAGTTGAGCCGCGTCTCGCCGATCGGCTCGCCCTCGAGCAGCAGGTTCTGCACCTCCTTGCCGAGGAGCGTGTGGTTGAGGACGCCTCCTTCCGTGCCGGCGCAGGAGTGATAGCCGATGAACACGGCGGCGTCGAACGTCTCATCGAGGCCCTGCACCATGCACATCGGCTTGTGGAACCCCTTGATCACGCGTGCACGCGAGTCGAGCTGCTCGATCAGCAGGTTGCGCATGATCCAGTGCGAGTCGTTGACGAGCACCTCCGTCGCCCCCGCGTCGAACGCTCCCTTGATGGCCGCGTTCGCGTCGCGCGTCATGAACACGCGCCCGCGTTGATAGTCCGAACCTTCGGGCAACACGTCCTCGGGGTCAGTGAGGGCGGTGATGCCCTCCATGTCGACCGAGATGAAGACCTTCATGGCATTCCTCCTTCGGGTCAGGAAACAGGAGCCGCCCGCGTCTCGAGCAGCGTCGCGCCGAGCCGGGCCGCACCGAACCGGACGAGGTCGTCGGACGGTACGCCGGCTTCGCTCTCGACGCGCTCGAGCACGCGCGCGGCCTCGCGCTCGTCGAGGCCGCCGGTGTTGACGGCGACGCAGCGGACGCAGGCAGGGCGGACGTACCGCGTCAGATCCTCGTACGTCGCCACGAGCTCGGAGAGCGGGGGCACGGGCTTGCGCTCGTACTCGATCATTCGGGTCCGGCTCGGGTTGTGGCACAGGACGAGATCCGTCGGTGCGGAGCCGTGGAGCAGCGCCAGGGTGACCGCCGAGAACGCCGGGTGGGCGATCGAGCCCTGGCCTTCGACGATCACGTACCGTGCCTGCTCGGCCGCCCGGAGGACCAATGCCTCGGCGACACCCGGCATGAAGTCGCCGATCACCCGGTCGATTGCGACGCCCCAGCCGGCGATCGCGATCCCGGTCTGGCCGGTCGCGACGAACGCCGAGGTCTCGCCCGCGTCGCGGAGCGCGCGCGCGAGACAGAGGGCGGCCGTCATCTTGCCGACGGCCGCGTCGTCCCCGACCGTCAGCGCGACCCGTGTGTCGGGGAGGTCGAGGACGCGGCCCGTGGCGAGCCGGAGCTCGTCCGGAGGCCGCCGCAGGTCGATCAGCCGCACACCTCGCCGTGCGGCCGCCGCGCTCAGCTCACGGTCGTCCGAGAGGAAGAGGTGCATGCCCGCGACGATGTCGACGCCGCCGTCGATCGCAGCGAGGATCGAGGGTCGCCACGCCGGCGGGATCGCTCCCCCGGCGGGGGTCGCCCCGAGCAGCAGCGCCGTCGGGCCGAAGGCCAGGCCGTCCTGGACCGAGCCCACGACCGGCACCGAGGGGACGTCAGGGACGAACTGTTCGGCGCCGCGCCCGTCCCACGTCGAGTCGACGACGGCCACCGCCGACTCCGGGCGGAAGCGCAGCACGCCGTGCGCGAGCTTCCCGTGCACGTCCCCGAGCAGTCCTTCGGCGAGCACGAGGAAGCGGGTCCCCGGGCCGATTCCCGGATGGTCGCCGATCCGAGCGCTCATCAGAAGTGGGGCGGCGTGATGCAGGAGACCGCGACGAGCATCTCGTCGCCGACGTTTCGCAGCGCGTGCGGCACGCCGCTGGCGTACGTCGCCGCGTCGCCTTCGCCGAGCTCGTAATCCTGCCCGGCAAGCTCCAGGCAGCCCTTGCCGCGGAGGACCATGCAGCACTCCTCGCCCTCGTGCGCGAACCCGCCCTCGAACGTCACCCCGCCGACCTCGACCTCGTAGTAGAGAACCTCGAGGCTGCCCTCGAGGTTCGGCGTCAGCAGCTGGTACACGACCGGCGAGCCCGGCATGCTGAGCGTCTTGCGCTCCCCCGCGCGGACGACGACGGCCGGAGCAGGGTGCTCGTCCGGAAGCAGGTCGAAGACCGGCACGCCGAGCGCCGCCGCGATGCGCCTCAGGGTCATGATCGACGGATTGACGAGGCCGCGCTCGATCTGGCTGAGCGCGCTGGGCGTCACCTGCACGACCGCCGCGAGCGCCGCCAGCGTCAGGCCCCGCTCGGCTCGGCGCGTGCGGATCGCCTCGCCGAGCGCGGTCGCGAGGCGCTGCCGGTCGACCGCGTCGTGTGCAGGGGCGGCGTCACTCATTAAGTCCGACTGTAAAGAGTCGCGTTCGCGGGAGCAATCCGGTTGCTTCCTGCGGTGCAAGCCGCGTAAGATCGGCCGATTCCCGATTCAGCGCCACTTCACGAGGAGGACATGATGAAGCGCGTCCGTGCTGCGAGATCGACTCGGAAGCGAACCCTCGGGGTCACGGCGCTCGCGGGGCTCACCGCGGCGGCGGCGCTCGCCGTCGCCGGCGCGGGGTGGAGCACACCCTCGGGGCCCGCCGACTCCGCGGCCGGCCCGAAGCGCGGAGGCGTGCTCAAAGTCGGGAGGGTCGCCGACGCGATCAGCTTCGACCCGGTGTTCCTCACGGACAACATGTCGATCTGGGCGAAGCTGCTCCTCTTCCAGCTCCTCGTGCGCACGAGCAAGGACGGCAAGGGCGTCGTCCCGGACCTCGCCGACCGCTGGTCGCACTCCACCGACGGCCAGACCTGGACGTTCCACATCAGGAAGGGCGCCGGCTTCTCCGACGGGCAGCCGGTGACGTCGGCGGACGTCAAGTTCTCGTTCCAGCGCGTCATCACGTCGAAGGGCTCCTGGGCGGCGGCGCTGTTCCCGAAGATGACGATCTCGACGCCGAAGGTCGACACGGTGGTCTTCAAGCTGAAGGAGAAGTGGGCGCCGTTCCTCGCCGACGTCTCCGTGCACGGAGCGGCGATCATCGAGAAGAAGTACTTCCAGAAGGTGGGCGCAAAGACGTTCAGCGACAAGCCGATCGGCTCGGGCCCCTTCTACGTGGCCACGTGGAAGAAGGGGAACGAGATCGTCCTCAAGCGCAACTCGCACTTCTGGGACAAGACGCGCCCGTACCTCGACGAGGTCGACCTGCTCGTCCTGCCCGACGACAACACGCGCATGCTCAAGGTGCAGTCGGGCGAGATCGACATCGGCGAGGACGTGCCCTTCAACCAGATCAACAAGCTGAAGAGCGCACCCGGCATCCAGATGCTCGTGCAGCCCTACGACCGGATCGACTGGATCCAGTTCAACGAGAAGAACGCGAAGTTCAAGTCGGCGAAGGTCCGGCAGGCGGTCAACTACGCCGTCGACCGGAATGCGATCGTCAAGACCGTGCTCTTCGGGCACGGCGAGGTGCCGACGTCGTTCCTGCCGAAGATGGCTTTCACCGACACGCAGAACAAGCCGTACCCGTATGACGTCGCGAAGGCGAAGCAGCTGCTGGCGCAGAGCCCCTACCCGAAGGGGTTCAAGACGACGGTGACGGTCGTCGCGGGCGACACGATCGGTGCGCAGGTCGCGTCGATCGCCAAGGCGCAGCTGAAGGCGATTGGCATCGACCTGCAGATCCGGCAGCTCGAGGGCGCGACCCAGTACAGCGACCTCGCGCTCGGCAAGTACGAGATGGCCGAGGGCTACATGACGAGCGACATCATCGATCCCTCGGAGCTGATCGCCTACGCCGGCGCCGGCGACGAGGGTACGTACTCCGTTTGGACGTGGTACAACAACAAGCAGGTCAACAAGCTCGCGTCAGACGGCTTGCGGGAGCTCAACCCGGCGAAGCGGGCGGCGATCTACACGAAGATGCAGCAGCAGATCTGGAAGGACGCACCGTACCTCTGGCTCTACTGGTCGCCCGCACGGACGGCCGTGCGCTCGAATGTGCACGGCTACTCGAAGCTGCCGACCGGCAACTACTGGCTCGAGAACGTCTGGAAGTCGTAGGCGTCGTCCGAAAGGTGCCGCGGCGGGGCCGCTCGGCACGGCCCCACCGCTTCGCACGGTGAGACGATGGCGGCGTTCTACGCCCGACGGCTGATCCAGCTGATCCCGGTCGGCTTCGGGATCACGCTCGTCGTCTTCCTGCTGATCCGCCTGATCCCGGGTGATCCGGCGCGCGTGATCCTCGGCATTCACGCGACGCCCGAGCTCGTGCGGGAGGTGCGGCAGAACCTCGGGTTGAATCGCTCGCTTCCCGAGCAGTACTGGATCTTTCTCAAGCACCTCGTGCGCGGTGATCTCGGCCACTCGTACTTCTACTCGTCATCGGTCGCCCGACTCGTGCTCGACCGCGTCATGCCGACGGTTTTCCTGCTCGGGTACGCCGCGCTGTTGACCGCGCTGATCGCCGTGCCCACGGCGATCGTCGCGGCGCTGAAGCGAAACACGATCTGGGATCAGCTGGCCCGCTTCACCTTCGTCTTCGGCATCGGGCTGCCGAGCTACTGGCTGGGGATCGTGCTCGTGCTCCTGCTGTCGATCAAGGTGCGGGTGTTCCCGGTCGCCGGCTACGGGACGGGCTTTCCCGGTCACGTCCGCTATCTCTTCCTCCCCGCGGTGACGATCGCGCTGAGCCTCGTCCCGCTCGTTCTCCGCGCACTGCGTGCGAGCATGACGGAGACGCTGCAGGCGGACTTTGTCGACACCGCTCGGGCG
>Ga0099827_10001533_pt1 | contig 12101 bp, 11 predicted proteins | sample CZO8metaG_FD_79339 | JGI IMG/M metagenome (GOLD analysis project Ga0099827, IMG submission 79339) | Vadose zone soil microbial communities from the Eel River Critical Zone Observatory, Northern California, USA - CZOApr15con1.8 metaG | ecosystem: Environmental > Terrestrial > Soil > Vadose zone ...
GCTCTTCCTGGCCGAGCGGATCTGCGGCGCGTGCTCGCTCTCGAATGCGGTCGCGTATTCGCAGGCGATCGAAGAGCTCGCGGGCCGCGGTCCGGGGCTTCGCGCTCGGCTCATCCGGAGCGTCCTGCTGGAGCTCGAACGTCTGTACAACCACGTTGGCGACATCGCGAACCTCTGTGCGGGCGCTGCGTTGCAGCTCGGCGTCTATCAGGGCGGAATCCTCAAGGAGCGTCTGCAGGAGCTGAACGCCGCGGTCGCCGGCCACCGGTACCTCTTCGGGGTGGCGTGCCCGGGTGGCGTGCGACGGGATCTCGACGCCGCCGCGCAGGAGCGCATCCGACGCGAGACCGTGGCCGTCGAGAGCGAGTTCCGCGGCTACGTCGACGCGCTGCTGGAAACCGAGTCGTTCATGGAGCGGCTGGTCGGCACCGGCGTGCTGGAGCACGACCTCGCGGACGAGCTGGGTGCGGTCGGCGTCGCCGCGCGTGCGAGCGGTGTCGCGCGGGACGTCCGAGCCAGTCAGCCCTACGCGGGCCTCCGGCCGGGAATGGTCAGCCCGGTGGTACGCACCGAGGGCGACGTGCGCGCAAGGATGCTCGTGCGCGTGGATGAGGTGTTCGCGTCATTCGGGCTCGTCCGCGAGCTCCTCGGCGAGCTGGCAGATGTCGGGCCCGAGGAGCTCGCCATGCCCGTTGGCCCGCTGCCCCCGGACCGCTGGGCGCTGGGAATGGTCGAGTCGCCGCGGGGGGAGAACGTGCACTGGATCATGACCGGAGCGGCCGGGGAGATCACCCGCTATCGCGTGCGTTCGGCGTCATACAACTGGGCTCTGGTGCCGTTCGCGGTCGCGGGCAATCTCTTGCCCGACTTCCCGCTCATCAACAAGAGCTTCGAGCTTTGCTACGCGTGTCTGGATCGGTGAGCCACTGATGCTGTCGCTCCTTCGCCGCCGGGTGCGTCTGGCCACCGCGACGTCGCGGTGGCCAGCTGTTCCGGCTCCATCTTTCGATCGAGCCCAACCAGTGTTCGACGCCGCGCGCTGCGATCTCAACGGTGCCTGCGCGCAGGTGTGTCCCGTGAGCGCGATCCGCGTCGACACGAGCTTCGCGCTCGACCGCGCCAGGTGCATCTCATGCAGCCGTTGCATCGAGGTCTGCCCGACCGGTGCGCTCGTGCAGGGCCTCGCTTTCGCGTCGCCGGAGCGGACGCGGGGCCAGCTCGTCGAGCCGCGACCCGCCTCGCTCGCCGAGAAGGGGGAGGAGCTCGCGTCTCGCGCTCGCCGCGTTCTCCGCCGCTCGCTGCAGGTGCGACACCTGGACGCCGGCTCGTGCAACGGGTGCGACTGGGAGATCAACGCGACGACGAACGCGGTGCACGATATCCAGCGTTTTGGCATCGACTTCGTCGCATCGCCCCGGCACGCCGACGTGCTCCTCGTCACCGGGACCGTGACACGCAGCCTCGAGATCGCCGCGCGACGGACCTACGATGCGATGTCCGCCCCGCGCTTGGTCGTCGCGGTGGGCGCCTGCGCGACGAGCGGCTCGCCGTATCCAACGGGGTACGCCTCGGGCGACGGCGCGGCGAGCATCTTGCCGGTCGACGTCTTCGTGCCCGGCTGCCCTCCGCGCCCTGAAGCCATCATCGAAGGTCTGCTGCTCGCCGTGGGACGGATCGTCCGAACCCGCTGACCGCGCTAGCGTCATCGCGTGAGCCTGCTGCGGAGCGATGGACCGCCCCTCTTGCTCTTCCACGGATGGAACGGGTCGAGTCACAACTTCGGTGCCTGGCTTCCCGCGCTCGCGCCCCGTTTCAGCGTGCTCGCGCCCGATCTCCCGGGATGCGCCGGCGTCGCGACGCTGTCCGTGCCGCACACCGCGCGCGCTTACGCTGACTGGTCGCTGGGCGTCATGGATGCGCGGGGGATCGATCGCGCGCTCGTTGGGGGACTCTGTTCGGGGACCGCGATCGCGCTCGCGCTTGCCGAAATCGCTCCGGACCGCGTTCGCGGCCTCTTGCTCCACACGCCGTTCCTGAGACCGGGCCTCATCCGCCCAGCGATCCGCGCGCAGCTCGCCCTGCTTTCGTCCCCGCTCGGCGTGCTGTTCGCGCCGCTCCGCCGGAGCACCACGCTCTCGATGCTCCACCGCCGGCTCTTCGCCGAAGCGGCCGACGTCGATGCGGAGCACCTCGCGCATGATCAAGCCGACCTGCTTCGCGCGGACGTGGGCGCCGCGCGCGATCTCGGGCGCGACCTCTTGCGGATCGACCGCACCGCAGCACTGCGCGGCTGGACCAAGCCACTCGCCGTCGTGCTCGCCGACGGCGACGCTTTCATCGATGCCCACGGCACGGCGGCGGCGGTAAGCCTGGCCGCGCCACAGGCGATGATCGCGCGCTTCCCGGGCGGTCACGGCTGGACACCGGCGTACCGGAAACACCAGCACGAGGCGCTCGCCGGGCTCGCGAAACGCCTGCGCGCGGAATTGGTCTAAAGGTATGACCGCCGCGTATCGTTTGCGCCCATCTCGATCTGGGGAGGCATCCGTGTCACTCCACCGCTCCGCGACGCTCGTCCTCGCGTTCCTGTTCGCGGCATGCGCGCCGCCGCCCGCGGTGGTGTCCGCGGCGCCGACGGCCACGGCGACGGCTCAACCGACGGTGGCTGCCACCGCCGCACCCGCGACCGCCAACCCCGCCGTCACCGTTCCGACCATCCCCGCGGCGGTCGCCGTAGAGGTCCCGGTGAAGGGCGCCGCGCTCCTCGTCCTCGACATCACGACCGCCATCTGCACTCCGCGACCGCCCTGCGTGGTGTCGCTGCCGAAGATCGCGGCCCTCATCAAGAAGGCGCGCGACGCGAAGGTGCCGGTGATCTACAGCGAGACGACGACCGCAGGCGCATCGATCCTGCCCGAGGTCGCGCCACAGGCCGGCGAACCGAGCGTCAAGTCATCCGCCGACAAGTTCTTCAACACCAATCTGGACCAGCTGCTGAAGGACCGGGGCGTCGAGAATGCCGTCGTCGTCGGCGCCGCGTCGAACGGTGCCGTCCTGTACACCACGTTCGGCCTCAACCTGCGTGGCTACACCGCCGTTGTGGCCGTGGACGGCATCTCGGCGAACGTCGACTGGCCGACGAACTTCGTACAGTGGCAGCTGCTCAACCAGCCAGGCTTCACGAATGCCGAGAACAAGCCTTTGGACAAGCAGCACGTGACGCTCAGCACGACCGACAAGATCAGCTTCAAGTAGACGCGATCGAGGGCACCCTGCGGGACGCGGAGGAGATCGTCCTGGTGACGCGCGGCCGGAAGACCGGCCGCCCGCACGAGGCGACGGCGTGGTTCGCGTACGAAGACGGGGCGGTGTGGCTGCGCACCGATCGCGATACGGACTGGTATCGCAACCTGCGACGCGACCCGCACTGCCGGATCCGCGTCGGCACGACCGAGCTCGACGCGACCAGCGAGCCGATCGCGGACGAGGCCACGGCGCTCCGACACGTGGTCGATCTTTTCCGCGCCAAATACGGCACGGAGTGGGTCTCCGACTGGTATGTCGAGCGCGGGCGAACGCCGGTCCGGCTGCGGCTGGAGCGCTGACGGCCCGGGTCTATCCTCGAATCATGCGCATCGCGCTACGGCTCGCATCGGTCATCGCGATGGCGCTCGGCGTATCCGGATTCGCTCTCGCGGCCGACGACGCTCACACCGTGCTCGTCGGGCACATCGAGGGCGTCATCAACCCCATCACCGCTCGATACGTCGACCGTCTGCTCGACGAGGGTGAGCAGCGGAAGGTCGCCGCGGTCGTCCTGGTCATCGACACGCCTGGCGGCCTCATCGACTCGACCTACAAGATCACCGGCCGGATGCTGAACGCCGCCGTTCCGATCATCACCTATGTCGCGCCTTCGGGCGCGCATGCCGCGTCGGCGGGCACCTTCATCACGCTCGCCGGGCACGTCGCGGCGATGGCGCCGTCGACGAACATCGGCGCGGCGCATCCCGTGGATTCGTCGGGCGCCGACATCCAGGGCGATCTGCGGACCAAGGCGGAGAACGACGCTGTGGCGCAGATCACCAACATCGCCCGCGCGCGCGGACACAATGCGCAGTGGGCGGAGGACGCGGTCCGCAAGAGCGTGAGCATCGGCGTGGACGAAGCGGTGAGCCTCAAGGTCGTCGACCTGATGGCGACCGACGTGCGCAGCCTCGTCGACCAGGTCGACGGCCGTCGGGTCACGACAGCGGCGGGCGCGGTGACGCTCGCGACGAAGGGCGCCGCGCTCGACGAGAGCGGGCCGAACCCCTTCGAGTCGCTCCTTCACTTGATCGTCGATCCGCAGGTTGCCGTGCTCCTCTTCACGGTCGGCACTTACGGCATCATCTTCGAGCTCTCGAATCCGAGCCTCATCTTCCCGGGTGTGATCGGGGTGATCGCCGTCGTTCTCGCGCTCTTCGCCTTCGGGACGCTCGACGCGAACGCCGCCGGTGTCGCGCTGATGATCTTTGCCGTCGCGCTGTTCGTCGCCGAGATCAAGATCGCGAGCCACGGCATCCTCACCGCCGGTGGCGTCGCGGCGCTGCTCATCGGGACGATCATCGTCTTCCCGCCGCTGCGGCCGGTCTTCCCGGGGATCCGGGCCACCGTCGACCCGGTCGTCATCGCGGTCGTCGTGCTCATGACGGGTGGGTTCTTCTTCGCGATCGCGCGTCTGGCCCTGCGGTCGCGCGGCGCGTTCACGCCGACCGGCGCCGCGGCCATGCTCGGCGCGATCGGCTTCGCGAGGAGCGACATCAACGCCAGCGGCATCGCCTACGTCGGTGGTGAGGACTGGACCGCGGTGAGCGAAGGGGGACCGATCACCAAGGGAAGCCCGGTGCGCGTGAAGCGCGTCGACGCGCTGCGGCTTATCGTCGAGCCCGCACAAGAGATGCCTGAGAGAAGGGGAACGTCCTGATGCCGGATATCAGCACACTGCTCGCGATCTTCCTCGCGGTCGTCGTGATCATGGTCGCCCGCGCCGTCGTGCACATCGTGCCGCAGTACCAGCGCCTCGTCGTGCTCACGTTCGGGCAGTTCAATGCGGCCTCCGGCATCGCCGGCCCAGGGCTCGTGCTGCTCTTCCCGCCGCCGATCCAGACCTCGCAGAGCGTCGACCTCCGCGAGTTCGTGGTCGAGATCCCGCAACAGACCTGTATCACGAAGGACAACGCGCCGATCTCGATCGACTTCCTCATCTTCCAGCGTGTCGACCAGGCCGCCGACTCCGTCCTGAAGGTGCAGAACTTCCGGACCGCGGTGCAGGGCATCGCGACGACCACGCTGCGTGCCGTCATCGGCGATATCCCTCTGGACGACGTGCTCGCAAAGCGCGAGCAGATCAACGAAGTGCTGCGCGTGAAGCTCGACGAGGTGACGCAGCGTTGGGGCGTGAAGGTCACGACCGTGGAGATCCGCGAGATCATCCCGCCGCGCGACATCCAGGAGGCCATGAACCGGCAGATGGCCGCCGAGCGTGGCCGGCGCGCGGCCATCCTCGACGCCGAGGGAAAGAAGCAGGCCGCGATCCTCGTGGCCGAGGGCGACAAGCAGTCGAACATCCTCCAGGCCGAGGGCGCCCGCCAAGCGGCGATCCTGCGGGCCGAGGGATTCGGGCTCGCGCTCGAACAGATCAACAACGCCGCGAATCACGCCGACCCGCGGACGATGACGCTCCAGTACCTCGAGGCGCTCAAGGTGCTCGGCGCGTCGCCGTCCACCAAGTGGATCATCCCGACCGAGTTCGCCTCCCTCGCCGCGCCGCTCGCGGCGTTCGCGCGCGGCGGCGGCGAAGACGGCGAGAAGAAGGCGCCGCGCTAGCGTCCTCCGCGCTTCGCTGAGGGACGCTTCGCCCCGGTCACCGAAACCCTCTCTACGCGCGAAACCCCGTCCCTTCGGGACGGGGTTTCGCGCGCGGGGGCCCTCGGTGACCGGGGCTCAGCATCTCAGCGGCGGAGGGGCCGCTCTTAGGGCGCGCCATTCTTCTCGTCATGCTTCTTCAGAAATGACAGAGCCGATTCCCGCCGCGTACTCGCGCCCAAGCCGCGACTTCCGCTCGGCGTTGCCGGAACGGCCATCGGGCGGGACAGACGACGAGGGACGAGCGGTGAATACACGCGCGGCGGCATCCGCCAGGCGGACGCCGCCGGCGCGTGGCGTGGGGGAAGGGCAGCTCGAATAGCGAACGCATCCATCACGGCCATTTGTGTGCTCCCCTAAGGCAGTATCGAACGTGCGTTCGCATATTAGAACGTCTGTTCTGCATGTCAAGAGGGTGGGATACTCGACCAAAGTTGAAGACTGTTTTGGGCGTCGATCTGGCGCCCCAGCGACCCCGCTACGCCCGCGAACGCGCGGAGGTAGCGAACCACATCCTGGAGCCGGACTGGGTGGGAAAGCGCGCTCTGGCGCGCGTCGGGCACGGCGGACCGCGCTTCGTCGGCTACGGCGGCGAAGTGGACGGGCCGCGGGAGCTGTACGACGCGATCGCGGCCGAGGCGCGCTGCACGACCGCGATCATCGACGGGGTGCTGGTCTCCGACTGGCGCGATGAGTCGGAGCTCGAGCTCGATCCTGATGGCAACGCCTTCGTGCGCAACGCGAGCGCGCGGCAGATCTTCGCGGCATTCGATCTGCTCGAGGTCGACGGCGAGTCGCTGCTCGAGGTCCCGCTGCTGGAGCGCAAACGACACCTCGAGGGTCTGCTGGTCCCGAGCGTGAATGTGCGTCTCACACCATTCGTCACCCGCGGTCTGCGCTCGTGGCGCGAGACGCTCGTCGCGCAGGGCTTCCGTCGCGTCGTGCTAAAGAACTGGAACAGCGCCTACGCTCCAGGCCGCACCACGGACGACTGGCTCGTCGTGGAGAAGATCAGCGGCGCGAGATAACTGAGGAGGATGTCGTGGCCACGAAGTCAGTCGTCATCGATCACACCCAGCGTGACCCCTGGTCGGTCGCGCTCGAGCAGTTCGGGATCGCGGCGGACAAGCTTCACCTCGACCCGAACATGCGCGCCATCCTCGCGGAGTGCCAGCGTGAGCTGACGGTGCACTTCCCGGTCCGCATGGCCGACGGCGTCGTCAAGGTCTTCACCGGCTATCGCGTGCAGCACAACACTACGCGCGGGCCGGGCAAGGGCGGCATCCGCTACCACCCGTCCGTCACGCTCGGCGAGGTCAAGGCGCTTGCGATGTGGATGACGTGGAAGTGTGCGGTCGTCGGCATCCCGTACGGCGGCGCCAAGGGCGGCGTCGTCTGCGACCCGAAGACCATGAGCCAGCAGCAGCTCGAGACGCTGACGCGGCGGTACACGACCGAGATCGAGCTCCTCATCGGTCCAGATCGCGACATCCCGGCGCCCGATGTGAACACCAACGCCCAGACGATGGCCTGGATCATGGACACGTATTCGATGCACCACGGGTACACCGCGCTCGCCGTGGTCACCGGCAAACCGCTGTCGATCGGCGGCAGCGAAGGGCGCAACGAGGCGACCGCGCGCGGCGCCGTGTACACGATCATCGAGGCGTCGAAGCACCTCGACATCGACCTCGAGGGAACGCGCGCGATCGTGCAGGGTTACGGCAACGCCGGCTCGTTCTCCGCAAAGCTCATGGCGGAGCTCGGCGCTCGCGTCGTCGGCGTGTCGGACACGAGCGGCGGCATCTACAGCCCGAAGGGCATCGATCCGATGAGGGTGGACGCGTACAAGCGCGAGACCGGTTCGGTGACGGGCTTCCCGGGTACCGAGAAGGTCTCCAACGCGGAGCTGCTCGAGCTCGACTGCGACATCCTCATCCCAGCCGCCATCGAGAACCAGATCGGCGAGCACAACGCGCCACGGATCAAGGCGAAGATCGTCGCAGAGGCCGCGAATGGTCCGACGAGCCCCGAAGCCGACCGCATCCTCTTCGACCGCGGTGTCTTCCTCATCCCGGACATCCTGTGCAACGCCGGCGGAGTGACGGTGTCCTACTTCGAGTGGGTGCAGGACCTGCAGAACCTGTTCTGGCGAGAGGCCACGATCAACGCACGGCTCAAGGAAGTCATGGTGAAGTCGTTCAACGACGTCCTCGACGTGCAGAAGAAGAACAAAGTCGACATGCGGACCGCCGCGTACATGGTGGCGGTCGCGCGCGTCGCCGACGCCACGCTCACCCGCGGCATTTACCCTTAGTAGTCGTTCCGCGGCTGGGCCGCGGCTAGAACGGCAGCGCTCTGGAGCTCGTCGCGCTCGACATCGAGACCACCGGGTTCGACCCGGAGTCGGACCGCGTCATCGAGATCGGCGCGGTGCGCGTGCATCTCGAGGAGGACGGCTCGGCGACGCTCGGGGAGCGCTTCAGCAGCTTTGTCGATCCGGGCCTCGGAGTCGGCCCGGCGATCACGCGACTCACCGGCATCCGTGACGGCGATCTCGTCGGCGCGCCCGCGCTGGAGTCGGTCGCAAGCCGCATCGCGTCGCTCATCGCCGGGGCACCGGTCGCCGGCCACAACGTCGGCTTCGACCTCGCGTTCCTCGAGCGCGCCGCGCTCGGTCCGTTCGATCGGCTCGACACGGCCGAGCTCGCGTCGATCCTGCTTCCATCCGCGCCGACCTACGCGCTGCAGTCGCTCGCCGCCGACGCGGGCATCCATCCCGAGTCGGCCCACCGCGCGCTCGACGATGCGCTCACCTGCGCCGCCGTGCTCGGGGATCTCGGACGCCGCGCGCGCGAGTTACCGGTGGCGGTCCTCGAAGAGATACAGGCGTATGCGCCGATCCTCGGGTCGGCGTACGCCGCGTTCTTCGCCGGCGCGCTGCGCGGTGCCGTGCGCGGCGCGTGGGAGCCGACGCGTCTCGCGACGCCACCGCGAGCGCGAGGCTCCGCGACCTTGGGCGCCGGCATCACCGTCGAGGCGGTGTTCTCGCCCGACGGCCCGCTCGCGCGTGGTCTCGCGGGCTACGAGGACCGCCCGCAGCAGCGCGCGCTCGCCAGCGCGATCGAAGGCGCGTTCCGCGACGGCGGCGCGCTGGTCGCCGAGGCCGGCACCGGAGTGGGGAAGTCGCTCGCGTATCTCGTCCCCGCGATCGGGCGAGCGCTCGGCGGCGAACGCGTGATCGTGAGCACGCACACGCTGCCCCTGCAGGATCAGCTCGTGCGCAAGGACCTACCCGCGTTGCAGGCGGCGCTCGCCTCGACCGTCGAGGTGGCCGTGCTGAAAGGCCGCTCGAATTACCTCTGCCCGCGCCGCTGGCAATCGTTCCGCGGTCTCGTCGCGACACGCGACGAAGCGCGGCTCTTGCTGAAGACGCTGGTGTGGCGCACGTCGACACTCACGGGCGATCGCGCCGAGCTCAACCTCCTCGGAACCGAGGGCGATCTCTGGGGGCGCGTGTCCGCCGACGACGAGACCTGCGACGCGCGCCGCTGCGCACGCGTCGCGGGCGGCTGCTTTCTCCAGCGCGCTCGTGAAGCGGCCGCACGCGCTGGCATCGTCGTCACCAACCACGCGCTGCTGCTGCAGGACGCGCGCATGCACGGCGCGCTGCTCCCCGAGACGGAGCACCTCGTCGTTGACGAGGCGCATCGCCTGGAGGACGTCGCGACCGATGCCTTCGGTCTCGCGCTCGAGGATCGCGCGTTCCGCCGCGCGCTCGAGCGCGTCGCGCACTCGCCCGCGGTCACCGCGGCGCTCCGTGACGAGCGCGCCCTCGTCGGCGAGGAGGTCCGCCGCGAGATCGCGTCGGCGCACGAGCGCGGTGGTGAGGTCTTCGCGGCCCTCGCGGCGGTGCTCGAGCCGCTCGGCCCCACCGAGGACAAGCTGCGCGTCACGGCCGGCGTGCGCGCGAGCGATGAACGCTGGCTCCCGGTCGAGCTCGCGTCCGAGCGTCTCGGCGATGCGCTCGCTGGGATCGCGGTGGCGGCCGAGCGCCTCGGCTCGCTGACGACCGACGAGGATGAGCAGGCGGACCTGAAGTCGGCGCTCGGCGAGCTCGGCACGGTGCAGCTCGCGCTCTCGCGTGGCGTCCACCAGCCGCGTGGCGGCGACATCGTGTGGATCGAGCGCGCCTCCAGCGGTGCGGTGTCATTGCGCGTCGCGCCGTCGTATCTCGGCGACGCGCTCCGCCGAGGGCTCGTCGCGCCGCGGCGCTCTGCAGTGTTCACCTCGGCGACGCTCGCGGTGGCGGGCTCGTTCGCATTCGCGCTCGAGCGTTTCGGACTGACCGACATCGGCGACGCGCGCGCGTTCGGCTCGCCGTTCCGCTACGACGAGCAGGCGATCCTCGTCGTGCCCGATGACGGCGCGCTCCCGTCGGAGCCGGCGTTCGCGGACGAGACGGCGCAGACGATCACCGAGATCGGCCGCGCGCTCGACGGCCGCACGCTCGCCCTCTTCACCGCCCACGGCTCGATGCGCGACGTCGCGGCGCGCCTCGGTCCGCTCGAGGAGTCCGGCATCGCCGTGCTCACGCAGGGCATCGACGGCTCGCGGCGCGCGCTCCTCGAGCGCTTCGCCGCGGGGCGCGCCGTGCTCCTGGGGACGCAGTCGTTCTGGGAGGGCGTCGACCTACCCGGCGATCTCCTCCGCTGCGTCGTCATCGCGCGCCTGCCCTTCGCGGTCCCCGACGATCCGCTCGTCCAGGGCCGCGCCGAGCGCTACGAAGATCCGTTCGCCGAGTTCCAGGTCCCGCAGGCGGCGCTGCGGCTGCGTCAGGGCTTCGGTCGGCTCATTCGAACGCGGACCGATCGTGGCGCGGTCGTGCTGCTCGATCGGCGCGCGATCATGCGCGAGTACGGGGCGCGGATGCTCGCGTCGCTTCCAGATGCGCGACTGCATCGCGTGCCGCGCGACGACGTCGCAGCGACAGTGGCCGCGTTCTGTAAGCGGACGTAGACAACGGTGCGTCTCAGGGCACGCACCGCGACAGGCGCGACCACAGAGTTTCCACCGCCTCCGCCAATTGCCCCTCGAGTAGTTGCTCGTACTCGCCGGAGGCGGCGAGGTCGTCCGCGAGCGCCGCCACTACAGGCGCCAGCCGCCGATGGATCGTGATGCTCGCGCCCTCCGGATAGCGTCGCCGGTAGAACACGAGAGGCAGCAATTGGCCGAGCACGCCGAACTGGTCGTTTCGCGGCCCGACACGCTCCGGCCAGCGGCTCGCCACGAACGGGTTCATGTCTGGAAGGCGTTCGATCCCCACCCAGAGCGGATCGCTCCCGGCGAAATGGACGGCACCGATTCGAGCCACGACGATCGCGCCAACGCATTGGAGGCAGGGCTCGAGGGTGACCCAGATGGTGTGGTCTGGGTAACCTTTGGGCGGAAGCGCCGCGATCGCGTTGATCTCGGCATGGGCGATCGTCGTGTTGAACAGGACACCGAGTGCCCCGCTGCTTTCCATCGAGCGCGCGCGGTCGGTCGAAACGACCGTGCTGTCAGCGCTCGTGACTACCGCTCCGACCGGAACAGATCCGTTCTGCGCCGAGCGCCATGCTTGATCGAACGCGGTCCGCCAGGGGAGTTCGAGAGAAGCTAGGGCATCTCGAGCCGCTGACTTCACCTCAGCGCGGTTGGAACAGCTCGATGACGTTGCCCGACGGGTCTTCGATCAACACCTGCGACCCGCCGGGGCCTTTAATGATCTCGTTGCGGAATTTCACACCCGCGGCGCGGAGCCTGGCGACCTCGCTCGCGATGTCGTCGACGATGATCTGGAATCGGTTCCAGCCACCTGAGGCCGGACGGCGTCCATCCGGCATTGCCCGTCCGGCCGAGCTCGTCGCGCCGCTGAGGAGGAGTCGCAGATCGCCGCGCGTCACGTCGGCGAACGCGGGCGCCGCGTTCGAGTTGAGCGTGAAGCCGAGATGTGTCGTGTAGAAGGCGACCGCGGCGTCGACGTCGTCGACCATGTACCGCACGTTGACGGTGGTCATCGGGCGCTCACCATAATCGGGTGACGTGGATGAGCGCGCGTCGCAGCTGGTCTGGGGAGCTTTTCGGCTACACGTTGCCGGACCTGCGCGACACCATCGCCGCGTCGCTCGAGGGCGACGTGCCGGCGTCCGAAC
>Ga0099827_10001534_pt1 | contig 12100 bp, 9 predicted proteins | sample CZO8metaG_FD_79339 | JGI IMG/M metagenome (GOLD analysis project Ga0099827, IMG submission 79339) | Vadose zone soil microbial communities from the Eel River Critical Zone Observatory, Northern California, USA - CZOApr15con1.8 metaG | ecosystem: Environmental > Terrestrial > Soil > Vadose zone ...
ATCAGATTCACCTGCCGCGCCCACAGATGCTTCACCTCGACTTCGTCGGCCCTGCCCACCACAACCGTATTGCGCTCAGGATCGAGCGTCGTGACATAGAGCGGCCTGGTTCCTGCCAAGCCGAGGCCCCGGCGCTGACCCACCGTGTAATTGGCCAAGCCGCCATGCTCGCCGAGGACATTCCCCTGCCCGTCCACGATGGGGCCGGAGCGGAACGCCTGGGGTATGCGACGGCGCAGGAATCCCCGATAGTCGTCGTCTGGAATGAAGCAGATCTCCTGGCTCTCGGGCTTGTCAGCCGTGACGAGGCCCAGTGCCCGCGCCTTGGCGCGGACTTCCTCTTTGTTCAGGTCGCCCACGGGAAAGCGCGCCGCGGCCAGCTGTGACTGGCTGAGCGGCCAGAGAAAATCGGACTGGTCCTTGCGCGCATCACGGCCCCGCCAGAGCAGATAGCGTCCCGAATTCTCATCGCGGCTGATCCGCGCGTAATGGCCCGTGGCCACGGCCGCCGCGTCCCACGCGCGAGCGCGACGGAGCAGCGAGCCGAACTTGACGTCGCGGTTGCAGGCTACGCAAGGTACCGGTGTCCGTCCAGCCTCGTACTCGCGCGCAAAGCTCTCGATGACCGTCTCGTCGAATTCCCGCTCGCTATTGAGCAGGTAGTACGGAATCCCGAGCCGGCGCGCGACCTGGCGGGCATCGTCGACCGTCTCGGGCGAGCAGCAGCTCCCGAACCGACGAGACGCCTCGTCCGGCTCGCGCCACGGCCACACACGCAGAGTCACGCCCACCACGTCGTACCCTTGCTCGACAAGCAGTGCCGCCGCGACGGAGGAGTCCACCCCGCCGCTCATGCCGACGACGATCCGCTCGCTCATGCGTGTCCCGCCACGGTTCCGATTTTACGCCCGGCCAGAGGTGATCAGCTCGGCGAGGCGGTCCAGCTCCTCGCGCGACGTGTAGGCGATCTCGATGCGGCCTGAACGCTCGCTGCCGATCAGGCGCACGCGGGTCGCCAGTGCCGACCGAAGCGCGTCCTCGACAGCGGCCAGATCAGCAGAGCGGCGAAGCTGGCGCCGCGCCGGCTTGCTCCGCTTGAGCTGCACGCCTTCCTCCGTGGCACGCACCGACCATGAGTGAGCCAGGATCTCCTCGCGCAGTTTGAGCTGGTCGGCAGGCGAGGGGAGGGAGAGCAGCGCACGCGCGTGCCCCATTGTGAGTCGCCCGGACCGCAAATCGGCTTGGATCAACTCGGACAACTTGAGCAGCCGAAGGCAGTTGGCGATGCTGCTCCGATCGCGGGCCACCCGCTGGGCGAGCTCTTCCTGAGTCCAGCCGAATTCGGCCAGAAGCCGCTGATAGGCCTCCGCCTCTTCCATCGGATTCAGGTCTTCACGCAATAGATTCTCGACCAAAGCCAATTCGAGGCTCTGGGCGTCTGTGGTCTCACGCACCACTGCCGGAATATGAGTCAGGCCGGCAATCTTTGCGGCCCGCCAACGGCGCTCGCCGACGATGAGCTCATAGCCGATCCCTCGACGTCGAACCACCACGGGCTGGAGAACGCCCGTTTGGCGAAATGACGCAGCAAGATCTCGTAAAGTGTTATCGTTAAAGTCTTTTCTGGGCTGCTGAGGATTGGGGCTGATCGATTCGATCGGCAGTTCGATCATCGGGGCAGCGGGCCCTGCCTCTTGAGTAGAGGAGAGCAACGCTCCGAGTCCGCGACCCAATCCGTGTCTGTTAGCCATGGGCCAGCACCTCCTTGGTCAGTTCCAGATAGGCCGTTGCCCCGGATGAGCGCAGATCGTAAAGCATGATCGGCTTGCCGTAGCTCGGCGCTTCGGTCAGACGGATATTGCGAGGAATGATCGTCGTCATGACCTGGCTGCCAAGATGCTGGTGCACCTCTGACCTCACCTGGGCAGCGAGACTGGTTCGACCGTCGAACATGGTGAGCACGATGCCCTCTACTCTGAGGTTCGGGTTCAGCCGTTCGCGCACGAGGCTGATGGTCCTGAGGATATGGGCCAAGCCTTCGAGGGCGTAGTACTCGCACTGGAGCGGAACAAGCGCGGAGTCGGCTGCCGCCAGGGCGTTTAGAGTGAGCAATCCCAACGAGGGCGGACAGTCGACGATGACATAATCGTATTCGTCCTTGACCGATGAGAGCGCGCGCACGAGGTGGCGCTCGCGGTCATGGGCTGCAACGAGCTCGATCTCCGCTCCCACCAAGTCGATGTCGGCCGGCACTATCGCCAGATAGCCCAGACTGGTGGCCAGCACAGCCTCCTTCAGTGAAATGCCCTCAAGGAGTACGTGGTAGATGGTACGGGAGAGATCCTTCTTGCTCACCCCGAGGCCTGTCGTCGCATTGCCTTGGGGATCGAGGTCCACAAGAAGTGTTCTCTTCTCGGCAAGTGCGAGTCCGGCAGCTACATTAACTGCCGTCGTGGTCTTTCCTACTCCGCCCTTTTGGTTAACAACCGCAATGGTTCGGCCCACTTAGCCTCCTCGCGTTCCACGTGGAACGGCACCCAAAACATCAACTCTGTTCCACGTGGAACATTACCTAGCTTTCCCAGAAAGTTCAAGAATTTCTGGAGGCTATGAGGAAAGACCTCCTCACTCCGAGGGTCGGGAAGGGAACCACTTCCCAGCGAGCGGCCAGAGTGGCGGGCATGGAAGGTAGCTTCCCGGGCTTCGGGGGTCCGGGAGCAATGAAAACGCCACTGGGCTTGAGATAGCTAGCCACGGCTGTCAGGAAGCCTTGGGTCTGAGCAATAGCACGGGAAAGGGCAACATCAAAAACACCCAATTTATCAGGATGTTGCTTTATAATCTCCTCCGCTCGCCCTTCGAGAATCTCGAGGTCGGCGAGAGTCAACTCTCGCTTGAGAGCTGAGAGGAAAGACACCCGCTTTCTCTTGGCCTCAATCAGCGTGAGCTGAATCCGCGGCTCGACGATCCGCAGCGGGATTCCCGGAATTCCAGTGCCAGCGCCGATGTCCACCACCTTGATTCCGCCGCCAGGAAGCAGGGGAAGCAACAGCAGGGAATCCTGAAAGAGAACGCGCCCGATTTCTACCGGCGACCTGAGGGCGGTCATACGGTGGGTGCGGTTCCACACGAGTAGCAGGTCGAGATAGCGGGAGAACAACTCGCGCTCCGCCGCAGAGGCAGCGCGCCCGGTTACGACGCGGATGGCCTCGGCGAGCGGGGCAAGAGGATCGCGCTGAGCGCCAGCCACCGCTACCTGGCCGCGTGGCCGGCGAGGATGGAAGAGAGGTCGTCGGAGGGGGCGGAGCGGGAATTCGCGAGCGCTTCGATCACGCCTTCTTGCCGGAGCGAACCGGCGTCTTGTTGATCTTGGCGCTCCGCTCCATGTACTTCTGCTGCGCGATCTGGAGCACGTTGGAAAGCGTCCAGTAGAGCACGAGCCCTGAGGGCAGATTCAGGAACATGAACGTAAACACCACAGGCATGAACAGCATCATTTTCGCCTGACGCGGATCACCCATGACCGGCGTCATCTTCTGCTGGATGAACATCGAGACGCCCATCAGGATGGGCAGGACGTAGGTCGGATCGTGAGCCGCCAGGTCGCAGATCCAGACGCACTGTCCGCCGAGCCACGGGAACCAATTTGGAAGCGTGCCCAGGTGAATGAACGGCGCATTCTGCATTTCGACGGCCACTGACAGGGCGACATAGAGCGCGTAGAAGATCGGAATCTGCACGATCATCGGCAAGCAGCCGCCCAGCGGATTCACCTTGTGCTCACGGTAGAGCGCCATCGTCTCCTGCTGCAGGCGCTGCGGGTCGCTTTTGTGTTTGGAGCGAAGGGCGTTGATCTGGGGCTGCAGCGCCTGCATGGCTTTCATCGAGGTCATGCTCTTCACCGTCAGCGGGAAGAAGACGACCTTCGTGATGATCGTGAGCAGGATAATGGCCACGCCATAGTTGCGCGTATAGGTGAAGAAGAGATTCAGCAGCCAGAGGATAGGCACAGCGAGCCATTCCATAGGCAGCCCGCCGTAGGCCTGGGGCATGGGGAAGCCGCCGAAGTAGATCGACTTTTCGAGGCCCACTCCTATGGCCTTGAGCCGGTCGTGCTCCTTGGGCCCGAGATAGAGCTCCGCGCGGCCCTCCCACGCCTGGCCGGGCTGCAGCTGGGGCAGGGACGCTCGCAGCGCGATCTGGGCCAGCTCAACCGGCTTGGGCTGATCCGGCTTGGACTCGCTCAGCTTGGCCTCCACCAGCTGGAAGCCTGGGCTTCGCGGAATCAGCGCGGCCAGGTACCACTCGCTCTCGAGCGCTACCCACTGGCCATCGCCGGCGCGATCCCCGATCTTCGCCAGGACTTCGCGCTGCACCGAACCCTGGGTCATCTGGACGACTCGAATGGGATGCTGCCCCTGAAACTTCTCCGTAACGTCCTTGGGTGGCTCGATAGGCGCTCTCCACGGGCTCAGGATCTGGGCGCTCTGGGCCACGGTGTGGCGATTCTCGACCTTGATATCCTGCTCGATCACATAGTTGTCGGCCCGGAAGCGAAGCGTTTGCGTAATGCGCAGCCCAAATCCATCCTCGCCCACCATTCGGAGCTCGCCCTGGGGCCGCTCTTTACTCAGCTGGATCGAGTCTGCGGACAGAACGAATGCGAGCGGACGAGGCGCTTGGCCTGCCCGCACGACTTCGAGCCCGCGTGATGCGAGCAATCCCGTGGCAACCAACGGCTTCTGGCCCCGGTAATTCAGCTCCCATTTCCTGACCTGGCCCCCCAGGCTGGCAATCTCGGCCCGATAGAGCGGAGTTTCGATCAACACCACGTGGTCGGGGACCGCAGTGACGCCTTTGGCGGGCAGGGGAGGGACACTGCTGGGTGCCGATGCCGCCGGCGCAGGCACTGCGGGTCCTGAAGATGAGCTCGCTGGTCCCGGTGTGGGGCTCTCGGTCTTCTGCGGAGGGGACGCGACCGGTTTGGTGTCCGACGGCTGGATGAACAGGATCTGATAGATCAATAAAACGGCCACCATCAGCATGGCGGCCAAAATCGCCCGCTTCTCCATTAGGCTCCCGAATTCTCCGATCTCTGCGTTTTAGCCGGCGGCGGCGGGTCGTAGCCGCCCGCATGCCAGGGATGGCAACGGACGATGCGCCTCGCGGTGAGCCATCCTCCGCGCAGCAGGCCGTGCGCGCTCAAGGCCTGTCGCCCATACTCCGAGCAGCTCGGCTCGAACCGGCACGCCGCCGGCAGAAGCGGCCGCAGCAGCAATTGATAGCCGTGCACGATGAAGGCCGCAGCCCGGCCGGCGACGCCGTTCACGCGTCGATCCGCGCCGCGCGCGCCACGCCTGCAATCGCCCGCTGCATGTCGCCCATCAGCTCGCTGAACGCCCGGCTCAATGCGGCGGGACGGGCCACGAAGACCATGTTGACGGCGCGGGGCATCGCCCCGCGATGGCGCCGGTAGGCCTCTCGCAGACGCCGCCGCGCGCGATTACGGCTCGCTGCACCCCGTACTTGCCGGCTGACGGCAAAGCCCGCTTTGGGCTCTCCGTCCCCGACGCGCCAGAGCAGGACGAAGCCCGGCTGCTCTTCCCGTTTGCCCTGCTGGAAAACCGCCTGGATGTCACCTGCTTGCCGGAGTCGTTCGTGGCGAGGGAGCGACAGCACTACGCCGCGGCGGCGGGTCACGCTGGCTACACGGTGAGACGCTTGCGTCCCTTCGCGCGCCGCCGCTTGAGCACCTTCCGCCCTCCTTGCGTCTTCATCCGCTCGCGGAAGCCATGAGTCTTCTTCCGGCGACGCACATTCGGTTGAAATGTCCGCTTCATGGAGGAACTCCTCCTCTCGGTCGGAGAACCTCCGTAGTCTACTGACCGCCCTTGGGCAAGTCAAGGCGCGCAACCCTCTTGCGATGGTGATTCGCGCATGGTAAGGTTCGCACTCCCACGCACTCCGCGCAGCGAGCCCGGGCCGGCCGGCGCTTCTGCTGAGGAGCGAAACGCGGGGCGAGCTCTTCCCCGTTCGTTGTCGGTTGAGACGATGACAGGTTGCGACCCGGTCCACCGCAGTGCCGACCCGAATAGCCAGCCCAGCCGAAGCGCTGAATGTTATCCACACCTGTGGATAACTCTGTGCGTAACTCCCTGGCGGGGCCATGCTCAAGGTGCTGGAAATGCTTAACTCTTTGTGGGAGCGCCTCCTCGAGGCGCTCAAGGGCAAGATCCCGGAAACGGCGCTGGATTCTTGGCTTCGCCCCTGCCGTCTCGCGGCTCTCGACGGCGATCTCGTGCGAATCCTCGCGCCCAACAAGTTCGCTCGTGACTGGCTCACGCAGCACCACGTGCAAGCCTTGGAGACTGCCGCCCGTGATGTCCTCGGCGGAAATCCGCGCGTGCTCATCGACGTCGACCGAGACCCCGAACGACCGGCCGCCCCCGTTGCCACAAGCGATCCTTCCCACGCGGCGCTCCCGACCGGACTCTCTTCGCGATACACCTTCCAGTCGTTCGTCGTCGGCAACTCCAATCAGTTCGCCCAGGCCGCCTGCCAAGCGGTCGCGGAGTTGCCCTCCAAGGCGTACAACCCGCTCTTCATCTATGGCGGGGTCGGCTTGGGCAAGACACATCTCCTCCACGCCGTCGGGCATGAGATCGCGCGCCTCTATCCCTCGATGCGCCTGCTCTATCTCTCCTCGGAGCGGTTCACAAACGATCTGATCAACGCAATCCGGTACGATCGCACCGCGGAATTCCGCGCTAAGTACCGCACCATCGACCTCCTGCTCATCGACGACGTCCAGTTCATCTCGGGCAAAGAGCGGACCCAGGAGGAGTTCTTCCACACGTTCAACGATCTCTACGAGGCTCGGAAACAAATCGTCGTGTCCTCGGACTCAGCCCCCAAGGAGATCCCCGAAATCGAGGAGCGTCTTCGGTCCCGTTTCGAGTGGGGGTTGATTGCCGACATCCAGCCGCCGGATTTTGAGACCCGCGTGGCGATCCTCAAGAAAAAGGCCGAGATCGAGCGGGTCCGCCTGCCGGACGACGTCGCCTACCTGATCGCTTCGCGCATCAAGGCCAATATCCGCGAAATCGAGGGCTCGCTGACCCGCATGATCGCCTTCTGCTCGCTGACCGGCCGCGAGATGAGCGTCGATTTGGCCCAGGAGGTCCTGTCCGAGCTCTGGGGGGAAGAAGACCGGATCATCACGGTCGAGCACATCCAGCGGAAGGCCTCGGAGTTCTTCGGGATCAAGCCCTCCGACATGCGCGCCAAGAACCGGACCAAGGCCGTCGCCCTGCCGCGCCAGATCGCGATGTTCCTGGCCCGCCAGCTCACCCACCAGTCGCTGGCCGAGATCGGCCGTGCCTTCGGCGGCAAGGACCACACGACCGTGCTCCACGCCGTGGATAAAATCCAGGGATTGCTCCGCGAGGATCCCAAATTCAAGAAGACGATCGACTCGCTTACCCAGAGCATCAACTCGTGATCCACCGCTCCCGCCGCTCCGTCCACGTCCCTGTCCCCATCGACGATGCGGTCAACTCCTCTCTCTATCGCCGTTTTTCTGCTTCCTCGCCTTACTCACACCTCCGCCTCGTACTACGACGACGGAGTTTTCTGGTTTACCCTTCCTAAACACGGAGATTCTTATGGAAGTCCATGTAGACCGCGATGCCTTCCTCCGAGGGCTCCAGATGGTGCACAACATCGTCGAGCCAAGACAGACGCTGCCCATCCTGGCCAACGTGTTGCTTGAGGCCCAGGGGGAGACGGTGCGGATGACTGCGACGGATTTGGAGGTTGGGGTGCGTGTGTCGGCGCCAGCCAAAGTCGCCGCGCCCGGAGCCATCACGATCTCGGCGCGGAAGCTGATGGAGATCGTCAAGGAATTGCCGGCCGCCCCCCTGGCGCTCAAGGTTCAGGAAAATGCCTGGGTCGCTCTCCGCTGCGGGGGCGTCTCCTACAAGCTGGTCGGCTTGACGCCTGAGGATTTTCCTGCGGTGGGCGATGGCGGGGCCGCGAACTGGATCACGCTGGACGGCAAGATGCTGCGGGACATGCTTGCCCAGACCACCTTCGCCATTTCCCACGACGAGAGCCGCTATGCCCTCAATGGCGTGCTGTTCGCGGTGCAGGAGAAGGAGTTGCGGCTTGTGGCGACGGACGGGCACCGGTTGGCGCTGGCTGTGCGTCCACTCCCCGCCGGGGGACAAAGCGTGTCCGGGATCGTCCCGCGGAAGGCGGTCCAGGAAATCGCGCGGATCGTGGGCTCGGGCGAGGATGTCCAGGTTGTCATTAGTGAAAACCAGTTCATGATGCGGATGCCGAATGTCCTGTTGATGGCGCGGCTGATCGAGGGCACGTTTCCGAACTACGAGCAGGTCGTGCCCCGCGCGCATCCGCATAGGATCACGATTTCACGCGATGCTCTGACGGCCGCGTTGAGGAGGGTTTCGGTGCTCTCGGAGGAGCGCACGAAGCCCGTGAAATTCGTTCTCGCGCCGGGGACGCTGAAGTTGGCCGCGTACAGTCCCGATTTTGGCGAGGCGGAGGAGCAGGTGGAAGTTCAGTACGCGGGGGACGAGATCACGATCGGGTTCAATTCGCGCTACGTCCTGGATGCGCTCGGCGCGCAGACGGCCGAGCAGATTGTTCTCGAAGTGAAAGACGGATTGAGCCCCGGAGTGATCAAAAGCTTCGAGGAAGAGGGGTCGCTCTGTGTTATTATGCCTATGAGGATTTGATATCTCATGGGAGCAAAAATCGGTGCATCTTGAATGGCTAGAATTCGCCGATTTTCGTAATTACCGAAGCCTCTCCCTCACACCAGCGCCAAGCCTCAACATCCTGACGGGCCCCAACGCCCAGGGGAAAACGAATCTCCTGGAGGGGATCGCATTTCTCCTGGTCGGACGTTCCTTCCGAAGCGCTAAGCTCGCCGAGCTGCCCTACTGGGACTCCGCGGGCGCCGTCGTAACGGGCCAGATCCGACGGATGGAGACCACGCGCCCATTGCGGCGAACGGTGAGTCCGCGGGAAGACGGCGCCTGGGCGGTTGCCGGGGAGGGTTGCCCCTGGGCTCGGGCAATCCCTTTCGGCTGGCAGGATCTCGCAATCCTGACCAACGGGCCCCAGGCGCGCCGTAATTTCCTGGACGGCTTCGCGGGCAAGCTTTACCCGGCTCACTTGACGGCGCTCAACCGCTATCGCCAAGTCCTGGCCCGCCGAAACCATCTCCTCCAGGGCAGCCTCGACGTGTCTACCCTCAGGGAGCGGCTCGCGCCGTGGAACCAGCAGTTGGTGCGAGTCGGGCTCGAGTTGCTGAGCCGCCGGCGCACCGCGGCGACAGCCCTTGGGGTCGAGGCGGCGCGTCTCTACCCGCAGCTCGCCGGAGAGGGGCAGGTCCGCCTCGAGTACCACTGCGCTCTCGGGTCGGACCCAACGGAATCGGGATTCGCCGAGGCGGTCGAAAGCCGTCTGGTCGACGAAATGCGGCGGGGGCAGACCCTGTGCGGGCCCCATCGGGACGACCTGTTGATCGAGGTGGATGGCCGGGACCTGCGAACGTTTGGATCGCGGGGCCAGCAGCGGTTGATGGCGCTGGCGCTCAGGCTGGCCGAGGCCGGCCCGGTCGCGGAGGCCGTAGGGAGCAGCCCGGTGCTCCTCCTCGACGATGCCCTATCCGAGCTGGACCCAATGGTCCAGAGTCGCGTGCTCGATCATATTGCGGGGGCTGGCCAAGTGTTTCTGACCACGGCCGATGCCGCCCTGCCCGATGTCGGGACGGCGGCGTGGTGGGAGGTCAAGGGAGGGCAAGTAACGGACACGAACCCGGCGGCCGTGCGAGGAGCGGCGTAATGCCCGAAGGCTACTCTGCCCGGGACATCAAGATCCTGGAAGGCCTCGAGGCGGTCAGGAAGCGCCCGGCCATGTACATCGGCGACACCGGAGCGTATGGCCTCCACCATCTGGTTTACGAGCTGGTCGACAATGCCGTGGACGAGGCCATGGGCGGCTTCTGCGACAGCATCAAGGTCATCCTGCATTCGGACGGCTCCTGCTCGGTCGGCGACAATGGACGCGGCATTCCCGTGGACACGCACGAAACAGGCCAATCGGGAGTCGAGGTGGTCCTGACCAAGCTCCATGCCGGCGGGAAATTCGAGCACTCGGCCTACAAAGTCTCTGGTGGGCTCCACGGAGTCGGCGCTTCGGTGGTCAACGCGCTCTCGGAGTGGCTCGAGGTGGAGGTCCGGCAGAAGGGGAAGGTTTGGACCCAGCGCTACGAATCCGGAGTGCCCACGGGCGAGCTCACGCCGGGGGAGAAGACGTCGAAGCACGGCACCATCGTGCGCTTCAAGCCTGATCCGAAGATCTTCGAGGAGACGTCCTTCTCTTTCGACACGCTCTCGAATCGGCTGCGCGAGATGGCCTTCCTGAACAAGGGACTCAAGATCGTCATTGCCGACGAGCGCGACGAGCGCAGCCACACCTTCCTCTACAAGGGAGGCATCATCGAATTCATCAAACACCTCAACCAGAACAAGACGCCCATCCATCCCAAGGTGCTGTTCTTCGAAGGGAAGAAGGGCGACATCGAGGTCGAGGTGGCGCTGCAGTACAACGACGGGTACCAGGAGAGCCTCTTCTCGTTCGCCAACAACATCAACACGCGCGAGGGCGGAACGCATCTGACCGGTTTCCGCGCCGCGCTGACCAGCCAGATCTCGAGCTATGCAAAGGCGCAGGGGTATCTGAAGACCTTCAAAGGGGACGTGAGCGGGGATGACGTCCGGGAGGGGCTGACCGCCGTCGTGTCGGTGCGAATTCCCGATCCGCAGTTCGAGGGCCAGACGAAGGCGAAGCTCGGCAATACCGACGTGAAGGGCCTGGTCCAGCAGATCGTCAACGACAGGCTGGCTGAAGCCTTTGAAGAGGATCCCACAACGGCGCGGAAGATCGCCGACAAGTGCGTCCGCGCTGCGCAGGCCCGCGAAGCCGCCCGAAAGGCGAGGGAATTGACGCGAAAGGGCGGCCGGGACGATGAGGGGCTCTCGGCCAAGCTGGCCGACTGTTCGGAGCGCGAGCCGCAGTTCCGCGAGTTGTTCCTGGTCGAAGGGGATTCGGCTGGCGGCTCGGCCAAGCAGGGGCGGGACCGGAAAACGCAGGCTGTCCTTCCGCTCCGCGGGAAGATCATCAACGCCGAGAAAGCCCGCTACGACAAGGTCCTGTCCCACAATGAAATCCGGCTGCTCATCTCGGCGATGGGAACTGGGATCGGACCCGAGGAATTCGACGTCAGCAAGCTCCGCTACCACAAGATCATTCTGATGACCGATGCCGACGTGGACGGCGCCCACATCCGGACCCTCCTGCTCACGTTCTTCTTCCGCCACATGGTGTCGGTGATCGAGGCGGGGCACCTCTTCATCGGCCAGCCGCCTCTGTTCAAGGTTAAGAAGGGCCGCTCCGAGAAATACCTGATGAGTGAGCGGGAGATGGAGGAGTTCCTGCTTCAGCAGTGGGTCGCGAAGGCGAGCGTCAAGGTGCCGGGAAAGAGCCAACCGCTTCGCGAGGAGGCGCTCCTCGAGACCCTCAAGAGGGTGCTGGAGTTCCGGACGCTGTTCGGCAAGTTCTGCCGGCGCGGGGTCCCCGGTCCCATCTTGGACGGGCTGCTCCGGAAGAAGTTCAAGGCGACCAAGCGTGGCGTCCACGATGCCGAGATCGCGGCGGCTGTTCAGGAGGTGGCCAATGAGCTCCCCGGCTGGTCGGGGCGAATCGTGGGCGGGGATAACGGCGACACTACGACGATCCACATCGAGGGGCCGCAGACCGTGCAATTCAGCCCCGACCTGCTCAAGTCTCCCGACTATACCCAGCTCTTTGAGGGCCACGCGGAGATCGCGGCGCTGCACAAGGGGCCCTGCACGGTCGTGGATAGCTCGGGCAAGGAAACGCAAACCAAGACCCTGGACGAGCTGGTGAGGACGGTCATGGCGTCCGCCAAGGACGAGGTGGACGACGTCCAGCGGTACAAAGGGCTGGGCGAGATGAACCCGGAGCAGCTCTGGGAGACGACGATGAA
>Ga0099827_10001540_pt1 | contig 12082 bp, 19 predicted proteins | sample CZO8metaG_FD_79339 | JGI IMG/M metagenome (GOLD analysis project Ga0099827, IMG submission 79339) | Vadose zone soil microbial communities from the Eel River Critical Zone Observatory, Northern California, USA - CZOApr15con1.8 metaG | ecosystem: Environmental > Terrestrial > Soil > Vadose zone ...
CAGCGGCGCGCCCGACATCGCGACCGGCTCGACGCGCCACGAGGGGTCGAAGCCGATCTCGCGCACGAGCGCATCGAGCTGGTCCGAGCGCGGCGCCCGCGCATCCACGGAGAGGCGCACGCGTGCGGGGACGACGTTGCCCGCGCTGGGCTCGACCCTCAGCTCGCCGACGGTTGCAACGGCACCTTCCCGCGCCGCCGCCCGAACATGCAGGACGAACTCGGCGGCCTTGACAAGTGCGTCCTCGCGGGCGTCCATGGGCGTCGTGCCCGCGTGGTCGGCGCGTCCCTCGAGCACCACCTCGCCGCGCGCCTGCCCCGCGATCGCCGTTACAAGCCCGAGGGGAGCGCTTGCGCGCTCCAGCACCGGGCCCTGCTCGACGTGCACCTCGACGAAGGCGCGCGGCAGCCTCCCGGCAGCGACGCAGGCGCGGCTACCTGCCGCGCCGCGCTCCTCGTCGCGGAAGGCAACCACTGCGAGCGGCCCGTCGAGCCGTTCCGTGGCCTCGATCCCGGCGACGACGCCGAGCACGCCGTCGAACCTGCCGCCGTTCGGAACGGAGTCGAGGTGCGAGCCGACCCACACCCCGGCCGCGCCGCGCCGTCCGAACAGGTTGCCGGCCTCGTCGACGTCGACCTCGAGCCCGGCCTCCCGCATCCAGCCTGCGACCAGCTCGTGTGCGCGGTCCTCGCCCGGCGTATAGCCGATGCGGTCGCCGATTGCGTACACCTCGTCCAGCCTGTCCAGGACGCGCACAGCGAAGATCCTCGCGCATGCTGTCCCCGCCGGAGGCGCTAGGGCGTCAGGAACGTCGTCCGCTGGACATCGTGCGAGCGCGGCACGAGCGTGGCAGCCGCGAAGCCTCCGGCGCAGGCGAGCGCCAGGATCGCGAGGGCAACGGTTGCGACGAGCATGCCGCGGCCGCGCGCGAGCGATCCAAGCCGAAGGCCGAGGTCGGATGAGGGAAGCGGCGGGACGTAGGTTGAGGACATGTCCACACGACGGCGGCTCCGGACGAGTTCTTCCCCTGTGCCGGGGGTTCGTTCTTACAGGCCGAACGGGTTGTACGGCTTCGCGCCGGTCGAGACGAGCACGCTCTTCGTCTCGAGGTACAGCTCGAGCGTCTCGAGCCCGAGCTCGCGCCCGAAGCCACTCTGCTTGTAGCCGCCGAACGGAATCCCCGGGAATGCGGTGTACGGCATGTTGATCCCGACGCTGCCCGACTTGATGCGCGCTGCGAGCCGGTGCCCGCGCGCCGGGTCGCCGGTCCACACCGTTGCGTACAAACCGTACCTCGAGTCGTTTGCGATCCGGATCGCGTCCTTCTCATCCTCGAACGGGATCACCGTCACGACCGGGCCGAAGATCTCCTCCTGCGCAACCGTCATCCGGTTCTCGACCTTCGCCAGCACAGTCGGCGGATAGAACGCGCCCGCACCGTCCGCCGGCTCGCCGCCGATCACGAGCTCCGCGCCCTCCTCGATGCCCTGCTCGACGAACCCGTGCACCTTGTCGCGGTGCGCCGCCGAGATCAGCGAGCCGACCTGCGTCTCCGGGTCGAGCGGATCGCCGACCTTCAGCCGCGAGGCCGCGTCCGCGAACGACTGCACGAAGTCGTCGTACAGTGAGCTCTCGACGAGCACGCGCGAGCGCGCCTCGCAGCTCTGGCCGGCGGAGTAGTAGATCGACCACACCGAGCTCGGTATCGCGTCGGTGAGGTTCGCGTCGGCGAAGACGAGGTTCGGGCTCTTGCCGCCGAGCTCGAGCGTCACGCGCTTCAACGGCGCCGCGGCGAGACGCATGATCTCCGCGCCCGTCTGCGTCGAGCCGGTGAAGGCGATCTTGTCGATCCCCTCGTGGCGGACGAGGTATGCGCCGGTCGTCGGCCCATCGCCCGGGACGATGTTGATCACACCCGGGGGGATGCCGACCTCGTCCGCGAGCTGAGCGATGCGGAGCGCCGTCAGCGGCGTCGCGGGATCGGGCTTGAGGACGACGGCGCAGCCGGCAGCAAGCGCCGGCGCGAGCTTCCACGTGGTCATCATCAGCGGGTAGTTCCACGGGACGATCTGCCCGCAGACTCCGACCGGCTCCTTCAGCGAGTAGAAGAGCAGCGAGCCGCCGATCGGGTTCGACCGCCCCGCGATCGACGCGATCGCCGAGGCGTAGAAGCGAAAGTTGTCGACCGCTTGCGCGAGCTCCGCCTTGACCGAGGAGATCGCCTTGCCGACGTTGCGCGACTCGAGCTCCGCCAGCTCCTTGCGGTTGGACGCGATCGCGTCGGCGAGCGCGTGCAGGAGGCGCGAGCGCTCGTTCCCAGGCGTCTTGCCCCACGCACCGTCGAGCGCGCCGCGTGCAGCCTCGACTGCTCGGTCGACGTCCTCCTTGCCCGCCATCGCCGCACGCGCGAGCGGCTCACCCGTCGCCGGCTCAGTGAGATCGCGGATCTCGGTCGAGTCGGCGGACTCGCCGTTGATCCAGAGGCCGTATTCCTGCGTCGCGGTCGCCACCGCGCTGGACGATATACAGTCGGGCTTCGATGTCGGAGAACATCCCGGTTCACGCCGCGCGGATCCCCGACCGCGACCGGCTGCTCGGAGAGCTGCGCGAAGCGGGACTCGACGCGAGGCCCGTCGGCGAGGTGGAAATCGCGGTTCAGTACGCCGACGCCAACGATGCCGCCGCGCAGGACGTCTACACCCGTGTCGAGGGGATGATCATGTCGCTGGGCGCGCCGTTCGTGCCGATCAAGCACGAGGGCGTGATCTACGTGCGGCCGCCGGTTTCGTAGCGCTCGAAGAGCGCCGCCTGACCCTGCCCGACGCCGACGCACAGCGTCGCGAGGCCGTAGCGTCCGCCGCGGCGGCGTAGTTCGTGTAGCAACGTCACGACGAGGCGCGCGCCCGACATGCCGAGCGGGTGGCCGATCGCGATCGCGCCGCCGTTGACGTTCACCTTTGCGGGATCGAGACCGAGCTCGCGGATGACGACGAGCGATTGCGACGCGAACGCTTCGTTCAGCTCGACGAGGTCGACGTCCTCCGCGGCGACGCCGGCGCGGTCGAGCAGCTTGCGCACCGCCGGGACGGGACCGATGCCCATCACGCGCGGGTCGACGCCGGCGACCGCGCCCGCGACGAACGCGCCGATCGGCTCCGCGCCGAGCAACCGCGCCTTCGCTTCGGACGCGACCACGAGCGCCGCGGCGCCGTCGTTGATCCCCGACGAGTTGCCCGCGGTCACGGTTCCGTCGGTGCGGAAGGCGGGCGCGAGCTCGGCGAGCTTGTCCGCACTCGTATCGGGACGCGGATGCTCATCGCGCGATACGTCGCCGACCGGCACGAGCTCGTCGTCGAAGCGGCCCGAGTCGGCGGCAGCGGCCCAGCGGCGCTGCGACTCCAGCGCGAACGCGTCCTGATCCTCCCGTGCCACGCGCCAGCGGTCCGCGACGTTCTCGCCCGTCTCGCCCATCGATTCGAGCGGGAACATTTCCTGCAGCCGGGAGTTCGGAAACCGCCAGCCGAGCGTCGTGTCGTAGACGGTCCGGTCTCCGCGCGGAAATGCTTTGTCGGGCTTCCCCATGACGAGCGGCGCGCGCGACATCGACTCGACGCCGCCCGCGACGAACAGGTCGCCGTCGCCGGCGACGACCGCGTGGCACGCGGCGACGACGGAGGCGAGCCCGCTCGCGCACAACCGGTTCAGCGTCACGCCCGCGACCGAGTCGGGCAGTCCGGCTAGGAGCGCCGCCATCCTCGCGACGTTGCGGTTGTCCTCACCGGCCTGGTTCGCGCAACCGAAGTAGACGTCCTCGATCTGCGCCGCGTCGACGCCGGCGCGCTCGACCGCGGCGGCGATGGCCGAGGCGGCGAGGTCGTCGGGACGGACGCCCGAGAGCGCGCCGCCGTAGCGCCCGACGGGCGTGCGCACGGCGGACAAGATCACTGAGCGCGGCACGCGTTCAGCCTAGCCGCGCGTACCTGGCACGTACCAGGTACGTACCGGGTACCGGGCTGTCCCTAAGAGACGAAGTCGACGCGAACCGGCTGCTCGTAGACGCCGAGCGCCTCCGCGCGCGCCAAGAGCTCGCGCACCGCGGCACGGCCTTCGTCGCCGTAGTCCTCGGTCAGCTCGTTCACGTACATCCCGACGAAGCGGTCGGCGAGCTCTTCGTCGAGCCCGCGGCCGAACTGCAGCGCGTACTGCATCGCCTCCTGCCTGTTTTCGAGCCCGGCGCGGATCGATGCGCGCAACACCTCCGACAGATCGTGCAGCCGCGCCTCGCCGAGATCGCGGCGCGCGACGTTGACGCCGAGGGGAAGCGGCAAACCGGTCTCGAGCAGCCACCACTCGCCGAGGTCGACGGATTTCTGCAGCCCGAGCGACGCGTACGTCAGCTGCCCCTCGTGGATCAGCAGGCCGACGTCCGCGCGCCCTGACTGCACCTCGTCGAGAATCTGGTCGAACGGCAGCACGCGATAACGGAAGTCCCCACCGAGGAAGAGCTTCAGGGTCAAGAACGCCGTCGTCATCAGGCCCGGAACGACGATCTCGGTGTCGAGCAACTCGTCCTTCGACAGCGCCCGCGGCCCAACGATCACAGGGCCGTAGCCGTGCCCCATCGACGCGCCGTGCGGCAGCAGCGCGTAGCGTTCCTGCACGAGCGGATATGCGTGCAACGAGATCGCGCTCGTCTCGAGCTTTCCCTCGAGCGCCCACTCGTTCAGCGTCTGGATGTCGCGCAACACGTGCTCGAACTCGAAGCCGCGTGTGTCGATCGCGCCCTCCGCGAGCGCCCAGAACATGAACGCGTCGTCGGGATCGGGACTGTGGCCGAGGCGGATGAGCATGCCCGGGGGAAGCTACCTACACTGGCCGCGTGAAGGAGCTGCTCACCGAGTCGATCCAGCACTACTTGCGCGAGATCTACAAGCTTCAGCACGAGGAAGCCAAGGCGTCGGTGTCGGCGCTCGCGGTTCGACTCAACGTGTCGAAGCCGTCCGCGAGCGCGATGGTGAAGAAGCTCGCAGCGCTCGACCTCGCGCGGCACGAGCGTTACCGCGGCGTTGAGCTGACAGAGGCGGGCGAGCGCGTGGCGATCGAGGTTATCCGCCACCATCGCCTGCTGGAGCTGTATCTCGCGGAGACGCTCGGCCTGAACGTGGACGACGTCCACGAGGAAGCGGACCGGCTCGAGCACGCGCTGTCGGAAGAGCTCGAGGCGCGGATCGACAAGGCGCTCGGGTACCCGACGCACGACCCGCACGGGGATCCGATCCCCGATGCGGATCTCAAATGGCCGGAGAGCTAATGCCGGTGGGGCGAAGCCGGGCTACGCCCGGCGGGAGCCCAAGCAACCGAAGGAGAGGGTTACCAGGGGGAACCTCCCGGTTCCCCCTGATAGCCGCCGGCGCGGATAGCGTCGGCGGCGTGAAGGACAGCTAGCTGCGGCCGAAGAACCAGCGTTCCAGCGGGCCCAGGAGCTCCTTGCGGACGAACGGCTTCGCGTCGACGGCACGACCGTCCTGCTCGAGCACGCGCACGTCGTCCTCGAGGACGCCGTTCGCGGCGTCGAGCGCGTCCTCGAGCTCATAGCCCTCGAAGACGTAGTCCTCCCGACGGGGCTCGTCGGAGGGGCGGAGCTGAGGGTTCACCGCACGGCCGACGGCCCAGATCGCGCCTGGTTTCCGCTCGATCCAGATGACGATGCTCTCCTCGGATCCCCGGTCGTCCACGCCCTGCAGCGTGCGCTCGGCGAACCGACCAGGGCTTGACTTCCGGCGCATTCGGCAAGAATACGACCCGCATGCTCAAACTGGCGAGCGTTCTCAGGAATCCGTTCTCGTTCCTCTTCACCAGCTCCACGCAGGAGGAGCGCGTCGCGGCATACGTGATCCGCGAGCACGAGCGCGGCCGTGCGCTCGATGAGATCCTCGAGGATCCGTACGTCCGCAACCGGCTGACGCCGCAGCAGCGCTCGCGGCTGCTCGACCGCCCGGACATCATCCGCGCTGTCGGCGACGACACCGTCGAGGCCGCGCGGGACACGATCCTCCACTAGATGGTTGATGCCATGCCCGGGTGCGCCTGGGGATGGCTCAGGCCAAGCCGGGCGGTCGCATCACGCGCAGCCCAGGCTGGTGGCCTGGGCAAGCGGGAGGCGGCCGAGCCGGCGCCGTGTCTGAGCCACCAGCCAGGCGTGCACAGGTGTGGCATCAACCATCTAGACGTCGCGGCCTACGCCGCGCTCGCGCGCGCGCTCGATCGCCGCGGCGCCGATCGCGACATCCCACGCCGCGAGCCCGTTCGACTTGAAAACAACGATGTCGTCGTCGGACTCGCGCCCGCGCAACTCGTCGGCGACGACGTCCTGCAGCTCGTGCACCTCGAGCCAGTCGAGGACGCCGCCCTCGACGGGCTCGATCAGATCGCCGGACTCGAGCTTCGCCTGTTCGCGCGAGTCGCAGCAAACGAAGGTTGCGCGCTCGAGCACGACGTTGTCCAGCTCGCGACGGCTCCTATGGTTCGCGCCGACCGCGCAGACGAGCGCACCCGGCTGCAGCCACTCGCCGCGCAGCACCGGATCCTTCGACGTCGTCGCGGTGACGACGACGTCGGATGCGTCGACGGCTTCCCGGTGCGTCTCGGCCGGCTCCGCACCGACGCGCTCGCAGAACGCGTCGAGCCTCTCCTTGGTGCGGCAGTGCGCCACCACGCGCTCAATGGTCGGCACGGCGGCGCGGATGCATGCGACCTGCGTCTCCGCCTGGAAGCCGCAGCCGATGATCCCGAGCGCCGTCGCACCGTTCCGCGCGAGGTATTTCGCCGCGACACCGCTCGCAGCCCCCGTGCGCAGCTGCCCGAGCACGCTCGCCTCGATCGCGCCGACGCAGTCGCCGGTCGTGGCGTCGAACAGCACGACGACGAACGCCGCGTTCCCCGAGACCGCGGTGTAGGTCTTGGAGCCGGCGAAGCCGAGTCCGCGGTCGACCGCGCCCATGAGCGCGAGCGCGCCGCCGTCGAGCGGCAGTCGGATGCGCGGCTGGTTCGAGACTTCGCCGGCCGCGAGCCGGCGGAACGACTCCTCGACGACGGCGACTGCGTCGACGGGCTCGAACAGCGCCGAGACGTCCTTCTCCGTCAGGTAGAGAGTCACCGGTCGCGGACGACGATCCGCTTGCGCTCGATCCGCACGACGTCGCCCCAAGGAATCGGCGAAGTCGAGCGCGGGAGGACGCCGAAATGCTCCAGCAGCCCACGCTTTCCCGTCACCAGCCCGGTCACCGTCAACGTCTGCGCGGTCAGCTCGCCGCGCAGGTCGTACAACCGGCCGAGCGAGTCGCCCGATTCCGTCACGACCTTGCGCTGCTGCAGGGATGACAACGTCCTCATCGGTGCGCTCCCGGGATCTTCTCGATCCACGGCCGCAGGCGGTCGTCACCGCGTCCGAGACCGAGCTCCTCGGCGCTCTTGCGCAGGATCACGTGCGACTCGACCTCACGCACCTCCCCCCACGGCACTCGCACGCGCCGTCCGCCCCCCACGAAGCTCGCGATCCGACCGATCCATCCGGCTCGCTGCGGCCAGACGCCCGGCCCGACGAGAATTGCCGTGACGCGCGCGGTCTCACCGGGGCCGCCTTCGATCTCGAGATCGTCGACGTTCCCGCAGCGTCGCCCGTCGCGATCGAGAATCTGGTGGTCGAGAACCTTCAGTGCGATGTCGATCTGGGTCAATTCTGGCCTACATTCGTGAGGATCATCAGCGGGATCGCACTCAGCGCGACCACCATGATGACGACGAGATAGACGCCGCCGAGGACGTTGGCCAGACGCCCGTTGCGATGGCGGCCCATGTACTGCTCGTCGTTCGCGACGAGCAGGATCGGGATGTAGGTCAGCGGCAGCGCGACGACCGAGAAGATGACGGCGTACTCGGTGAGCACGACCGCGTCCACGCCCGTCATCACGATCCCCATCCCGAGCACGAGCAGCACGATCCACGTGAGCGTGAACCGCGGCGCGTTCGCGTTCGTGCGGTAGCGACCCCATTCCCACCCGCAGAACTGCGCAAGGTTGTACGCACCCGAGAACACCGTGTCGATCGACGCGCCGCCGACCGCGAACAGAATCCCAACGAGCGCAAGCAGCAGCCCGATCGTCCCCAACGGCACCTGAGCACCGAGCGCGATCGTGCCCAGGTGTTCCGGCGAGATGCCGTGGCCGAGGAAGAGCGCCGCGCCGGTCGTCATCAGCGCAACCGAGAAGAAGCCGCCGAGGCCGTAGCCGATGATGGCGTTCGCGCGGTTCAAGCCGATGTCCTTCGGCGTCCACTCCTCTTCGACGCCGCCCGATGAATAGAAGTAGACCTCGTAGGGCGTCATCGCCGCTCCGAGCAGGCCGACCACGAAATAGAGGTACAAAAGACTGTTGTTCTGCGCCACGTGCGGGACGAATCCGTTGCCGAGCTTTCCCCAGTCCGGCGAGAGTTTCATGGCGGCCACGGCGAATACGAGCAGGCAGAGGCCGCCGTAGCCGAAGACGCGTTCGATCCACTCGAACGACATCACCCAGATCACGATGGCAAACCCGAGCACGGCGAGCACGAGCAGCCAGCGGTAAGGCAGCCCACAGAGGAGCTGTAGCGAGATCGCGACGCCGCCGAGCTCGGCCGCGAGGGTCATCAGGTTGACGACTTCGGACGCGATCAGTGCGCCGAGGCCCGCACTGAAGCCGACCCGCTCGCGGACTGTGTCGAAGACGGCCTTCTTCGAAACGGCGGCGACGCGGCCGCACATCTCCGAGTAGACGATGATCCCGATGACTCCGATCGGCAGCACCCACATGAGCTGGTAGCCGAACGTCGCGCCGGCCGAGATGTTGAAGACGAGGTCGCCGATGTCGACGAAGCCGCCGATCGCAGCGAGGATGCCGAGGGCGACCCCGAAGATCTTGCTCACGGGCAGTTGCCCGCGTGCTTGAGCAGACGCTCGACATCGGCCCCGACGGTGCGGTCGCTCGGATGATCATGCAACCGCTGCAGCACGCGTGCGAGAGCAGCTGCTTCGTTCGACTTCTCGCGGACGCGTCGCTCGATCGACGGAATCGACTTGCGCGTGGCGAGCGCGTGGGCGAGGTTGGACGTCTGGATGCGCAACTCCTCGGCCTGCTCGCGCGCGTAGAACACCGTCGTGCGGCTGCGCGCGACACCGTCGGCGACGAGCGCGCCTTCGCACGCGATCGAATCGAGAGTCCCCGCGTCCTTCGTGAGGTCGTGGCGGTCGACCGTCCCCCCGTTACAGCCTGTGAGGAGCAGCGCCGCGACGAGCGGCAGCGCCCGTCGGATCAATCTCTCTCGATGAACGTGATCCGCCCCGTCGACTCGAGCACGGCCCACTTGACGTCGTCGAGTGAGCCGATCTTCTGGGAGCGAGCCTCCTGCATCACGTCGCGGATCGTCAGCCGCTCCGTACGCAGGTTCCGCTCGATCGGCCTGCCTTCCTCGACGAGGATGATTGGCTCCCCTTCGACGATACCTTGCGCGCGGTGCGATCGGAAGACGAGCCACGAGGTCGCGACGGCCAACAGGCCGAACGTCGACATCGCGAGGACGACTCCCGTGATCGAGTAGTCGGACTGCGTGACGCCGTTCTGGATCAGGTCGCCCATCACGACGAGCAGGACCACATCGGAAGGCTCCATCGTCGACAGCTCCCGCCGCCCGACGACTCGCAGGAGGAAAAGGATGAAGACGTAGGCGAACGCTGCGCGAAAGACGATGTCCATCTAGGGGAAGATCGTGATCGTGCGGTCGACGGTGGCGAGTAGCTGATTGCCGTCGTAGAGCTGCACGCGCTGCGAGCGGTGTCCCACGTTCGTCGGATTGACCTGCAACGAGATCCAGAATGTCAGGTGCTCTCCGGCAGAGATGTGGCCGAAACCGAAGTCCAGCTTCCCGTCGTCGGAGCTCTGGGTCAGCGGCTGCGGCGCCAGACCGTTGACGGTGTACTGCTCGGCCCACCCCGGCCAGAGGATGAGCGTCGCATGCTTCAGCTCATGGCGCGCGTCGATACGGAACCGGGCCGCGTACACGAGCCCGCTGCGCGCGTGCAGCGGCGCGTACACCTGCAGGCGGGCGCTCGAGCTCGCGGCCGAAGAAGTCACGGGCCGCTGGCCGAACGCATTGAGCAGCGCGGCGGCGAGGACGAGGACGAGCGCGGCCAGCAGACCGCGCCGGATCCAGATGTAGCCGCGCCGGCCTTCCTGATCGCGGTGCCTCTCCAGGGTCAGCGTGTCTGGCGCGGACGCCACGCGCCGCCTTTCGACCTAGCGCGCCAAATGCCTCCGCAGGCGCGCGAGCCGCACGTCCCACTCGCCGCCGACGCGCGCCATCCATGCGATCGCGTCCTCGAGCGGAGCGGGCGTGAGCCGGTAGAGCGTCTCGCGCCCGGCACGCTCACGTTCGACCAACCCTGCGTCGGCGAGCGCAGTGAGGTGCTTCGTCACGGCCTGGCGCGTGACCGGCAGCTCCGCCGCAAGCTCGGTCGCGGTCGCCTCGCCGCGCTCCGAGAGCGTTTGGAGCAGGAAGCGCCGGTTCGGATCGCCGAGCGCGGCGAAGACGTCAGGCCGCGACGAGCGCGCAGGCACGGAGCTCCAGTGCCGACGACCACTCCGCGACCGGCGACTCGACCACCATCACGCGCGTGCCGGCGGGAATCTCCTCGAGTTCGATCTCGACGCGGTCGCCGTCCCAGGTGAAGACGAAGCGCCGCTCCGGCTCGGCCTCCTCGACGATTGCATGACGCTCGTCGCCGTCGTCCCAGCGGAAGACACCTTCGCCGCCGGGCTCGGGCTCCAGCTCGACGTCGTTCGCGAACCACTGCTCGAGCTCGGCGGGATCCGTGAGTGCGCGCCACACCTCGTCCGGCGGGGCGTCCAGCTCGATCTCACGCTTGATCTCCATGTGCAACCTCCGGGTTGCGTATGATGAGCAACCGAACGGTTGCACACTACCACGGAGGCCGGTCATGCCACTCATCCCGGTGGTCGTCGAATCCGACGGGCGATACGAGCGCTCGTTCGACATCTACTCGCGGCTCCTGCGTGAGCGCATCGTCTTCCTCGGCACCGAGGTGACAGACGACAGCGCAAATGTGATCGCCGCGCAGCTGCTCTTCCTCGAGGCCGAGGATCCGGAGCGCGACATTTCGCTTTACATCAATTCGCCCGGCGGCTCTGCCTACGCCGGAATGGCGATCTACGACACGATGCAGTACGTCAAGCCGGCGGTCAGCACGGTCTGCGTCGGGATGGCGATGTCGGCCGGCGCGATGATCCTCTGCGGAGGCGCAGTGGGAAAGCGTTTCGTGCTGCCCAACGCGAAGGTGATGATCCACCAGGGCTCCGGTGGCTTCCGCGGCACGCCCGCGGACATCCAGATCGCGGCCCGCGAGATCCTCGACATGACCGACCGGATGGCGACGATCATCGCGCGGCATTCCGGCCAGTCGAAGGAGCAGGTGCTGAAGGACATCGACCGCGACAACTTCCTGTCGCCGGAGGAGGCGGTGTCGTACGGTCTTGTCGATTCGGTGATCGCCGCACGCGTCGCGGCCTGATTCGAGCAAAACCCGGCTAGGCTATTCGAGTGCTCCTCGCCGCGGCGCTCACGACACCGGCGTTTCTCATTGCCTGGGCGATCGACACGACGGCCGCGATCCTCGTCTTCCTGCACGCAAACAAGCGCGGTAGCGCCCATGCGACGGGGTGGGGGATCAGCGTATTCCTCGCACTCGGCTTGGCGCTGCCGATCTACCTTGTTCACGGCCGACTACGCAAGAGCGACGGCCGACGTTACTGACGCAGCGCACGTCAGTGCCATCCTTCAGTAAGGCGGCAACGAAACACGCCGCGGAGGCGGGCTTCGCCCGGCTCCGCTCGACCACCTCACGGGAAGACACTCACCCGCGCGAAGTGCGCAGCACTTCGCGCGGAAGTGCGCCCGGCATGATTCGAACATGCGACCTCTGCCTCCGCAGGGCAGCGCTCTATCCCCTGAGCTACGGGCGCGAGGAGAGGGTCTA
>Ga0099827_10001542_pt1 | contig 12075 bp, 10 predicted proteins | sample CZO8metaG_FD_79339 | JGI IMG/M metagenome (GOLD analysis project Ga0099827, IMG submission 79339) | Vadose zone soil microbial communities from the Eel River Critical Zone Observatory, Northern California, USA - CZOApr15con1.8 metaG | ecosystem: Environmental > Terrestrial > Soil > Vadose zone ...
ACGACGATGCCGGTCGGCCCGGTCATCGTAGTCAATGGCACAATCCGCCGCGCGCTCGGCATGAACGCGGGCCTCAACGTGCTCGGCCAGGGCAACCGCGCGGCGCTGGCGATCGGCCGCGCGCTGCAGCTCGTGATCCGCAACGTCGGCGGCGGCCGCCCCGGCGAGGTCGACCGCGCGACGCATGGCAGCCCCGGCAAGTTGTCCTTCTGCTTTCCCGAGGACGAGGAAGGCTCGCCCTGGGAGCCCCTCTCGGTCGAGCGCGGATTCGCTCCGGGCCAGAGCACGGTCACGCTCTTCGCCGGGGAGGGCACGCGCTGCGTGGTCGATCAGCTGAGCCGCACGCCTGAGTCGCTCGCCGCGACCTTCGCCGTCAACCTGCGCGCGCTCCACCATCCCAAGCTGGCGATGGCATTCGACGCCATGCTCGTCGTCGGCCCCGAGCACGCGCGCGTGTTCCGCGAGGCGGCCTGGAGCAAGGCGCGCCTGCTCGAGGAGATCGACGCGCGCCTGCAGCTCCCCGGCGCCGAGATGGTGCGCGGCGCGGGCGGCATCGCCGAGGGCATGCCCGAGCACTTCCGCGATGCGACGCTGCCCAAGTTCCGCCCCGGCGGATTGCTCGTCGTCCACGCCGGCGGCAGCGCCGGGCTCTTCTCCGAGATCATCGGCGGCTGGATCAACGGCGAGCTCGGCAGCCAACCCGTCACCAGGGAGATCAGGCGATGACCATCGTTCTCGATCCGACCAGCGAGCGATCCAACCCCTCGCGTGCGCGCTCGGCGCGGCCGTCCTCGATCCGCGGCCTGACGGTCGCACTGCTCGACATCTCGAAGCCGCGCGGCAACGTCTTCCTCGATCGTCTCGAAAAGCGGCTCGCCGCTGACGGCTGCACGGTCAAACGCTTCGCCAAGCCCACCTTCAGCAAGCCGGCGCCGATCGCTCTGCGCCACGAGATCGCCAAAAGCTGCGCGGTGCTCATCGAGGCGCTCGCCGATTGAGGGAGCTGCACGTCGTGCAGTGTGCACGACATCAGCGATGCGGAGGCGCGCGGCCTGCCCGCCGTCTTCGTCGCGTCGAGAGAGTTCCGCGACGCGGCCGCAGCGCAGGCGCGCTCGCTGGGCTTCGACCCCGCCGGCGTCTTCGTTCCGCATCCGATCCAGAACCGGACCGACGAGGAGATGCGCGCTTACGCCGACGCGGCCTACGCGGATATCTTGGGAGCGCTCACCGCCTGATTTTCAGGCCGGCAAACGATCTGTTCGCGCTGGTGACTTGTTCCTTGGCGATCTGCTCGCTCGAGTCGTGGCGACATGAAGCTGCTCGTCGGATCCCTGATCCTCGCGGCCTGCGGCACTCGCGGGCCGCCCAGCATTGCGACGCCCCTCGCCGCGACGCTCGAAGCCGGATCGATAGCGCTCAATGGCAATCACTTCGGCAGCCGCGTCGCGGGCAGCGAGATCGTGCTGAGCGGCGGTGTCGTGGTGACCGCGACGGACCCTGCGGTCGCATCGTGGACCGACACTTCGGTCGCGTTCTCTTTGCCGGCGCGACGTCGCCGCAGGTGGTCGCCGTCCCGTTCCCGCTGCCGCCTGACCCGGGTGCGTTCGCGACGAAGATCTTCGGCGACCATCGCACGCAGATCAGCGAGCTCGGTGAGGAGATTCTCGTCGACGATCGCAGCCGGGTCTGGATGAGCGAGGGGGGCGGCCTGCTCCACAACGGAGCATTCCCGAATCACAGCCGCATCGTCATGCGCGATGGGGCCGGCGCGGTCCACGTCTGGAACATCCCCGGCGATCGCGCCGAGGTGACGGGGCTGGCGTGGGACGCGGTCGCGGGCCGGCTGTGGTTTGCCAGGAGCGGACTCGATGCCGGTGCTGCCGTCGTGTCCTTCGATCCGGCGCAGGTGGCGGAGGACCCATGCACGCCCGCCTGCTTCGACTTCTCGACGGCGATTTCGACGGCCGGGTTCGCATTCTACCCGCTTCCGCAGTCGCGCGCGTATCCAGCCAAGCTGTTGCTCGACCACGACGGAGCAGGAGGCGCTCTTGGACATGTCTGGTACACCGAGTACATCGGGAACCACGTCGGCCGTGTTGACGTCGCGACCGGTGCTGCAGCACTCGATCGCCACCGGCTCGGCCGGCTGCGGCTGCGCAGGTAGTAGATCCCACACCGGACCATCTCGCCGTACTTGAGCGCCTAGGCGCATGCCCCCTGCATCGGCGAAGCTGCAGCAGGAGCTGTTCCCAAACAGGAGTGGAAACCATGGAAATTGTCCAGGCGCCCGAAGGCGACGTGATCGCCGAGCACGGCGCAACGCTGGCGAACCGCGTGTTCTCCGTGCTCTTTCTCGTGTTGCCCGGCCTGGGGCTCCTCTTCTTCAGCTTGCAAGTCGATTCCGACGCGCGCGCCCCCATGATCGTCATCGGCCTCGTGCTCGCCGGCCTGGGTGGCCTGGCTATCGTCCAGCAGAACAAGAGCAAGGTGGTAGTGCGGACCGACGGCGTCGAGCGGTGGGGCCTTCGCGGAAAACTCTGGGCGGTGCGCTGGCAGGACGCCGTCGAGCTGCGCTACCGCGCTGTCAAGGTGCGGCTGGGCGGCCTGCTCGGGCTGCTGCTGCCCGCGCTGACCACCAACGTCTACATCTCGCTGGTCGGGCCGGACGGCAAGAAGCGCACGCTGCCCGGCAACCTCAAGGCGATGGACGTGTTCTCGGAGCGCGTGATCGAGCAGCACACCACCGCGCACTTCGCCGCGGCGCGCAGCAAGATCGACGCGGGCGAGGAGCTGCGTTTCGGCAAGGCGATGGTACTGGAGAAGGACCGGGTTTCCACCAAGAAGTTCTTCGGCGGCCTCAAGTCGTGCTCGCTGCCGGAGATCGAGGCTGTTTCTGTCCAAGGCGGCTTCCTCAAGATCCGGCAGCGGGGAAAGACCTTCGCTTTCGCCAGCGTCGCGACCGCGGTCGTGCCCAATGTCTTCCTGCTCCTGCGTCTGCTCGAGTCGATGCTGGGACAGAAGAAGGCGCTCAAGGACCGCGACTTCGCGTCGCAGGCGTTCGTTGGCTGATGAGCTGACCGGCAAGCAGCGGCGGCATCTGCGCCGGCCAACTCGACAGCGTGCTGCTGGCTGATCACTGGAGCGCCCGCAGGATCTTCGCTTGCGTCCGCTGCGCGTCGCAGAGCCTGCGGAACTCGTCGCGATCGAGGATGCGGTCCACGTACACCTCCACCGCGACCGGATACGCGAGCTCTCTAAACCCGGCGGTGGCGATGGGATCAGTCGCGCGATCGTCTCGACGCCGGTTGCCTCAACGAGCTGGTCAGGGACGAGTAAAGAGCTTCCCGAAGACGTCGCCCTCGTTCCAGCGGGGCCGCTCCGGATCGAGCGCGACCGCGAGCGCGATGAGGAAGTCGGCGCGCACTTCCTTGGCCATGTTCTCGTAGTTCGCCTTGGGGTCCCACTCGTCGCTCGGCTGGTGGTAGCGGTTCTTCGTCCACCACTCGTCGTAAGCCTTGCGCTTCTCGATGTTGCCGTTCTCGTCCTGCCAGCCGGCGTTGGGGAAGATGGCGGGGATGCCGCGCTTGACGAAGTTGTACTGGTCGGAGCGGATGAAGAAGACCTGCTCGGGCTCCGGGTCCGGGCTCTGTTTCATGCCCATCGCGGAGAGCGAGGCCTGGACCGCGCGCTGCAACGTGCTGTGCTCCGCGCCCAGCGCGATCATGTCGAACGGCTCGAACTGCCAGTCGGGACCATCGAGGTTGACGTCCGCGACGATGCTTCCGATGGGCACCGTCGGATGGAGCGAGAAAAACTCCGACCCCTGCAGGCCCTTCTCCTCTCCGGTGACGCCGAGGATGAGCAGCGACCGCGGCGGCCGCTTCGGCAAGGCCGTGAAGGCGCGCGCGATCTCGATGGCGCCGGAGATGCCCGAGGCGTCGTCCTTGGCCCCGTTGTAGATGGAGTCGCCGTTCATGGGTGGACCGATGCCCAGGTGGTCGAGGTGCCCGCCGACCACGACGTACTCGTCCGCGCGCTCGCCGCCCCGCAGCGTCGCGACCACGTTCTCCGACTCGAAATGGCGGATCGCCGCCGATGTTCGCAGCCGCGCGCGGAGGCCGAGCGGGAACGCCTTGAGCTTTCCGGCAGGCCCGTCCTTGAAGAGCTGCTCCGCGTCGTGCCCGCTCTTTGCGACCAGGCGCTGCAGCATCGTGACGGGCAGCATTGCGCCGGGCAGGACCGAACCGCTGCCGGGCTTGTCGCCCTCGCGAAAGACCATCCCCTCGAACGGCGCCTGCCGCGCGAAGAACGGGAACGGCAGGTGCTTCGCGATCTCGGGAGTGAAGACCATGACGACCCCGATCGCGCCGCGCTCGGCGAGAAGCCGGGTCTTGCGCATGCGGTCGGAGTAGACGGCGCTCGCGGCGGTGGGGAAGAAGTCGGGCCGATCGGAGCGCGGGGCGCCGTAGAGGACGACGGCGATCTTGCCGCGCAGATCCTTGGGCGCATCGTCGTACCCATACTGGGGCGCATTGACGCCGTAGCCCGCGAAGACCAGATCACCCGACACTTCGTCGGCGGACGACCCCGCGCGTGGGGTGAAGAGCACCTCCTCGGCGTACTTGAGCGGAGTCCCGTCGATCTCGAGGCTGCACTTCTCGGGCAGCACCGCCATCCCGATGAAGGGCACGCGCTGGAAGTACGTGCCGTTCTCTCCCGCGGGCGCGTACCCCAGCGCTTGCAGCTGCGCGGCCATGTAGCGCGCCGCGATGGCGTGGCCGCGGGTTCCCGTGCCGCGCCCTTCGAGCAGATCGTCGGCCAGGAAGCGGACGTGGGCCGAGAGCGCTTCGCCGCGGATGGCGCGGAGCCCCGGCTCGCCCTGCGCCGCGAGATCGACCGGCGGTGTGGCGAGGAGCAGCGCGAACAGCACCAGCATGAAGTCCTCCGAAACTGGGGTGATCATCGCGCGCGGAGCATACCGGAAAGATCGTCGCGCGAGCTCGGGCGTTGGGAGGAACGAACCCTCACTGAGAGCGTGCACATGCGAGCTTCCTTCCGTACCTGCAAAGTCGGGTTTTTGGGCGCGGCAATCCTGGCCATCCCCGTCCTCGGCGCCTTCGGCACCAGTCCCGTTCCGGCGGCATCGACGCGCGTCGCTGACAGCCGATCGCCGGCGTCGGGTCAGAGCGAGCCTGACGTCGAACGGCCGTTGGCGTGGCTCATCGCCGCCCAGAACCCGGACGGAAGCTGGGGCGCGGAAGCGCGCTCGCAGAGCCCCGACGTGGCCACCACTGCCCTCACCGGCATCGCGCTGCTGCGCCTCGGCCACACCGGGTCGCGGGGCGAGTTCCGGGAGAACACGCGGCGCGCGGTCGACTACGTCGTCTCCGCCGTGGAGCGCGCCCCAGCCGATCAGATCGCCGTGCAGGGGCCGGGCACGCTCCCGCAGCGGAAGCTGGGCCGCAACATCGACACTTATGTGGCGGCGCAGTTCCTCGCCGAGGTGCTCCCGACGCTGCCGCGCGAGCGGCGCGGCCGCGCCGAGGCCGCCCTGGCCGACTGCGTGCGCCGAATCGAGCGCGCCCAGGCGGCGGACGGCAGCTTCGCCAAGGACGGCTGGGCGCCGTTGCTCTCGAGCGCGTTCGCCGCCAACGGGCTGCACGCCGCGGCCGCCGCCGGCGCGCGGGTGGACGAGAAGAAGCTCGCCCGCGGCGACGCGAATCTGATGGGGAAGTACGACGATAAGACAAAGAGCTTCGACAACCGCGAGAGCGCGGGCGTCGACCTCTACTCCGCCGCGGCCAGCGTCATTGCAGCCGCTCGCGTGAAGGCGGCCCCACCCACGTCAGCGGAAGGGGGGCGCGAGATGCAGGACAAGGCGCAGGCCGTCGCGCAGGGTGCTGGCGCCCAGCTCTCCAACGAGCGGCTGCTGCGCGGCTTCGGCACCTACGGGGGCGAGGAGCACGTCTCGTACATGATGACTGCCGAGGCCAAGGCGGCGGGGGGAGGCGCAGAGTTCGCGGCCTGGAACAAGATGATGCGCGCCCGGTTGGCTCAGATCCAACGCGAGGACGGCACCTGGCGCGGCGACCACTGCATCACCAGCACCACGTTCTGTACGGCCGCCTCGCTCATCACCCTGGCCATCCGCCCGCACGGCGCCGGACACCCGTCGTAGGCGCCTCATTTGATGGCCACCCTCCCGCCCGCTATCCTGAGACAGGGGGTGAGAAGTGGGCGACCAGGCCAAGGGAGAAAGGGAAGTCCGGCCAGTCACGAAGGACGAGATCAAGTCCGGAGTCAAAGCGAAGGCCGGACATCCGATCACGTTCGTGGTGGACGGCGTGCGCGGCGCGGCACGCCTGAAAGGCGCCCCGTCCGATGACGGAACCCAGGTCAGTCCCGATAAGAGCGGCGGGACCTCCAGCCTCACCGACGCCCCCGCGTCGTCCTCGACGGCGCCCTCCGCCGAAGAAGGCAAGCTGGATGTGCAGCTTTTCGCCGCCTCGGGCGCGCCCGCCGCTTCGTTCGAGGTGGAGCTGACCCTGCCCGACGGCACCAAGGTGGCGGGCGAGACGGACAGCGGCGGCCATTTCGTCGCCCAGCACCTGCCCAAGAGTGGAAACTGCACGCTGCAGCTTCCCGACATCGACGAGGCGGCGCCCGCGGCCACCACGCCGCCGCCCCCAAGCGGCCGGACCGCCTACGTGAAGGACATGGCGCTGCCCATCGGCACGCCGGCCGTCATCCAGCTCCCGCCGCGCGTGCACCGCGGCGAGCTGACCGGCGCGCACTTCGAGACGGACAAGACCTTCCTGCTGCCCACGGCGATGCCGGGGATCAAGCAGCTCGTCGTCATCTACAAGAGCTTCGGCGCATCCAGCGCGCTGGTGGTCGGGCACACCGATACGGTGGGGAAAGCCGACTACAACCGCGGCCTTTCCGAGGAACGTGCCGTCTCCATAGGCGCCTTCCTCACCGACGATGTCGATGCCTGGCTCAAGAATTACAAGCCGCAGAAGCACTCGCAGGCGTGGGGGGCCCGTGAAGACAAGGTGATGCAGAAGTTCCTCGCCACCCAGGGCATCACCCTGCCCGCGAAGAGCGACGAAGAGAGCCGGCGCGCGCTGATCACCGCCTACATGAACACCGACGGAACCAGCCTCCCCAAGGGCACGACGCTGCTGACGCACGGGTGCGGGCTGACGCACCTCGCGGTGAAGACGCCGCTGGGCGTGGCCAACGCCGAGAACCGGCGCGTGGAGGTGTTCCTCTTCGACGCCGACGTCGCCCCGCCGCCGCAGACGCCATGCCCTGCCGGCGGCTGCACGGAGCGCGAGCAGTGGGTGGGCCAGACGCTGAACACCGTCGACCTCGATCAGCCGCTGCCCTCGCTGGAGGTGCAGGTGAACGACGACGGGGGCGCCCCGGTTGACGGCGTCGCGGTCCACCTCGCCGGACCCACGGCGCAGGACGGCACCACCTCCGGCGGAAAGGCGTCGTTCCCAGCGCTTGTCCCCGGCAAGTACAAGGGCATCGCCTCGCTGGACGGATTTTCGGCGGCGGACGGTGAGATCGAGGTCAAGGAAGGCGCCAACCCGCCGCTGGTTCTGACCCTGCAGGCGCTCGCCGAGCTGGACGTAACCGTGACCCTGGGGGCCCCGCAGAAGTCGGCGCAGGTCACCGCCACGCCGCTGGCGAAGCCCGCCGTCGGCCCCGTCGACGCATCGCCGACGGCGAAGTTTCACCGCTTGCCCACCGGACCGTGCACGCTCAACGCGAGCGCGGCGTTTCACAGACAAGCGATCCAGGGCGTCACGCTGGTGCGCGGCGCCAATTCGGCCACCATCGCGCTCGATCCGTTCGGTGAGCTTGCGGGGAAGATCACCGACGGCACGAATCCGGTGGGGAATGCCAGCATGCAGCTCACCGGGCCTTCTCCGCGCGCGGGCAACAGCGAAGCATCCGGCGGCTACGAGTTCGGCAACCTGCCACTCGGCAACTACACGCTGAAGATCACCAAGCCGGGGTTCGAAGACTTCGAGAAAGCGGTCACCATCTCCGCGACCAGGAGCACTCTCGACGTCACGCTCACGGCGCTGACGCTGGACGCGTTCGTGCGCTTCGAGGCGTGGAACGTGAAGACGCTGAAGTTCGAGCCGGTCGGCAACATGAAGGTGGAGGCGGTCGCCGACCACACGACGGGCGACACGGTCCTCGACGGCAAGCACAGCACCGACGCGACCGGGCTGGTGCATCTTCAAGTCCACTCCGACAAGCGCAAGCCGGGCGAGAAGATCGATCTCAAGTTCATCGCCCATCCGGGCGGGCGCAACATCGGCGGCGCCAAGTTCCCCGACAAGTGGACGACCAAGGGCTGGAAGTCCGCCGACTTCACCACCGACGGCATGATCCGTGACTTCAAGGAGTCGAAGCTGGGCAGCCCCGGCGCGCCCGTGGTGTTCCGCATCGGTCTCGACTTCCACGTGCGCGTCACTTACGACGTGCCCTCGAGCGGCAACTTCCGCGCGGTCAAAGGGACCGAGGCGGAGATCGACGACGCCGGCAAGCTTGCCCTCGAAAAGGACGGCGAGGTCCACGGCATTACCTTTGGCCTCGAGGGCGGCGACGACTTCGTGGTGCACGTCACCGGCAACATCGAGAACAAGGAGATCCATCTCCTCAAGGCGAACTTCGACTGGGACGCCGAACAGGCGTGGAAGCTGAGCATCGGCAAGAACAACCACACCTCGGTGGGCACCCAGACGGCGCCGTTCGTGCTCACCGGCGTGAACCAGCAGAACGCGGCGATGTACTCCTTCAAGGTCCTGAGCGAGTGGTCGCAGTTCCTCACCCACATCACCGGCGGCGACTGGGACGGGATCGAGGGTCTCGAAATCAACGCGGGCAGCATTAGCGGCACCGCCTACTCCTTCCCGGTAGGCACCGTGAATCTGCCGAGGAAGAACTTCTTCGACCGCGCCACCATCGCCCACGAACTGTCGCACCAGATCATGTGGAAGCTGGCCGACATCTCCAGCGGAGGAATCATCGGCAAGGTGCTCGCTGGCAAGCTGCACCTGACGCACGTCGAGAACCTGCTCACCAGCGACGAATCGCACCCGCTGATCGAGGGCTGGGCGGAGTTCATCGAGGCGATCTTCACCGGTCATGGGTACGCCGTGAACCCGTTGACCGACGACGCCGACAAGGCGGGGACCATTCCGCTCTTCGGAGCGGCCAACCGCGGCGAGCATTGCGAAGGCGCTTTCGCCAACGCGCTCTACGACGTCTTCACCAAAGTGATCGGCGGTGGCGCGAAGATCCCCGAGAGCAACGACGGCAACGCCCTGCAGGCCTTCATGGACGATCCCGGAGTTCGCACGCGCTGGAAGTCGATGATCTGGGATGTGCTCAAGGACATGAAGGACGCAGACCCGTTCTCCACGCGCTCCTTCGCCGCGCAGATGAAGAAGCGCAATCCGGGCGCGTGGCACAAGATCCTGGCGAATTTGCAGACCTGGAATCTGATGATGGACCCGCCCAAAATCACCGCCGTCGCGCCCGCCAGCGCTGCGGCAGGGACCACGCTGAACATCACCGGCAGCGAGTTTGCGGACAGCAGCTTTGTCGAGTTCGACGGCTCACCATCGCTCGGCGTCACCGTCACCAACTCGACCAGCTTGCAAGTTCAGCTGCCCGCCGGGCCGGCGGGAAAGGTAAAGGTGGTCGTTCGCACGATCGCCGGCAAGAGCGCCGCCCGGCAGATCACCCGCACATGAGGGTGGCAGCGCTGATCGCGGCGGCCTGCGCCGCCTGCGATCCCGCCTACTCGCTGCACCTCCACGCCCGCATCACCGAGAACGGCCGGCCGCGCGCCGGCGCCTGGGTGATGGGCCTCGACAGCGATGCGCTGCGGCGGCCGGCCGCGGTCCGCACCGACGCGGACGGAATCGCCGAGTTGGAGCTGAAGGCGTTCTTGCGCAACCCGGCGCAGGAGCCGGTGGCGGTGGCGGTGGGGGCTGACGCGCTGGTGGTCGCTTTTCCGCAGCGCGACTTCGCGCCGCGCAAGAAAGGGATCTTCTTCTCCACGGAGTGGGAAGCGACGCTGGAGGTGGCGATGGCGCCGAGGCCGGCGGAGTTGTCCTTGCGCTGCGCAGGACGGAGTTGCGCGGTGGAGTCGCCGGGACTGGAATGCTCCTGGTATGAGCTGAGCATCGCGGAGTCGCACGCGGAAGGGCATCTGATCTACGTTGCGCCGCGCCAGCCGGCGGGGCAGGCAATCTCGTTCGCCAGCCAGGGCGGGCCACCCCTCGCGGTGGTCGCGGTCTGTTTCGACGGCAAGGAGTGGCGCGCGCTGGTGAGCAACGCCGTCTCCGTGGGCGGCGGCGCCGGCGTGCTCGAGCGGCCTTGAGACCGGACGGCCCGCCGCCTCAGGCCGGATTGACATCGCGGCGGAGGTGGACGGAAGCTCGTCCGAACCATGGCGAAGTACACCGCCAGCGACGACGGGAAGGTCGTCGACGGAAAGATCGTCATCTGGCTGCGGCCGCCCAGAAATCGCGAGGCGACGGCGCAGCCAAGTCCGGAACCTGCCCAGCCGGTGGCGCCGGGCGCTGCGGTGCGCACGGCCGACGGGGCTGTGACTTCCGAGGGGAGCGGCAAGGAACCGAATCCGCCCGATCGGGCTGAGCTCGCGAAGAAGCCCGGCCTGCCCGCCGCCGCCAGCGCGATTCTCAGCCACGCCCGCTTCGACGATCCGAGCGACCTGCAGGGCGGCGGAACGGTATGGCTGCTCGCGCGGGCGGCCGGACTCGAAGGCCGCTGCGTCCAGGTGGTGCTCGAGCGGGAAGGCAAACCGGGCGAATGGGTCGCGGTTGGCCAGGCAACGGCGACGGTCCGGTCGGGCGAGGTGCGCGCGGCGGTGACCCACGACCCCGGGAGCGTGCCGGCGCCTTCGCGCTGACCAAGGAGAACGATCATGGCCTACCAGTTCCACCTCTCCATCAAGGGAAAGATGCAGGGACAGTTCAAAGGGGAGGGCGTCCTGACTAAACGCAAGGACACGTGGATTCCCGGCCTCGGTTTCGAATACGAGATCAAATCGCCGCGTGACGCCGCCACCGGTCAGGTGTCGGGAAAACGCCAGCACTCTCCCATCACCATCGTCAAGGAATGGGGCGCGGCGACGCCGCAGATCTTCACGGCGCTGGTGACCAACGAGGTGCTCCCCGAGGTGGTGTTCGAGTTCATCAAGACCAACAGCAGCGGCGAGGAGTACGTCTTTCACAAGATCACGCTCCACGACGGGGCCGTTTCCCAGATCAAGCAATTCACCGGCGATGCCTCGACCGAGGGCGCCACGTCGGCCAAGCACGCCGGGGCGGGCAAGATGCTCGAGATGGAAGCGGTCTCCTTCACCTTTCACAAGATCGAGGTGGAAAACCTGGACGGCAAGACGTCGGCCATGGACGATTGGGGTAAATGACGATGGAGGGCGTCCAGCGCTTCCGCTTCCGCGTCGTGGGGCCCGACGGCACCGAGCTCATCAGCGACGTCGTCCACGTCCAACAGCCGCCGTCGGCGGAGCAAGGTTTTCCGGTCACGGCGATCTTCGTCGCGGTGAAAGGGAAGACGCAGGGATTCTTCAAAGGAGAAGGAGGCCGCGACGCCGACAAGCACGACAAGCAGCAGTTCGCCGCGCTCGCCCTCGACTACCAGGTGAAATCCCCGCGCGACAGCGCGACCGGTCAGGCCTCCGGAAAGCGCCAGCATCTTCCACTCTCGGTGGTGAAGGAGTGGGGCGCTGCGACGCCGCAGCTCTTCCAGGCGCTGATCACGAACGAAGTGCTCGAAACCGTCGACATCGACTGCTACGGGCATTCGGCCGAGGGGAAGGAAGCCATCGCCCACCGAGTCAAGCTGAGCAACGCGCACGTCGTCTCCATCCAGCAGGTCGGCGGGACGAAGGCCGCCAGCCCCCCTGGCCTGCGAGAGCTGGAGACGGTCGCTTTCGCCTTCGAGAAGATCGAGCTCAGCTCACCCGACGGCGCGGTGCTGGCGAGCGACGACCTG
>Ga0099827_10001544_pt1 | contig 12067 bp, 11 predicted proteins | sample CZO8metaG_FD_79339 | JGI IMG/M metagenome (GOLD analysis project Ga0099827, IMG submission 79339) | Vadose zone soil microbial communities from the Eel River Critical Zone Observatory, Northern California, USA - CZOApr15con1.8 metaG | ecosystem: Environmental > Terrestrial > Soil > Vadose zone ...
CGCGATGGCCTTGCACGCCCGCTCGGACGCCGGCAGCGCGACCACGCCAAAGGCGGCCTAGCGCATGTCCCGGAAAAAGCCTGCCCCGCACTTGATGCGGGGTGGGAACCGGTTTTCCGAGTAGGACATGCGCCAACTCTAAAGCGGCGGCATCAACAAACTTGCGGCCTCGCCGCGCCCGCCCAGCAAGGCGGGCGCGCCGGCGAGCACGGGCCGGCCATCGATCTCGAAGCACGCCTGCACCGAGACCAGCGCCCCGGGCGCGGGCGGATCGGGATCGGCGACGCGCGAGCCCAGCAACGGCGCAAGCGGCTGCGCCGTGCGACAACCCTCGACCAGCCAGGACGAGCAGCCGGCAAAGCCGCGTTCGCTCGGAAGCTCGCCGACCGCTTGGGCGAGCCGCGCGGCTGCTGCCTCGCCGCAAGCGGGGTCGCCGAACGTACGCAGCAGGCGAACCCACGTGCCCTTGTAGGCGACGGTGGCGCGCAGCGCGAAGGCTTGGCCCGGCGCGGTCGCGCCTTCGATGCGCCGGAGACGATGGTCGCGCGCAAGATCGGGGGCGGCGGCGATATAGATCTCCTCGGCGCCGAGAGCGCGCGCCTCGCCTTCGACCGCGGCGATGATCTCGCCCAGCCCCGTCCCGCCTGCGGGCACGCGCGCGAGCGCTTGGCGCGCGATCGACGCCGCCTGCACCGCCAGCGCGATGTCCGCCGGATCGGCTGCGGCGCGCAGCCGCGCGAACAATAAAGTCGCATCGCTGAGCGCCAGCCGCGCTCCGCCCGCGCGCAAGTCATCGACGATGCCGGCGGAAAGCCCCTCGAGATCGACGATCCCGACGGCAGCATCGGCTTTCCAGCCGGCCAGCATGCGGCCGGCTTCGAGGCCGATGCGCGGCGTGTGGATCACCTCGGCGACGCGGCTGGTGCGCTCGATCCAACTCTTGACGCGGTAGGTGAGTGCGACCACGAGCACCGGCTCCCGCTCGCGCGGCAGCACCAGCAGCGCCTCCGACCAATACGGCACGAAACCGGTGAGCCAGGAGACTCCGGCCGTGCGGGTATTGTTGGTATAGACGAGCAGTGCGTCGAGGTCGGCCATGGCGGTGCGCAGGCGCGCGATGCGCGCGTCCAGCACCGCGTCGGGCAGCTCCGCCAGGGAACGGGAGATCAGCCCGCGCCGCATGCTGACCTCGTGCCATGGCGCAACCCTTGTAGGGTGGGCAAAATCGCCTGCCGTGCCGTTCCCGCGTGGGCACGGCGCACGGGCGATTTTGCCCACGCGTGAAGACCGAACTTTGCGCCTTTGCCCACCCTACAGCACCTCGAACAATTCGCGCGGCGTCTTGCATAGCACTTCGGCGCCGGTTTCGGTCACCACCACCGCATCGCCGAGCACGATGTAGCCGGCCTCGGGATGATACGTGTTGGGGTGCACGATCAGCGCCATGCCGGGGACGAGCGGCGTGTCGACGTCCTCGAGCAGGTGCGGCTTGGAATCGCAAAACAGGCCGAGCCCGTGGCCGCGCACCCGCGTCCACTTGCTGGTGGTGTAGTCGCCCAATCCGTGCTTGCGAAACACGTCGTTCTCGGCACGCGCGACGTCGGCCGCGGTGGCGCCGGGCCGCACCGCCGCGATGCCGGCTTCGAGCGCCGCGCGGAAGACATCGAAGGCACGCTGCTGCGCATCGCTCGCTTTGCCCACGACCAGCGTGCGGCAGATTTGAACGAAATAGCCTTCGACCGCGGGGGTGAGCTCGGTGGTCACCAGGTCGCCCGGAGCGACGCGGCGCTCCGACGGCGGCGTCATGCCGAGCACGTCCTTGCCGCCGGAGCCGATGATCATGAAATTGTCCGGGCAGCCGCGGCCGCGCAGATAGGCCTCGGTGGCGGCTACGAGCTCGAACTGCCGGCGGCCCGGCCGCACCGATTGGCGAAACGCCCCATAGGCATCGTCCGCCATTTGCGCCGCGCGCCGGATGAGCGCGATCTCGGCCGGCAGCTTGTGCATGAGCAGGCGGTCGAGCAACGCCGTGGCGTCCTCGAGCGCAAAGCTGCGGCCTTCATCCACCAGCCAGTGCGGAAGCAAGCGGCGCGGCGCGGCCGCGAGGCGACGATTGGCCAAGCGATCGAGCCGGGCGCCGACGGCGCGCACGATGTCGGCGCCGAACTGAACCTTGACGCCGGGCACCTCCGCCTCGACGCGCTCGGCTTCGACCGCGCTGTCGAGAAAAAGCTCGGTCGCGCCGTCGGCCGAGACCAGGGCGACGCCGTGGCCTTCGAGAATGCCGAAATCGGCCGCGTAGCGCAGGTAGTCGCTCTGCCAAGCATTGCCGTAGAGCAGCATCGCCTCGATGCCGGCCTCTGCCATGGCAGTGTTCAGCCGTCGGCGCCGCTCTTCCGCCAGCATGCCGCCCCCTACTCCGCTGCGCGCTCGTGCGGCGGCTCGTATCCATAATCGCGGTGCGCGGCTTCCGGCGAGACGTAGCCGGAAGCCACATCCTGCGCGATGGCTGCGCGATCGCGCCGCTGCGGATCGCCCCAGCCGCCGCCGCCCGCGGTGCCGAAGGTGAGCCGGTCGCCGGCCGCGAGCACGACGCCGGTCGCCTTCAACAGCCGCTCTGTGCTGCCCTCGCTGCGCGTGAGGATCGCCTGGTTGACCGCGCCCGGCTTGCCGCCGCTGAGCCCCCACGGCGGATCCTTGGTGCGGTCGCAATTGACGTTGGCGACGCACTTTTGCAGCGCGCGGTAGGTCAGCTCGACGCCGAGCCCGCCGCGATGCTGTCCGGCGCCGCCTGAATCCGTTCGCAGCGCAAAACGCTCGATCAGGAACGGATACTGAATCTCCTGCAGCTCGATCGGCGCGCTGCGCACGTCGCCCTGGCAGATCGAGACCGACGCGGATTCGCCGTCCTCGTGCGGGCGTCCGCCCCAGCCGCCGCCGAAAATGTTCATCAGCAGAAAGCGCCGGCCGTTCGGCCGAAAGCCGCCGATCGAGCAGCCGCCCATGTCGCCCTTGTGCGCGGCCGGGATGCGCTCGGGCAGCGCGGGCGCGAGCGCCTTGAGAATGGTGTCGATCACCGTCGGAAGCGGAATGCTCCAGAGGCCGAGCGCCGCGGGCCATTTGGCGTTGAGAATCTTGCCCTCGGGCAGGATCAGCTCCAGCGCGCGAAAGCAGCCCTCGTTCACCGGCGCTTCCGGCTGGGTGAGATTCTTGAACGCGACGCGTGCCGCCGCCAGCCCGCCGGAATAGCCGGAATTGGTCGGGCCCGGCACCTGCTCGTTCATCTGCGAGAAATCGACCACTATGCGATCGCCGGCGATCACCACCTTGACCTTGATGCGCAGCTTAACGTCGAGGTTGCGGCCGTCATTGTCGAGGAAGCTTTCCGCCTCGTAGCTGCCGTCGGGAATTGCAGCGATGAAGGCGCGCACCTCGCGATCGGTCGCGTCCCACACCGTCGCGATGCAGTCCGCAACCGTGTCGCGTCCGTAGCGTGAGACGAGCTCGCCGAAGCGGCGCACGCCCAGCTGGCAACAGGCGACCTGTGCGCGCAGGTCGCCCAAGGCAGCCTCCGGAAAACGCAGGTTGTCGTTGATGATCTGCCAGAGCGTGTCGTTGCGCTTGCCCGCGTCGTAGATCTTGAGCGAGCGGAATTGCAATCCCTCCTGATAGATCTCGGTGGTCTCGACCGAGCCGAAACCGACGCGCATGCCGCCGATATCGACCCAATGGGCGCGGCTGGCGGCAAAGGCGACGACCTTGCCGTCGTGGAAACAGGGCGCATAGATCACGACGTTGTTGAGATGCTGCCCGCAAACCAGGCCGTGATTCATGATGATGACGTCGCCCGGCGCAAAGCCGTCGAGGCCGTAGCGTGCGATGCCGTCCTTCACCGCGATGCCGAGATCGGCCAGGAAGATCGGCAGCCCGCCCTTGTTCTGGGAGATCATGCGGCCTTCGCCGTCGATCAGCCCGCAGCAGAAGTCGCGCACCTCGTAGATCATCATGTTGTAGGCGGACTTGCACAAAGCGGTCGCCATCTCGTCGGCATAGGCATTGACGGCGTTGCGCACGACCTCGACGGTGATGGGATTTGGTTTCATCGGTCTGTCCTACGCGCGTTCGGCCAGCGTCACAATGACGTGCCCGCATGGGTCGACGACAGCGCGGTCGCCGGGGCCGATCAGCGTCGTCGAGTTCGGCTCCTCGATCACCGCCGGGCCGGCGATCTCGGCGCCGGCGGCGAGCGCCGGCCGCCACAGGATGCGCGCCTCGACCGGCCGTTCGGGATCGTCGAGCACGACGTTGCGGCGCTGCTCCGGCGCGCTTTCCGTCGGCGTCCAAGGCGCCGACAGCCAGCGGGCGATGACGTCCTCCATCCGCGGCACCGTGACGGTGAGGCGCAGATTGACGACCTCGATCGACTGGTCGGGCGCGGCATGGCCGTAGCGGCGGTCGTGCTGCTGGTTGAACGTCGAGCGCGTGGCCGCAGCGGCGCCGGCGAGATCGTCGGCGGCGGCAACGGCGATGGCGATGGTGTGCTCCTGGCCGCGATAGCGCAGGTCGGCGGCGAAGTCGAAGCGCCCGCGTTCGCGCTGGTCGCGCGACGAAAAGTCGGACGCGAGCGCCTGCTCGCCGGCCGTACGCAGCTCCGCAAAAGCACGGGCAGCATCGGACGATTCGATCTCGCCCAGCTCTCCGACCAGCGTGCGGACGAAGTCGTGGCGCCACTGCGCCATCAGCATGCCGAGCGCCGAGAAATTTCCGGGCAGCTTGGGAATGACGACGCGGGGGATCGAAATCTCGCGGGCGATGGCGATGGCGTGGAGCGGCCCCGCGCCGCCGAAGGCGATCAGCATGGTGTCGCGCGGGTCGATGCCCCGCTCGACCGAGACCGCCCGCACGGCAAGCGACATGGCGCCGTCCGCGATGGTGGAAATGCCGAGCGCGGTCGCCATGGTACCGAGCCCCAGCTTCTGCCCGATCCTGCGGACGGCGCTCTCCGCCGGCACGCGATCGAGCCGCATATTTCCTCCGAGAAAGCGCGCGCCGTTGAGCCGGCCGAGCAGCAGGTCGGCGTCGGTCACCGCCGGCGTCTCGCCGCCGCGGCCGTAGCAGGCCGGGCCGGGATCGGCCCCGGCGCTCACCGGCCCGACATGCAAACCGTCGTCGCACCAGGCGAGCGAGCCGCCGCCGGCGCCGACCTCGACGATGTCGACCACCGGCAGCTGCATCGGCTGGCCGGAGAATTCGTCGCCGATGACGTAGCCCTCCTCGATCGGCGCCACGCCTGACGTGATGAGCGTGCACTTGGCGGTGGTGCCGCCCATGTCGAAGCCGATCGCGCGCTCGATTCCCATGAGCTCGGCCAGCCGACCGGCGCCGATCATGCCCGCGACCGGTCCCGATTCCATCATCGCCACCGGTTCTCGCCGCGCCTGGCCGATCGACATGGTGCCGCCGTTCGAGCGCATGATCGCGATCTTGCCGGCGAAACGGGCGTTTCGCGCGAAGGTCTCGAAACGGCCGAGATAGCGGCTGACGCGCGGGCCGACGAAGGCGTTGAGCACGGTCGTGGACGTGCGCTCGTATTCACGGAATTCGCGCAATATTTCGTGGCTCGAGGTCACGAACAGCGCGGGCCAACGTCGCCGCAGCACCTCGCCCGCGGCGACCTCGTGCGCCGGATTGGCATAGGAATGCAGAAAGCACACGGCCACCGCCTCGACACCCTGCGCCGCGAGCTCCTGGCCCAGATTTTCGATCGCCGCGGGATCGAGCGGAACGAGCACCTCGCCCGCGGCATTCATGCGCTCGGCGACCTCGAACGTGAGCTGGCGCGGCACCAGAGGCCGGGGGCGGTGGAAGAAGAGATTGAATGCGTCGGGCCGGTTGCCGCGCCCGATGGCGTAGACGTCGCGGAAACCGGCGGTGGTGATCAGCGCGGTCTTGGCGCCGCTCTTCTCCAGCACGGTATTGATGGCGATGGTCGAGCCGTGGAGGAGCTCATTCAACGCCGCGACGTCGCAGCCCGCGATGCGCAGCGCCTGCGCAACCCCCTCGGTCGGGTCGGCGGGCACGGTCGAGCACTTCGACGTGACGATCGCGCCGTCCTGATAGCCGACGAGGTCGGTGAAGGTGCCGCCGATGTCGATGCCGACGATACTCAAGAAGCGCTCGATCCGTCAGAATTTCACCGGCACGAACTTGTCGTTGTAGATCGTCTTCGCGTCCGGAACCGCATTGAGGATGCCGAGCTCCTTGAGCGAATGCCGGATCACGTCGATGGCCACCGTGCTCCAGGCGCCGTCGGCCGAGAAGCCGCCGATCTGGGCATCATAGATCTTGGCGGCGATGCTGGGCTTGACCTCGATGGTCCTCGCCTCCGATGCCACGACGAAATCCTTGTTCGCCCGCATGAAGGCGATGGTCCGAAACCAGCCGCGCAGGAACCGCCGCAACAGGTCCGGCCGCTTGTCGATCACGTCGTCGGTCGCGAAGATCACGTGGGTGTAGAAATCCTTCGCGATGTCGCCGAACAGGAGGAAGTTCTTGGCCTTGCCCGCCTCCTCCAATTCGTAGCCGGTCGCCGCTTCGATCACCATCCCGTCGAGCTCGCCGCGCTGGATGGCGGCAAGCCGCGCCTGCATCTGCCCGAGCGCCAGGATCTGGATGCCGTCGCTGCCCCAGCCCTGCTGGCGCGAGAGCTCGCGCACCAGCCAATCCGTGAGCGAGCCGATCGTGGTGACGCCGATCCGCTTGCCCTTGAGGTCGCGCGCGGTCTTGACCGGCGTATCCATGGGAAGCGCGAGCGCGAGGTTGACGGGCGGCCCGAACATGGCGGCGACGCCGATCGCCGGCGCGCCCTTGGCGCGGAAGCCCAGTCCGGGTCCGGAGCCGAGCCCTACGTCCAGGCTGCCGGCGGCGAGCGCCTGCTGCAGCTGGGCATCGCCGCGGAAGCTGGTGACCTCGATCTCGATGCCCTCTTTCTCGAAAATCTTGGCCTCGGTGCCGACCTCGGCCGCCCCGAAAGCAAAAGAATTCGGAACGGCTTTGCCGAGCCTCACCTTGTCGAGCGCATGGGCGGGCGCGCCCGGCAGCAGTGCAAGCGCGACCAGCACGCCCGCCAACGCGCCGCATCTCGCCCTGTGGAGCATCGCCGTCCCTCCCGGAAAGCCGGATATTTCTCCGGTATTCTAACCGGACACAAGCAGGATCGGGAACGGGGGCATACACGCGCGGCGCGTACATCCGAAAAGTCGCGGACTGTTCGACAAGATCATGCGGCCGGCCGGTACCGGCGCGCGAGGCTATCTGGACGACTCGACCTTGAGCGCAATCTGCTTGACGAATTGCACAATGGTGCGACGTAGATCGGCGTCTGAAATTCCCGCAAACGCTTGCGCCAATTTGAGCGCCTGGGCGTCCGCAATCAGGTCGAGCGGCAAATTCTCTTGTTCGGTCGTGGGGCTGTGCTTGATCCCTTCGAAGAAGGCAGTGATGGGCATGTTGAGCGCGGTGGCGATCTGCGTGAGACGACTTGCTCCCACGCGGTTCGTTCCTCGCTCGTATTTTTGGACCTGCTGGAACGTCACGCCGATCCGCTCACCCAACTCCGTTTGCGACATCTTGGCGTGCAGCCGGTAAAGGCGAACATTTCGCCCAACCAAGACGTCAATTTGGTTCGGTTTCTTCTCTGGCATGTGGTGATTCCGTCTCCGCAGACATGTTGGCACCCCCGTGCGCGGGGCACCATAGCAAAGCTGCGCGTGAGACGTGAAGTCGGCAATATAGATTAGAAATCTAAATTACGTATTTTGGTTATTGTCGCGGATAGGTATTTTCCGATGGTACGATCGTTACCTCCTCCTCGAGCGAGGATATCGCCATCCGAACAAGGGCGGCGCTGGTTTCGTTTACCACCGCGAGCTCCTCGATGGCATAGCGCAAATACGCAATCAGCGAATGGCGATCTGCGCGCAACTGGCTTGCAATATCGTGCTCAATCGACATGCGACCCCCAACGGTTGCTCTCGGTTGCCGGCCGGCGGTTGGAGTCACGACCCCTTGGACGTCGCATCGAGCATCCCCTTGCCGCGGCCGGTTCTATGCCCGATTTCCACAGCCTGGCGACTTCGCTCAACTCGAAAACGCACATTGCCATCTCGGAGGCCGTGCAATTCCGCAATCTCGCACCTGCCAAAATTCAGAGATACTTTCGTTCGGATTGCAAGGCACTCGCCCCATAACAGTTCTTGATGGAACCATAAAAATGGTGGAATGCAATATTCCACTCGATCCCGCACTGCGTTGAGCGCGCGGGGCCCGGTTACGCCGATTGTTCCTGCGATCGTTTCTTCGGAACTTGGCGCTCCGGCCGAACCGCCACAAGCCTGGGAACCAGCCGAGGCTTGAGGAACTCCACGAGAACACGCACAAGTGGCGCGATGCGGCGGATATTGAGCCCCTCGCGCGCGTAGACCCCGGCCCGGATCATCGGCGGTGTGGGTAGAAACGAGTCCTGCGCGACCTCCATCTCCGGGGTCATGGCGCCCTCCACCATCACCATCAATCCAAGACCGGCAGCGACCGCCGCTTTCCGCGACGCATGATCGGCGCTGGCGAACGCGACCGTATAGGGCACGCGCGCGTCGGTCAGCAGCTTGCTCGCGAGGCGCTCGCCCAGCGAACCGTGCCAGCCGACCAGCGGCACCGGATTGGCTGGATCGAGCGTGAGCGACGGAGCCTTGACCCAATAGGTGGGCTCGGACCATTCGACCACTGCCTTGCCGGGTTGCTCCGACACGTTGCAGAGGCAACCGAGATCGATCGTTCCGGCGTTGAGATCGGGCACGAATTCGGCGTGGCCGCCGCAGCGGAACATCAATTTTTCCGCCATCGGGACGTCGGCGCACATCTTGATGAGCTCGATCAGCTTTGCGTATTCGTACCAGCGTGGCAGCCCGACCACCAATTGCCGCGGCGCCCGCTTCGGTCCCGCAGTAGTGAGCAATTGATCGTTCATCGCGACGATGCGGCGCGCGTAATTGAGCGCGGTCGCGCCGCGGCTCGTCAGCGGCGTTCCCGGACCGTTCACGAACAACTCGCCTTGCAGGATGCGCCGCAAGCGCGCGATCTGCGCGCTGATCGCCGGCTGGCTGAGATTGAGCCATTCGCCGGCCTTGGTGTAGCTGCCGGCGTCGATGACCGCGATGAACGCCCGCAGGACCTCGATCGGAATGTTGTTGCTTTCGTATCTCTTGTGCACGTTGACTGCCTTCGTCTTCGCCGAGGAGTCCCGGTCATCTCGTCGGCGTGTTGCGCACCCGCTCGCGTTCGGCCGGCGCGATATTGACGATCCGCTCCGCGATCTTCTCTAGGTCGGCGCCGGGGAGCGGGTCGATGTCCATGTTCGCCTGTCGCGCCTCGGCCAAAAACTGCTCGTCTTTCATCGTGGCCTCAAATGCCGCGCGCAGGACTGTGAGCGCTTCCGCGGGCGTATCGGGCGGCGCAACGATGGATCGGCCGATGGCCCCGCTGGCGGCAAAAAAGGCGATCGTTTCCTTGTCCTCCGCGGTCTTCCCGAGCTCGAGAATGGTCGGGACATCCGACAAATCCGGGTGACGTTCGAGGCCGGTTTGCACGATCACATTGATTTTCTTGTCCTTGAGCCAATGCCCCCACATCGTTCTGACCGTGTTGAGCGAGCTATAGGCGCCCTCGGCCTCCCCCCTCTCCAGCGCGAGATGAGCTTCTTGCGTTCCGGGGTAGCCGCGCACCAACTTGAAGCGCGCCCCGACGGCCGTGGTCAATAGGTGAGCACAAATTGCTATCCCCGGGCTTCCGGCTGCCAATATCGTCTCGTGACTGGCGAGGTCATGGATGGATTTTACCGGCACCGTATGCCACGTGTACATGATCTCGGCGTTCGAGGTGATGCGGCCGATCCAGGCGAACTTCGAGGCGTCGAATTGCACGCCTTGCCCGCCGAGGACCTGGTCCTGCGCGATGCTCTGATAGAGCAAGGCGAGCGCGGTGCCGTCCTTGGGCGCGACGTTGTAGAGGAAGTTGGCGGCAACCACGCCGTTGGCGCCCGGCATGTTCGACACGATCACGCGCTCGTCGCCCGGAATGTGCTTGCCGACGTGACGGGCGAACAGCCGCGCATATTGGTCATAGCCCCCGCCGGCGCCGAACGCGACGTAGAGCGTGATGGTCCTGCCTTTGAAATAGTCGAATTGAGTCTGAGCCGGTTCGACGAAGCCAGCGATCAGCGCAATGGCCGTGGCAACGCGGGTCAGCACGGCTGGCATGATACCTCAGAGCGAATATGCGGCAGCAAAATTAACGGGCACGCCGACGGCGCTTGTCAAGCCTGCGGCGCCTGTTCCAGTGACGCACCACACATTGCACTCATTGCCGATGCACGCGCCGCTCGACCGCCAGCAACAGCGCATTCGCGATCGCCGCAAAGGCGAACAGCAGCAAGGTCAGCGCCATGATGTCGAGCACCTTGTTGGCCTCCATAGCGCGGATCAGGATGAAGCCGATCCCCCGATCGGAGGCGAAGAGCTCCCCGATCAGCGTGCCGAGTAGCGTGGTCGAAAACCCGATGCGCAAGCCGGTGACGATCTCCGGCAGCGCCGCCGGCAGCAGCACGGTGCGCGCGGCCGCCAGTGGCGAGAGGCGCAACACGCGTGCGGTCTTGATCAGCACGGGGCTCGTGTTCTTGAGCGCGCCGACGGTGAACAGCGCGACCGGAAAAATTCCGTGCAAGGCGCCGAACGCAACCTTGGCGGAAATGCCGAGCCCGAACACGAGCAGAATGACCGGATAGAGGGTGATCTTCGGGATGGAATAGAGCGACGAGAGGATCGGCTCGCCGACTTGCCCGGCAAGGCGGTTGGCGCCGAGCGCAAATCCCAGCGCCAATCCGCCGATGAGCGCGACGACGCAGGCATAGGCGAAGGCAAGTCCCGTCGCGGCGGCATGGCCCCAGAATTGCGCGCTCGCGACGTACTCGCCAACGCGCCGCAGCGTGGCGCCGGGCGGCGACAGCGCCTCCGGGCCTGCCCACTGGAACAGCGCGATCCAGGTCAGCCAAACGCCGAGGCCGAGAAGGACGAAGTCGAGCCAGCGGGAACGCGCGGTCATGACCGGTACCAGCGCCGGTGCAGCGCCTGCTCGAACGCGCCCAGGCCTGAATTGATGGCGATGGCAAAGCCGAGAATCAGCACCAGCAGTCCGTACATGGTCCGGTTGTCGAAGTTGTTGTAAGCGAGCGCGACGCGCCGCCCGATGCCTTCGGTCGAGAGAATGAATTCTCCGGCGATGATGCCGATCACGCTGTAGGCGACCGCGAGCCGCAGCCCCGTCACCAGATGGGGCGATGCGGCCGGCAATTTCATCAGCAAGGCGGTACGCAGCCATCCCAGCCGCGAGACCCGCGCGACCTTCACGAGAACGCGCGGGATGCGGTCGATCGCCGTCATGGTGGCGACGACCATGGCGACGATCCCGAACAACGCGCCCAGCACGATCAGCGATGTCGGGCCGATGCCGAAGAAGACGATGAGAAGCGGATAGAGCACGAAGGTCGGCACTGCGTAGTAGGAGGTGAAGATCGGATCGAGCGCGCGGCGCAGCCGCGGAACGGCGTGCACCGCAAGCCCGATCAGAAAGCCGCCGAGCACGGACAAGCCGATCGCCGCGGCGAGATTGCCCAAGGTGCAGGACACGTCGGACCAGAACCATGGCGCGGTGGCGACGACGTCGGCGAGCGCAGAAACCATCTCGGAGGGCGGGATCATGGTGAAACGGTTGATGATCCCGGTGCGGCAAAGGAGCTCGAGCACGAGCACGGCCGCGCCGACAAGAGCGAGCTGCAGGACACGCACCCGCGTCATCATGTGCCGAGCGCCTTCTTCGATTCATCGCGCAGCAGCGACCACAGCCGGCTGGTGAGCGCGCCGAAGGCCGGATCGGCGACCAACGCGGTATCGCGCTCGCGCGGCCAGCCGGTCGCCACGACGTCGATCAGCCGGCCGGGACGCGCCGACATCACCGC
>Ga0099827_10001545_pt1 | contig 12067 bp, 12 predicted proteins | sample CZO8metaG_FD_79339 | JGI IMG/M metagenome (GOLD analysis project Ga0099827, IMG submission 79339) | Vadose zone soil microbial communities from the Eel River Critical Zone Observatory, Northern California, USA - CZOApr15con1.8 metaG | ecosystem: Environmental > Terrestrial > Soil > Vadose zone ...
GCCTTTTCCTAGTATTTCAAAACGGAGTGTAGTTCGTAGCGGGAGAGTTTCTCGCGCCCTTTCAGAAACTCGAGTTCGATGAGGAAGCCGAGGCCGGCGACGCGGCCGCCCAGGGACTCGACGAGCTGGGCCACGGCGGCGGCAGTCCCTCCCGTCGCCAGGACGTCATCGATGATCAAAACTTCCTGGCCTTTACTGATTGCGTCGCGGTGGACCTCGAGCGAGTCCTGCCCGTACTCGAGCTGATAGGTCACTCGAGCGCATTCGTACGGAAGTTTTTTGGGTTTGCGGACGGGCACAAAGCCGGAATTCAATCGGTAAGCGACCATCGGGGCGAAAATGAAGCCTCGGGCTTCGATGCCCACCACTCGGTCCACCGCGCGGCCCACATAATGGTTTGCCAGGGAGTCAACCGCCCGATGGAGGCCGACCGGGTCCTTCAGCAGCGTCGTGATGTCGTAGAAAAGAATCCCGGGTTTGGGGAAGTCCGGGACTTCGCGAATGAGCTTTTTCAGGTCGTTCAAGTCGTCACCCCTCGGTCTTGAAATTTCTGCCGGAGAGAAGCCCGCGCAGGTCTGCTTTACCAGCCGCCCTCAATCATGAAACTCGAGTAGCGCTTATTCACCGGCTCATCAGACTCTTCGATGTTCTTGACCCGGCTGCCGGGCGGTCCTTGCTCCAGGCGGCGTTTGAACTCCTCCAGCAAGGCCTCGTCGCCGATGGCGTAGACCTCCACCCGGCCGTCCCACAAATTCTTAACGTACCCGCCCATTCCGAGTTCCTGAGCCACGCGTTCCGCGAAAAAACGGTAGCCGACACCTTGGACTCTGCCTGAGACCACGTACTTCTTTGCGACTTTCATTCCGATCATCAGCCCTGTCAGACGCCGCCTGACCGCGGGCGGTCCGACGGCGGCTGCGAACCCTGACCGACCCCCACTCCCCGCCTTAGTCGTCCCCGTTTCGAGGCCCGGCCTGCGCGGGCATTATACCAAGCCCCCTGAGGCCAACAATAACCTGCGAGACTTGAAATTCCGGGCGGAAAGCAACAGGGAATTCCGTGGGGCCAGGCGGGCGGCTCTAAGGCTGGACTTTGTGGCCGGCGAGGATCTCGCCGAGTTTTGCCGGGTAGCGAGTGATGACGCCGTCCAAGCCGTCGAGGATTTTGCGTCGCATCGATCGCGGCTCGTCGAGGTCCCAGGCGAGGACGTGAATCCCGGCCTGGTGGCATCGGCGGATGAACCGGCGGGAGGCGAACGCCCAGTGGGGAAGCACGGCAACCGCGCCGAGCGCCTTGGCCCGCCGCAGGGCCAGGATCGGCCTTGTAAAATCAATGCCGAGGCGCATCCGAGAGTCGATCTGGCGGACTCGCCTGAGCGTTGGGCGGTCGAAGGAAATAATCGAGACGCGCTCGGCCACGCCTGCGCGATGGACTTCTCCCAGCACCCTGGCTTCGATGCCGGGGTAGATCTTTCCGCCCTCCTTGATTTCAATGAAGAGCAGGCACTTTCGGTCGCGTCCCCAGGCAAGCACTTCCGAGAGGAGCGGAATTCTCAGGCCCGAGTAGCGCGCCCGTGCTCTCGAAGGATACCGCCGGTTGAACCATGACCCCGCATCAAGACGCTTGAGCTGCGCCACTCGATGGTTGCGGACCCAGCCGCTTCCGGACGTCGTCCGCCGAAGCCGCGGGTCGTGAATGACCACCGGCACGCCGTCAGCGGAGAGGTGAACGTCCAGCTCGATTCCGTCGGCGCCCTGGCGAGTGGCCAATTCGAAAGCGGCAAAAGTGTTCTCCGGTGCCTCACCCGCCGCTCCCCGGTGTCCTATATTGAGCGGCGGCCAGAGGAGGGGTACCGGCCGATACCTCTCAATCGTGCGCGCGAACAAAGGTTTCAGGACTGCCAAGTTCGATTGATTCCCAGCCCGCGGACTCGACGTCGAGGACCCGAGTCGTGAGGGGTCGGCACTTTTCGGTCTCTGACCCTAAGCCCGACGCAAAATCAGCTTGCCAGTCCCGGCCTTTTTCCCTGACCCGGAGTAGATGCGCATTGGGCGAACCCGGCTACGGCGGCCTCGCGCCGTTCCGCGCTCCAGGAGAAGCGTTTGGCGAAAATGCCGGCCACGGCGGGCGCGGCCTCGCGCAACGCCGAGCAGGCCAGCCAGTTCAAGCCGGAACGCCGCAAAAGAAAATCTTCGACGTTCATGGCCATCTCGTGCTCGATGGCGAAATCCGCTTCCGCCGCCAAAAGAGCCGGCGAGCCCGGCAGAGGCTCCGCGAGCAATTTATTTCTATGAAGTGGCTCCAGCACAGCTCGCCAGCGGCTTCCGTAGGTGCGAACAATCCGTTCCGCAATCGGAAACGGAATGTCAAAAGCGCGACTGGCCTCCTCGGACGCGTCGTTCAAGAAAGCTTTGAAATCCCCCGTGTGGCCACCGGGAAGGGGGACAATCCGAGTAGGCTTTCCGGAAAGCGCCTTTTCGCCGAGCCGCGCTCGAACCAAGTCAACGAGCTTTTCACCAAGGGCTCGCGCCGTGGTCAATTTCCCTCCACAGACGGAGAGGAAATTCTTCGCCCAGCGGTCCTCGTGGAAGCGGTATTCGCGGGTATTGGCCGAAGGGCTCCGCCCCGGTTCCGTGGCGAGCGCGCGCAGGCCGGCAAAACTTCCCAGCACGTCGTCCATCCGCACCGGCTTTTCCAGAACGCGGTTCAAGGCGTTCAGCAGATATTCGACGTCGGCGCGGTCCGGCCGGACCGAGGCGGGGTCTCCCTCGAAGTCCGTATCCGTCGTCCCCATCAAGGCATGACCGCACCATGGGGCCATCACAAAGATCCGCTCGCCCGGCAAAATGGCTGCGAGGAGCGCATGGTCGCCCGTAACCGTCGGAAGGATGATGTGCGTCCCCTTGGTCAGCCGGATGGTCTTTGAGCCGTCGAAGCCGGGCAGGAGGGCGCGCACATGGTCAACCCACGGCCCGGTCGCGTTCACCCAAAAACGCGCTGAAATCTCATGGGTCCGGCCCGTCAGCCGGTCTTCGGCCTCCGCGGCCACGACTTGCGGCGCTTCGGGTCCGGGCCCGGCCGAAACAGAGAGGGCGCGGATTTCCGTGTAATTCGCCACCACAGCGCCATGCCCGGCGGCGTCGAGGACGTATTCAAGAGTCAGCCGTGCGTCATCCGTCTCCGAGTCGTGGTAGAGCGCGGCCGCGCGCAACCCTTCCCGGCGAAGGGCGGGAATCGCCCGCAAAGCTTCCTGTGCGCTCAGCATGCGGTGGCGGTCGCCCCGGCCCAGGTTTCCGAGCAGGTCGTAAATGGAAAGCCCCACTCGAATCTTGAGCGGCGAGTAAGGATCACCTTTGTAAATCGGGAGGAGGAAGGGGACGGGCCAGGCTAGGTGAGGGGCGAGCTTCAGGAGCAGCCGCCGCTCCCTCCGGGCTTCGTGGACGAGCTTGAAATCGAGTTGCTCGAGGTAACGCAGGCCGCCGTGGATCAGCTTGGAAGAGCGGCTGGAAGTGCCGCTCGCAAAGTCGCGTGCCTCAACCAAGGCCACTTTCAGTCCGCGTAACGCGGCATCCCGCGCGGTGGCAGCTCCGTTCACGCCACCTCCGATCACCCCGAGGTCGAAGTCGGTTTTTGACAGCCCTTCAATATCCCGTTTCATAAGACCAGAGTTGACGGCCCGTTATCTTAACACGCCGAGGCGGCCCGGCTTCTCTGTTTTGGTTCGAGCCCAGGGGTCCAGTGCCGGGAAGTTACGCATGCGATGTGTCGCATGCAATGTGTCGCATGCAATGTTGCGAGCGCGCTCCTCAGCGCATATACTAGCGCCGCATTTTTGAAATCTTGGATTGAGGAGGCCTCATGTCCCCCCTATCACGTCGAGAAGCCGGAAAGTTGCTCCTGGCCGGTTACGCCGGGCTTGTGACCGCGGGGAAGCGCGTGTTGGGCGCAGAGAAGATTGACTCCGTCATCCGCGGCGTGCAGATCGGCGCCCAGAGCTATTCGTTCCGCGACCGTCCCCTGGCCGCATGCCTCGAAGCTTATCGGACGGTGGGCTTGGGAGAGTGCGAACTTTATCAGGGACACGTCGAGCCGCGCGAGAAGACAAGCAGGGAGGAGTCGAGGAAGTGGCGGCTCACCACGCCGCTCAGCTATTTCAGCGGCGTCCGTGAGCAGTTCGATAACGCGGGAGTTCTCCTCTATGCGTACAACTACAGCTTCCGGAAGGATATGACCGACGCCGAGGTCGAGCGCGGGTTTGAGATCGCCCGCGCGATGGGGGTGAAATACATCACCGCTTCGGCGAACGTCAGTGACGCTCGCCGCGTGGACCAGTACGCTCGAAAATACGAGATCATGGTCGGCTTTCACGGGCACGACCAGACCGACAATCCCGAGGAATTTTCGACCCCCGAGACGTTCGCAAGGGCGATGAACGGCGCGTCACGCTACATCGGCGTCAACCTGGATATCGGTCACTTCACCGCCGCGGGCGGCGACGCGGTCGAATACATCCGGGAGCATCACGACCGGATCGTCACGCTCCATATCAAGGACCGGAAAAAGAATCACGGCGCCAACGTGCCTTTCGGCCAGGGTGACACGCCCATTGTGGGCGTCCTGCGCCTGCTCCGGGACGAGGACTGGAAGATCCCGGCCAATATCGAGTACGAGTACGGGGAGGAAACTCCCGGGCTCGACACCGTCGCGGAAGTCAAGAAGTGTTTCGAGTACTGCCGGAAGGCGCTTGAGAGTTAGGCCCTCAGCTCAATCAGAACGATGGCGCCGGCGCGGACCGCTTGGCCGCGACCCACGGGGCCCAGGCCTTCGGCCGTCTTCGCCTTCACGCTGACCTGTCGCGGCTCGATGCCCAGCGCCGCCGCAAGCTTTTTCCTCATCCTTGGAATGTAGGGGGCCAGCTTCGGACGCTCGAGACCGACGGTGGCGTCAATGTTCAGGACTGTGTACCCGGCCGTGTCGAGGAGCTTCCGGACTTGGCGGAGGAAGCCCAGGCTCGAAGCATTCCGCCACTTGGGAGAACTGTCGGGGAAGTGTTGACCCATGTCTCCCAGCGCCGCCGCCCCCAGGAGCGCATCGCAAATGGCGTGGGCCAGGGCGTCGCCATCGGAGTGGCCCACGGGTCCCTTCTCAAAAGGTATTTCGACGCCGCCGAGGACAAATCTTCGACCTCTCGCCAGGCGATGGATGTCATCGCCGGTGCCGATCCGCAGCGACGTGGTCCGCGGTTGTTTTTTCAGAGGCATAACTGGGCGGTGAGCCGGGTCTGAGTCCTTCCCCGGAATTTCAGGAGCGAGTTTCGGCGCGCTCCGCTCTTTCCCGCTCCTGGGCGATGTAGAGGCGGGCCAGGGGCAAGTCCGAAGGCTTGGTAATCTTGATATTCCGGTCGGAGCCCATGAGGACTGTCACCGTGTGATCCAGGCGCTCGACCAGGCTCGATTCGTCGGACCCATAGAACCCATCGGCTTCCGCACGGGCGAAGGCTTCGCGAATCAAGTTGAAGCGGAAAGCCTGAGGAGTCTGGGCCAGGACGATGCGTTCCCGGGGGATCGTCCCCCGAATGATTTGCTGCTCCACCTGTTTGACGGTATCCACGCTGGGGATGCCGAGAACCGCTGCGCCGTGCTGGCGAGCGGCCTCCACGACTCGCTGGATCAAGTCGAGCTCGACAAAAGGCCGGACGGCGTCGTGCACGACCACCATTTCCGTCGTCGCCGGAGCTTCTGCGAGGGCGCGCCCCACGGTTTCCTGCCGGGAGGCCCCGCCGGCCACCAATCGCACCGGTTTCGAGAAACGCTCCCGGTCGATGTCTTTCCTTGCGCGGTCCATATCTTCCGGGCGGAGCGCGAGGAAAATTCCGTCAATCACGTTCGAGGCGGCGAATTTCCGAAGGGTATGAATGAAAATCGGGACGCCCTCGAGGGAAAGGAACTGTTTGGGCGTCCCGCCTCCCATGCGGACTCCCGTTCCCGCGGCCGGAATGATGGCGAGGACTTTCATCAATGTTTGGAATCTCGGCTCGGCCGGTTCACTTGAGTCGCGGATTCGGGACCGCGGAAGCGAGCGCGCCCGCACTCCGCTCGTCCCTGCCCTGGCCGCCGTGGCTCTCTGCCTACTGGTGAACGACCTCGGCGGGTCTCCGTTCCTCGTACTTACCGAAGATCATCTTCCCGGCGGTGGTTTGCAGGACGCTGGTGACGGAAATGTCGATTGTTTTCGAAATCATCTTTTTGGCGTTGTCCACCACCACCATGGTGCCGTCATCGAGGTAGGCGACCCCCTGGTTATATTCCTTGCCTTCCTTGAGGATGAAGACCCGCATGATCTCACCCGGCAAAACGACGGGCTTGAGCGCGTTGGCGAGCTCATTGATGTTCAAAACCGGGAGCCCTTGGAGCTGCGCGACCTTGTTCAAGTTGAAATCGTTGGTGACGATTTTCGCCTCGTACAATTTTGCGAGCTCAATCAGCTTCATGTCCACGTCGCGAGTCTGAGGGAAGTCGTCCTCCACAATTTGCACCTGCACCGAGCCCATCTTCTGCATCCGTTGCAGGATATCGAGTCCGCGTCGCCCGCGGTTTCGCTTCAAAGGATCGGAAGAGTCGGCCACGAGTTGCAACTCGCGCAGCACGAACTGCGGAATGATCAGTGTGCCGTCAATGAAGCCGGTCTCGCAGATGTCCACGATGCGGCCGTCAATGATCACACTTGTATCCAGGATTTTGCAGCTCCTCTTCGACTGCCGCTCGGCGGTGAACAGGCCGCCCAAGGCCGAAAGGTTCAGCAGGTCGCCCTTGGTGGCTCCCAGGATCAGACCCACGTAGGCCATCAGGAGCAGGAGCGTGACCTGGATGAAGGAAAGAAGGCCCTTGTCAACGGACGTGACGCTGAGCAGGTGGCTCATCATCAACGCGGCCAGGATTCCCAGCGTGGAACCCACGGCGGCGCCGATGAGCCGTTTGAGGCTGGCCCTTTCCAGCCGCATCTCGAAGAAGACGAAGGTAAGCCCCAGAACGGCGCCCAGCAGGATTGAGTTGAGGGCCCCGAGCTGAAACGGACGCAGGTGGTAGGTAGCCGAAATGACGATGATGATGAATAATGTCCGAACCGCCGCCATTTCCCAAGGCATGGACTACGACCTCCTTTCCAAGGCCGATGCAATTTTTAAGCATGATAAAGTCTAGGACCCACTCTGGGACCCAGTCGGGCCCCCGCTCGGGGCCATTGTAACATTCTCGCTGATAACTTGAAATAAGACACGGACACCACCCCCTCCCGTGGCCGCGTGAAGTCCCTACTTGCTCCGTCGGGACTTGATGACGATGGGCGCCCCCACGAAGCCGAATTTCTCCCGGAGGCGGTTTTCGAGGTTTCGCTCGACTGAGAAGTGCAACTTGCCGGACCGATTCGTGAAAGCCACGAAGGTAGGCGGCTCGACGCCGGCCTGAGTAATGTAGTAAATCCGCAGGGGTCTGCCCTCCGGGCCCGCAGGCGCCGGAATACGCTCGAGATTAATTTGCTCGAGAAACCGGTTCATCTCGGCAGTGCTCACCCGCTGGCGGCGGCCGGCGGCAACTTGGACAATCGTATCCGCGAGCTTTTTCAAGCGCTCTCCGGTCAGAGCGGAAACGAAGACAATCGGCGCGTAGCCGAGAAATTTCATGCGGCGGCGGACCGTTTCAGTGTATTCGCGAGCCGTGTCCGGCCCTTTCGGGACGGCGTCCCATTTGTTGATCACCAGCACCACGGACCGGCCGCTTTCGTGCGCGTAGCCTCCGATGTGAGCATCGACGGCGGTCACCCCTTCGAGGGCGTCGATCAACAGCAGAGCCACGTCCGCGCGCTCCAGGTGCTTCCGCGCCTGGATGACGCTGAGCTTTTCCGCGAGCAGCTTCGTCTTTCCTTTTCGCCGGATGCCGGCAGTGTCCACAAAACGGAACACCAACCCATCCCTTTCGACTTCCGCGTCCACCGCGTCGCGAGTCGTCCCGGGCCAGGGCGTGACGATGGACCTTTCCGCGTTCAGGAAGCGATTGAGCAGCGTTGACTTGCCGACGTTGGGCCGGCCGATGATGGCCACGTTGATCGTGGTCGGGGGACGCTCGGCCGGCAACGGCGCGGCCGGTGCCTCGACCTCCTTCACAGTCTCGGCTTCAACAGGGAACCGAGCGGTCACGTGGTCCAACAATTCGTCCACGCCAAGTCCGTGCTCCGCGGAAAGGGTGAAAATATCGCGGACTCCGAGGCGGTGAAAGTCCGCCGCCAGAGGGGAGTGCATGAGTGAATCGACCTTGTTGACCGCGAGCGAGAGCGGCTTCCCCGTGCGATGCAGAAGCTGGGCAAGTTGTTCGTCCAGCGGCACCACGCCTTCGCGGGCATCGACGACGAGCACCAGGTGCTCGGCTTCTTCGATGGCCACCCGGGCCTGGCGGAAGATTTCCAGCGCGATCATGTCTTTCTCGCCCGGGATGATTCCCCCGGTATCCACCACTTCGAAAGCCTTTCCCCTCCAGTCCGCCGCAGCGTAAATGCGGTCGCGAGTCATGCCGGGTTCATTCCCCACGAGCGCGCGCCGGCGGCCGCAAATCCGGTTGAACAAAGTGGACTTGCCAACGTTCGGCCGTCCGAGGATGACGACGCGGGGGAGCTTTATCATCTCAAGAGAGCCGGGGCGCTTCACTTCGGCCGCCTGGCCGAGCTCTGGCCGGTGCGAACCCTCCAGGGTTCTATGCTATTCTTTCAAGCGGAAAATCAAAAGGCCAAGGGCGAAGCGAATTGGAAAGCTCTGAATGACTCAAATCGTCGGGCGCAAGAGGGAGCACAGGTCAATTTGGACCTTCCACTTCGCGAGTCTCATGCGTCCTTTGGTATTTCCGAGTTGATTTGATTCGGCCTCCGCTCATTGTGGTCGGCGCAGCCAGCAAACCAGCCGAAAAGGTCCCGCTCGAAGAAATCTTCGGGCCGGGGGGATGGCTCGCCCGGAAGCATCCTCACTATGAGTTCCGGCGGGGGCAACTGGAAATGGCCGAGAGCGTCGAAGATGCGCTCGATAACCGCCACCACCTCATCGTGGAGGCGGGCACCGGCACCGGAAAGACCTTGGCCTACCTTGTGCCCATCATCCGCAGCGGCCGGCGCGTAGTCATCTCAACCGGCACAAAGAATCTTCAAGAACAACTCTTCTGGAAGGATATCCCTTTCCTTAAAAAATTGTTCCCGAAGATGCGCGTCACCTTGATGAAGGGCCGGCAGAACTACTTGTGCCGCCAGAAACTTTACGACCTCGAAAAACAGCCGGGGCTGAACGGAATGGAGGAGGTAGAGCAGTACGCGGAAATCAGCGAATGGGAAAAACGGACCGAGACCGGAGACCGCGCGGAACTCGGGAAACTGCCGGATTCGAGCGAACTGTGGGCCCGGATTGACGCCCGCCGGGAGCTGTGCACGGGGCAAAAATGCCCGCAGTTCGAACGATGTTTCATTACGTGGATGCACCAGCGGGCGGCCGAGTCTGACATCATCATCGTGAATCACCACCTGCTTTTCGCCGACCTGGCTCTGAAGCAGATGGAGTTCACAAGTATCCTGCCCGATTACACCGCGCTGGTCTTCGATGAGGCCCACGACATCGAGGACGTGGCCACACATTACTTCGGCCTCCAGGTCTCGAGCTACCGCGTGGAGGAGCTGGCGCGGGATGCCGAATTGACGCTCCGGCTCAAGGGCCTCCAGGGCCCCACCGTCGCCGACGTAGTAACAGCCACGCGGGAGCTCCGGCACCGGTCGGGGCTTTTCTTCGAGCTGTTTCCCGCAGGTGACGCCCGCGTGAGCTTCGATAACCGCGAAAGCTTCCTCGAAGTCAACCGAGGGGCCTATTCCGGCGTCCTCAACGCCCTGGTGCGCCTGGAAACGGAGCTCAGCCGGTTGAAAGAACCTCCGGAGGAAGTCCTTAAGGTGGCGCGACGGGCAGGCGAGCTCCGCCAAGCCTTCGAGTTCATCCTTGAGGGTCGAGAGCGCAACTTCGTCTTCTGGTGGGAGCGTCGCGGGCGCGGAGTTTTTCTTGAGGCGTCGCCCATCGACGTTTCGTCCCTCCTCCGCGAAAAGCTGTTCGAGCGCGTCGAAACCGTTGTACTGACTTCTGCGACCCTGGCGGTCGGCGGCACGTTCGATTTCGTCAAGCGCCGGCTGGGAATTGACCACGCGAAGGAAAAAATCTTGGAATCGCACTTTGACTACGGGACCCAGGCACTGCTGTACACGCCGCTTGCCCTGCCTGATCCAAGGACGCCTGATTTCCCGCGGCAGGCGGCGGAGGAGGTGGTGCAACTCCTCAAGACTTCCCGCGGGCGCGCCTTCGTCCTTTTCACTTCCCATCAGCAAATGCGGGATGTCTATGAGCGCGTCCGGCCGAGGGTGCGCTACCCGATGCTGCTGCAAGGGACCGCGCCCCGGACTGCTCTGCTCGAACGCTTTCGCTCGACTCCGCACGCCGTTCTCTTCGCCACAAGCTCCTTTTGGCAGGGCGTGGACGTCCAGGGACCGCAACTGAGCGCGGTCATCATTGATCGCCTCCCGTTTTCCGTGCCCACGGACCCCGTCGTCGCGGCCAGGATCCGCCTGATCAACGAAGACGGGGGCAGTGCCTTCACCGATTACCAGGTCCCCCAGGCCGTCATCGCGCTGAAGCAGGGATTTGGCCGGCTGATTCGCAGCCGGAAAGACCGCGGCATTCTCGCCATCCTGGACCAACGATTGGTGCGCAAGCAGTACGGCAAAATATTCTTTGACAGCTTGCCGGGTTATCAAAGGGCAAACCGGCTGGAAGAGGTCAAGGCGTTCATGCGAGAATGCTAGTCGGGCGCTGTTGCGGGCGCGCCTCTTCCACTAAAAGGCGCGATACTGAGAGTGCTTCTTGACGCCGCTCGCAATCTCCGCCCTGATCCCTGGTCTTCCCTTACACGGGGGACAACCCGGGAAGATAGAACTGAGGCCGGATGTTTGAAATATCCGTCGAATATGCGTTCGCGGCAGGACACGCGCTGCGAGGCTACAAAGGAAAGTGCGAGAACGTTCACGGGCATAATTACAAGGTTGGAGTGACGGTTGCCGGTGACCAGCTCAACTCGATCGGCTTGCTCATGGACTTTGTTGACTTGCGTGCCGCGATCAAGGCGCTGGTCGAGCGGCTCGACCACCGTTTTCTGAACGACCTCCCCCCTTTCGACCGGTTGAACCCCTCAGCGGAAAACTTGGCGAAGTATTTTTGCGACGAGCTACAGCCCCAGCTCCGTCCCCACGGTCTGCGCGTCGAGGCTTTGACAGTTTGGGAAACTGACACCACTTCAGCCACGTATCGCCCGCCGGAGTGAAAGCCCTCTTTGCCCGTCAACGAATGGGTCGCTCGGTGAAATCGTCGGGGCGAGGATTTTCCGAATAATCGGTTGGGGAGTTATCGTGCCTTGGGGAATTGGTTTGGACTCGGTAGGGCCGAGGGCACGCACCGGAGCGCTACCATGTCCAGAAGGCGACGGCAGGGTGTATTTCAGCCTGATGCCGGTGCGTACACAAGCCTTCGTGGCAGCAATAGACGTCTTCGCACCAGCGGCACTTGGTGAGGCGGTCCTTCTCACGGACCGTTCCGCAGACCGAACAGACTTCGAGCATTTCGGCAACGACATGGCGAGAATAAGTCCGCCAAGTCTCCATGGCTTCGTGTTCCTCTCGGATCTTCGCCAGTTCGTCCTTGTTCATCGTTGCCCGGCTCCACTTCCTCTGACAGATTGGATGCAATAGGGTTGCCAATGGCTAGTGGTAAATTCAAAGCCTCTGGTGAGGGCCTTAACTCCTTCATTTCCAATCGGCTAGCCCGATTAAGTGTCTCGAAGTTATCTCCGGTCAGTGGAGCCTGAAAACGACACTTTGCGCGCCTTATTACCCCATTTGCGTCACCCGGCCACCGTGCGATGATCCTTCATGTCCGTGCTTTGTGGGACTGAAATCGAGTAAAATTGTGCTCGGAAGCCTTGACAAATTAGGGTTGGCGGTTGCCTGA
>Ga0099827_10001551_pt1 | contig 12053 bp, 8 predicted proteins | sample CZO8metaG_FD_79339 | JGI IMG/M metagenome (GOLD analysis project Ga0099827, IMG submission 79339) | Vadose zone soil microbial communities from the Eel River Critical Zone Observatory, Northern California, USA - CZOApr15con1.8 metaG | ecosystem: Environmental > Terrestrial > Soil > Vadose zone ...
CACTCATCGTCTACAGCTCATTGGGGAACAGACTTCCATCTTATGCGGCTACGCCAGCAAAAGCAAGCGCAAAGATACACCCACTCGCCAGAGACACGGGACGGGGACGCGGCGACACGGGGACACGGCGACGGGAACAGACTAGTCCTTCCCCGCGTCGCCGCGTCGGTTTTCGTCGCCGTGTCTCCTCTCTTCAACCGCGTCGCCCCGTCATCTCCTCTAGGCCACGCGCACATTCTCAGCCCCCAGCAGCTGCTCCAAGCCTGCCAGCAGCGCCACGGATGGCGCCACGTTGAGGCGCTCGGCAGTCCGCAGCAAGACGCGTTCGCCATCGGGAAACTGCAACGTCAGCACCACCTGGCAAGTACCTGGCGTCTGGGCTAACAGGTCATGGACGTGCAGTAGGGTGGTGCGGTCATGCTGGGGTGCGACAACCAACATGAGGCGGCGGAACTCCCCAAGGGCCAGGGCGTCCTTGAGGAGCAGGATGCGCTGCGCCAGGATGCGGGTCTCCCCGCCCTCACCTTCGACTTTGGCTTTCCCCCAGACGACCACCGGCTCCTCGCTCTCGCAGGCGGTCACGCTCTGGCGGTAGGTGTCGGGAAAAACGATGACTTCAAGGCTACCATAGAGATCTTCAAGAGTTAAAAAGGCCATCCGGTCACCGTTTTTGGTGAGCTGCGCCCGGTGCTGGGTGATGAGCCCGCCAAGCGTCACGGTCGGCTCCCCCTGGCACTCGGCCAGACTCTGGCTCGTGGCCGTCACGAGGCGCCGCATCTGTTGCTGCACGGCCATGAGCGGGTGACTGCTGATATAAAATCCCAGGGCCTCTTTCTCATACGCCAATTGCTCGCTGTCGCTCCACGCCGCCACCGGTTCGAGGCTCGGCGTATCGACGCTGGCCCCCGCCGGGGTATTCCCGAAGAGGCTGAACTGGCCTTGCTGCCGGTCCTCGTGCTGGCGCTGCGCCCACTCCAGCACCCGCGCCATATTTCCCAGCATCTGGGCGCGCGTCAGCCGCAGTGCGTCGAGGGCACCGCCTTTGATGAGGCTCTCCAGGACTTTTTTGTTGACCTGGCGGGTATCCAGGCGTTCACACAGGTCGAAGAACGACTGAAATGGTCCGTGCTCCTGGCGCTCTTGCATGAGTGCGGTAATGGCTTGCTCCCCGACGCCCTTGATGGCGCCCAGCCCGAAGCGAATGCTGTCGCCGGCCACCGTAAAACCATAGGAGCCCGCGTTAATGTCAGGGGGCAACACGGCAATGCCCATGTCGCGGCAGTCGCCAATGTAGCGCATGACTTTGTCAGTGTTGTCCATGTCGCTGGTGATCAGCGCGGCCATGAACTCGCGTGGAAAGTGGGCCTTCAGATAGGCCGTGCGGTAAGCGATGAGCGCATAGGCCACACTGTGACTGCGGTTAAAGCCATACCCGGCAAAGTAAGCGATTAAATCAAACATCTTCGCCGCTGGCTCTTCCGGAAAGCCGTTGCGCACCGCACCGCGCACAAAGTGCTCGCGCTGCGCGGCCATCTCCTCGGGCTTCTTCTTGCCCATGGCCCGGCGTAGCAGGTCAGCGCCACCCATGGTGAAGCCGGCCAGCGTGGTGGCAATCTGCATGACCTGCTCCTGGAACACGATCACCCCATACGTCGAGCGTAAAATGGGTTCGAGCTGCGGTAACTCGTAGGTGATGGCCCGACGTCCATGGCGGCGCTCGATAAAATCATCGACCATGCCGCTGCCCAATGGACCCGGACGGTACAGGGCCACGAGGGCGACCAGATCCTCAAAGACGTGCGGCTGCAGCTTGCGTAACAGGTCCCGCAGACCCCGACCTTCGAGTTGAAACACGCCTTGCGTGCGTGCCTCAGACAACAGGCGGTAGGTCTCGGGGTCGTCCAGAGGCATGGTGTCCATATCCACCTCCAGACCCTGGGTGTCTTGGATGAGCTGCAGGGCGTTGTGAATGACCGTCAGGGTGCGCAGCCCCAGAAAGTCCATCTTCAGGAGCCCCATGGCTTCGATGTCGTCCATGGCGTACTGCGTCACCACTTCGCCTTTGGCCCCTTTGGACAGCGGCACGATGTGGTGCAGCGGCTCAGGCGAGATCACCACGCCAGCGGCGTGCACTGAGGCGTGGCGCGACAGTCCCTCGAGGCGGCGCGCCGTGTCAATGAGACGCTCGACGCGGGGGTCCTGCGTTTGCAGCTCGCGCAGACGCGGCTCTTCGGCGATGGCTTCGTCGAGGGAAATATTGAGGCGGTTGGGCACCAGCTTGGCGATGCGGTCGACATCACTGTATGGCATATCCAGGGCACGGCCGACGTCACGCAGGACACCCTTCGCCAGCATCGAGCCAAAGGTAATGATCTGCGCCACGTTCTCGGCGCCGTATTTCTCCGTCACGTAGCGAATGACCTCGTCGCGCCGCTCCATGCAGAAGTCAATATCGATGTCAGGCATGGTGACGCGTTCGGGATTGAGAAAGCGTTCGAACAGCAGGTTGTACTCGAGCGGATCGACGTCGGTAATACGCAGCGCATAGGCCACCAGACTCCCGGCGACTGAGCCACGGCCCGGCCCCACCGGAATGTCCTGCTCGCGGGCATAGCGGATAAAGTCCCAGACGATCAGGAAGTAGCCGGAATAGCCGGTGGTACGGATGATGCCCAGTTCCTGCTCCAGACGTTGCCAGTAGCGCTCCTCCTGGGCTACTGGACGGCGCTGTAGGCGCTCCTGCAAGCCATGGCGTGCCACCTGCTCCAGATAGGTGTCCAGCGACAGGCCGTCTGGGGGCTGATAGCGCGGCAGCAGCATGGTGTCAAAGGGCAGCTGGATGTTGCAGCGCTCGGCAATGCGCAACGTGTTGGCACAGGCTTCTGGCACCTCGGCAAAGCGCTCGTACATTTCTTCGGCCGTCTTGAAGTAAAACTCATGCGGGCCATAGCGCATGCGCTGTGGGTCGTTGAGGGTTTTACCGGTGCCGATACACAGTAACACATCGTGTGGGGCCGCATCCTCACGGCGCAGATAGTGACAGTCGTTAGTCGCCACCACTGGCAGCCCGAAGTCGCGGCTGAACGCCAGGAGCTGGCGGTTCACCTGCAGCTGCCCGTCGACGCCGTGCGACATTAGCTCCACGTAAAAATTATCCGGGCCAAAGATCTGCCGGTAGCTGTCGAGGGCATCGGCGGCTTTGCGCAAGTCCTCACTGAGGATATGCCCGTTGACCTCACCCTTGAGACACCCCGTAAGGCCAATCAGGCCTGCTGCGTGCTGGGCCAGGATCTCCTTATCGATGCGCGGCCGGTAATAAAACCCTTCGAGGTGGGCTTTACTCACCAGGCGCGCCAGGTTCTGGTAGCCTTCGTAGTTCGTGGCCAGGAGCGTCAGGTGGTGCGCCGCGCTGCTAATGCCCTGTTTGGAGCGGTCGAAGCGCGTCGTCGGCGAGATGTAGGCTTCACACCCCAGAATGGGATTGATGCCACGCTCCCTGGCCGCTTTGTAGAACTTCATGGCGCCGAACATGTTGCCGTGATCGGTCATGGCCACGGCCGGCATGTGCAGTTCTTGAGCGCGATCGAGCAATTCGTCAATCCGGTTAGCCCCATCCAGCAGGCTGAATTCGGTATGCAGGTGAAGATGCACGAAACTCTGCTGCGCCATAGATACGCGGTCTCCGTCTGTGGTGTGGCAGTGGCGGACTCACGCTGCTCAGTCGACCTGATAATTGGGTGATTCCTGGGTAACGATGACATCGTGGACGTGGCTTTCGCGCAGTCCAGCACTGGTGATGCGGATGAAACGGGCGCGCTGGCGCAGATCCTCGATGGTGCGGCAGCCACAGTAGCCCATGCCCGAGCGCAGCCCGCCGACCAGTTGATACACCACATCGGCGAGGGCGCCTTTGTAGGGGATACGCCCCTCGACGCCCTCCGGCACTAGCTTGCTGGTTTGCGTCTCGTCGCCCTGGAAATAGCGGTCGCCTTTGCCACCCATCATGGCGCCGAGCGACCCCATACCGCGGTAGACCTTGTAACTCCGGCCCTGGTACAGGACACGCTCGCCTGGGCTCTCCTCGGTGCCGGCGAAAATGCTGCCGATCATCACGGAGTGGGCGCCAGCCGCCAGGGCCTTGACGATGTCCCCAGAGTACTTGATGCCCCCGTCGGCGATGATGGGGATACCGTACTGCTGTGCCACCCGCGCACATTCAGCGATGGCCGTCAGTTGCGGTACGCCGGTACCAGCGACGACACGGGTCGTACAGATCGAGGCCGGCCCCATGCCCACTTTGATTGCATCGGCCCCGGCATTGATCAGGTCGCGCGTCGCTTCCGCGGTCGCCACATTGCCGCCGATGACCTGCAGAGCCCCATAGGACTTTCTGATCTCTTCAACCGCGGCGAGCACGTAGGAAGAATGGCCGTGCGCGGTGTCCACCACCACCACATCGACGCCACACCGCACCAACTCGGCAGCGCGTTCATGCCGATCAGGGGTAATGCCGACCGCCGCCCCGACCCGCAGCCGGCCGAGTGCATCTTTGCATGCTTGCGGGTATTTTTTGCGTTTTTCAATGTCCTTGATGGTAATGAGACCCTTGAGATGAAACGCCTCGTCCACCACCAGGAGCTTTTCAATACGATGCTGGTGCAAGAGTTTTTGGGCTTCGTCCAGGCTCGTGCCTTGCGGCACGGTGATGAGATTGTCCTTGGTCATCAGGGCCGAGATGGGTTGCTGCGTGTCGGTGACAAAGCGCAGGTCACGATTGGTTAGAATGCCCACCAGTTTGGGGCCTTCGGTGATGGGGATGCCGGAAATGCGATAGCGCGCCATGACGTCGATGGCTTCATAGACCCGCTGGTGCGGTGCCATGGTGATCGGATCGACGATCATGCCACTTTCCGAGCGTTTGACTTTATCGACTTCGGCGGCCTGCGCCTCGATGCTGAGGTTTTTGTGAATGATGCCAATCCCCCCTTCTTGGGCCAGGGCGATAGCCAGGGCGGCTTCTGTGACCGTATCCATGGCCGAGCTGACCAGCGGAATGTTGAGGGGGAGGTGAGGTGTCAGGCATGTCGACACGTCCGCGTCGCGCGGCAACACCTCGGAGCGTGCCGGCAGGAGCAAGACATCGTCGAACGTTAAACCCTCAGGCAGTGGTCCTTCAAGCATATGGATCCCCTTATGGGTGGCAGGAGAAGGATGCAGCAGGCATGCCAGCCTCTTTACTTTAACAGCGCAGAAACTTCTTTTCAATCTCAGCCAGAGCGATGTGTAAGAGCACTGGCCGGCCATGGGGGCAGGTAAACGGCATGGTGGCGCCTGCCAGGTCGTGCATTAACGCCCGGATCTCGTCGTCATGCAAGCGCTGATGCGCGCGGATAGCCCCGTGGCAGGCCATCACAGTGAGCAGATGGTGAAATACCCGCGGCAGGCCCTCGTCCAGGCTCTCGTCCGGAGTTGGCGAGCGCAGCACCTCGAGGACGTCCAGCAAGGCGGCGGCATAGTCGCGTTCTGCCAGCAGGGCGGGCACGCTCGGGAGGCGATAGGTCGTGCCGCCAAAATGCTCCAGGCTAAAGCCCAGGGCGGCCAGGCGTGGCAGACACGACGCCACCCACTCTGGGTCAGTCGCCCCCAGCTCCAGCGTGGCAGGAAACAACACCTGTTGCGCTTCCAGTGCGCCGTCATGCAGACGGGCCCGCAAGCGCTCATAGAGCACCCGCTCATGGGCGGCGTGTTGGTCGACCAGAAAGACACCGCTCGAGTATTGCAAGACGATATAGGTGTTGTGGAGCTGTCCGAGTGGGATCCCTTCCAGAATCGCCCGACCGGCTTCTGGATAACCGGCATACAAGTGCAACTCTGCGGCGAGCCCTGCGGGAGGCTTCCCGAGACGCGACTCCTCCGGGGGCCCTGCCACCGTGGCTGGCGCCGGCCACATCATCGGCACCGCCCGCCCCGGCGGTGCTGGTACGGCTGGCTCGGCCGCCTGGGGCACCGGCGGCAGTACCACGCTTGGCCCTGCCACACTGTCGCGCAAGCGCTGCTGGAACAGCCGCCGTAAGCGATCATAGAGGCGCGCTTCCTGGCGGAAACGGACTTCGAGCTTGGCCGGGTGCACATTGACGTCGACCTCGCTCGCCGGCAGCGTCAGAAACACGCACGCCACGGGGTGCCGATCACGCGGCAGCAAAGTACGGTACGCTTCGTACAGAGCGTGACTCAGCATACGATTTTGTACCGCTCGGCCATTGACAAAGAAAAACTGCTGGCGCCGGGTAGCGCGATGCACGGTGGCTTTGGCAATATAGCCATATACCTGCACATCGGCGCTGTGGTCCGCCACCTGCAGCACCTGCTCCTGAAAACCTGCCCCGAACAGCATCTCCAGACGCTCCCCGAGCCCTGCGGCGGGAGCCCCTTGCAGGTGCAGGCGGCCGTTCAGATGCAGGGTCATATGCACCGCTGGCGCCGCCAGGGCGAGCGTGGTGCACCAGTGGGCGATATGGCTGGCCTCGGTGGCCGGATGTTTGAGGAATTTGCGGCGCGCCGGCGTGTTGTAAAACAGCTCACTGACGCGTATCGACGTCCCAGGCGGGGCCCCACAGGCTTCCACCTCCAGGCACGTGCCACCGGCAAAAACAACGCGTGTCCCGAGCGGCTCGGGCTGACAGCGGGAGACCAACTGCAGGCGTGACACGGCGGCAATGCTGGGTAAGGCTTCACCCCGAAAGCCCAGGGTGGTAATCTGCTCGAGGTCTTCCAGAGCGTTGATTTTACTCGTCGCATGCCGTGTGAAGCAGTGCACGGCATCTGCAGTGTCCATGCCGAGGCCGTCGTCGTCCACCTGGATCAGCTCGGTGCCGCCGCCCTGCACCAGCACCTTGATGCTGCGCGCCTGCGCGTCCAGGGCATTTTCCAGGAGCTCCTTGACCACTGACGCCGGGCGTTCGATCACTTCACCAGCCGCGATATGGTTGATCACTGCCTCAGGAAGTGTCCGTACCCGACCCATGGGCTGGCTCTCCTAATGGTTCGTCAAGCTTATTCTGGGTATCGACCCACCCCGCCACACTGGCAGGGGTACTGCGTACCGCAATTGGCCCCGCCAAACTGGCGGGGCAACTAGCCGTGCGCAGCACTAACCGACTTGCCGGCTGACGCTGACATAGGCCATTTGCAGTTGGGGGAGCAACTCCTGCAGCATCTGGTCTTCCTCCCGCGTCAGATTGCCATGGGTTTTCTCCCGCAGCACCATGAGCAGATCGATCATATGTTGGGCTTGCGGGAGATTACGCATGTATTGCTGTGAGCCAGGAGCGGGGATTTGCCCCAGGAAGACCATAGCATTCGTGGTCAGCATGTTCACCAGCGTAGCGAAATCGGCCGGCGGCAGGTCACGGCGTGGCCCTGCCCCAGGCTCTGGCCGCTGTCGCTGCGGCTCTTCGGCGCGTGGCGCTTCACGCCTGGGTGGTGGGGGCGGCGTCGCTGCCGGAGCTTCACGTGGACTCTCCGGTTCGGCGGGACGCCGCGCGCCTTCCTTGGTAAACAGGCGTTTATCTGAGATGGTAAAAGCCTTTTCGGTCTGTTCCTCCTCGGGTCTCTCTGACGCCATGATAGCTATCCTTCTCCTGTACTACGCAGGGGTGCTGCGCGTTATCCAGCCACCACCAAGAACGGTGTCGCCATCGTAAAATACGGCAGCTTGCCCAGGCGTGACGGCAAATTGCGGTGTGTGCAGGACGACGCGCGCCCGGTCGGGCGCCACCGGGTGGACGTCAGCTGCCACCGGCTGATGCCGATAGCGAATCTGCACCGTGGCCTGCAAGGTCTGCGTGGGCGGGGCACACATCCAGTTCAGACCCTCGACGCCAAACGTCGCACACAGGGCGGCGTGTCGTGGCCCCACCACCACCGTATTGTGTTCAGGATCGAGGTGTGTCACGTACAGGGGCTCGGCTGCTGCCACGCCCAGGCCTCGGCGCTGCCCCACAGTATAAAACGGCACGCCCTGGTGCCTGCCGACGGTGTCGCCGTCCGTCGTCACGATGCGCCCCGCTTGTGCCTCCGCTGGGGTCAGCCGTGGGCGTAAGAAGGCGCGATAATCGCCCTCAGGGATAAAACAGATCTCCTGACTCTCGGGCTTCTCGGCCACTTTGAGCCCCAGACGCACGGCGAGCTGGCGCACTTCCTCCTTGCGATAGGCCCCCAGCGGCAAGAGCGTCTGCCGCAGCTGGTCCTGGGACAGATCGAAGAGAAAGTAGGATTGGTCTTTCTTGCTGTCGTATCCCCGCCGGATGTAATAGCGTCCCGCCTGATCGTGCCACACGGCCGCGTAGTGGCCGGTCGCCACCCAGCGGGCGCCCAGCTGCTGGGCGCGCTGCAACAGCGCGGTAAATTTTAAATAGCGATTACACTGGACACACGGGTTGGGGGTGAAACCCTGGCGGTAGGCATCGACAAAGTAGTCGATGACGTGCTGGGTAAACTGGGCTTTGAAGTTCACCACATAAAAAGGAATGCCGAGCGCCGCCGCGACGCGGCGCGCATCGGACACGTCATCCAGCGTACAGCAGGTCTTGTGCCGTGCAGTGGCCGTCTCAGGCCCATCCCAGAGCTTCATGGTGACACCGATCACCTCATAGCCCTGCCCGTGCAACAGCGCCGCACTGACCGAGCTATCCACGCCACCGCTCATGGCTACCACCACGCGCTCAGCCACGTTCTCTCTCCTCCAGGGTCCTCGGCGTCTCCTGTCCCTCATCCCCCTCCATGGCAGAGGGTATGGGTAGGGCAGCGTAGAGCGAGAGCTGCGTATTGCCGTAGCGTCGGCTCTTCCACAGCGGGAGGTCCAGCACCGTTTGGGGTATCGCACGGCGCGCCATATGCTGCCAGATGAGGATCCCATGGGCTGCCAGGATACGATGCTCGGCCAGGGTTGCCATGGTCACCTCTGCCAGGTCGGAAGCGTAGGGGGGATCGAGGAACAGCATATCCGCCTGTAAAGTCACTGGCAGTTGCCGCAGCGCTTGCGGGAGCGAAGCCGCCACGATCGTTGCCCGCCCCACCATATTACAGCGGCTGATATTGGCCTGCAAAGTCATCAGGGCCCGGCGGTCGTGCTCGACAAAGTAGACCTCTCTGGCACCGTGACTCAACGCCTCAAGCCCCACACTCCCAGTGCCAGCAAAGAGGTCTACGAAGATAGCATTCTGTACCAACCCGCGCAACATATTAAACAGCGCTTGCCGCACCGGCCCACTGGTGGGGCGGACTGCCCGTCCGGGCACGGTGCGTAGCGCACGCCGGTTGGCGCTCCCAGCACCGATACGCATCATACACTACGATTCCATCACCACGCTGCGCCTCTCTCCAGCAGGCGCACGGCCTCTTTGGCGAAGTACGTGATAATGATATCCGCGCCAGCGCGCTTGATGCTCGTCAACGCTTCCAGCATGGCGCGCTCTTCGTCGAGCCAGCCCAGACGAGCGGCGGCTTTGATCATGGCGTACTCGCCGCTGACGTTATAGGCTGCCAGGGGCAGGTCGGTGCTCTGCCGCACGCGGGCAATGACATCGAGGTACGGCAGCGCCGGCTTGACCATCACGATGTCCGCTCCCTCGGCGATGTCGAGTTGCACTTCCCGCACTGCCTCACGGGCATTGGCCGGGTCCATTTGATAGGAGCGCCGGTCACCGAACTGCGGGGTGGACTGCACCGCCTCGCGGAACGGCCCGTAGAAGCTCGAGGCATACTTGGCGGCATAGGCCATAATGGGGATCTGGTAGTAGCCCTTGTCATCCAGGCAGGCGCGGATAGCCCCGACGCGCCCGTCCATCATATCGGACGGCGCCACCATGTCCGCTCCGGCCTCGACGTGCGACAGTGCCGTACGCTGCAGCAGCTCCAGGGTCAGATCGTTGACAATACGCTCCCCATCCACGACACCACAGTGGCCGTGGTCGGTATACTCGCACAAACACACGTCGGTAATCACCACGAGCGCCGGCACCGCCTGCTTGATAGCGTGCACCGCCTGTTGTACTGCGCCCGTAGGGCTATAGGCTTCCCGGCCCAGCGGGTCTTTGCTTTCCGGCAGTCCAAAGAGCAGCACCGCGGGAATGCCATGGTCCACCACGGCCTTGGCCTCCGTTACGGCCTGATCGACTGAGAGATGGTACTGCCCTGGCAGTGAGGCGATTTCCTGGCGTATGCCATGTCCTGGGACAATGAACAGGGGCAAAATCAACTCACTCGGCGTCAAGTGCGTTTCCTGCACCAAACGGCGCAAAGCTGGACTCTCGCGGAGGCGGCGGGTGCGATAGGTGGGAAAAGGCATAATGTTCTTCCTCGCTCTAGGGCCTCATAATAGTTGCCCTATCCCCCTCCTGGAGGGATAGGGAGCAGGTCATCGGGTAGCGCTGCGAGCAGGGCGCTAGCCCCCTGGGCGCGCATCTGGACGGCCAGGCGCTCGCCGAGTTGTACAGCTTCCGGCGCGGGGCCACAGATCTCCTGGCGCAGGATACAGGTGCCGTCAGGCGTGCTCACCAAGCCCCGGACGTGCAGGTCGGCTCCCTGGCACTGTGCGAAGGCCGCGATCGGCACCGTACAGCCGCCGCCTAGATGCCACAGGAAGGCCCGTTCGGCGGCCACGGCACTCGCCGTGGCGGGATCGTGCAGCGCTTGCAGGAGGGCGTCAATCCAGTGGCCCGCCACGGTCTCGATTCCTAGTGCTCCCTGCCCTGCCGCTGGCAACATGACCTCGATTGGGAGGAGTTCCGTGATCTCCTCTTGCAGTCCTAAACGATACAGGCCGGCCGCTGCTACCACCACACCATCGACCTCACCCTGGCGCATTTTCCGCAGCCGCGTGTCGACATTGCCGCGGATGTCCTGCACCTGGAGATCTGGACGCCGGGCGAGCAGTTGCGCCCGGCGGCGCAGGCTGCTGGTGCCAATACGCCAGTGCCCGGGGGCGTCGAGAAGCCGGTGGCCGTCACGCCCAACAAACGCATCGCGCACGTCATCCCGCGGCGGCACCGCACTGAGGTGCAGCCCGGGCGGCAAAGTGGTCGGCACGTCCTTCATGCTGTGCACGGCGAGTTCGATCTCCTGGCGCCACAGCGCGTCTTCGATCTCCTTGACAAACAGTCCCTTCCCACCAATACGCGGCAACGGGTCCTGGCGGTTGCGATCGCCCGCGGTGCTGATCACCACCAGTTCCGTGGTCAGGCCAGAGTGATGCCGCCGTAGGGCATCAGCGACCCAACGCGCCTGCCAGAGCGCCATGGGGCTGCCGCGTGTCCCGAGACGAACGTGATCATGCGTTGGCGCCATACTCATACATCCAAATCAAAGAGGTGCCGTACTAAGTGTACGGCATCCCGCACCTGCCCGGCACCGGAGGAGCGCTTGAGATAGACGGTGGGGGCGTGCAGGAGTTTGTTCACAATACCAGACGTCAAGGCTTCGAGGGTGCGACGCTGCCGGTCATCCAGTGGTCCGAGCTTGGCCAGGGCCTTGTCGAGTTCCTGCAGACGAATGGTCTCGGCCCGCTGCCGCAGCGCCACGATGGTCGGCACCGCGTCGCGCGCCGCCAACCACTGCTGAAACTGCTGTACCTCCTGCCACACCAACTCCTCAGCCGCCAGGGCCTCGCGTTGCCGGGCACGGCGATTTTCCTGCACGACGTTGTGCAGATCGTCGATGTCGTACAGGAACACGTTCTCCAGCGTATTGACGGCCGGATCGATGTCACGCGGTACGGCAATATCGATAAAAAACATCGGCCGGCTGCGCCGGGCGCGTATGGCCTCGCGCACCATGGCTGGATCAATGATGGCGTGTGGCGCACCGGTCGAACTGATGACAATATCAGTATAGGCCAAATGCTCAGGAAATGCCGTCCAGGGAATCGCCTTGGCCTGCAGCGCCTGGGCCAGGCGCTCGGCGCGCTCCGATGTACGATTGGCAATGAAGATGCTGGTCACACCATGCGTGACCAGGTGGCGCACCGCCAGCTCGGCGGTGTCCCCAGCCCCGAG
>Ga0099827_10001553_pt1 | contig 12038 bp, 13 predicted proteins | sample CZO8metaG_FD_79339 | JGI IMG/M metagenome (GOLD analysis project Ga0099827, IMG submission 79339) | Vadose zone soil microbial communities from the Eel River Critical Zone Observatory, Northern California, USA - CZOApr15con1.8 metaG | ecosystem: Environmental > Terrestrial > Soil > Vadose zone ...
CAATTGTGATCTCCACAACAATTAGAGGAACTTGTACTGCGTCTCTGACGAACGCGTCGCTTTCAATGGATTTGCTGCAAAATGCCACTCGCCGTGCCACCAACTCGAGAACATGTGACTCTGCTGCCACCTACTCCTGTGTGAGGGAGAGGGCGGGGTGCGGAGTTTGCGGTATTGCCGGACCTGCGCGACTTTGCGATCCCACGAGTTTACCGGAGCCATGCGCCTAGGTAAGGGGGGTTGTGGTCCCACGGGGATTACTGGAGGTCTTGTCAAAGCTCGTGGAAATTCACCTCCCACTCGCAATTGAGATCAGCTCGCAGCGTCACCTCCTTTGGAAGAAACAGTCAATTGATGGGTTCTCATGCTCCGACCGCCTGAGTAAAGGGTGGGCCGCGGACATCCTTAGGACGAGTTGGCCGTCTTGGAACTGTTGACCGTGAAGTAACAGGGAGGGCGCTTGCGCGCCCTCCAGCATCCCGTTCAGTCGTTCGGAAGGTTCGGGCAGCGGTACGCACGCCCGGCGATCCGCAGCCAGGCGTCGCGCGACGTCCCACCTCACGGGACGTCGCGCTCTCGGGTCCGGTCGTCAGAGCCCCGGGCAGGTGCCAGGGTCCGGGCTGTCAATTCTCGCGGATTCGCCTTGAGGCACACGCAGGAAGGTGACGAAAAGGACGTATGGGACCGTGCCCGCGTTGACAATGTCACCCACTTCGCCAGGTCGCGCGATGAACGCCTGCCCCGCGCTGTACGTCGTGGTCTGGCACTGGCTGCCGATCGATCGGTGAACGGTGAGCGAGCCCTGCTTGACGACGATGATCGCGCCCCCCGGGTGCGAGTGCCAGCCAGTGGAGCCGCCCGGGTTGACCGTGATCTGCGCCATAGCTACGTCCGTTCCGACTTGAAGCGGGATGGTCCCGTCTGACACGTCGGTGCCACGCGCCAAGGGGACTTGCGTCAGGCCTGACGGCGGCGTAGCCCCGCCAGGTGCGACGGTAACTGCCGTGACCACGCCGGCGAGCCCTACGCTCAGCAGTGCCCATCTAATGGCTCGTTTCGTGTTCATCTCTCCCTCCCTTCCGAGGTCTTGAAATTCATCTCCCACTCGCAATTGAGATCAGCTCGCAGCATCACCTCCTTTGGAAGAAACGGTCAATTGATGGGTTCTCATGCTCCGACCGCCTGAGTAAGGGTGGGGCCGCGGACATCCTCCAGGACCAATTGACCATCCCGGAACTGGTGACCTGCCAGCAGCAGCCGCAGCTGGTTGGGCGCGTTGATGCCGCGCCAGTTCAGGCTCAGTCGTAAGACCAGCTTGAAGACCAGGTACAGCGCGCTCTCCGGAATACGCAGCCGCTTGCTAGCATTGGTGCGCAACCGCACGCCCGAAAAAATGGACTCGATCGGGTTGCTGGTGCGCAGGTGCACCCAGTGTTCTTCGGGAAAGTCGTAGTACGTGACAAAATCGGCCCAATCACGCTCCAGGCACGCGGCGGCTGGCTCTTGGCCGCGGGCGCGTAACCAGGCGCACAGGCCGTCACGGCGGCGCTCGCACTCTTGTCGAGTGGGCGCCTCGGCGAGTGCCCGCAGCTTGGTGCGGACCTCGGGGTGCAGTCGTTTGGGCAGTTTGTCGAGCACGTTCAACTTGCGGTGGTTCCAGCAGCGCTGATGGCGGGTGGTGGGGAAGATCTCGTCCAGCGCCGCCCACAAGCCCAATGCACCATCCCCGATCGCCAGCAGCGACGCCTCCGTGAGGCCGCGTTCCTTGAGCGAGCGCAGCACCTCGCTCCTCGAGGGCCCGCGCCGCATTGCCAGCCGGCGCGCCTGAATCGTGTGGTTTTGGCGCGAGCCGTCCACCTGCGGCAAGCTGATCGTGTATATCCGGGTCAGGGTCTGGAAGCGGGTCGAGCGCGGTCGAGCGCGTCGCGAATGACGTGGCGACCGGTGCAGCCACGGCTGGCCTCCAGCGCCTTGGCGTGTGATCCTGCTCGTGGGCGAGGTACCAGCTGCTTCTGACCATCGGCGTAGCGAGGCGCGGGAGCTCGACGGACGCATGAAGCCAAGCAATTAGCCGACAAGTGTCCGGCGTGCGTCGTACGCGCGCTGCATCGTGGCGTTCGCCTCAACTGTTTTTGCAAGCGCGGCAACAAACGTGTCCAACTCCTGCGCCGGCAGCACTGCCATGAGCCGATGGTCGCTTATTTCCGTGAACGTCCGCATCCCAGCGCATCCGAGACTCAACACAGGGGATGCGTTTTGCAGAGCAGTCGGAAGTGCAGCACAGGCTGGTCGTCCGAGCAGTCCGCCTGGAGCCGACGTCGTCAATGCACAGCTGCCCGCGGCCTCGGCATACAGCATGGCGTCCCGCGCGGACACCCACATCACGATTAGGTCCGCGCGCACCGGAAAGTCGCGCAGCGGACCGTAGACGATTCCCGCACGCGCACTCTTCACCGTTGGAATCCTGGAGACCTCATCGGCCCCGAGATACCCGCAACCCACCATCAATTCGGCCAGTCCGCTGAGCTCGCGATCGGTGGACTCCGGCAGCTCAAATCCCATGACCATTGCCCCGACGGGGCAATTCAAGTGCGCGTTCGCGGCCGCGTAGAACGTCTGCTGCTCAGCCGAGCGCCAAAGGCTACATGCTGACGGTGCGGAATGGAGCAATGGCGGGATGGCCTCGGGTACGGCGCCAACAAACGCGAGGCCCACCGGCGGTCTGTCAAGGTGGAGAGCGTCGGTGAGTGTGTCGGCCGCTGTGGTGTAGTCCAATATCCTTCCTCCAGTGTCCCACGCACCGTACACCCGATCACCATCGACAACATGGGCCGATCGGCTCATGTTTCGACCGCATCGCCAGCCTAGAGTACGACCCATGCAGGTTCCAACAACTGTGGCAGTGGCGCTGCTTGCCGCCACCTTTTGGTTGGCGCCAACCCTGCCGGCGCGCGACCTAACGAGTCAATCCAGCAGCGATCGATATCTCGAACTGTCGTACGACGTGTGCGCGGGCGTGCTGCTGGACCTCAACGAACTCGGGACGACTGTGTCCGCACTCCGATCAGCATAATGTTGACGGGCGAACATCAGCACGACATAGCAGACCGCTTCAACGCGGTGGCGGACGCGCGCGAATACCCACCGCTAGGGTTCTTTCCGCGCTGTGCACACCGGCTGGTCGAGCTGGCCGACGTGAGCCTCGGCGAGCGGGTTCTGGATGCCGGCACCGGATCCGGGGACGTAGCAATTTGCGCAGCAGCTCGCGTCGGTCCGACGGGGATGGTCCTCGGGATCGACATCGCGGAGGTGATGCTCGAGCGGGCGCGGCACAAGATCGACGCGGCCGGTCTCACCAACGTCGAGTTGCGACATGTTGATGCCGCGCACCTGCCCTTCGGCGACAGGACCTTCGACGTCGTTACCGCCGGCTTTTCGATCCTCTTCCTGCCCGACGTCCTAGCCGCCCTGCGCGAGTGGAAGCGCGTAGTGACCAGCGGCGGCCGCGTAGCGCTAACCCTGTATGGCCCGAACGCGTTTGAACCCTGCTACGCCCTGTACCGGGCGCGCCTGGACGCGTATGGTGTCCAGCTGCCGGTGGACGATGGCTTCCCGGGCGGCAGACGATTGGTCGATCCCGAGAGATTGCGCGATCTCGTCCGGGCGGCCGCGCTTGACCCGATCAACATTCAAATTGAGCAGCATGGCTTCGAAATGAGCGAGGCGGCAGTGTGGTGGGACATGCTCCGGCACCTGAGCTTCGGCAGCTTCCTTTCGCGGTTGCCTCCAGCAGCGCTCAGGTGCTTCCAAGCTGAGCACATCGCCGAAGTCGATGCGCTTGCATGTAATGGGTGCGTTAAGCTGCCCATACCCGTGATCTTTGCGGTTGGGCGCGCGTAATGGCTGCGGACAGGACCCGTGGCGCTCTTGCCCAAGTGCGGTCGCGCTGGTAGCGTCGGCTGCATCGCCAGCGTCCCGCATAACCTGCCCCTCCAACTGACGAGTTTCATCGGCCGCGAGCACGAGATCGGCCAGGTCAAGCTCGCACTGTCCAACAGCCGCCTGGTGACCCTCACTGGCCCCGGTGGCGTAGGGAAGACCCGGCTTGCGCTGGAGGTCGCCACACAGCTACTGGACGACTACGCGGACGGAATCTGGTTGGTTGAGCTGGCGGACCTCGCGGATCCGCGACTCGTGGCTCAGGCGATCGGCGGTGTGTTCGGCCTGCGCGAGGAGGGCGGTCGGTCAATGGCCGAGCGCCTGCAGGACTATCTCGGAGCCCGGGAGCTACTGCTTGTTCTCGATAACTGTGAGCACCTGCTCGTTGGCTGCGCTCCGCTGGCTTCGGCGCTTCTGCGCACCTGTCCCGGAGTCGGCATCCTGGCGACCAGTCGTGAAGCCCTCAATATTCCTGGTGAGACGGGGCGCCTGGTCCCATCGCTGTCCGCGCCTGACGCCGAAGCACATCGGCCGATGAACACCGCCGAACTCGCGAAATATGACGCCGTTCGCTTGTTCGTCGAGCGCGCCACGTCGATTCAGCCAGCGTTCGAGTTGACCACAGCCAATGCGTCGGCAGTTGCACAAGTGTGCCGTCGCCTGGACGGTATTCCGCTTGCCATTGAGCTCGCCGCGGCGCGGGTGAAGGTGCTGAGCGTACACGACATAGCGGAGCGCCTGGATGACGTTTTTCGGCTACTCACGCGTGGTGGTCGCGACCTCGTCCCGCGGCATCAGACGCTGCGCTCATTGATCGATTGGAGCTACAAGCTTCTCTCTGATTCAGAACGAGCTCTGCTTCGCCGACTGTCCGTTTTTGCTGGTGGTTGGACGCTCAAATCAGCCGAAGCGGTGTGCGCGACTCAGGACGAGATCCGGGCCGCGAGCGTACTCGATCTACTTTCACAATTGGTCGACAAGTCGCTCGTGGTCGTCGAACACGATGCCAGTGCGACGCGCTACCACTTGCTGGAGACGTTGCGACAGTACGGCGCCGAGAAGCTGCGCACCGCGGCGGAAGAAGCTGCCAGTCGTGATCGCCACCTCGTCTATTTCCTCGCACTCGCCGAGGCGGCTGATCCCGCGTTGTACGGAGCGGAACTAGGCAGCTGGCTTGACCGCCTGGAGATGGAGATCGGCAACCTGCGTGCGGCGTTGCAATGGAGCCGACGGGATCCTTCGCGCTACGACGCCGGTCTGCGCATTTCAGGATCACTCTGGCGGTTCTGGTACTCGCGTGGACACCTGAATGAGAGTTGGGCCATTCTGTGCGAGCTGCTCGAGTTGGCAGCTGCCAACGGCGCAGACCCGCCAGCTTCGTTGAAGGTTGCCCGGGCGAGAGCGCTCAACGCCGCGGGCAGGCTGGGTACGTTTCGTGGCGATCTCACGCAAGCACGGGTGTTTCTCGATGAGAGCCTCCTTCTGCATCGCGAGCTGCGGGCGGGACACGGGACCGCGGTTGCGCTGCGGAATCTCGGCATCTGGGCGGTATCCGCGGGTGAGCTGAATACAGCCCGCTCATACCTCGAGGAGGCCCTGCAGCTCATTCGAACCGTGAGCGGCCGCAACCTTGCCTACACGGTGATGCTCCACCTGGGGTGGGTCGCGTATCTGCAGGGGCAGTATGTAGAGGCAGATGCGGTCTGGACCGATGGGCTGGCTGTGGCTCGCCAGCGCGGTGATCCGTGGACGACGGCCAACCTGTTGACCGGGCTTGGGAATATCGCGTTGTGGCGACGCGATCTGCCTCGGGCCCGAGCATGTCTCAGAGAGAGCTTGATGCTGCAGGCGGACCTGGGCGTCGGTGGACGCGAGTCCGAGTCGCTGGAAGGCTGGGCGTTCCTGGAAATCGCCGAGGGCCGGCCGGAGCGCGCAATGCGGTTAGCGGGTGCAGCCGCGGGCTTGCGGAAAACCTACGAGACTGCGCTTCCCGACCTCTTCAAGCAGTCAGTCGATGCGAGACTTGAGCCGGTGTGGCGATCGCTTGGAAAATCCGCCGCGAAGGCTGCCTGGGCTGCAGGCCAGGGCATGAATCTCAAAGAGGCCGTGGCCTACGCACTACACGGCGTCGAACCCCGCACCAGGACTGAAGTTGGCCTGACGCAACGGGAACTCGACGTCGCCGTCTTGTTGAGCCGAGGCTTCACGAATCAACAGATCGCCGACCAGATCGTTGTTTCTCCAGCAACCGCTAAGCGCCATGTCGAAAATATTCTCGAGAAGCTGGGCCTGGTATCGCGCGCCCAGATCGCGGCCTGGGCAGCCCAACGCGGGCTGGTTCCGGACTCGAACACCTGACTGCGCCCCGCAGGGTGCCAAACGTGCCGTCGAATGGGCCGTTCGGCTCATGTGCCGACGAATCACCGCGCATAGAGTGGGACCGTGCCCGAAGAGATGTTCATCACCGGCCCGGATTGCACAGATTGCGGCGGTGGGCTGCCGGCGATTGCGCCACCCTTGAGGGTGACGCGCCACCCCGTCCGGCGCATCCTCAGCCGGCGCGCGACGCTCGCGATCGCAGCCAAAGCGAGCGCGGTGTCGCTCTTGCTGGCGTGTTCGCCCGAGGCTGCCCCCCGTCCGACCAACACCGGCTCCTCGGCTGGCGCATCGTCGTCAAGTACGCCAGCCGCGCCTGACACGCCGACGAGCGCGTTGCGGAAGATTGATCTGGCGTTCTGCAGCCAGGTGCTGTGTATCGTGCCGTATGAGGCCGCACGTCAGCGAGGCTTCTTCGCAGCCGAAGGCCTCGACGTGAACATTGTCTACATGCGCGGCGGGGCTCAGGCCATGAATGCGCTCTTGAGCAACAGCATCGACTGGATCGCGACACCGATGGATCTGGTCGCGCAAGCCGCGGCGCAGGGCAAGAACGTTCGCATGCTCGTCTCGACTGCACGGCTCCCGTTCTTTGCGCTCGTCAGCAGCCCCAAGGCGCCCGACATCAAGGATGTCCAGCACCTGGCGGGTAAGAAGATCGGTGTGGCAGCGGTCGGCACAACTGACCAGCTGCTCGCGAGATACCTTCTGACCAAAGCTGGCGTCGATCCGGACAGCGTTGAGTGGGCCGTTCTTGGACCGAACCTCTATGATGTGCTGCTACAGGGGCAAGTCGAGGCTGGCATGGTGCAGGAGCCCAGCTTGACCCTGCTTCAGAAGGCGGGTGGCAAACCACTGGTCAACTTCATGAATTTGAAGGACACGCAGCAGTGGCTGGGCAGCGCGTATCAATTCATGGGTCTCAATACGCGTACGGATGTTCTCGAAACCCAATCTGACGTCGGTGGAAAGCTCGTTCGAGCGCTGGTCAAAGCCAACCAGTGGGTGCTCGGTTCGCCAGGCAGCCGCGTGGTCGACGTGGCGCCTCCGGAGATCGTGTCGGGTGGCGACATCCAGACGTTTGCCGACGCGATCGATAGATACAAGGTCGACCTGTTCCCAGCGGACGGTAAGATCGCCGTCGACGCTGTACAGCGAGTCCTGGATGTTCAGCTCAGTTCGGGTGCCCTCAAGCAAGACGCCGGAGTCAAGGCTGAGGACCTGTTCACCAACAAGTTCGTCCCCGGCTGACGGCTGATGGCCATCGCGCCAGCCGTTGCCCCACCTGGCGTGCTGCCTGGGAAGCATCCACCGGATGTGGTGCTAGACCAGGTCGTCAAGCGGTTTCCGAGGCCTGATGGCGGGGACTACGTGGTGCTAGCGGGTATCGATCTACGTGTCGATGGTGGCACGTTTTGCTCCATCGTGGGGCCCAGCGGGTGCGGCAAGACCACGATCCTGCGGCTGGTTGCCGGGCTGACCAGGGCCGACGGTGGACGTGTTCTGGTTGCTGGGCAGGCCGTCACGCGCGTCAACCCCCGCGTGGGTTTCCTGTTTCAGCAGGACGCGCTTTTGCCCTGGCGCACGGTACACGACAATGTTGCCCTCGGGCTTCGGTTGCGGGGGACACCGAAGGACGAAGTCAAAGAGCGCGTCCATCACTGGCTGCGCGTTGTGGGACTGGCCGGATTCGAGCGTCACTATCCGGCTCAGCTCTCAGGTGGCATGCGCAAGCGTGTAGCCATCGCGCAGACGCTGATCTGTGAGCCCGAGATCATTCTCATGGACGAGCCGTTCACGCACCTCGATGCGCAGGCCAGGCTGTTCATGGAGGAAGATCTGCTCGATTTGTTTGTCGACGGCAAGCGGACAATCCTGTTCGTGACGCACGATCTGGATGAGGCCATTGCACTGAGTGATGTGGTGGTGGTCATGAGCGCCGGACCCGCTAGCACCATTCGAGCACGCCAGAGGATCGAGTTCCGGCGCCCGCGCGATCTACTGGGTGTTCGCCGCGATCCAGGCTTCGGCGAATTATCCGCTGCGTTGTGGCGGCAGCTCCACGAGGAGGTGGCACGCGTCTATGGGCGAGCGGCTCGCGACAGAGTTCGCAGCGACCAGCAAGTGTAGGAAGCGGCCGCTCGACGGCCCAACCATCATTCGCGCAGCCGTCGTCGCGGTGTGCCTGCTTGGCTGGGAAGCGTCCGCACGCGTCGGGCTGGTCGACAAATTTTTCTTCAGCTCCCCGCTCCTGATCGTCGGCGCCATCGGCCAGCAATTCGCGAGCGGTGCGATCTACAAGCATCTGATTGCCACCCTGACGGAGGCGTTGTGGGGGTTGCTGCTCGCGCTTCTCGCCGGTGCTGCCTTGGGCTGGGTCGCGGCGCGGAACAGGCCGCTCGCCGCCGTGGTGGAGCCAGCGCTCATGCTGCTGAACTCCGTGCCGCGCATCGTCGCCGGGCCAATCTTGATCATGTGGCTGGGCATCGGACCGCCGTCCAAGGTCGCGCTCGCGTTTTTTCTGGCTTTCGTGGTGATCTTCTTCGCCGTCTATTCTGGTTTGAGAGAGGTTGACCAGGCGCTGGTCGAACGGGTGCTGGTTCTCGGCGGCACCGAACGCGATGTACTCCTGCACGTGTACGCGCCGTCTGTGATGGTGTGGGTATTTTCGAGCCTGCGGGTCACGGTCGGACTGGCGTTCACCGGCGCGATTGTGGGTGAATTCATTGCCTCGTCGCAGGGGCTCGGTTACCTGTTGAGCTTCGCGCAGAGTTCATACAACGCGTCGCTGCTGATGGGCGTGGTGTGTCTCATCATGGCAGTCGTCATGTTGCTCTTTCTGGTGCTGAGCCGCATCGAGGCGCGGGTCATGCGCTGGAAAGCGCTCACGTGACCTGAGTCCCCGCACCTGGTGGGTGCGGCGTGGGCCGTCTGGCGCCGGTCGCCCCAGATCGCGCCAGTGAAGATGGGCTTCAAGACGAGGCCCAAGTGGGCGGGTCAGCGCATGCCTCTGGAACGCGTGGAGCGTAGGTTGTGAACGCAATCCATTTCGTACCGGTGCACAGGCGTAAATGGATCGCACCATCACTCACGACCAGGGGCAAACCATGTTGTTTCATCGCCGATCACTGGCGCTGGTCGGGCTGCTGATAGCCCTGCTCACCACGCTCGCGATCCAACCGGCCACTGCCGCGGCCCAATCGATCAGCTACTCGAGTGGACCGCGCAACCTGATTAGCAACGGCGGGTTCGAATCTGAACAGAGCGCCTGGGACGAGGAGGTGTTGTAAAGACCTGTGGGAAAATCTCCCTGAATGAATTTACGGAATCAGGTCAGGGTCACCTCCTTGGAATTGAGGTCGAAACCGAGTAGTTCGCTTAGAGTGAGGACGTCGTCGCAACCGGAGCAGCGGCCGCCGAGTCCCAGCTTTCGACACCACAGATTGCATCCGTCGCACCGTCTTTCGCCAAGGAAACGCTCCTGGCAGGACGAACATTCGTAGACCGTCTGGTCGATCAGGCGCTGCTCGCGACGCAGCCAGGTGGCAAGGTCGATCAACGTCGGTCGGTTCGCTTGACGATGGCGAAGACGGTAGGCTCGTTGGCGGCACCTGGGTGTGCAATAGAGGCCGCGGCCGTCGATGGGGAAGGAGTTGGTGCACATCGGGCAGACTCCGAGCGGAAGCTGGCTATCGTTACGCCGAGCGTCACCCACGGGGATGGTGCTCATGCGCCGACCGCCCGTGCGAGTGTGGCCGTGGGAGCAACCTCCAGGACCAACTGACCATCCCGGAACTGGTGACCGGTCAGCAGCAACCGCAACTGGTTGGGTGCGTTGAAGCCGCGCCAGTTCAGACTCAGCCGGAGCACCAACTTGAACACCAGGTAGAGCGCGTTCTCCCGAACACGCAATCGCTTGCTGGCGTTCGTGCGCAGCCGCACTCCGGAAAAGATCGACTCGATCGGGTTGCTGGTGCGCAGGTGCACCCAATGTTCCTCTGGGAAGTCATAGAGGGTAACGAAATCCTCCCAGTCACGCTCCAGGCAGGCGATCGCCGGCAGCTGGCCCAGACTACGCAGTCGGGCGACCAGTGCGTCGCGGCGACGCTCGCACTCCTGGCGAGTGGGCGCCTCAGCGAGTGCCCGCAGCTTGTTGCGGACCTCCGGCTGAAACCGTTTGGGTAATTTGTCGAGCACGTTCAAAACCCGGTGGTTCCAGCACCGCTGATGGCGCGTGGTGGGAAAGATCTCGTCGAGTGCCGCCCACAACCCCAGCGCGCCATCGCCAATCGCCAGCAGCGGCGCCTCCACCAGTCCGCGTGCCTTGAGTGAGCGCAGCACCTCGCTCCAGGCGGTCGTACTCTCGCGATAGCCCTGCTCTACGGCCAACAGCTCTTTGTTGCCCTGCTCGTCAACACCCAGTACGACCAACACCGCGGTCTTGTCCTGGTCTCCGCCTGCTTTCAGATACAAGCCATCGGCGTACAGGTACACGAAGCGGCCGCGCAGCGGGCGTTTCTTCCAGGTCTCGTACTCCTGTTGCCAGTCTGCCTTCAACTTCAGGATGCTGCTCGGCGACAACGCCGCCGTCTCGCCCACCAGGGCACGAAAGACCGGCTCGAAGTCACCGCTGGCCAACCCTTCCAGATACAAGCGTGCCAGCAGCCGCGCCTGCGTCCGCGAGCGGCGCTGGTAACGCGAGACGATCTCGGAGTGGAACCCGTCTGAGCTGACCTCTGGCGGCACATCGCTGACCCGCGGCAGACTGATCTCAACCGCGCCCATCCCAACGCCGATTGTGCGTTGGGGCAAGTGACCATTGCGATAGCCGCGGTACTCGCCCGTGCGCTGGTACCGGCGGCGGCCCAGGAAATCGTCAACCTCCGCTTCCAACATGTCTCGGAGCATCTTGCGCGCGCCCTCACGCACTACCGCCTCGAGGACATCATCAGGGGCGGGGACAGGTGCGGTTGGCGGCAGAACCTGATAGCGTTTGATCACGACGTAGCCTCGCTGCACTTGGCCCGGCGGCAACCGGGCACGTTGGTCGAATCACAGGGAGGTTACGTCGCCACTCTTACTCCTCTCGGGCTCGAGCCGGCGACCAATTTCCACACGTTCCTACATTAGCTCGATTACTGGAGGCGCAAACCAACATGCCCGTGGTCAACTGGACTGAGACTGCGACGGTCCAATAGCGCTCATCCACGAAAACTGACCTTACGTTAGCGCCGTTCGGTAATCTCGCGACACCACCCCTCGCGGCCGCCGTGGCAGCCGCGCCGACGATGCCTTCGGCGACGTGGCCGTCGCTGGTGCCCTGGTCACGGTCCAGTGATGTGATCAGCGCGTCGTACGCCGAGGCCAGGATGCGCATGAACGTTGATGAACCCAGCAGCGAGGTCTGACGCAGCTTCTCCGAAATAACCACATCGCCGTTGTCGTCCCTCACTGGCAGCCTGGCCAGCACGTCGTCCGGGCGTACACACAACCCCGAAAATCGCATGGTTGGGGCACCATGCTTGCGGCAATGCAGCGTACGAACCTCAGCCTCAGATGCTCCCATCACGGGCTTTCTCGGCCGCCGTTCGTACAGAGAAGCGGGCTTTATCTCGACGTCGAGGCGCCGCAACCCAACCTTCGCCGACGATGGTGCGCGAGGCCGTATGACAGGAGGGCCCCGGTGATGGGACGTCTGAAGTTGTGAATGGAACGATACTCAA
>Ga0099827_10001557_pt1 | contig 12024 bp, 9 predicted proteins | sample CZO8metaG_FD_79339 | JGI IMG/M metagenome (GOLD analysis project Ga0099827, IMG submission 79339) | Vadose zone soil microbial communities from the Eel River Critical Zone Observatory, Northern California, USA - CZOApr15con1.8 metaG | ecosystem: Environmental > Terrestrial > Soil > Vadose zone ...
CCGTCGTATCGATGACGGCCGGCAGGATCACCCGGCCCTGAATCCCCGCCTGTTTCAAGAGCGCGGGATAGACCGGAGGTGGGGCGGACAGCAGTGCCGGCCGCTCCTCCACCAGCGCCTCCGCATACACTTCATTCCCGCTCACCACCATGTCGCTGGCCCGGCTGCCTTCGACGCCACTACCGGAGTAATCCTTGGGATCGAAACGCTGCTGCAGGTCCACCGGAGGCATGTCGGTGGCGATCTGCGCCGGTACGGCGACGGTCTGAAACCCCTTGAGCACGTCGGCAAGCTGCACCGGCGGCGGGTCGGCCGCCTTCTGCTGCTCATGAGGTGGGAGCAGTACCACCGTCGCGTGCATCCTGACCTGGTCGTCGCGCGGGGCGGCGGGGAGCGTCGCGTACACGACACTGGCGATCATCGCAGAATGGATCGCGAGCGACGCGAAACCGACGCCGAACAGGCGTTTGTTCCCGGTCTTCCGCTTGGATTCGAGGAGCGTGAGAACCATGGGCCTCGACGCCGGGCGTCGTGTATGCAAACCAATGATAGTGGGATAGGCGCCAAGGAGCCACGATGCCTGGGATGCCGCGAGACCTGCCGCCAAGCCAACCGTCAACGCCGCACGAGAACGGCCCGATGGGTTGAGCCTAAGCTCCCTTGGGAGGCGACTCCACTACGGCGACCCGGACGCCGGCGTGAGCGAGTAATCCACAGGCAGGTTGATGAACACGCGCACGCCCCGACCATGCAACCGGGCCGGACGGAATAGGGCTTTCAACACCCAATCCTTGGTGGGCTGATCGAACGCCGGATTGGGGCTCTTCATGATCCTGACCGATGCAGGCTCGACCCGCCCGGTCGTATCGATGACGGCCCGCAGGATCACCCGGCCTTGAATCCCCGCCTGCTTCAGGAGCACGGGGTAGTCTGGGGGTGGGGCAGACAGCAGTGCCGGCCGCTCCTCCACCAGCGATTCCGCATACACCTCATTCCCGCTTAACACGATACCGCTCGCGTGGCCGCCTTCGATCCCACTACCGGAGTAATCCTTGGGATCGAAGCGCTGCTGGAGGTCCACCGGAGGAATGTCGGTGGGAATCTGCGCCGGTACCGTAACGGCCTGAAATCCCTTGAGTGCGTCCACCAGCTGCACGGGCGCTGGGTCGGCCGGCTTTTGCTGCGCCTGGGGTGTGAGCAGCACCGCGGTCGTGTCCATCCTGACGCGGGTGTCGCTCGCAGCGGCGTGGAGGGTTGCGTACACCACCCCTCCGATCATCGCGGTATGGATTGCGAGGGACGCGAAACCGACGCGGAGCAAGCCGTTGCTGGCGGTCTTTCGCCTAAAGTCGAGGACCGAGAAACCCACGGATCCACCTCCGGTGCGTTGGATGCCAACGATCGTGCAGCCACATCCGGGGCGGAGAGTCGTGGGACGGCAACCCCCGGTCTTCGACAGGTAAGACGTCAACACACCTCAGAAGGTTGCGACCAGAGCGTCAGGCGTATGTCAGCGTGCGGCGACCGCGCTACACCGCGGGGGGGGTTGACGCCGGGCGTCTTGTATGCAAAACAATGGTGTGACATAGACGCTAGGAGCCGGGATGGCTGGGATGTGGGCTCGGTTGCGGGCCGACCTGAACGTGAAGCTCCGCCGCGGGGCGTGGTACCGCATCACGCGGCTCGATCCGCTCCAGGCGGTTCTTGAGGTCGGCGGCCGCCTGCTCGAGATCCCGTCCGCGTTCCTGCAAGTTATCGAGCGGCCGCCCCGCCGGTGGAGCGTGGTCCCCCGGCCAGGCGACGCCGTGCGCCTCCCCGAGGGTTGCGGCGATCGCTATGCCGTCTGCCCGAGCTGCCGTGAGCGGCAGTCGCTCGCGGGACGGCCGCGCCGCATGAGTTGCCGGCGGTGCGGCGAGGATTTCGAAGTCGCCTGGTCGGAGTCCTAGCCGGGCGCCCGGTCCGCCGCTGGCTGACAGCCCTCTGACATCTCCGGTGCAACCAATTGGGGCCTTCGGACGTCTTACAGGTCGAAGCGTGCGGTAAGACCAGCAGTCCGGGAGGCACTCAATGCGCGTTTATGCTTTGCTGCTCGGCATTCTCTTCACCACTGGGTACGGCTACGCCGCCCAGATCGCCGTATCCTCCCTGGGAGCCGGCCGGCCCGCGCCGGCACAACCCGCGGCCACGATCCCCACGGACGGTGCCCTCGATGGCGTGTGGTACGGCGGGGTACTCGATCCCGTGACAGTCGAGTCCCGCGGTGGTACGCGAGCCGCCGCGACCCAGGGTAGGGCCTTGAGCCGGCCGACTGTGCCGTGTACCGAGGCACGTTCGTCCCGATTCCACGCCGTTTCCTGAAGTTTTCGAGGGGGGCTTCGGCCCCCTTCATCCGCATCACCCGCTCCGTCCGCCGCCGTCGCGCGGCCGAAACCCCACCTCGCCAAGTGCCGTAGGACCTGCCAGTATGGAGCCTATCCGTAGGAGGGAGGGGCCGTGAGCGTATTCTGGGACACCTGGCGCAAAGAGATCATTCGCGGCGCCGCGCTGTTTTGCGCCGTGCTGGTGATCGGCTTCGCAGTGCACGCGGCCCACCGCGCGGTGCACGAAAAGGTGATGAACCTCCCCGTTGCTCTCCGCGACCTGCGGGACGAGTTCGCTCGGGACGATGGCGGCCCGGGTCGCTCGACCGCGGCGACGTGGACGTATCGCTCCAAGCTCGGCGCGAACAAGTGGGTGTGGATCCGGAACACCCGAGGCTCGGTGACAGTCGAGCCGGCGAAAGGTGACTCGCTGCAGGTCTCCGCCGTGAAGACCTACCGGTCCTCGGACACCGCGAGCGTGCGCCTCGTCGCCGTGCCCTACGAGGGCGGCGTTGCCGTCTGCGCGGTGTGGGACAGCGGCAGCGTCGGCGACGGCGGCTGCGGCCCGGGGCAGGGTGACATCAAGCTGCGAGGGCCGCGCCACAACGATGTGGCAGTGGACTTCACGGTGCGGCTGCCGCGCGGCGTGGGCCTCGGCGCCACCACGATGGTGGGCGATGTGCACGTAGCCGGGGCGCGTGGCCCGTTGGTCGTCCACACGGTGAGCGGCGACGTGGACGTGGTCACGGCGAAGGGCCCCGTGAAAGCCGAGTCGGTCAACGGCGATGTGCGGGTTCGCGTGGAGGCGTTCGGAGACACCGGCGGGGTTTCCGCCACCACGATCAACGGCTCGGTAAACGCCGAGCTCCCGGCGCAGCTCGACGCAACCGTGGAGGCGAAGACGGTGAACGGCTCCATCAGCACCGACTATCCCCTCACGGTGAACGGCAAGTTCGCAGGGCGCAACATCAAGGGGACGCTCGGCCGCGGCGGGCGCGAGGTCCGCCTCGAGACCGTGAACGGCTCGATCAGGATGAAGAAAGCAGTCTAGCCACTTCGTCCGGGAAGGTGCGGACGTCGATGGGCTTGGAGAGGTAGCCGTCGAACCCGGCAGCCAGCGTTTTCTCGCGGTCGCCCGGCATGGCATGGGCAGTCAGGGCGACGACCTTCCAGGGGTGGTCGCCCTCCAGCCGTTTGACGTCCCCCAACACGCTGTAGCCGTCCCGCCCAGGGAGCTGAATGTCGAGCAGCACCAGCGCGGGAGGCGGTTGCTCGGCCAGCAGCGTGGCCACCAGGGGCTCGCCCGACATCAGTCCGATGACGCGATGGCCCTTCATGGTCAACAGGGCCGTGATGAGCTTCAAGTTGTCGGGCTGATCCTCCACCACCACGATCGTTGCCATTACGGATGCTCCGGCCGGCTCTCGGCTCGCCGCAAGGTGAACCAGAAGGTGCTGCCCGTGCCAAGCTGCGAGTCTACGCCGATGGTGCCGCCATGCAGCTCCACCAGACGCTTGGAGAGCGCGAGGCCCAGGCCCGTCCCTTCGTACCGGCGGCTCTCGCTCGCGTCGAGCTGCACGAACTCCTGAAACAGCTTGCGCTGGTCCGCCGGCGCGATCCCGATCCCGGTGTCAGTCACGGCGACGCGCACGGCGCCAGAGTCCTCGAGCCGCGCGCTGAGCGTGACACGGCCGCCGTCGGTGGAAAACTTGATAGCGTTGGAGAGAAGATTGAGTAGCACCTGGCGGAGGCGCCCCCGGTCAGCCGTGACCACGAGGTGGTCGGGCAGCGGCTCGATCACGAGCGTATGCCGCCGGGCTTCCAGCTGGGCACGGACGGTGTCGGCGGCTTCCTGAAGCAGCGCGGCCATCTCCAGCGGCTCGAGGCGCAGCTCCATCCGGCCGGCCGCGATCTTCGACAGGTCGAGGAGCTCGTTGATGAGCTCGAGCAGGTGGCGGCCGTTGCGAGCGATAGTCTCGAGGTAGTCGCGCTGGGTCTCGGTGAGGGGGCTCTCGGGCGCCGCCATCGTCAGGAGCAAGTCGCTGAACCCGATCACGCTGTTGAGGGGGGTGCGGAGCTCGTGCGACACGTTCGCGAGGAACTGGTCCTTGAGTTTGCCCGCCTGGTCGAGCTCGGCGTTGAGGCGGGACAGCTCCCGGTGCTGCTCCTCGAGCTCGGCGTTCTGCGACTCGAGGCGCTGCGCGGCGTGGCGCACCTCCACCGCGAGGCGACGGGTGTGCAGGTGGGCGGATTCGCGCTCGCAGGCGATGGCCAGGTTCGGCGCTGCATGCTCGAGCGCGACGCGCGCGTCGGGGGACAGCTCCCCCGCCACGGTCGCGACGAGCAGCCCCACGAGCCGGCCCTGAGAGCGCAGGGGCGCGAGCGCGAGTCCGCCGGCGGCATCGGCATCCGCGGTGGCGAGCTGCAGTTGCGTCCGCACGGGCCCGGCCGCGGCGCTCGCATGGTAAATGACGGTGACCGTGTCACCCACCAGCTGTCGCACGACCTCGCGAGACAGCGGTCGGGCCGTAGCGCGGCGCACCGCCGTCGGCCCCCATTCGTTGGTGTCGTACTGCGGCTGGTACAGCGCCAGCGCCGGCGCTCCGGTCGCGCCCGCGATGACGTCGAGCGCGGGGCCGAAGCTCCCCCCGGCGCTCGCCTCGCGCGGCGGTGCGTTCAACGCCGTGAGCAGGCGCCCGACCTGATCCTGCATCCGCTCCCGCCAGGCGAGCGCGGCCGCCATCTGATTCACGCCGCGCGCGATCATGCCGAACTCCTCGGGCTGGTTCTCGTCGAGTCGCTCGTCGTACCGGCCCGCCGCCACTCGCTGGAGCGCGCCCACGACATGGGCGAACGGGGTCGCGAGGCGCCTGCGGTTGTACCACAACCCCACGCCGAGCGCCACGAGGACGATTATGAAGATCACTGTCGTCTGAACAGCCGCCTGGATCGCGTTGTCGCCGACCTCGGCGGCGAGCTCTCGCAGGGCGGCGATCTGCGGCTGCAGGGCCGGCGCGGGCGAGACGCGGGCCAGCTGCTCCAGGCGCTGGCTCAACTCGATCATGTCGGCCTGCGTGCGTCGCGCGCTCCGCCAGGTGGCGACGCGGTCGGCCAGGCCGGCGACGGCGATGGCGAGGAACGCCGCGGCGAAGAGGCGGCTGATGCTCGGGGCTGGATTGGTCATGCGACCGCTACAAATAGGGGAACGACCCGCGGCAGGACAAGAGCGACTGCGCGGGCGCCGCCACGCTGGCGGGGAGCGGTGTCGCGTTGTAAGCTAGCCCCCACATCCCGTGCCCGATCTGCTCGACTCCCTCCGCGAGGCCCTCGCTGACCGCTACGCGGTCGAGCGTGAGCTGGGTCGGGGGGGCATGGCGACCGTGTTCCTCGCCGAGGACCTGAAACACCATCGATCGGTAGCGATCAAGGTCCTCCACGCGGAGCTCACGGCGGCGCTCGGGGCCGAGCGGTTCCTGCGCGAGATCGAGATCGCCGCCCGGCTGCAGCACCCCCATATCCTGCCCCTGTACGACTCCGGCGCGGCGGCCGGCTTCCTCTATTACGTCATGCCGTACGTCGAAGGGGAATCCCTGCGCGACCGCCTGACGCGGGAAAAGCAGCTCCCCCAGGACGACGCGCTCCGCATCGCCACCGAGGTGGCAGGGGCGCTGGCGTATGCCCACAGCCGCGGGGTGGTGCACCGCGACATCAAACCCGAGAACGTCATGCTGTCGGGCGGCACGGCCGTGGTGACGGACTTCGGCATCGCGCACGCCGTAAGCGCGGCGGGAGACGAGCGGCACCTCACGCAGACCGGCACCATCATCGGCACCCCCGCGTACATGAGCCCCGAGCAGTCCACGGGCGCGAGCGAGATCGACGGCCGCAGCGACGAATACAGCCTGGCATGCGTCGTGTACGAGATGCTGGTGGGCGAGCCGCCGTTCACAGGGCCCACCGCCCAGGCGATCATCGCGCGGCATTCGTTGGACATGGTCTCTCCCCCTTCCATCGTGCGCGCCACGATTCCCGACGCCGTGGAGGGAGCGATTCTCCGCGCGCTGTCGAAGGTGCCGGCGGACCGGTATCCGACCACCGCGCTGTTCGCGGAGGCGTTGAACACGCCGTCCGCCGCGACGGGGGCGCATCGCCGGGCGACGCTCGAGCGTGCCGTCGGACGCTCGCGCGGCGGCGTGTGGCGTCTCGCGCCCGTGGTCGTTGTGCTGGCGGCACTGGCCGGGTACTTGGCGATCCGTTCGGCGCGGGCCGGGCGGGGGACCGGGGGGGGGACAGGGCTCGACCCGCGGCGCATCGCGGTGCTGTACTTCACGGACCAGAGCAGCGCCCATGCCCTGGGGTATCTCGCGGACGGGTTCACCGAGGCGCTGATCGACGCGTTGCGGCCGGTGGCCACGCTCACGGTCGTCTCCAAGAACGGCGTAGCGCCGTATCGCAGCCTCACCGTTCCGCTCGACAGCGTGGCGCGCGCGCTCGGCGTCGGCACGATCGTGCAGGGCGGGGTGGACGAGCTGGGCGGGCGCTACCGCGTGTCGGTGAATCTGATCGACGGGGCGAGCGGCGCCGACTTGGGGAAGCGCGCCAGTTTCGAGCAGCCGGCCGGCGCGGTACTAGCGATGCGGGACAGCCTCGCGAGCAAGGTGGCCGAGTTTCTCCGCATGCGGTTGGGCGAGGAGCTGCGGCTGCGTCAGGAGCAGGCGGGCACGCAGAGCGTGGCGGCCTGGTCGCTGGTCCAGCAGGGAGAGCGGACGCGCAAGGACGCGGAGAGCCGGCTGGCGGGGGACGACGTGGACGGCGCGTTCGCGGCGTTCGGCCGCGCGGACTCGCTGCTCGCCCTCGCCGAAGCCGCGGACCCGTCGTGGGCCGAGCCCGTGACGCAGCGCGGCTGGCTCGCCTACCGGCGCGCCCGTCTGGCAGGGAACCGGAAGACGCTGGTCCGTTGGGTGGACGTCGCGCGGGGACACGCGGAGCGGGCGCTCACGCTGGCGCCGAACGACGCGCGTGCGCTCGAGCTGCGGGGGACGGTGCGCTACTTGAGCTGGCTGCAGGAGCTCGCTCCGGACCCGGGCGAGCTGCCGAAGCTCCTGGCGGCGGCGAAGCAGGATCTCGACGCGGCCACGCGGGCCGACCCGTCGCTCGCGAGCGCGTACAGCACCCTGAGCCACCTCTATTACCAGACCGAGGACGTACCGGCGGCAGTGCTGGCGGCGCGCCAAGCGTACGAAGCAGATGCCTATCTCTCCGTCGCGGGCGACGTACTCGCCCGCCTCTTCTTCGGCTCGTACGATCTGGAGCAGCTCACGCAGGCGCGGCGCTGGTGCCTCGAAGGAGCGCGCCGGTTTCCCGGTGACTTCCGGTTCGCGGAGTGCCAGCTCTGGCTCATGACAACGCCCGACGCACGGCCGGATCTGACGGCCGCGTGGCGCCTGCTCGCGCAGATCGACTCCCTCACGCCGGCGCCCCGGAAGGCGTTCGAGCACCATCGAGCCGAAACCATCGTGGGGGTTGCGCTGGCGCGCGCCGGGTTGGCCGATAGCGCGCGCCACGTGTTACAGCGCGCCCGCGCGGATCGGGACGTGGATCCCGGGCAGGAGATCCCGTCGATCGAAGCATTCGCCCGCACGATCCTCGGGGACCGCGATGACGCGATCGCCCTCCTCCAGCGCTACATCGCCGCCAACCCCAGCCACGCGTTCACGCGTGGCGGGGACATCTCATGGTGGTGGCGCGATCTCAAGTCGGACCCACGCTTCGCTCAGTTGACGGAGGCCAAGCGCTGAGATACGGGCGCTCGGCGTGCAGGTTGTAGCAGTTGTGTTACAAACCGGCCTTTGCCCGGAGCCGTTCGGGTTGGATCCACTGAGCGCGTCGTGAGTTACACAGGCTGTGAGCGGCTCAAATTTTGCCGTCCGCAATCGGGGGCGGGCCTTCCGAGGTGCGCCCGCCGCCCCCGTTTGCCCCGACGCCCAAGGAGCCGTCCATGAAGCGCATCGTTCTTTTGTCCATCACCTGTGCCCTGGTCGTTGCGTGTCAGGACCAGCGTTCTCCAACCGCTGTGAAACCTCCTGCATTCCAACTCGTCGAGGCCGGACACGATCACTTCTTCTTCTTGCCACCGATCGTTCCTCAGCGGACGTTCACGGGAACGTTCAATCCGGCGCTCAAGCCCGTCGTTGAAATCTGCCAGCTCGACGTCACGGCGGACGAGAAGCACACGCCGATCGGCTGCACACCGGGTGTCGATCCCATCAATCCGGGGCCTGTCACCGCCGATCTCGCAGGGCAGCACTACAAGGTGAATTGGGACACCCGTCAGTCCGGCATTTCTCCGGACAACTTCTATCGGATCCAGGTGTTTGGGTCGCTCAAAGGAGAGCTGCTTGGGTTTGCCGACGTGGATCCCGTGAACAACGGGAGCGGGCTGAAGAACGTGAATACGGGCGAATACATCGGCCTCGTGGACGGGCGCACCCTCCCGATCAAGTTCCGGATCGAGCGAGGCGCCTTCGGGACGAACTGCGAGCGCGACTGCGTCGAAGCGAGCGTGACGAACGACGGTGGCACGGTGATCACTAATACCGGCTTCTCGGGCGCCCTGTTCACCCCCTTGTGGATTCGGCCGGACGTCATCAAGCGACTCGGCACCGACAACGTCGTGGTGACGATCGAGCGCGTCGATGCAGCGGAGCTCGACGGCCCCTGCATCCCGCGCGATCTCCCTCAGGCCGAGGGATGCTATCGCTTCAAGACGTCACCGGACGTCGGGCTGTTCAACACCGACGTGACCGTAGGCATCTGTGTCGAGGTCCCGGAAGGGGACGTACATCACGCCGCCGCGCAGCTGTTCAGCCTCGAGGAAGACGAGTCGAGGGCGGTGACGCCCTTGCCCAATGCGGCCGCGGCGTTCGTGACGTGCGAGGGATTCGCGTCGGCCCGATCGAGCAGCGCGCTGGGCCGGTTCGCCGGCGGCCTGGTGCACCGCGTCGGGTCCTGGCTGGTCCCGTCGGCATACGCGGCACACGTCGGCGCAGGGGGCCTCACCGGCTCCTTCAGCCGGATCGGGTGGATCTTGCCCTCGGTGATCGATTTCAATGACGTGACGCCTGGAACCGTCGTCGACGGGACCTATGCGTCGCGCGGCGTGACGTTCCGGCGGGCGCCGAGCGAGAGCGAGAACAACTGCGGCTCCGGATCGGACGTGTACGCGAACAACAACGGCGGACTGTTCGCGACGAACGCGGTGAGTCTGTGTTCGGGTCAGTTCGCCGCCGATTTCAGCGAGAACGCCCAGGGTCGCGTCGAGGCCGACTTCAGCGCCCCCGCATCAACAGTGTGCATCCACGTGGATCCGACGGGGTTCCAGGCGGGCTCGCAGCCCGGCGCGACCGGGTTCATCGAGGCCTTCGGAGGGGAAGGCGAATCCATTGCGAAGACGATCTCCGCGCCCGACCTCCCGCAGACGATCTGCGTGCAGGCGCCGCGAGGCGTAGTCACCTCGAGCATCCAGTTCGCGGGTTCGGGCGACGGGTTCGCGGTGTTCGATGACCTGGAGGTGACGTTCTCGGAACCGCCGGGCGGCGAGTAGAAGCTCCCACCACCGATCGCCGGGGGCGGCCGTAGTCGGGCCGCCCCCGCGCGTTTCGCCGCGCTTACACGGTCCGCGGTGAGCCGCTAGCTTTTTCCCCGTGCGCCCCAACACACTCGGCATCATCGGCCTCGGCGCGATCGGCGGCTCGCTCGCCCTCCAGGCGAAGCGCGCCGGCATCACGACCGTGCTGGGCTGGTCGCCCGAGCCCGCCGAGCGCGTGGCGGCGGTGCGCCAGGGCGCGATCGACGACGCGCCGCCTCGCGCCGCGGACGTGGCGCACGCGGTCGAGCTACTCGTGCTGGCGGCGCCGCCCGCGGCTAACCTCGAGCTGCTCGGCAGCCTCAAGGCACATTTCGGCGCGGGTGCGCTGGTCACCGATGTGGGTTCCGTGAAGCGGGCGATCGTCGCCAGGGCGCACGAACTGGGGCTCGGGCCTCGCTTCGCCGGCGGCCACCCGCTCGCGGGCACGCACGCGCACGGATTCGCCGCCGCCCGGGTCGACCTGTTCAAAGGCGCGATCGTGTATATCACGGCGACGCGTGACGGCAACGGCGCGGCGCGGGAAGTCTCGCACTTCTGGGAGAACGTCCTCGAGGCGCAGCCGGTGCTCATCGATGCCGCGCAGCACGACCACCAGGTCGCGCTCACGAGTCATCTGCCGCAGGCGGTGGCATCCCTGCTGGCCCACTGCCTCGCCCACGGCACGCCCCCCGGCGCGACATTCGGCCCGGGGGCACGCGACGCCACGCGCCTCGCCGCTTCCGAGCCGGCGCTCTGGACTGAGATCTTCCTCATGAACCGAGACGAACTGCTCCCGGCTCTCCGCTCCCTGGAAGAGCCGTTGGGCGAGCTCGAGCGCGCGCTCGAGACGGGGAACGCCCGGGCCGTGACCGCCTGGCTCAGCCGCGCGGCGCAGTGGCGCCGGCAGGCCGACGCGTGAAGGTGCGGGGGGTCGTTCGGCCGCCGGGCGACAAGAGCATCTCACACCGCGCCGTCATGCTCGCGGCGCTGGCCCGCGGGACCAGCGAATTGACCGGACTCCTTACCGGCGCGGACGTGAAGTCCACCGCGCGGGTGCTGCGCCAACTCGGCGCCGACATCTCACCGGTCCACGATGGGGTCGTCTCGGTGCACGCATCGCGCATCTCGCATCCCGCATCGCGCTTGCACTGCGGCAACTCGGGCACGACGGCCCGGCTCATGCTCGGCATCCTCGCAGGCCAGCGCTTCGCGGCGACGCTCACGGGAGACGCCTCGCTGCGCCGCCGGCCCATGCGGCGAGTCACGGAGCCGTTGCGCGCCATGGGAGCCGACATCCAGGAGAAGGGCGGCGACGCGCTCCCGCTCACGATTCGCGGCGGCCGGCTTCGCCCGCTCACCTACACGACGCCGGTCGCGAGCGCGCAGATCAAGAGCGCACTGTTCTTCGCGGGACTCACCGGGAACGTGGGGGTCACGATTCGCGAGCCGTATCGCTCGCGCGATCACACAGAGCGACTGTTCGTGCATCTCGGGTTGGGACTGCACGAGCGCGGGGGAGCGATCGTGTACGAGCCATCCGATCGTACCGTCGTGCCGCCGTTCCGTCTTGCCATCCCGGGCGACGCCTCCTCGGCGGCGTTTCTGGTCGCGGCCGCGGTGCTCGCCGAAGGCGGCGAGCTGGTCATCGAAAACGTCGGCGTCAACCCCACCCGCACCGGATTCCTGGTGGTGCTCGCGCGCATGGGCGCGCGCGTGGAGCGGGTGAATCTCCGGGACGAGGGCGGCGAGCCGGTCGCCGACCTGGTGGCCCGACCGGCGGCGCTCCGCGGGACGGAGGTGAGCGCGGCGGAGGTGCCGACGCTGGTGGACGAGGTACCGGTGCTCGCGGTGCTGGCGAGCCGGGCCGCCGAGGGGAGCGAGACGGTGTTCCGCGAGGTGGGCGAGCTCCGGGTGAAAGAGAGCAACCGGCTCGAGCTGATCGCCGCCAATCTGCGTGCGGTGGGTGTGGAGGCCGAGGCGCGCGCCAATGACCTGTTCGTGTGCGGGACGACGCGACGCCCCAGCGGCCGGATCGAG
>Ga0099827_10001559_pt1 | contig 12021 bp, 9 predicted proteins | sample CZO8metaG_FD_79339 | JGI IMG/M metagenome (GOLD analysis project Ga0099827, IMG submission 79339) | Vadose zone soil microbial communities from the Eel River Critical Zone Observatory, Northern California, USA - CZOApr15con1.8 metaG | ecosystem: Environmental > Terrestrial > Soil > Vadose zone ...
GTCCGACGGTCCGACGTCAGTTCAGTTTATGCAGCTCCACGCGCCGGTTTTGTGCTCGCCCTTCCGGTGTTGCGTTGGGCGCGATGTATCCGGTCGCCCCGAACCCGCGCGCTCTCATCCTCATCGGGCTGACTCCTTTGCGCGCGAGGTAGTGCTGCACGGCCCCCGCGCGACCCATCGAGAGCCGTAGGTTGGTCAGTTTTCGGCCCGTCGAGTCGGTGTATCCCGCGATTTCGATCCGGATCTCCGGATTTGCGACGAGCGACGCCGCGACCTGGTCGAGAATCGCGTATGACTGGGCGGTGAGCACCGAGCGGCCGGTCTGGAAATTGACGCCCTGCAGAATCAGCGTCGGGCGGGCCGGCGGCGCGCCCGGGGCGGCCGGCGCATGCTCTTCGAACAGCAACAAGCAGCCGAATTTATCGACGCGCGATCCCTTCGGCGTGTTGGGGCAGCGATCCTCCGAATCGACCACGCCGTCGCCATCGGTGTCGTGCTCGATAGGGCAGCCGTTCGCGTCCACCTGAATCCCGGGAGGCGTGTTGGGGCACTTATCCAGATTGTCCGGCACGCCGTCCTTGTCGCTGTCCAACGGGCAGCCCGTCGCATCGACCGGCGTGCCGGGAGCGGTATCGGGGCAGCGATCGATCCCGTCGAAGACCTTGTCTCCGTCGGAGTCCTTCGGGCAGCCGGTCGCGTCGACCGTGGCGCCGACTGGTGTATCGGGGCACTTGTCGAGCCCATCCCAGACGCCGTCGTGATCGGAATCGATCGGGCATCCGCTGGCATCGACCGTCGCGCCCGCAGGGGTCGCCGGGCATTTGTCGAGCAGATCGTTCACACCATCGCCGTCGGAATCCCCCGGGGCGGCTGGTGCGGCCGCCGCGAGCGGACAACCCTTGGCGTCGACAGCAACGCCCGCCGGCGTGTCGGGGCACTGGTCGATGCCGTCGAACACCTTGTCGCCGTCCTGGTCGTGCGGGCACCCGCGCGCATCGACGGTGGCACCGGCCGGCGTATCGGGGCACGCGTCGATGCCGTTCAAGACACCGTCACCGTCGGCGTCGGCCGGACAGCCGCGGCTGTCGACGGTCGCCCCCCGCGGTGTGTCGGGGCACGCGTCGCGCTTGTCCGAAACGCCGTCGTGATCGGCGTCCGCGGCTGGAGCGGCGTCCGGCTGGAAGAACGCGAACCCCGCCGAGCCAACGAGATGCGTCGCTTTCTGACCGAACGTGCTGTTCGTCGTCGGCGTGTAGATCCCCCGCGCCTCGACTCGTAGCGCGAAGCGCGAGCTGACATAGAACTTCGCACCCGCACCGCCGTGGAAGCCTCCGTCCGTGAATCGATAGGGACTGGTGCCGCCGAAATCGAGGCGCGAGTAGCCGCCGAGCACATAGACCGTCATGCGGCTCGCGTTCAGCGTGTTGATGACGAGGCTACCGGCGCCGATCATCGGCTCGATTTGTGTCGACGAGCTGACGGTCTGCGGCGATTGGAACAGCGCCTCCACCTCCAGGCCGATCATCGGCGTGACCGCGTACGAGAACCGCACGCCGCCGCCGATCTTGTTCGAGAGACCGAACGTCTTGTCGTATTTGGTGAATGCGCCAAACAGGCCGACTTCGTAGCGGCGATCGTACTGAGCCTCCAGCCGCGTTGCCGTCAGCGCCATCACCACAAGTATCGGAGCGAGCTTTCTCACGTTTGGCCTCCGCCTCAGTTAGTCTGCCGCAGCTCGACGCGCCGGTTCTGCGCGCGTCCCGCTGGCGTCGTGTTCGGCGCGACCGGCTGCGATGGACCGTACCCCTTGGCGACCATCCGCTCAGGAGCGACGCCCTTGCTCGCCAGATACGCGCGCACGGCGTCGGCGCGTGCCTGCGACAGGCGCGTGTTGGTCGCCGCCGATCCCGTGTTGTCGGTATGTCCTGCGATTTCGATTTTGATGGCCGGGTTTGCGACGAGCGACGCCGCCACGATGTCGAGAATCGTGTAGGAGTCCGGCTTGAGCGCCGAACGGCCCGACTCGAACGTCACGCCGCGAAGAACAACCGGCGTCTTCGCTTCGGTGAAGAGAATGGGGCAACCCGCCGCGTCGACACGCGTGCCGGCCGCCGTCCCGGGACACTTGTCCTTGGTGTCGTCGACGCCGTCGCCATCGCTGTCCGACGCGCGCTGGCAGCCCGCCGTATCCACTTCTGTGCCCGATGGAGTGTTGGGGCACTTGTCGATGCCGTCCGGCACGCCGTCGTGATCGCTATCGACGGGACAGCCGGTCGCGTCGACGGTCGCGCCGGCCGGCGTGTTGGGGCATTGGTCGGGGCCGTCTGGGACGCCGTCGCGGTCGGCATCGGTGGGACAGCCCTGCGCGTCCACGCGAGCGCCCGTAGGCGTTCCCGGGCATTTGTCGATTCCGTCGTACACGCCATCACCGTCGGAGTCTTTCGGGCAACCGCGGGCATCGACTTCTGCATGTTCGACTGTGTTGGGACAGGCGTCGAGGCCGTTATAGACGCCGTCGCGGTCGGAGTCACTCGGGCATCCACGCGCGTCTACGACCGCACCCGCGGGTGTTCCCGGGCACGCATCCTTGCGATCGGCCACGCCATCCTTATCGGTGTCCCGGAACGCACCCGGTCCGGTAAAGATCGAGAGTCCGAGAGACCCGACGATGTGTCCGGCCCAGTTGCCGCTCGAGAATCCGGTGCTGGAAGAGTAGATCGCTCGCCCTTCGATCCGGGCGGCGACCCGCTCGCCGAAAAACAACCGGTCTCCAATCGCGCCATGGAATCCGTTGTCGGTAAAGCTGTAGCCGGGATTGTCGCGGAACTGGAGTCGAGTGTAGCCGCCAAGGATATAGAGGAGGTTGTTCTCGTTGCCGATGTTGAGGACCAGGCTGCCGCTCCCCAACGCCAGCGCCGCATTCGTGCCGCCGGCCGTCGGCGTGGGCTGCTGGTAGCCAAGCTCGAACTCGACGCCGATCGCTCGGCTGAAGAAGTAGCCCAGCCGCCCGCCCCCACCGATTTGATTGTCGAGTCTGAACGCGCGGTCGTAGCGCGTGAAGGACCCGAATGCGCCGATTTCGAACTCGTGCGTGCGCTGGCCGATACAAAGGGCAGGAAAGGCGTTGAGACAGAGCAGAAGCAGTGGCGTCCGCGTGCGCATGTCTCTCCCGGGGTTGGCGGCACTCCACTCTAATAATCGGGCTCTCGTTCAGAAACCCCTGTAACCTCGATCACAGGCCGTGGGGCCGCTTTTTAGGGGTGCCCGTTGCCCCCTCGGATGAAGCGGAGCGCCTGGGAAAGCTGCTCGGCCAGCGCTGACAGCTCGGTGGCGCCTTTCGCGAGGTCCTGGATGGCCCGTAGCTGTTCGGACGCCGCGGCGGCGACCGCCTCGGCTTCCTGACTCGAGGTCTGGGCGCCGGCGCGCGCCTGCCCGAGCGATTCGGTGATGCGCGTCGCGAGTTCGGCGCTGTGGCGCCCGACTTCCGCCACCTGGTTTCCGGCGCGCGCCGTCTCCGCGGCGGCTTCCGCAATCCGATCGAGGTCCTGAACCCATGCCGCCGAGCTCTCCACCACTTGGCCGAGGTCGCCGCGGATACGCTCGATGAGCTGTGCGGCACGGTCCAGCGCGCGTCGCGTGTCCTGGACCGCTTTGTTGACGTTGCGGGCCTCGCGCCCGCTCGCTTCGGCGAGCTTGTGCACCTCATCGGCGACGACGGCGAAGCCCCGGCCGTGAATCCCCGCGCGCGCCGCCTCGATCGTGGCGTTGAGCGCGAGCAGGTTCGTCTGATTCGCGACGAAGCCGATCGTTTCGGAGAACCGTTCGACTTGCGCCGCCACCTCACGCAGCCGCCCGACTTCGGCGGCGCTTTCTTCGGTCGTGGCGCCGAGGTCGGTCAGCTGGCGCACCGCGTTCTGGGTCGCCGTGCGCACGCGCTCGGTTGTCTTTTCCATTTGTGAGCCCGCCTCTCGCGTCCGATCGCCGGCTGTAGCGAGCTCGGCGGCGCTGTCCTTCAGCTGTCCCGCTTCGCGCGCGGCGGTGCTCACCAGCGTCGCCGCCTGACTGGCGCCGTGACTGGCGCGCTGGGCGGACGCTGCGACTTCCTCGCTGGACGCGTAGATCTGCTGCGTCGTGGCCGTGAGCGTCTGCACGTACTGCGTCGTCTGATCGGACGCACCGGTGACGGGGCGGAGGGAACCATCGATGGCAACCATGAGCGCGAGCTGCGGCGCCAGCAGCTCCAGCAGCTCGCCGTCCGACTGGCGGTACATCGCGGGGTCGGAGTGCCGGACGCTCCAGAGGCCGACGAGCTGGCCCGCATGGTAGAGCGGGACGAGCAGCTCGGAACCGGGCGTCTCGCCACCCGGCACCACGACCTGATCTCTCGCGAGGCCGTGCGCCACCACAGAGCGGCGCAGGCGCAGCGCTTCACCGGTGAGACCGGCGTCGGAATCGAATCGGAATGCGGCTCCGGGCTGCGCGGCCGTGTCGGCGACGAGCTCCATTTGCCGCGTGCGCGGATCGTAGCGGGCAAATCCCATCTGTTCCCAGGGTACCAGCTGCCGCGTCAGCTCCTGGACGCGCTGGAAGCTGTGGCTCAACGTGAGCTCGGCGGCGATCACCTGGGCGAGCCGCTGAATCAGATGCAGCTCATCGGCGCGCACGCCCAGACGCAGCACCTTGAGACTTCCCCAGGTCGCGAGGGCTAACGCGCCCGTGAGCAAGGCCCGCGTCTCCCCGGGGATAGTGGCGTGTACGACGGCCAGCCAGCCCAACCCGAGGGCGGCCGAGACGAGGTAGACGATCGACTCCCAGCTCAGCGTGAGCCGTGCATCGACCCACGCGATCGTTTGTCCGAGAGCGAGCTCCAGGTAGAACGTGCCGTTCACGATGATCGGCAACAACACGGTCGTGAGTGCGATGACCCAGGCGTTGTCCGCGGACAGTGCCGCGGCTCCGGCCGCGCCGCTCAAGCGGGCGTACATCAAGCCGACGAATGTCGACCCCGCGGTCAGATGCGCCGCGTTCCCCAGCGCCGCGCGGAGCGGCAGGCGGCGCAGCAGCACGTCGCCCACGAGCATCGCGGAGGGTGCGACGATGGCGGCGAACGCCCAGCCACGGTCGAGGATCGCGAACAGCATGACGCCGAGGACGTATGAGGAAAAGCCGTTGCCGGGGAGCGCGATGCCGTAGCGGCGGGTGACGGCAGCGACGAGGATGAGCAATGCGCCGGCCAGCGGCAGATTTTCGCCCGCCGGCACTCGGCCGTTGACGTAGGCCGTGAGCCCGGCGCCGAAACTGACGATCGCGGCGAGCGAAACCGCGACGCGGACGAGAAGCGCCGGCGCGGTCGAGAATCGCGAGAGGAGCCGCATAACGCTGTGGCGCAAGGTCGGCGCCGTGGCGCGGTGTGTCAAGCGCGACTATCGTTCACGCCATGACCGTCACAATCGAATACTGCGTCATTTGAAACTACGAACCTCGGGCCACCGGTCTGGCGGCCGAAATCCGCGATGCCTATCCGCACGCTGAGGTGCGGCTGATTCAATCCTCCGGCGGCGTCTTCGAAGTGGACGTCGACGGGCGTCGCGTGTACTCCAAAAAAAGCACGAAGCGTCACGCCGAAACGGGCGAAGTGGTGCGGCTGATTCGCGAGGCGGCCGCCGGCAAGCGGTGAGAATTGCGATCTCCACGGGCGGCGGCGACGCGCCGGGTCTGAATGCCGTCATCCGCGCCGTTGTCCTCAGCGCGGTGCATCGCGGGTGGGAATGCGTGGGGATCAAACGGGGGTTCGGCAGCTTGCTCGGCGAGTCCGAGTTCATGCCGCTCGGCCCGCAGGAAGTGCGCGGCATCACCCACCTGGGCGGCACGATTCTCGGGACGTCGAATCGCGGCAATCCCCTCAAATGGCCCATGCAGCGGCCGGACGGCTCCTGGGAGGACCGCGACCGCTCGCAAGAGCTGCTCGACTCCTTCCGCGCGAATCGTCTCGACGCCCTGATTGCGATTGGCGGCGAGGGCACGCTCGGTATCGTCCTGAGCCTGTTCAAACAGGGCCTCCCCGTTGTCGGCGTGCCCAAGACGATCGACAACGACGTGGGCGGAACCGTGGCGACGTTCGGATTCGATACCGCCGTCGCTACCGCGACCGACGCGATCGACAAGGTGCACACGACGGCGGAGAGCCACGAGCGCGTGATGGTGGTCGAAGTCATGGGCCGCTATGCGGGGTTCATTGCTCTCAGCTCGGGGATCGCCGGCTCGGCAGACGTCATTCTGATTCCCGAGATCCCGTTCGATATCGACAAGGTCTGCGACAAGATCCGGCGGCGCGAAGCCGAGGGCCGGCATTTCAGCATTGTGGTAACGGCGGAAGGCGCCGTACCGAAGGGCGGCACGGTCTCGCTCGTCGACCCCGCGCACGAGCGGCTCGGCGGCATCGCCGACAAAGTGGCCCACTCGATCGAGCGAATGACGGGGAAAGAGACCCGCTCGTTAGTGTTGGGACATCTTCAGCGAGGCGGCGGCCCGACGACTTTCGATCGAATGCTCGCGCTGCGCTTCGGGGCGGCCGCCGTCCGCCTAGTCGCCGAGCGTCAATTCGGGATGATGGTGGCGTTACAGCCGCCGCGCATCGTCGCGGTACCGCTGGAAGAAGCGCTCGCAACTCCGCGCCGCGTGCCGCTCGACTCTGACAGCATCGCGACGGCGAGAGACCTCGGTATCAGTTTCGGCGACTGAAGCAGGCGCGCCCTTCTATATTCCCGGTCGTGCGCATCTCTCGCGACCACTTTCTTCCCCCGGATCCCCACGCATTCCTCGCAGCTGAACCGTCTACGGGGCGGGTCATCGTCATTGCCCCGACACGGGCGGCCTGCGAGACGATCGAATTAGCGCTGGGACTCAAACTCGAGACGCTGCTCGAGCGCGAGCACGGGGACGACATTCGACGTCTTGCCGGATCGGGCCAGGGGTTTGGGATCGTGGCGGGCACAGGCACAGGGAAGACGCTCGCAATCCGGAGCATGGCGGAAACCATCCTCAAGGCGCCGCTGAAGGTCGGCGTTGTCAATCGCGAGCGCGAAGCGACACCCGAGACGCCGACCTGGAACGTCGTCATCGTCACCACCGGTATCGCGCGCCGCTGGTTCCAGGATGGCCTCATCACGGCGCAGGACACGCTCGTCGTCGACGAAATCCACCAGACCTCCGCCGAGATGGAGCTGTGCCTGGCCCTCGGCAAGCGGGCGCGTTGCCGCTTCATCTGGCTCTCCGCGACGGTGGATCCGAGTTTCTATTCGGACTATCTGGCTTCCGCCGAGACTCTGGAGACCCGGGCGTTCGATCCCGGCAAGGCCGCTCAGGTCAATATCCTGGCGGAGCAACCCCTCGAGTTCTTGAACGATCGTTTCATAAAACGCGTCATGCGGGAGCGGCGCGGTGTCGCCGTCTTCGTCCCAACTCGTGCGGAGGTCGAGCAGATCGCCAAGGAGCTTGGCGACCGCTGGCCCAATCTTGCGACTGCGTTCTATCACGGTGGCGAGCCGATCCGTGTCATTCGGCCGTTTCTTGACGGTTTGGTCAAACGGCCTTTCCTGCTCGCCATGACCGCAGCTGGCCAGTCGGCGCTCAATATTCGCGGCCTCGATACCGTGGTGATCTACGATGCTCGCTACACGAATGTGGTCGAGCGCGGCAAGAACGTGCTGACACGGGCATACCTCGGGGCCAACGAGATTCTTCAGATGGCTGGCCGGGTGCATGGGCGGGTCCAACACGGAGAAGTCTACATCCTGAGCGACCGCGACCTGGCGTTTGAGGATCTGCGGCCGACCGCTCCCGAATTCCAACTCGCTGGCGATGCAGAGCGCGTGGCGATCACCTGTGCTGCCATCGGCTTGGACGCCACGGAGCTCGACTTGCCGGTGCCGCTCGATCGCCGCGCCTATCGCGACAGCGTGGAGCTCCTGACCGAACGGGGGCTCATAGAGCATGGCAGGTTAACGAGTTACGGCCGCGACGTGGAGGCTATGCCGGTCGAGCGGCCGTGGGGAGAGCTGCTCTATCACGCCGAGCCGCCCCTGGTTCCGCTCGTAGCCGTTGCCTCGAACATCGAGTCGTTGCATCGCATGACCCGAGAGGAGCGGCAGCTCGGCGGTCTCATCGTACCCGGCTCCGATCATATCACGGCGTACAACGTGTACGCCGAAGCCGTGAACAAGTGCGGGTACCTTGGCGAAGTCTATGGCCTACCGCGCCATCTGTTTCGCGAAGACGAAATCGAGCGTTGGGCTGAGGAGCGGGGCGTGCTGGTGAAGGCGATCGAAGACATCGCTCTGGGTACGGCGTCCGTGTATCGCCAGCTGGAGCTCCCCTTGCCGGCCAAACTGCCGTACGGCGACCGGAAAACGCTCGAGCTTTTTGCTGACCTTTTGGCCAAGATCATGCCTTTCGATCTCGTGATTGACGAGCAAACCGCCGATGGACGCGAGGCACGCGTGAGCCGCAGCTCGGTCTGCGGCAGCTGGGGTGCGATTGCCGGTTCGCTTCGCTACTTCGCCGACCGCTTCGGTGTCCCGCGAGCGAGCATCGAGGGGACGCAGGTCCCTGAGCGTGCCATCCGGCGGTACGCGCGCCGAGGTAAACCTGACGTCGTGTTCGAGCGTCAGCGACGGCGGGAAGGACTGATGATCGTGCGGACGGTGGAATACTTCGGCTTCACGCTTGATCGTGAAGTCGAGCCCCTCCCAAGTCCATTCCCCAATGAGCTCGCCGACGCGGCCCGCCGAGCATTGGTGCAGGCTCTGCTGGCCGGCGAAACGCCTCATCCGGATCAGGGGCGAGTACGGCGGGCACTGGAGCGTTTCGGACACTACTGGCGTCGCTCGGGAGGCCGGTTGAGTCAGGCCCACAGCGAGCAGGTCGCCGAACAGATTGCGGCACAGCTAGCGAGCGTGATTTCCTGGGATTCGTTCATCGGGACTCGGATTGCGCCAGATCCCGACTCGGCTATTCCCGAGGGCGAACGGCACCGGCTCGATGCCCTGCCCTCATCAGTCTTTCTCTACGGCGACCGAGTGCCGATGGACTATGACGTCGAGCAGGGCGTCGGCGTGATTCGGCTGCGTCTCAAGGAAGGGCAGGCCCGCCGGCTGCATCCCAAGGACTTGCCACCCTTCGACCGGCCCGTCCGCTTCACCGTGACCCGGGGCAAGCACGACGCGGTACGGGCCAGCTCGCTCGACGAGTTGCGGCAGGGATTGCGGACCTTAGGAAGCGTGCATCGCGCGCGGGTGATGCGGGGCGGCCGCCGGCCGAGGCGTCGCTAAGCCTTCTCGGTAATATCCAGCAGGCTTAACCAAAGGGCGTCGTAAGCGTCTTTCGCATCGGCGAGGGGTACGCCTGCGGCTAGCGCGATCGCCGAGCCATCGATCACGGCGTCCCGGGCGGCGTCCTCGAATTCCGCGTTCCTGGCCGATCGGTCAATAAGCCCGGCGGCGCAGAGGCTGATCCAAGCGCGAGCCGTCCCGTCCTCTGCTTGGCGGCGTAGCTCCGCCCAGCAGGCGTCCAACCGGTCTGCTCCAGCGCCAGTGGCCAGCGCGCGCTCGATCGCGGCAGTCCGCGTCGCGGCGATGTGGGATGCGGCGGCGCGCAGCAACCGGCCGCGTGATGCGTAGTGATAGAGGACTAGGCCCTTGACCACGCCGGCGCGGCGAGCGACAGCATCGAGGGTAAAGCCTTCGACTCCTCCGCGCTGCAGCGTCTGAACCGCAGCGTCGAGGATGGTGGAGCGGGTAGAAGAGGCGTCCTTGGGCACGTTGTTGTCCCGGCGGTCAATAATGGGAGTCAGCAAGGAGGGCGCAAGCCGAAACAACCCAGCAACCTTTTGCCCTATGAACGAGTCTCATCTTGACACGAATCTAACAGCCTGCGTCCGTCCCGATGAAACATTGGAGATGCAAGTTTTGTATGAGGATAACCGACCAATGATCGACAAACCTGTCAGCTCCGCGGGTGCCATGCCCGCCACGTTTTCTCCCCTGGTGCGCGCCGTCATTGATTCCGTCACCGAAGGCGTCGTCATCTTCGACCAGCAAGGCCGTTTGATGTACGCCAATACGTCGGCGCGACGGGTGATCGACGGGCAGAACGGCGACGTCCGCAACCGACTGCAGAGTCTTGGCGCCCGGTTCGCTCCACTGAAAAACGGCACGCAAAGTCTTGGCGAGGCGGCGATCCTCCCCCCGACCGGTGCCATCACTCTCGCCGAACGCGAACGCCAGGCCATCACCGACACACTGCAAGACACGAGTGGCAAACTCGCGGAAACCGCGCGGCGGCTCGGCATCAGCCGCACGACGCTGTGGAGGCGCCTCAAGTCCTACGGGATGGACGGCTTCCGCGCCTCTCCCTAGGCTCCTAGCTTCTCCGGGGGATGGCTCCCCCCGACCCCGCGCCGCAGCCGTTCGTCATTGAGGAATACGTCCGCTGGTCGGACGTAGACTTCGCCGGCATCATTTTCTACGGTTCCTACGTGCGCCTGTTCGAGATCGCCGAGACCGAACTGTTTCGGCATTGCGGCCTCGCGTACGCTCGGATGTTCGACGAGTACGACATCTTTCTCCCGCGCAAAGCCGTACACAGTGAGTTCTACTGGCCGGCCCGCCTCGATGATCGCTTACGCATCGCCGCCTACGTAGGCAAAGTCGGCACAAAATCTCTGACGCTTCACTTTGACGTGTTGCGACCGGACGCGGCCGCGCTCGGAGCGGCGGGATGGATGGTGCTGGTGTGCGTCGATCGAGAAAAACTGAAGCCCACGCCGCTGCCCGCGGGACTGATCGCGTCCCTCAAGCCACACACGCTGAGTCCCGAGGCCGCGCGTAAGTCCCTCGGAGTCGCACCATCTCCTCGCTAAGAACGGTCCCTGCCCTGCTCCTGCTCCTGGCCTCCTGCGATGGAGGTGACGGGACTGGGGAGCGGCCGCTGCTCGTCGATGCGACGGTCGCATTTCCACCCAAAGACACAATCCGCCTTTCGCTTCCGGCAACGACGCATCGCTGTACCGATGGACGATCGATACTGCTCGAGGCAGTCAGTCCCGAGGGAAGCGGCGTGCTGGTGCGTTTGCGTTTTCGCGACAGTCTCGTGTCTTCGTCCTATCCGGTCGTCCCACCGGGAGACACAACTGCGCCTGGTGCCGTGGTCGCGGTGCGCTACCTACTTCGCGACGCGACGCACGCGTTCACTTTCGACAGCGGCGCAGTTCAGGTCCGTCGTGGGGGAGACAAGGTCAGCGGCCGAGCCGAAGGATCGGGCATCGAGAACGCCATCCGGACACCGACGCGGATTCAGTATCGTGATGTCCGCCTCCCCGAGCGCACCGACACGGTGCCGTGCACGTTCCAGCCGTGACGACCTCGCGCGACGTCCGCGTCGGCTTCATCGGATCGGGGTTTGCCCGTCGCGTGCAGCTCCCCGCGCTGGCGTTCGTGCCAGGGACCAAGCCCACCGCCGTCGCCAGCGGCCACCGCGCCAACGCGGAGGCGGTAGCTCGAGAATTCGGGCTGCAGCACGTCTTCACTGATGGCACGGAGTTGGCCCGCTCGGCGGACGTCGATCTCGTGATCGTCTCCTCCACGCCCGATACACACGCGCGCTATGCGATCGCGGCGCTGGAAGCCGGGAAGCACGTGCTGTGCGAAAAGCCAATGGCCATCGATGCCTTTGAGGCATCGCAGATGGTGACAGCATCCGAACAGCATCCCGACAGGCTAGCCTGGATTGACCACGAATTGCGCTATGAGCCCAACCGGCGGCGCGCGCGCGAGCTGATTCGGTCCAACGCGATTGGCGAGCTGCGACACGTGGAGCTGTCGCTCAAACCGTACCTGCGGGGCGACGGCCGGCCGCAGGCTGCCGACGCGCCGTGGAGCTGGTGGTTCGATGCGTCTCGCGGCGGTGGTATCCTCGGCGCCGTCGGGTCGCACCTCATCGACCTCTTCCGGTTCTGGAGCGGCA
>Ga0099827_10001561_pt1 | contig 12019 bp, 11 predicted proteins | sample CZO8metaG_FD_79339 | JGI IMG/M metagenome (GOLD analysis project Ga0099827, IMG submission 79339) | Vadose zone soil microbial communities from the Eel River Critical Zone Observatory, Northern California, USA - CZOApr15con1.8 metaG | ecosystem: Environmental > Terrestrial > Soil > Vadose zone ...
CGATAAGGCGCTGAAGCGGCGCTCACGCAATCGCCTCGGCTTGACGAAGTCGGCTCTCGAGCCCCGCGCTGGTTGATCGGTGTTGCGAGGCCAGAAGGCCTTCCACATGCCCCTGGACCGCGAAAGCACGTGGTCCGGCGCCTTTGATCTTGCCGCGCCGTTCTGGTACCCGGGTGGAACGATCGAAAAGAGAGCCGCGACGCGTGGCCGCCGCACACAGACGAGCGACAGGATCGAGTGACGCGTGGATTTCCTCGAGGACTATCCGAAGCTCGAACCGGCACAGCAGGACCGTTTCCAGCGCGTCGTGACGCGTTTGCTGGCAGGCGAGGTCCTGACGCCCGGCTCGCCGCTTCAGCCGGATCCGGATTGGCGCTTCGCGGACCGGTTTCGCGAGCTCGTGGACTCCTATCTACGCATTGGCGGCTGGCGGTTCGACCTCGATCCCACACTGCGGCTCGCGCGCGCCGTCCACGAAACCGGCAGGCAGCGCGTGCAGTTCAACAAGCTGGAGAGCCTGGTGCTCTGCATGCTCCGGCTCCACTACCACGAGCAGATGCGCATGGCGACCGATCAGGATCGCTGCGACATCACCGTCGGCGCTCTGCGCGAGCGCCTGGTGCATGCCGGCAAACCCGTCTCACAGCTGTCGAAACGCGCACTCGGCCGCTCGCTGCGGAAGCTCGAGCGTCACTCGCTCGTGCGCATCGACCGCGGCTTCGATGCCGACGACGACGGCATGGTCGAAGTGATGCCGCTCGTGGAAAAAGTGCTGCCTCATGACCGCATTCAGGAGATCGCCCAGCGAATCAAGGCTTACGTGACCGCCAAACCGTCTCTTGCACGGTCAGACAACGAGACGGAACCGGATCTCGACGTGGTCTCGGACGAAGCCGAACGGGAGACGTCATCGTGAGACGTTTTCATGAGGTGCGTCTCGTGCAGTGGTATCACTTTCAGGACGAAGTGTTGCCCATCGGCGCGAGCTGTCTGTTGCTGGGCGACAACGGCAGTGGCAAGACGACCATCCTCGACGCGATTCAGGTCGCCCTCGTTGCGGACCTGTCCGAGGTACTGCTCAACCGCGCGGCCAACGAGAAGAGCCGGCGTGCGCTGTACGGCTATGTGCGCTGGAAGATTGGCGCGGAGGACGAGTCGCGTCAGGGTGCTGTGCACTTCGGCCGCGGCGCCTGCACCTCGTACGTCATGCTCCAATTCGTGGACGACGAGGATCCGTCACGCGCATTCACGTGCGGGATTTGCTTCGAAGCCACGGAGTTGGACACCGAGGTCGCCAAGGTGTTCTTCGTGATGCCCGGCCTTTGCGTAACCGATGTGGAGGCGGTCGCGCCCTCGGGCCATGGATCGGGCGAGCGCGTTGTCAGGCCGCTGCGTGATTTTCGCGTCTGGCTGCGCGGCCACGGCGGGCAGTACTGGCAGGATGCCGGCACGTATCGGGAAGAGATCCGACAACGGCTTAGCGTCCTGCCTGAGTCCTTTCATCGATTGATCGTGAAGGCGCTCGCCTTCAAGCCGATCGGGCTGGTCCGCCAATTCGTCTTTGACTATCTCCTCGATCCCCGGCCGATCGACACAGTGGCACTTCAGGACAACCTGGAGCACTACAAGCGCCTGGAAGGGGAAGCGAAGGAGGCGCAGCGGCGCATCGACGAACTGACCGAAATCGTCAGAGATGGGGAGCGCATACGCACCGAGCAGCGGACCGCCGACAGCCATCGCTACATGGAGCTTCGCGCCGACGAGGACGATGCCGTCTCACGTGTGGGCACACTCGAACGCAGTCTCGATGAGACTCGGCTCGAGAGCGTCGCTCTGTCGGCGCGGCAGAGCACGCTCCGCGCCGAGCTCGATGCGCTACAGCGCGGGTGGGAGCACGTCATCGGATCGCTCGAAGGACACGAAACCTATCGTCAGCTTCGCGATCTCGAGCTTCAGCTTGATACCTCTGCCCACAACTTGCGGGACGCCAGGCTCGCCGACGAGGAGGCCCGCAAGATTCTTCAGGGCCAGCGCCACGCTTTCGAGCTGCTGCAATCAGAGGAGGCCCGCGCGCTGCGCCGCGACCGTCCGGCGCTCTTCAAGCGAGACGACCTGCTGGGCATCGAAGAAGCTCCGGAGGTCGTCGAACGGCTCGAGTCGACCCTCACGGCCCATAGCGCCCTGGAAGGACGCGACCTCGCGATGTGGGAGCGGCGCCTGGACGAAGGCTCCAATCGGGCGCGTTACGTACACGTCGCGGTTCTCAACGAAGTCGAACAATGGAAGGCCGAAGGCGCGGCGCTGCAGGAGGAGCAGCAGTTGCTCGAAGCCGGCCGCCAACGGTATCCCGACGGTCCGGCGGCGCTGGTGCACCTGCTCGGCTCGCGTCTGAAGGGCCGGCGCGAAGCGCGGCCGCTGTGCGAGCTGATCGAAGTGCCGAGTCCGCGCTGGCGCGACGCGGTCGAAGGCTATCTACACACGCGCCGCTTCGACATCATCGTCGCGCCCGAAGACTACCCCCGAGCCCTCGCACTGTACGAGCGCCACAAGCGCGATCATCACCTGCCTGGCCGCGGCCCGGTCTTCATCAGCGGCGTCGGGCTCGTGGATGTCGAACGGTTGCTGCGAATGCCCTCGCGAGTAGCTACGCGGTCCCTCGCAGAGCAGGTCGAGACGCCTGATGGTTATGCGCGGGCGTACTGCGACTTCGTGCTTGGAGAGGTTGTCTGCGTGGACGACGAGCAGTCGCTGCGGAAACACAAGGCGGCGATCACCGACACGGTAATGGTGTATCGCAATCATGTCGCGCGTCAGACGGCGCGCGATGTCTTCTCGAGACACTACATTGGCCGGGCGGCGCAGCAGCGGCGGATCGACGACATTGCATCGCGACTTGGAGAATTACACAGTCTCGTGGTCACAACCGCCACGCACATCGCCTGGCTCGATCGGGCGATCCGCGCGCTCGATCGCGCACGGGCGGAAACGCGGCGACTGCCGGATCTGGTCGAGCGGGCTAAGGATCTCCTTTGGCTCGAGAAGCAGACGAAACGTCTTGCCGCGCAGAAGGAGCGCATCGATCGAAAGGAATTCTCAGTACTCGAGCAGAGCCGCGACGAGCTCGTCCGCCGCCGCGAGGAAGCCGAGGAGGAACAGGCGCGTGTCCAAGAGGCTCGGGGTCGCGCCGAAGAACGCGTCGCACAGACCGAGCTCGCCCTGGAGGACGCGCGCCGTACTCGGGAGGGTGCCGAGGCGCAGCTCCGTGAATTCGTGGACCAGCTCGATCCAGACACTCGCGAAGGCTATCGGCAGCGCTACGACCGCGAACGAGCCGACCGAACGCCAAGTCAGATTCGCGACGTGTTCAGTAGGCAACGTCGGAACATCGAAAGCCGCGTCCAAAAGTTGATCGAAAGCTTCGTTGTGATCAAGACCCGCTATGTCGAACGGCGCGGTTTGGTTGCGACGATCGAAGGTGCCCGATTCGACGAGTTCGCCACCGAGCTGGACGTCTGGCGGGAGAGCCGGCTACCGACTTATCTGGAGCGCATCCGGGAAGCCAAGACCAAGGCCCTCCAGCAACTGGCCGAAGACGTGGTGTTCAAACTGCGTGAAAACCTGCTCCTAGTGCGACGTCAGATCGACGAACTGAATCGCGCGCTCAAGGATGTCCCGTTCGGCTCCGAACAGTATCAATTCACGGTCGAGGTCGATCCCCTGCACAAGTCGTTCCACGATCTCGTCATGGATGCGGGACGCTTCGAGAAGGAGTCGCTGTTCGGAACGTCGGTGCTCTCGGCGCCAGAGCTCGCCGCCACGCTTGGCCATCTGCTCGATCGGCTGGTGGAGGCCGAGGCCAGAGAGGTCAAGACCGAGCTCGAGACGAAAGCCGACTACCGCGAGTACTTCAACTACGACCTGAAGATCCTGCACGCTGACGGCCGGTATTCTCTGTACGACAAGGTATCGGGCGACAAGTCGGGCGGGGAGACGCAAACGCCGTATTACATTGCAGTACTCGCGTCGATGTATCGCCTGTATATGAGCCGCTCGCGCGACGGACGCCCGACCTGCGGTGTCGTTCTGCTGGACGAAGCGTTCGGGAAGATGGATGAATGGCGTATTGGGGCGACGCTGACGTTTGCGCGCCGGCTGGGATTGCAGCTCGTGCTGGCAACGCCGAAGGAGCGGAGCGAGCTGGTGGCACCAAGGGTCGAGCGCAGTCTCCTGATCTACAAGGACGCGGTGAGTGGACTACCGACCGTTCTCGACTTCACAAAGGAGTTCGCGCGGGATGCCGACAGTGATGCACTCCTGGCCGATGGAGCTGCTCACGCGGATTCTGGACGCCCACGAGCGTAGTGTCTCGTTCCGCCGTCCGGCGCCGTGACCGCGCGATGTCATCGTCAAGCTCGATGCCGCGACGTTTCCCGCTGCCTTTGCACCGGATGGCCGGAGGGTGCGAGGGATGCTGCTCACGGCCGCGGCGGAACTGGAAGGCGCAGGCTGTGTGCGGCTGGTGCGCCATGAGCGTGGCCACCTGACGGGCGAGGCCAGAGAGATCCGGCTTGGTCCTGCCGAGGTCTATCAGGCATACGACGCCGCGCGCGGCCTTGGGTACGAGCCGCTCTCGTTGGCCCTTGCCGAACTGGAGAGTCATGTGGCCGCTCTCGCCTCGGAACCGCAGCCCGCGTGGATGCGGACCTTTCTCGAAGGTCTCGTCGAGTCAATCCGTCGGGCAGATCACTCCATCCTTGGCTTCTCGCGCCAGCGGCTGAAGCATGAGCGGCGAATGCTTGTGCCCGCGCTCACCGCCGCGGTCGTCCTGTCGAGTGATCCTCCGCCTGCATGGGAACGAGTCACGAGCGAACGCCTCTTCGGCGATTCGAAGTTGCTTGGCCGTGTGCGCCCTTTCGTCGTGGCGGTCCTCGTACGGGCCGATCCACGGTGGCAAGGCGTGCCTCCCGAGGAAGCGGCAGACTTGCTCGAGGTGTACGGCGTTCGCCGTAAGCCTGGACTGATCCGATGCGCCGGCGCCGCGTCACTGCGTGTTGGCAAGAAGGTCTATGCGCTCGAGGACTTCACGCCAGCAGCACATCTGCCGGACGCGTGGTCGGATGCTTGGGTCGAGGCACTCGTCGCGGCGAGCGTCACACACATCACCACGATCGAGAATGAATACCCGTTCCTGTCCTACATCGAGGAAGCGGGAGGCCCGGCCGGGCTCGCCGCGCGCGGCGAGGTCGCGGTCTACACTGCAGGATTCCCGACGCCGCGGCTCGTGACCACGCTTGCGGCATTGGCTGCGAGGTCCGGCGTGGCGTTCCAGCACTGGGGCGACGCGGATGTCGGCGGCCTCCGGATCTGGTGGTTCCTGCGATCGCGCCTAGCCTGTCCGCTGACGCTTATGCGAACGACGGCCGAGTGGGTCGCCGCCGAAGCGTCGTCTGGAGGTCGGCCGTTGTCGAACGTTGAGCGGCAGGCGCTCGCCCGAATGAGGAAGGAGTTGGCAAGCGCCGACGGGCGGGACGTCGACTCGGTGCGTGCCCTCATCGACGCGTTGCTTGAGCGCGGAATCAAGCTCGAACAAGAACGATACTGAGCTCCAGGTCGGCGTTGTGGCCCAAGAATTCGTTCGTCCGCGTTATTGTGACCGTGGCAGCTCAGAATGCGGACTAAGCCGCTTTGCGTCGCGAGCTAAGCCATTATCCGCCTCTCTCTCCCCTTGGCAGCCCCATTCACGAAATCGCGGAATAGGGGGACAAAAGGGGGACAGAATGGTCGGATCGGGTTGTCCCCCTCTCACGTCTCTCACTGGCAAGCAACAATCATCCGATGCCCTCACTCGGGAGTGGCGGCTCGGCAGGCGTAAGTCATTCTGTCGAGGGACTGTAGATGCCGTACTCTTTCTGGGGAGGACGGCGTTCTGTGCCGTCCGCGTCGCGTCTCAATCTAGGAGCGGCGAATGCCACCGGGGCGTGAGGTGAGGGGACCCCCCTCTGAGGCGCGAACGTCGGCCCCGCACCTTGCACGCGGGGGGTCGCTCATGCCCACATGCAGGCCCATTTCTTTCCGCATCGAATGACGCCGCGCCTGTTCGCGCACGCGTCTTCCTGACGCCGCTCCCGATGTCTCTGCTCGCGAAGGTCGTCTACCGCAAGATGGCGTCATACCGCTGCACAGATCGGCAGCCGCCCGAACGTCCCGATCGACTCGCGCTGGCGACCAGACGAGGTGAAAGGTTCGGTCGCGAACCGGCGTTCATATTTGTAGATGCAGCGTTTCGTGCCGGTAAATGTCTTGACAGCGCTTCTTGCCTCACCGCGTACGTGCCGCCACGGCCGTACGCCCTTTTCTGAACCCGCAGCATCCACGCTATCAGTCGGCGCAGAAGGCTGATCGCTACCGTCGAGATCGGGCCATCACACGGGACATTCTCGGGCTCGCCTCGGCTCCGTCAAGACTCTCCGCTTTGCTCCGATCCCGCTCCGCGGGACTGCGGTCTTGACGGAGCGCTCGAGCGAGCGCACGGATTGCTCTTACGTGATGGCCCGGCGAAAGCCCGACAAGGATCATCCGAGGAGCGAGCAGATGCACCCTGACGAGTTCCAGTCTTCGTCATCGAATCCCGCCGCCGTCGACCGTATGGGTTCACACAGCACACATCCTCGCGCGGACGCAACCGGCGTCGTCGATGAGGAGGTCCTCACGTACCATGAGGCGGCGCTGCTGTTCAAGGTGTCAGCGAGAACACTCGAACGCTGGACTCGTGAGGGTCTGGTTCCGTATATTCGACTGCCACAACGCGGCCGCTGGTCGGGCGTGCGCTTTTCCCTGAACCAGCTGCTCAGCTGCCGCTGTTTCGGAAGCTCTTCGGCGGCGCAAGCCAGTACGTCGACCTAGATTGGCCGCCGACGCTCGAGTACAGGGACATTTCACAGGTCGGCATCTACCGCGTCGCTGACCGCGCGCGACATCGCGCGGGAGCACCGATCGCAACAAGCCGGATCACTTACACGCGCTGACGGAAATCAAAGTGTTTCAGACACCGATGACGATCCACGCCGGCGTTCTCCTACATGCAGAGCCAATGCAGGTTCATGCTGTTGACAATCTCACGCCAGTCAAGTTGCCCGTGGTGAGAATCCTAGAGAAAGGCAACAAGCGACGGTACGACTGCCCTGATGGTATTTGGCAATCGTTGCCGGCGCGGTGTAACCGCAACGGCAATCGACGGCGCTGGCGTGACCATCTATTGACGCACGTCTTCTCGCAAACTCGGACGAACGGGCATTATCGTGCTCATCGTCTGCACGAGCCGACTGCCATCAGTTAGAGGCGCCGGCACGCCGTTGAAGCGCGGCGACAGCCTTGCTCCTGACCGGCCCGTCACATTGCCGGTTGGAAGCGGGTCTGGAAGCAACGCCACATCGACGAGGTCCGATTCATATCGCGCGCTAAGCCGGGGTTCTCCTTGGTCTAGCTGTTCCTCATACGTGAAGGATCCGGTCATACGCCCGAACGCGTCTGATCGACTCGTCCACGTAAGGAGCCGCAGCTGGTAGACGCCGCCAAGAGCCGTTGGGCGGGCGACGGCGCCGTCCAAAGTCAATAGCGACGATGTGAACGTGCCGCGTACGGGAACACCGAACCGCTCTTGAGCATCGAACTCGAGATTGCCGGAGACGAGACTTCCGGTCTGAGTCACTGACAACCGGAATAATCTCTGCAACGAGGGACACTCCCGATAACCCGTGTACGTGCAGCTACGAACCAAGGAGCTGCCCACCCATGTCCCCTGGACCGTTGTCTGAGTCGGTTCGAGCGGGCCATGCTTTACAGACGCGATGTGACCACGAAGCGTCGTGCTCGATGCGGTGTAGTGAATGGTTCCGGTCATCCCGAACGTCGGGTCTGCTCGGAGCGAGAGTTCGTGCAGCGTGAAAAAGGGGCGTGGTGGAGTGGTCAATGTGAGCTGGCCCGCCGGGTCAACCGTACCGGTGACGTCGACCGCGTTGCCGACCACATATGCCACGCCATGAACCTCAGAACCGTTTTGCGCGAGTCGCAGGACGAACCAGGACGTGTCGAGGGCGATGCATGCGTGGGAGCCACTGCATGTCTCAACACCAATGCTCGCCACCCAGGAGCCGCCGAAAGTAGTACGGCCACTCGGCGCCGATGGTGATTCGGGCATTGAACTGCCGCAGGCCGCAATCACGCAGCCCGCGGCGACGAGCAGCCAGTACTGTCGCGTGCCCATGACGCCCACCTCCACTGCTACACGCCAGCTATGGGCGTGTTCGGTCCGTCAACGTTTGCGCCAATGACACCGCGCGGGCCTGCAAAACGCACAGGCCCGCGGCAGTTCAGCTACCTTGCTGCTCTCACATCGTCGAACCGCACCGTGCCAGGCGACACCTACTGCGTTTCTGACGATCCTGCCTTCAACTCGACGCGCAGGGCGGTCACCGGGAGATCTCGCGGGATCGTGCGTCGGGCCGTTCGCGATGCTTGCGATTACACTTGAAGCTGGATCCGCCAGCGCTCAAAGCAAAGCGAAACCCAAGCCAGCAACGACGGCGGCGGCGCCCCCAAGCCGCGAAGCCCGCCGCGAAAGCAACGCTCGTCGATCTCAACACTGCGTCGAAGCAGGAGTTGATGGCGATTCCAGGCATCGGCGATGCTTACCCCCAGAAGATTATCGACGGCCTGCTCTATGCGCGGAAGGACGAACTTGTGACGAAGCAAATCGTCCCGCAGGCGACCTACGACAAGATCAAGGATCGGGTGATCGCGAAGCAGAAGAAGTGGCCATCAGCGCGCATTGGTAGGGACGGGAACTGACGCGGTAATCCGTAGGGGCCCCTTGCCGTCCGAGCAGGTGAGGACCAACTGCTGCGGTAAGTGTCTCCTTTGGCAGTCTCCACCGTTGCCGGCTGCGGTCGCGGTAGGGACAGCGGTCACCCGCCGGACTTGGCTGGCGACCGAGCAGGACAAGCTGGCCTATTTCAGATTGAGGCATCGGGTGCCTCGGGCGGACTGCCGGCGCTGATGCTGGACAAGGCGTTCATCCAGTGGCGCACGGACCATCCAAAGTCGTTCGTGCCAGCGCCATCGTCCGTCCCGAAGCGGGACAGGCGGCGGGATGGTGCAGCGGTGCCAAGCCGCGTGTGGTCTGTGAAGCGGCCGTCGGCCGCGGCGACACGGGTGATCGCCCGTGTAAGACGCACTGGTGATGATGCGAACAGTCCTCGGCGCACGCCTGCTCGCCATGATCGTCGCCGCGTGCATCGGGACGTGGGGACTCCACGTGTACCCTGTCCAAACGGACGATGCATTCCTGGCGCTGATCCAGCTCCAGAACCCGTTCGTGCTTGACGTGTTGACGACGGGTACGGTGACCCTGTGGTTCACGACGCGTGGCTCGCGGCGTCGGTGACTGACGTCTCTGCCGGCGAGCGACGCCCGCTGACGACGCACTCGAGCAGCCTTCCGGTCAGCGCCACGCACGCGCTCACATACTGGAGTTTCGCCAGCTCGCGACCATCGCCGGCGCGCCGCCGAACTACCTGCGAACGCTGCCCGCATAGATTGCATCCAGTGCAATCAACTTCGGGCTCCAGCGGGTCACTCGCGAACGGCAGCAGCTGTTCGTGGAAGACACCGCACCGTGGATCGTGCGCGCGATGACGTCACCGCGCTATGAACACGTGGTCCTCGCCGTGCGGGCACATCCCGCATGGCTCGTTCGATTCCCACGGACACGCGTGGACGGTCACACGGCCCGCCCATACCGTGCCACGCGTCCAGCGCCTGGCCCATCTCGGTGGAGCTGTCGCCATGTGTTCGCTCCGTGACCTGTTCGCTGAGCTCCTACGACTGCACGACGACTCCGTCCTCGATCGACAGGACGCGAGGGTGTTCAGCGACACCGTCGGCCATCACGTCGCACATGGTCGGGCTCGCCTCGGTCCTGTCAAGGCTTTCCGCTTCGCTTCAACCCCTGACGGGGCTGTCGGCCTTGACAGGCCTCTCGCGCGAGCCACGGACCGGCCCCTATGTGATGGCCGGGGAGATCAGACGCGCTATGCGAGAAAGGAGAGATCACCCGTGCGTCACCTGTCGATCACACCCCGCTCCACGGCGACGATCAGCGCACATCCTCGAGGTAAATCATGAGCGATGAGATTCGATGGCTGACGGTTCATGAGGCAGCAGATCGAGCACGCTGTGGCCCGAAAACAATCTACCGCGCGGTTCAGAGCCGCCAGCTGCGAGCCGCGCGAATCGGCGGGCGACGCGAGTTGAGATTTCTCGCAAGCTGGATCGACCGATGGCTGCTCGGCGAGCAGAGCGGAGAGCCGGGAAGCGGTCTCATTGCCGACAGACAGATCGGTTCGCCGCACGCATGAGCGCGACAACCAGCACCGCTGTGCATTGGCGGTAGCATCGGAGCGGCCACCGCGCCGGACGCGCGATTGCATCGGTTTCGCGGTGATTCGAGGCGCGCGCGAAGCCGAGCTCGGAGCAGGGTCGTCCACGTACACCGAATAAGGAGGTAGACATGGCACATGTCAGCGAACGGCGGCTACGGGAGGGCGTCACCGTAGCCGTGCACCGAAACGCCGGACTGCGGAAGGTGTGCAACTGTCCACGTCGTGGGTGGGCGAAGTGCCCTCATCCTTGGCACTTCAATTATTCGTGGCGTGGCGCCGCGTACCGCTTGAGCCTGAATCGGTATGCCGGCAAGGAGATTACGGGCAAGACCGAGGCGGAGACATTGGCCGACGGAATCAGACGCGAGATTCGCGCCGGCACGTTCCGGGGTCTACCGCCAGCCCCAATTACGAACGAGGCAGAAAACGAAGAGAGACAGGAGGTGTCGTTCGAGATGTTCGCTCGCCGGTTCATCGAGCGATACAGCAAAGACCGAGGGAAGGCGTCGTGGCAGGATGATGAGTACATGGTCAAGCGACTCGGATCCTTTCAAACGATTGAGGGACGGCCGCTCGGCGAAAAGCCTGTTCAGAGAGTGACCGAGGACGATCTGGAGGCGTTCATCAAACACCTGACGACACAGGGACGGCGTCCTCCACTCGGAACCATTACGTGCAACTGATCAGGGCGATGAGCCGGTGGGCCGTCAAAAAGGGATATCGCGACACGCCGATGGTCGGCGACGACTCAGACGTGATTCGTCGGAGGAAGGAGGCGCAGCGCCACCGACGCCTGGAACCAGGCGAAGAGGAAAAGCTGCTGCGCTCGGCAGAATCACACCTTCAAGCGCTGATCGTCACCGCGCTCGAGACATGCGGTCGACAAGGCGAGCTGCTCACCCTCCGATGGGGCGACGTATCGCTTGCACGCGGGGAGATCATCCTCCGCGCCGAACACACAAAGGACCGCCAGAATCGAATACTTCCGATCTCTAGCCGGCTTTGGAAGGTGTTAGAGATGAGGCGCAACACTGCCGCGGGCCTGCCGTTCCCGTCATCCGCCTACGTGTTTGGTGACGAGATCGGTCGGCGGGTGGGCAACGTCAGGCGCGCCTGGCAGACCGCGGTCCTGCGCACGCACGGCCACAAGCCAGTCTGGATCTGGAAGAAGAAGACTGGGCCGAACGACAAAGGCAGCACGAGGCTGAGCCCCGAGTCAGAAGCGGCGTATCGGGCGATTAACCTGCACTTTCACGACCTCCGGCACGAAGGCGGCTCCCGCCTGCTCGAGGCCGGTTGGCCCGTGCATTACGTGCAGCACATGCTCGGCCATGCGTCACTTCGGCAGACCAACACGTACCTCAACGCGACGCTGCGAGGCCTCCGAATCGATGCGGAATCTCGATCAATCCCGCCCCGTTTGCAAACCGCTTGCAAACAAACCTCTCCGCCGCCTTCGGCCTGTTCGCAAGCAGGCTCCCGCCGGAAACGGGAAGTCCTTCCTTCACTGATTGTTGTAGTTGGCGGGGTCGACGGGACTCGAACCCGCGGCCTCCGGCGTGACAGGCCGGCGTTCTAAC
>Ga0099827_10001564_pt1 | contig 12014 bp, 10 predicted proteins | sample CZO8metaG_FD_79339 | JGI IMG/M metagenome (GOLD analysis project Ga0099827, IMG submission 79339) | Vadose zone soil microbial communities from the Eel River Critical Zone Observatory, Northern California, USA - CZOApr15con1.8 metaG | ecosystem: Environmental > Terrestrial > Soil > Vadose zone ...
CGGCTTCTCGGTCTTGCGGGAGGACGGCATCTTCCGAAGCCTCGATTTGGGCACCCCCGAGGCGGCCCCGTCGCGAGCGATGGCGACGGCCGTTCGGGCCGCCTCCGCGACGGCAGCGGAGTCCCACGACGTCCCGGACGCGTAGCCCCAAGCACCGTCCATGAATGCGCGGAGGCCCCATCCTCTCCGATGAACTTCATTCACGCTCTGGACCTGTTCGTTCGCAACGCGGACGACAAACCCGCCGCGATCCTCGATTCGCACGTCACCGAATTGGGCGCCCGCCTTGCCGAGGGCGCGGACCGCGGCGGACGTCAACTCGGTCACGATGTACCGCGATAACGGGCCGCGTTAAAGGAGTTTCGAACCGTCGCGGGGAGAGCCTCCTCGGTCGCATGTCGCCGCGTTCGAGGTCCCCATCCACCCGGGTGGCCAGGAAGGCGAGAGCTCGATTCGCCGTTATATATATTTATCGGATTATAGTTTTATAAGCCGAAACCTATCGCGCGCCCAGGTGAACGGGATGCAACCATCGCAGCCGTATCCCGGAGCGTACGGGCCCGCGAGGCAGGTCGAATCGTACCTGTCCAAGCGGATGGTGTTCGCGCTGAATGCGGTCGGCCTGTTCGGCTGGTGGCTCGGGGGCGTCCTCGCGGCGTTCAGCCGCGACGCGAACGTCCTCAACCTCGCCCGGTTCCTCGTCGTGAGCGGCGGGGCCATGGCGGCGTTCTTCAGCGTCGGTGGCGCCTTGGGGTCGAAGCGGACCACGGACATGCAGAACATCGGCTTGCTCGTGTGGGCCGGGCTCGTCCTGACGGCAACCGTCGCGCTCCTGACGTTCATGGGCCGGCCCTGAGGCTCAACCCAACGCGCGGATCGCCGCGGCGAACTCCGGGGCGACGCTGACCTTCGTGTGCGGCGAGAGGACGGTGTCCGTCGCAATCACCTCGTCGCACGCTTTCAGGTTCGCCTCCGCTTTGCCCACGAAAAGGCCGTGGACGCACGCGGCGATCACGCGCCTGGCGCCTTGGGCCCGCAGCTCCTGCGCCGCGGTCGCGATCGTGCCGCCTGTCGAGATGACGTCGTCGACGATACCGACGGACTTGCCCTTGACCGCGAGGGCTTTCGGCTCAATCTTCACCGTGTACGAATCGATGCGCTCCTTCACAAGGAAGTCGAACGGGACGTCGGCGACCGCGGACGCCTCTTTCGCGAGTCGGAGCGCGCCCTCGTCGGGCGCGAGGAGCACGTCGACCTTCGCGGACTTCAGGTAGCGGCCGATCGCCGGCATGCCGCTCACCTCGCGGGTGGGGAGCGGGAACGTCTTGAGGATCTCCGGGTTGGCGGGGATCGCCATCGTCAGGAGTTCGTCGCAATCGACCGCGATGTGCTTGGCGATCGTCTTGGCCGAGATCGGCTCACCGTCGAGGAAGCGCTTGTCTTGGCGGCCGTAGCCGAAGTATGGGACGACGGCCGTGACTCGGTGGGCACCCGCATCCCGAATCGCGTCCGCGAGGAGGAGGAACTCGACGATCATCGGATCCGGGTGCGTCGTCTGCACGAGCACGACATGTTCGCTTGCGACGGGGCCGAGGAGGCGAACGTACCGTTCGCCGTCAGGGAATCCACCCGGATGCTTCTCGAACGCGACGTCGACGAATCCGGCCCGGACTTCTCTCGCGATCCCGCGTGCGAGCGGGACCGACGCGGAGCCGCCGACGACTCTCAGAGGGCCACCGCGCGACCGATGGGCCGTTGCCATATATCAAAACGTCGGGGACGTCGCGTCCTCGATAATTGTCCGACAGCGTTCTTATAGAGTACCCGCGACTGGTGGCTTCCGGCAGCCATGGGCGTTGGCGATTGGGGGTCCAATGCAAGGAAGCATCGGACTTCGTTGCTTCTCCTTACGCTACTCTTGATATTCGGAGCGATTGCCCTCGTCCTGGACCGTCCCAAAGGGGCGGCGGAGGTGTGGCTGGCACTTCCTCTCTTCGCGGGAGGAATCGCAATCGCGACATGGCTCGCGTGGCCGAGGATGACCGGCGAAACGTCGGCCGGACCGATGCCTCAAACGCTCGCGTCGCGGATGATTCGTTGGATAACGCTGGATGGAACTCTGGTCAAGGCGTTCCCTGTGGCTGGAGCGTCCATGGTCGTCGCAGATCTGTACTACAACTACTTCCTCGCCGCGACGCCGGCCCTCTTGACCGAGGACATCATCATCTTGCTGACCGCGGCTTCGCTTTTGTCGTACGGTCTTGTCCCGCAGCGGTACGGCAAGGAACGAGACTTCGTCTTGGTTTTCTTCATCATGCTGAGCACGATTCTTGTCGCTCCTCTTCTGATAGCCAGGCTATACTTACAGAACTTCGATGCCTCGGTCGACGTCTACTCTTGGGTCGCGCTGGCGCCCGAGACCGCCGCCTTCCTTTCCGCTGTTGGTGTGCCGGCGCACGTCGTCGCGGTGCCGGGCTACACCGCGCCCGGACTCGTATTCACACCTCCTAAGGTCGGGATGGAAGTCACCCTTGTCATCACCACCGCCTGCTCGGGGATCTATTCTTTCGGAATCTTTGCGTCTGCCTTTCTCGCATTTGTGTTCAGCGAGTTTGACAGGCCATCCCGACGATTGTGGATCCTCCTTGGCTTGGGCGTGCTCGCAGCATACGTTGCGAACATCTTGCGAATGTCAGTCATCGTCCTCGTCGGATACTACCTCGATTCCTCGCAAACCGACTTACAGAACATGCTAATCGCGCACTCGTACGCCGGGTGGATCATCTTTCTTGGGTGGACGGCCCTGTTCTGGGGTCTGCTATTCCGAGTGATGCCGATCGCCAAGCCTCACGCAGCCTCGGACTCAGAGGCCGTTCATCGCCCATCGAAGAATGACTGTCCCCTCTGTAACCAATCACTCACCCCGCGCGTCCCTGCGATCAGATGCCACTGTGGGACCGTCGTACATCGAAGGTGCGCTGCGACGGTGGAACGATGTCCAAACTGTCTGTCTTCGTTCCACCTCGAGCGAAGTGAGTTGTCGACGTCGGCGAACGGGTGAACTACTGCCGTAAGGCCTCCTGGCAAGTTCCAATCTGTCGGTCTCCCACAATCTCACCGCTGATACCGACGTTTGGCATGTTTAAAGGAAGGCGCTCGATTCTTCGCCGGTGTACCGGAAGCGGACAGCTGAGAATGTCTTCGCACTAGTCGCCCTGCAGTGGGTTACGCGCGGCCTCTCTGTTGTAACGAAAGTCGTGTTGGCGAGGTTCCTCCTGCCGGACGATTTCGGGACATTTGCCCTCGGTGTGGGCCTAATCGGCTTCATGGCCACATTCGGGAACTTCGGCCTGGATTACGCGGTCGTTCAAAAAGGGCCAAAGGCAGTTCCGGCGGACTATGATGTCGCCATGTCCCTGCGACTCGCCATCTCCGTCGTCCTTTTTGGCGTCACCCTTGTCATCGCGTTCCCTTGGGCATCGATCTTCCAAAGTCCCAGCGTCACGGTTACGACCCAAGTCCTCGCCTTCATCTATCTCGCGACGCCTTGGTCGTTTGTCCCTTCGACGCTACTAACCGCGGAACTCCGCTACCGCGCCGTGGCAATCCCGAACCTGCTGGGCCAAATCGTGAGTTTCTGCCTCTCCATCGCTCTCGCGCTTATGGGGTTTGGAATTTGGGCTCTTGTGATTCCGTTGGTATTGAGCCAAATCGCCGTCTCCATCGCGTTCGGTTTCATACACCCGTGGAAGTTCAGGATTTCTTTCAGCTGGGCGACGGCCAGGCCGCTTCTATCGTTTGCTCGGCACCTAGTCGCAGTTTCGGTCCTTGGATTCTTGATAACGAACATTGACAATTTCACAATCGGCTACTTTATAGGGAGCACGGCTCTCGGCTTCTATGCTGTCGCGTACGGGTTCGGCTTCCTGCCGGTGTCGATGTTCTCGAGTCCCGCGTCCTCGGCGCTTTTTCCGACGCTGGTGAAAATCCAGGGTGACCGGGACCGCCTGCGCAAGGGCTACCTAGAAAGCTTCGGCTATCTGACGGCGCTGGCCGCCCCTGCGGGCGTTGGTGTGGCCGTCGTCGCTCCGGAGGCCGTCCATGTGTTCCTCGGTTCCTTGTGGCAACCTGTGGCTTTGCCGCTGATTGTCCTGTCCTTCTACGGCCTGGCCCGGGCGATTGAGGAATTCAGCTCTAGCCTGTTCTCCGCGGTGGGAATACCGAAAAAGATTGCGCAGCTGAACTTGTTGGTTCTCTTGGGCTCAATCCCGCTCTTGTACCCGCTTACAGTTTGGTACGGCATTTTGGGCACGGCCGTCGCCATGACCGTCCCGATGTTCATGGGGTTGGCATGGTCCATCGTGTTGGTTTCTCGAGTTCTCGATACGCCGACTGCCTCCGTTTTTTCTCGGATGAAGAGCCCTCTGATTGCCGCCGGTGCGATGGGAGCGGCGGTCATCTTGCTGAAGTTCATCATCTATTCCTTTCTTCCGGATAGCCTGTCTATTCCTTGGCTTCCGGTTTCTGTCAGTCAACTCACGATTGGGCTGACGCTCTCGATACCATGCGGGATTCTTCTCTACGTTGCGATGCTTCGGGCCCTGGATGAAAACGCGTTCGTTGGGATGCGACAACTGATGTTCGGCATCGAAGACCGGAGACCAACATGAATGGCACCGGCGGGGCCCAAGGCCTGATTCATTCAATGAGGGCGGGTTCGGTCGTGCCGATGCAGAGGCGCTGGTCCCCGGGGAGCAGGAGACGAGCGATCCCTCCATCCTCCAGCGCGTCGTCCCTGACTAGCGCGCCCTTTGAGAAAGTGACGCCGAACAGCCTGACAGCGTCCCTTGCAGGACTGCGCGCGGAAAGCCCGGTCGCAGTGATCAAGGAAGAGCCTGGGCTTAGGCACGTCCTGTTTGTGAATGACGTGGCGTTCATTTCTGAGACCATCGCCTCAGCAATGCCGTCGTTCGGGTTCGATGCAAAGATCATCGGGTGGAGAGCGAATGATGGCCCGAGGCGTAGGTCAAATTTCATCAGGACTTCGTCACGTCTCGTGCGTCACTTCGCGGATTTTCAGGACGTCGATCTGGTTCATGTCAACTACGGCCTATTCGGATACGCCGCGCTGATGGCGCCTGGCAAGCCCACGATCCTCCACCTTCACGGATCGGAAATCCGGCCCGCGATTTCCAGCAGAGGCCGCATCGCCCGCATGAGTTCACGATGGTTCTCCCGGTACTGTTCCGCCGTCTGGTACTCTACGACGGATCTGAAAGACGTCGTTCGACAGGCAGGTCTTTCAGGGAAATTCATGCCGAGTCCCGTTGCCGATTTCTTTTTCACGCCTACGCGGCAGGTCTCCATCAAGCCTCATGTGCTCTTTGCGATCCCCCTGTCGAGGTCGAAAGGGGCAGGGCTCGCAATTGAGGCGATGCAAGTCCTCGCGGACCGCGCCCCCGACTGTCGGATGTCGGCCTTCGGCTTTGGAATCTCGGACGAGGAGGTCGTTGCCCTAAGACGACGGATTCCGTCGTCTGTACGCTTGCTTTCGTGGACCCCCCACCGAGCAATGCCTCAGCTCCTCACCGAAGCGACCATTATCGTTGGACAACTAGGTCTGGGCGCCCTCGGGATCACCGAGCTCGAAGCCATGGCGCTCCGACGTCCCGTCGTAGCGCGGCTCGGCAAGCCGCTCCCCGAGATTGAGCCATACTATGCCAGAGATCCTCCTGTGCTCTCGTGCGAGTCGGGGGAACGCGTGGCCCAAACGGTGCTCGACTTGCTTCAGGACTCGGCCAGGATAGAACGGCTAGGCGCGGACGGGCGAACTTGGGTCCAAGAGTACCACTCGGCTCAGACGGTCGCCAAGTTGTATGCGGACGAATACCGAAAATTCCTTTGAAAGCACGGGGTGGCTTGTGGGACTTCAACAAAATTCGGACTTCTACCTTGGGGCGCTTGTGGCGTGTGTCAGCTTCACCGCGCTCTGCGTGCTATACGCCTTTAGCCTGTCCAGCCGACGGCACGGTAGGGAACGGTTGTTGAGCCCCATTGTGCTGTTCCTTGCCCCTTATCTGGCCTTCTTGTGTCTATCCTACGCCCGGCCCTTCATCGACATCCAATTTGTCCCTTCGGTTCAGCCCGCCGTCTACAACGACTGGGCGCCCGGACTCCTGACCGTGGGACTCTATCTCCTCGGGGGCCTCGCGGTTCTAGCGGGTTACATTTGTTTCCCCGCGACCTCTCGCCGCTACGGCCAAATGTGGGAGTATCTTGTAAGGCCACTCTTCACGAGCATCAAGTCCCTTCTCGGGACGAGGAAGATTCCTTTCTTCGTTTGGTCGGTTATCATTCTCTGGGGAATCGGGCTTGCAGCGAATCTGTTGATTTTCGTTCAAGTGGGAGGCATCCCTCTTTTCGACATCGAGAAGCGGAATCTCATGGATCCGAAAATCACGTTCCTCACGCAGCTCGAACCCCTTATCGTGCTGCTCGCGCCTTTTGTCTCGGGACATGGCACAACGCTGGGTCGGTGGCTTGACTTCGTACGAAAGCGGTGGGTCTACGGTTTGCTGGTGGTCGTAAGTCTCGCCGGCCTCACCCTTCTCGGGGCTCGAAACCTGCCTGCGAAGCTGGGGATCGGCTTGTTCCTCTTCTGGTTCCTTCGCCCGGCCCGTCAACCGGGCACGATATCGCGAAAGCTCGAAGCGGTGGCAGCCTTGGGGCTCGTCTTGTTTGTGACGATTGGAATCGCAGGCGCGCTGACGAAGGTGGAGATCTACAACTTGTCCATCCAACGGCTCCCCGAGATCGTCTTCGGTGCTCCGGTCGCCGACAGCATTGGAAACCTGTACAGTTTCGAGGTCCTCGTGGACTTTTCGGGTCTTTCGGGACACTTCCATGGGAACTTGATGAGGACGACGCTTCTCAGCTACATTCCAGGCCGGGAGGAACTCTACGCCAATTATATCGTCGGGCAGATTGTTGGTTTTTCTCCGCAACAGCTCAACAGCATTTCATCGACGTTCAACGGCCCAGCGCTGTTGGATTTCGGCGTCCTCGGCGTGCTTGGGAACTCTTTCCTGTACGGTTTAGCCCTAGGATATGGCTGGGCGGCTGTGAAAGCCTCCTCGAGAAACCTTGGGGCGTTCGCACTTTTTCTCGGGACGATGATCCTCGATATTCACCTGGGCACCTACAACATCTGGTCCTTTTTCATGCTGGTCGTGCTCGTCGTCACGGCCGAATACAACCGAGTTCCTTAGCCAAGGCAAACTAGACAGGGAGCAAAGCACCGCCAGATTCGAGGGACCCAATCCCTTACCCCGCACTTCGGGACGACGCAACTGCGAGATCGGCGGGAGTCACGATGTTTGGGTTGCTGACTAGGAAGCCGGACCCGGAGTCAGAGCCGAGTACAACTCGCCGAGGGTCGTTTTCATGTGATTGTAGTCGAAGCGCCGGCAGAGGGCCTTCGCATTCGCAATCGCTTGAGTCGCGCTGTTCGGAGTCTCTATGAGAGTTAGAAGTTGCTGCGCAAGGCTCTTTGAGTCACCGGGAGTGTAGAAAAGGGCGCAATCCGCGAGTTGGGCCTGCAGGAACCGAAGCCGGGGAACAACCAAGGGTTTCTCCAAGTGGGCGAACTCAACAACTCGACCAGGCCACGCGAGCTCTGTCAACGGATTCGCCTCGAGTGTCACGACCCCGACGCTGGAAAGAGCCATCAACGCCACCGCTTCCTCGGCTGGCACCTTGCCCAAGTAGAGAACTCGTTCGGATATCCCGAGGGCAATCGCTTCTTGACGAATAGAGTTCAGATATTCCGGGACCGCCGGCCCCACCATGACGAGATACACTCGGCTGTCCCCCGGAAGGAGCGCGATGGCGCGTACGAGAGTAGTCAGATCTCTTTCCGCATCAATGGCCCCTGCGTGCACGATGAGAGGATTTCTCGGAAGTCCATATCGCCTTCTGAGATCTTCGTTGCTTGCAGCCACTTGCGGGAGATCACCCGCGTTGTACACGACCGTAATGGGATTGGCCGGGCCTCCCCTGTCGACCACTGCAGCCCGGATCCCATCGTTTGCGGCGATTACTCGGTCCGCGAAACGGCAACTGATCCGCTCAAGTAGCACGGCCACACGGAACCAGAGCGAGTGCTCGCTAACTTGGAATCGTGCGCGGAGAATCTCTGGCATCGCCTCGTGAAGATCGAGGATGACGGGCACGCGACGCACTTTGAGAGGCAACGCGCAAAACACCTGGAAGTCTGGTAAGGAATGGACATGGACCATGTTGATTGGCCGGCGCGCCGCGGAGCGGACGAGTAACGCAGCCGCCATGAGGAAGAAGGTCGTGTACTGATACAGATAACGAGCTTTCCCTCCCTTGCGGATTCGGAGCGGAACTTCGATCACCCGGAGGCTCCGAGGGAATGAAGAGCGGGCCGAACCCTCCGACCTCGCGCAAATCACCTCGACCTCAAAGCCCTGGGACACCAGAGCCTCTGCCTCTCGCTGCACCCGTGTGTCACTCGCGTATTCCGTGTACGCGACGACCGCCACGTGGCCTCGATGGGGAGGTGTTTTCGTGAGAAGCGACTCAATCCGTTCGGAAGACGCGGGCGGAGTCGGCATGACGCCCACGACTTGCGAAGGGTTCAACGGATGTCCCTCCACAAGCCAAGGGCTGAACTCGTGAGTCGGGAAATCCAAGGGTGATAGCGCTTCTCGAAGCGCCCCGGGTTAATTTCCACGCCACCGAAGTGTTTCTTGAATTCTCCGGGGCCGTAGACGCTACCCGGTCGCCCGGCTCCCCCGAGGTCGTACCGGACGCAGCCGTGCTCCATCGCGACCCGCATACTCTGCCAAACGAGCCATTCGTTCGCATGGGTCCTCCACCCAAGATCGGTCGAGCCGTTGTACCAGTTGAAGGCGGTTCCATCCCAACTCAGAACAAAAATCGCCGCACAGAGCGTCCCCTCGCGGATCGCTCCAAGCGCCCAGAGCTTTCCTCTCGGGGCCAATACCTCGTGTGCCCTCTGAAAGAGCGAAATCCTCGCCAAGGGCATTCGAGCTCTCTTGTACGTCTCCTCGAGCATTCGATACGCGTCGCCGATGCGTTCTGGGGTCAGCTCGACGAGCGAGACGCCGTCCCGTTCGGCCAACCGGATGTTGTATCGCCGTCCCTTCGACATTCCTTTGAGGACCGATTCCTCGCCCTTTTCAATCTTTACGACGTAGTTGAGGTGATCTTGCCATTCATACCCCCTGGAGAGCATGCTCGCGACATCGGATGGCGGCCGAAGATTTCGAAACTGAACGAGCTCGGAGGACTTCGACAGGAGCTGGTCCAGGCGATCCGTGAGGATCGGAAAGGCGGCTGGATCCCCGATTGGCCCGCCCGTGGCGACGGTCCGCGTACCGACGACAGGGAGTCCGCGTGGTCCGTAATTGATGATCGCGACGGATAGCAGGGCCAAAAGCTGATCTTGACGGAGTGCGCCCAGGACGAGTGAGCGGTACCCCTCGCTTTCCTGGAACACGTGAGCCATTTCGGGACTCTGAAAGACATTCGGGTCATCGACCGCGCCCAGTAGGTTTCGCCAATCGGATTCTCGGACGCTCGTCGTTACAATCATCGTCGGAGCCTCCCAAGCCGACCCACGAAGTCGCTCAAACAGACCGCGTCAAGATCGCCCGTTACCGCGAGTGCAAATCGGTGCCCCTGCGGCCAGTGTTGACCGTTGTCGTTACGACGCATCCACTGGGCTAGTCCGGAAAGGGGGGCGTTCCAGGCCCCTAGGTCGGCGGCAAACCGAACCATCTCCTTGACCGAATCTGCAAACAGATGGAATCGCTCAGGATGGACCTGAACAACGAGCATCGATCCCGTTTCGGCGCAGCCGTGGACCATCTCGCGGTAGATTCTAGTCAACGTAGACGGACGCCGGATTCCCAGCCCATCCACAAGAATCTCGTCGTCAGGGAGTGCCACGGGAAGCTCTACGAGGTTTGACAGCTGAGGTAGACTGACGTGGCTGTCAAGTCGACCGTACCGTGCCTCCGCGCTCCGGGCGATTCGGCGATTCAAACGGCTCCCGCGAGCAATAGCGAGCCACGATCCGCTCGAATCGTACAAGAGGCCGCGGCTTCGGAGGAGGTCCAGCGTACTCCCATTCGCGCGGAGGTATGGCGCTCTGAACCCCAACGGGCTAATGCCATAGTGGCGGAACGTCGAGAGGGCGGCATCCAGGTCACCGGCCTGTTGTTCAGGGCTCTTGACACTGTAGGCGACGTGCTGATGTCCATGGATTGCAAGGTCGAAATCTTGCAAACTGGGCACAATCTCAGGATGAAGGTCCAAGTTGACCGCGGTAACGGCAATCGTCGGAACGACTTCCAGGCGGTGAAGAAAGGCGCTCATGGCGGACAACCGCCGGCGAATCAGTTCGGAGCTCAGTCCATACCGGATTGGCAAAACGCTGGCTCGCCGAAGTGTTTCGCGGAGACGTCTCCCCGGTCGGCGGGCTTCCATTCACAGCACGCTCAACGCCACCGCAACGAGCCCGCTCAAGATGTAGAAAATCAGGAGCTCTCGAACGAGGGATTTTTCGGTCCTGCGACCCCTAGAGAGGACCCAGAAAGCCAAGGTGAAGTACGCCGAACCTTCTGGCACCTCGAGATTGCCATCCGGGCCGATAATCGGATGATGGCACACGTCCCTTCGACGCCCATTCAATCTGCGCAGCCCGTAGTACGCGGTCGCGAACGCTTCGTAAAAGGCTGGGGCAATCGCGACAAGCCCGTAGAACTCCACATGTGCCAGGATCACGCCGGCTGCAAGCCCGGCGCCCAGACCCAAGGTACCAATGTCGCCGATGAAGACGCGCGCCGGAAACCGGTTGAAGTAGAAGAGCGCGACTGAACAACCGAATAGAGACCCTAGCACGAGCAACGCGACGTCCGGTGCACCGCGGATCTCAGCCACCACTATCAGGGAAAGGGACACGATTGCGATCTGGCCCGTTTCAAGCCCGTTGTACCCTGCCGACATGTTCATCGCGTTCGCGACACCGGTCATGGCAATCGGCACCATGACCAGCCAGTAGAACAGGTGCCAAGAACCACTGAAGTCCAGGGAGAAACCGAATGGGAAGTCGATGCCGGGCGTCCCCGGATGCACGAGCATCAGCGGAAGCGCAGCGAACGCCACCGCCACGGCTTTCAGTCGCTGCCGAAGATTTGAGATGTCATCAATGAGGCCGATTGTTGCCGCCATGAAAAAGACACTGATCGCGGCGAGGAAAGGGGGCTCGGCGACGTTTCCCAGAAGCTTCTGCAATCCGACTACGAGACTGAGGGAAATGGAGAACGCGAAGAGCGCGGCAATCCCTCCAAGCTCGGCGACTTCGACCTTCGACGCTTTGTTGACATCGAGGCCCACCATCTGTCCTGCCGTCATCTTGCGAATCAGCGGCGGGGTGAGGATGAAAACAATCGCCATCGAGAGAAACACTGTCAGACCGATGCCCGCTCCATCAGTCAGGTTCCCGTTGACCAACGCCGCGATCCCGAGAATCCCGACGGCCGCGCCTGCAGACAGCACGGCCAGAGCGGATTCCGGCACGCGCAGTGGACGGAAGAGGAGGTTTTCCGTACCCGAGCTTGCGCTCGGATTCTGACTCGCCACCCTCCTGCGGTCATCGACGCGATTCTTAAAGGCTGGTCCATGGTTTTCGTTCCCGATACCTGAATCGGGGCGAACGTCACGGGGACTGCGCGCCAAAAGGTGCAGGTTTCATATCGGAGGCGCGATGCGGTATCGGGGCCATGGCCACCCGCATCCATCCGACCGCCGATGTTTCGCCCGCCGCGACGATTGGCGACGGCACGACAATCTGGCATTGGGCGCAAGTCCGGGAGAACGCACGCGTCGGCCGCAACTGCCGGGTCGGGAAGGACGTCTACATCGACAGGAACGTCGTCATCGGGGATGACTGCAAGTTCCAG
>Ga0099827_10001565_pt1 | contig 12012 bp, 8 predicted proteins | sample CZO8metaG_FD_79339 | JGI IMG/M metagenome (GOLD analysis project Ga0099827, IMG submission 79339) | Vadose zone soil microbial communities from the Eel River Critical Zone Observatory, Northern California, USA - CZOApr15con1.8 metaG | ecosystem: Environmental > Terrestrial > Soil > Vadose zone ...
CGGCCGCTCGAGACGGTGCAGTTTGCCGAGTCCGACCCGGACCCGCATGGCCTGGCCTGGCATGACGGCGCCCTTTACAGCTGCGACGCCGGCATCCATCCGGGGTGGCCCGAGAACAAGAGCCCGACGCACGGGTATATCTTCCGGATCGAGCTTCTCTAGGGAGCTTTCTTGTATTGCGGATCTCGGATTGCGGATTGGTTACAATCCGCAATCCAATCCGCCATCCGCAAGCCGCAATGCGGCTACCGGTTCCCCTCGGCCTTCCACATGTAGAGGATCGCACGCGCGCTTCCGCGCGCGTCGGCGAAGTGGTCGACCCGATCGGGTTTCCACTCCTTCATCGAACCGGCGACGAAATTCGTGACGATGCGCGAGCCGGCCTTCAACTGTCTCGTCAGACCCGGATGCAGCAGTCCATTCTGGGTCAGCCACGCCGCCGACTGCGGGATCGACATCGTCAGGACGGTCGCCTCGGACAGGTCGATCGTCGGCAGCCGTTCGAATCGCACGAGCGTCGACACGCCCGCCTGCGCGGCATTCGCGGCGGCTTCGGCGATCCGTTTCGCGTCGACGTCCACGCCGACGGCCCGCGCGCCGAATTTTTTCGCGGCCACGATCGCCAGGCGGCCATCGCCGCAGCCCAGGTCGTAGACGACATCGCTGCTCGTGACGCTCGCGAGATCCAGCATCCGTTCCGCGACAGCCAGGGGGACGAACTGAAGGTGCGGTGGAACCTCGGGAAGGGGCTCCACCTGTGGGGGGTTCTGGCCGCGTTGACCGGAGCCTTCGGAGAAGCCGGCCACAGCCAGCGCGACGGTCAGCGCGATGAACGTCAGCCGTCGAGTCATTGCAGGATCACCCTCAGCAGCGCAGCAGGGCCGCAGCGCCGCAGGGCGCGGCGAAGCGGATCGGGCCAAATCATAGCGCAGCGGCAGGACGTCGAATTAGCGGTCAGCGCGCCGCGACGAAACGTCGTCCGAGCGGAACCGTGGCCCGGTCGCGATAATCTCGCTCAGCCAACTGCCCTCGCCAGGGCAACGGCCGTCCGCCGGGGCTTGACGCGGAAGATGTCGCGCTACACCGATCATGGTTGCCGTAGCGCGACGAGCGGGTCGAATCTGCTGGCGCGACGCGCGGGGAGATAGCTGCCGATGAACGCGACGGCGGCGAGGAGCAACGACGCGCCGGCGAAGCTGACCGGATCGCTCCCGTTGACGCCGAGGAGCAGCGACGCCAGGGCTCGCGAGACGAGCAGCGACAGACCGACTCCGCCGGCGATCCCGGTCAGCACGAGCGACATGCCGTCGCGCAGTACGAGGCGCAGCACATCACCGCGTCCGGCGCCAAGCGCCATGCGCACGCCCAGCTCGCGGCGCCGCTGATTCACCGAATAGGCGACGAGGCCGTAGAGGCCCACGCTGGCGAGCACGAGCGCCAGCGCGCCGAACACCGCCAGCAGGCCGGCGGCGATTTTCACCATCCACAGAGACTGATCGATCACCTCGTCGACGCTCGCCGCGTTCTCGAGCGGCACCTGCGCGTCCATCGCGCGCACCTCGCGCTGCACGGTGCCGATCGCGTGGGACGGATCACCCGCGGTCCGGACGTAGAGCACGAGCCCGTCGGCGTAGTTTTGCCTCAATGGAAGGTACACGGCTGGCTGCGGCGTCTCGCCCAGCGTCTGGTACTTGATCGTCTTCACGACGCCGACGACATGGCGCGCGACAGCCTCGCTGTCGAACCGAAACGTGCGACCGATCGGATCCTGATTCGGCCAGTACCGCTCGGCCATCCGCTCGTTGACGATCGCGACCCTCATCGACCGATCGCGGTCGGCGTCGGTGAAGTCGCGGCCGCGCGTGACGCCGAGTCCGAGCACCTTGAAATAATCGAGATCGACGGTGACGACGACCGCGAGCGGCGCGTCCGCCGGTCTGGTCGGCTCCTGCCCTTCGATCGAGATGCGACGATAGAGGTTGGCCCAGAGCGGCAGGTTCGTCGACCACGACACCGCGCTGATGCCGGGCACCAGCGCAACGCGATCGCGCACGTCGCGCGCGAACTGGCGGCCGCGGACCTCGTCGTAGCCGCCTTGCGCAAGGTTGACCGATACGACCGCCACCGATCCGGTCTCGTACCCGAGGTCGACTGCATGCGCGCGCTGCAGGCTGCGAAGAAACAGCGCCGCGGTGATCAGCGACACGAGCGAGAGCGCCACCTGGCCGACGACCAGTGCATTGGCGAGGCTCAGCCGGCGGCGGCTGGCGGCGAAGAGGGGCTCGAGCTTCAGCGCGCCGACCAGATCCGCACGCGACGCGCGACGCGCCGGGACGATACCGAACACGACGCCGGTGACGAGCGACAGGATCAGCGTGAACACCAGGACGTGCGTGTCGATCTTCAGCTCGACGAAGTTGTTCGCAACCACCGCGGGCCGCGCGGACCACAGCAGATCGCGGCCCCAGATGCCGAACACAAATCCGAGCGCTCCGCCCGCCGTGCCGAGCACGAGGCTCTCGGTCACGAGCTGCCGCATCAGGCGGACCCGCGTCGCACCGAGCGCGATCCGCATCGCGATCTCCTGACGTCGCGCCGCCGCACGCGCGAGCAGCAGGTTTGCCACGTTCGAGCACGCAATCAGCAGCACGAGCCCGACGATCGTCATCAGCACGCCGCCGGCCAGCATCAGCATGCCGCGCATGCCGGGAAAAATCGTCGTCTCGGTCAGCGGCATCACGGTGACGTTCCGGCCGGCGTTCGGCCCGGGGTATTCCTGTTCGAGCGCACGTGCGATGGTTTTCAGATTCGCCTCGGCCTGCGCGATGGTGACGCCGGGCTTGAGCCGCCCCGCCGTGCTGAACACGACCGCGGCGCGTTCGTCGAGCCAGCTCCCCGCCTGCCGCGGCTGCAGCTGCGGCGACATCATCGCCGGCACCCACAGGTCGGGGCCGAACATCGACGTGACGCCTTTGAATCCTTCCGGCGCGACGCCGACGATCGTGAAGGTCTGGCGGTTGAGCTCGATGGTCAGGCCGATCGCATCAGGTCGCCCGCCGAAGCGGCGCTGCCACAAGCCGTACCCGATCACCGCCACCGGATGCGTGCCTGGCGTGCGATTTTCGTCAGGCATGAAAAAGCGCCCAGCGGCCGGGCGAACGCCGAGCACATCGAAGTAACTGGCGGTCACGAGCTGCGCGAAGACGCGCTGCGGTTCCCGGGCAGTCGTGAGGCTGAGCGGGAGCGGCGGCGAGTAGCCGGCGAGATCGGCCAGCACCGAATTGCGCTCCCGGAAATCCTTGAGGTTCGGATACGAGAGCGGCAGCAGATTGCCGAACTGCGTCGCGTTCCGGCTCGCCACCGTGAGCACGGCTACGAGCTCGGACGGCCGCGCGACCGGAAGCGGATTCAGGAACAGCGTGTTGAGCAGCGTGAAAATGGTCGTGTTCGCACCGATCCCAAGGGCGAGCGACACGATCGCCGCGACGGTGAACGCTGGCGTTCTAACCAGCGTACGGATCGAATAGCGAACGTCCTGCCAGATGGTGTCCATACTGCTCCTCGCTCGGCTGCCAGACGCCGACGGCGGCGAGCATCGCGACCATCAACAGTCCTGTCAGCCGGCAGAATGCGACTCGACGTCCCACGACGTCCTCCCGGAAATCATCGTCGGGAGGGAGTGTCGCAGCCGTTGATGAAGGAATTATGAAGATGCGAGGAATTGTGAGTGGCAGGGGTCGGCCTGAAGGCCGACCCCTGCCGGCATCGTGTGGGACGCTCCCGACGTCGGCTTCATTACACCAACATTGGCTTTAGAAGATGTCTAGACGGACTCCTTCTGCAGCACCCGATCCACGATCGCCTTGAACTCGTCCGCCGTCAGGAGGTCCTTCTTTTCGAACGACTTCGCCTTGACCTGCTGGAGCATGGCCATGCGCTCTTCGTCGGTGGCTTTGACGCCCAGCTTCTCGCACCACTCCTCGATGGATGGTGGCCCGCTGTTCTTTCCGAGCACGATCGACACCGGCTTCTGCCCCACCAGATCCGCCGCGAACGGCACGTACTCGAGCGGATGCTCCTTGCGCGCCAGACGCACCCAGCCGGCGATGATGCCCGACTCGATCTCATACAGCTTGTCGCCGACGATCGGTCGGTTGGGCGGCACCGAGACCTTCGCCAGCTCCAGCACGAAGCGCGACGTCTCGCAGAATTTCTCCGTGCGAATGCCCACGTCGATGCCATGCAGGCACAACAGCGACATGACGACGTCTTCCATGGGCACGTTGCCGGCGCGCTCGCCCAGACCGGTGATGGTGGTTTGCGCGACCGACGCTCCGGCCGCGAGCGCGGAAATCGTGTTCGCGACGCCCAGCCCGAAATCCTGATGGCAGTGGATTTCCACCGGCTTCCTCAGCCGATCGATGACCTTCTTGACGACGTGATGAACGGCGTCGGGGCTGCACCCGCCGACGGTGTCGGCGATCGTCAGCGCGTCCATATGGCCTTCGGTCGCCACCTGCTCGACGATGTCCAGGAACCGACCGAGCTCCGTGCGCGTCGCATCGATCGTGAAGAACACCGTGTACAGACCGGCCTCCTTGGCCGCGCGCGTCGCCTCGATCGACGATTTCATCGCCCGATCGACGGTCCAGCCGTACGCGTTCTTGATCATGTGATCGCTGGCAGGGATCTCGATGACGACCCCTTTGCAGCCGCAATCCTTGATCACCTTGATCTCGTCGGCGATGCACCGCCCGAAGCCGAAGATGTCGGCCTTCAGCCCCAGTGCGGCGATGTCCTGAATCGCCGCCTTGTCCTGCGGGGAAACCGCCGGCATGCCCGCCTCGATCCGATGGACGCCAAGCGCGTCGAGCTTGCGGGCGATCGCGACTTTCTCCTCGCGCCGGAAGACGACCGCGGTCTGCTGCTCGCCGTCGCGCAGCGTGACGTCGTGGATCTTGATGTGCGGCGCAAAGGTGTAGCTGTTTCGCACCTCTGGCAGGTAACACCAGGGGCTGACGTACCATTTGTCCGTCTTCCAGGGCTCCGACATGTGGCCTCCGAATCGGGGGGATGATACACCCTGCCGGGGCCGCTCTGGACCGCGTGGGCTATGATTACCGGGGATGCCTAGCATCAGATTCACGCTGAATGGACATGCCACCGAGGCCTCGTACGAGCCCGGTATGCACTTCCTCGAAGTGTTGCGTGAGGAATGCGGCATCGTCTCGGCGAAAGACGGCTGCGCTCCGGAAGGCACCTGCGGCTGCTGTCTGATTCTGGTCGACGGATGGCCGGCGCTCTCGTGTCTGCGGAAGCCGGCACAGATCGAAGGCCACGACGTCGTCACCCTCGAAGGTCTGCCGGAGGAGACACGCCGCATCCTGGGCGACGCGTTCGTGCTCGAAGGCGGCGTGCAGTGCGGGTTCTGCATCCCGGGCATTCTCGTGCGTGCCTCGTCGTTGATGCGGCAAGAGGTGACCGACGATCGCGGTGCGATCGCGAAAGCACTCGACGGTCATCTGTGCCGCTGCACCGGCTATGGACGCATCATCGATGCGATTCAAACTGCCGGCGAAGCGCGCCGGAACGGTGGGCGCCTCCCGCGCAAAGAACCGCGACAGCATTTCTTCTTCGGTGAAGAGCTCGGGCTGACGCGCAATCCTGCATTCGCGAACCTCGGCGGGAACGGCAACGGCCATGGGATCGGCCGATCGGTGTCGCGCCTGGGCGGGTTCGAGCAGGCGCTGGGCGAGACGGCGTTCGTCGACGACATGCGGGCACCGGGGATGCTGCACGGGGCGATGGTGCTGACCGGCCACCCGCGCGCGAGAATCCTCAAGATTCACACCGACGAAGCGGCGGCGATGCCGGGCGTCGTGCGGATATTCACCGCCGCCGACGTTCCCGGAACCCGCGCGACCGGCCTCAACGACCCGGACCAGCCGGTGTTCGTCGCGGAAGGCGAACTGACCTGCTGTGTCGCCGATTTTCTCGCGATGGTCGTGGCCGACACGCAGTTCCGCGCACGTCGAGCCGCGGCCATGGTGAAGGTCGACTACGAGGTGCTCGAACCGATCACCGATCCGTTCGAGGCCCAGCAGGCCGGGGCGCCGCTGGTGCATTCGCTCGACACGTGCGCTCCACGACCCTCGAATGTGCTCCAGCCCGTCACCGCCTTCTCCCGTGGAGACGTGGACGCGGCGCTCGCAACGGCCGCGCATGTGATCGAGGCGACGTTTCAGACGCAGCCGGTCGAAATCGCGTTCCTCGAGCCCGAGGCGTGTCTCGCCGTACCGCAGGCGAACGGCGTCCGGGTCCACACCGACAGCCAGGGATCGCTCTATGACCGCGCGCAGATCGCGAAAATCCTGAACGTCGACCTCGATGAGGTCGAGATCGTGCTGGCCGCGAGCGGCGGCGCGTTCGGCGCGAAGGAGGAGCTGTCGATTCAGGGGCAGACCGCAATTGCCGCGTATCTGCTGCAGCGGCCGGTCAAGACCGTGCTCACGCGTCCGCAATCGACGCAGCATCACGTCAAGCGCCATGCGATGACCGTCACGCTGACCGTCGGCGCCGATGGGGAAGGGCGCCTGGTCGCGTTGAGGTCCCGGATCGTGGCCGATGCCGGCGGCTACCACACGACGAGCGCGAAGTGCGCGCTCCGCGCCGCGTGCCACTCGTGCGGCGCGTACCGCATTCCCAACGTCGACGTCGAAGCCAGGGCCGTGTACACCAACAACCCGAACGGCGGCGCGATGCGCGGCTTCGGCAGCAACCAGGCCCAGTTCGCCATGGAAGGCGTGATGGACATGCTCGCGCAGCGCGTCGGCGTCGACGGCTGGGATATCCGCGAGCGGAACATCCTCAATGCCGGCGATCGGTTCGGCACCGGCCAGATCATGCGTGAGAGCGTTCGCGGCATCCGCGAAACGATGGAAGCCGTCAAGGACGTTTACAAGAGCGCGAAATACAAGGGCATCGGCTGCGGCATCAAGAGTACCGGTCTTGGCAATGGCACGACCGAGGGTGGCTACATCAAGATTCGCGTCGTTGACAAAGGAGCCCGGAGCGCCGACCCGTCTGGCAATGGCGTCCATCTGGAGATCCTCAACGGCTATACGGAAATGGGACAGGGTGTCTACACTGCCACGATGCAGGCGGTGTGTGAGGAGACCGGTCTCCCTGCGGACATCATGACCGTCCGGTGGGACAAGGACCTCGGCGAAAAGTGCGGCGAGACGTGGGCGTCGCGCGCGACAACGCTGAGCTGCGCGGCCGCGCAGCGCGCCGCTCAGAAGTTGGCTGCCGATCTGAAGGCGGCGGTCCGGCTGAAGCCGGACGCGACGTACGAGGGAACGCGCGAGGCAGCGTTGCGGGCGCTCGTCGGGCGTGAGTACTACGACGAGTGCGTCTATAACTTCACGACCCGGCCGGGGACTCCCGAAGCGGTTCAAAATCCGACGACGCACCTGACGTTCAGCTACGCGACGCAAGTAGTCATTCTCGACGAGGCGGGCACGATTGACCGTGTGATGGTGGCAAACGACGTCGGTCGCGCGATCAACCCGCGGCTCTGCGCCGAGCAGATGGAAGGCGGCGTGCACATGGGCCTGGGCTATGCGCTGTCGGAGGATTTCCCCTCCACAAATGGACAGCCCGACTCGTTGTTGCTGCGCGACCTGGGCATCGTCCGCGCCAAGCACATGCCGAAGGTCGATGTCATCCTGATCGAGGTGCCCGACGAGGTCGGGGGCTACGGTGCCAAGGGTGTCGGCGAAATCGGATGCGTGGCCACAGCCGGAGCGGTCGCCGGCGCCTTGTATGCGTACGACGGCATCCGCCGCTTTCGGCTGCCGATGGATGATTCGCCGGCAGCGGCCCCCTCGGTTCCGAAGTCCCGCCACGCCGGTTAACATATGCAACCACGAGAACACGAAAAGCCCACGGAGAGCACGAAGAAGACCAGTTCTTCTTCGTGATCCTTCGAAGTCTTCGTGTCTTCGTGGCCCCGGCGGGTCTTTGACATGCGGATCGTTGTAAACGGGAGACAAGACGTGCAACGCACACTGCTGGCCCTCCTGATTGGAGCCGTCGCGCTCGGCGTTTCGACTTCCGCCCATCATTCGTTCGCGGCTCATTACGTCGAGGACCAGATGGTGTCGATTGAAGGCGACCTCGTGCAGCTCGAGTACCGCAGTCCACACTCGTGGATTCACGTCAACGCCAAGGACGACACCGGCGTGCTGCGGCAGGTCTCCGCCGAGTGGGCCAGCGCCCCGCGCCTGAAACAGTGGGGCGTCAGCGAGGAGACGCTGAAACCCGGCGATCACGTCATCATCAGCGGGAGTCCCTCGCGCGATCCCAGCGAGTACAGGATGCACTTGAAGGGCATTCGGCGACCCGCCGATGGCTGGCAGTGGTCCGGACCCTCCGCCCGCCGCTGACCGCTCAAGGCAACCACGCAAACACGACGGCACGAAGAAGAACACGAAGAAGAGGATCGTTTTTCCTTTTCGTGTCTTCGTGTCTTCGCGGTCCCGTGAGGTTTTTCACATGCGGATCGTTGCAGCCTGCGTGGTATAGTCCCACGCGTTTTGAATCGGTCTGTTCAGGAGAGGACGGTGGCAATCAGATGAGCAAGTCCGATCGGATTGTGAAGAAAGACAAGAAGGCGTCGGGCATGGACCTCAGTTTCATCGGACGGCCGCACGAGTGGGATCCCCGCCGCCTTTACAGTCAGACCGGGGCCGACTGGCAGTACCGGGTGGATTTCGATCGGCTGCGCAAAGATCGGCTGGCGCGCCTGCGCGAGCAGATGAAGGCGGACGATTTGAGTGCTCTGGTGCTGTTCGCCGGCGCGAACATCCGCTACGCCACGGCTTCATATCAAGGCAACTGGAAGTACAACATCAATATTCGTTACGCGGTGCTCCCCGCGGATGGAGAGCCTGTATTGTTCGAGACCGCCGGCTCCGACCTGCAGTGCGCCAAAATCGATCTGCCGTGGATGGAAGATCGCATCAGGCCCGCCATCACGTGGCAATGGGCAGAGGGCGCCGTCCCTTACATGGCCGGCCGCATGGCCGAGAGCGTGATGGACGTCCTGAAGGAGCATGGCGCGGACACGGAACGGATCGGAATCGACAATCTCGACATGCCGGCCCTGGAAGCCTTTCAGAAAGCCGGCCTGAACATCGTGAACGGGTGGCCGGCGATCTCCCGGGCGCGAACCGTCAAGACCCGCGACGAGATCGAGCTGTTGAAGCAGGCATCCAGCATCGGCGATGCCGCGATGTGGAAGATCAAGTACGAGTGGCTCAAGCCGGGCGTGCGCGAGCGTGACATCGAAGCGAAGGTGCACGAGTTCATGCTCGAGCGCGGCTGCGAGATCATCTACGACATCATCGTCGCCTCCGGCGGCAACACCAGCCCCTATCGCCGGTGGGCCACCGACAAGCTGATCCGACAGGGAGATCTGGTCATCGTCGACATCAACGCGGTCGGGCCGTCCGGCTACTTCATCGACTTCGTGCGCTGTTTCAAGTGCGGCGGTCCCTACGGGACGAAGATGACGCGGAAGGAGATCGGCCTGTATCGGGAGGTGTACGACTCGATGTACGCCGGCCTCGAGAACCTGCGCCCCGGCAAGACCACCGCGGACGTGGCGAGGGCCTTTCCCAAATACGACGACGACAAGTACGGGACGGTCACGCTGCAGCAGTTTGCGCACAGCATCGGCATCACGCTCTATGAGGGCATGTGGATTTCCCGGGCGTACTCGTTGAAGTACCCCGCCGAAATCAAGGAGAACATGTACTTCGCCATCGAGACATTCGCGGGTCATCCGGGGCTCGAGCAGACCTGCCGCCTGGAGGAGAACGTGCTCGTCACGGCGAAGGGCCCCGTCGTCTTCACGCGCATGGAACACATGGAAGAGGCGATGGCCCGGTAAGACCATGCCGTCTCCCCTCGTAGCCGTCTCCGACTCGGTCTTTCCCAGCCTCGACCCGGCGCGCGAGGTGCTGTCGTCGATCGGCGCCGAATTGCGGATGGCCCCGGCATCCACGCCCGAGGCCATCGTGCGAGCCTCGGCCGACGCCGACGCGCTTCTCGTGACGTACGCGAAGATCACGGCCGAGATGATCGCGCAGATGAAGCGCTGCCGGATCATTTCCCGCTTTGGCATCGGGGTCGACAATGTGGATATCGCGGCCGCGACGACTGCGGGAATCGTGGTCACCAAGGTGCCCGATTACTGCATCGACGAGGTCTCGGACCATGCGCTGGCGCTGCTGCTGGCGCTCGTGCGGAAGATCCCGTTTGCGAATGCCCATGTCCACGCGGGCCGGTGGGAGATGTCGGCCGTCGTCCCGATCCATCGCTTGCGGGGCAGCGTCCTCGGGCTGGTGGGTTTCGGCAGGATTCCGCAGCTCGTCGCGCCCAAGGCGCAGGCATTCGGGATCCGCGTCGTGGCGTCCGACCCGTATGTCCCTGCGGAGGTTTTCGCGGGCGCCGGCGTCGAGCGCGTCGACTTTCCCCGACTCCTGCAGATCTCCGACTACGTGTCCATTCACAGCCCTCTGCTGCCCGAGACACGGAACCTCTTCAACGCCGAGGCGTTTCGCCAGATGAAGCCGACCGCGTATCTGATCAACACGGCGCGCGGCCCCATCGTCGACGAAGCAGCTCTTGCGGAGGCGCTCGACGCGGGGCACCTGGCCGGCGCGGCGCTCGACGTGATGCCGCGGGAGCCGCCGGTGGGCTCGCCGCTCGTCGGCCGCGACCGGGTGATCCTCACGCCGCATACCAGCTTCTATTCGGAAGAGTCGCTCGTCGAGCTGCAGGTGAAGGCGGCCGAAGAAGTCGTCCGGGTCCTCAGTGGACAGGCGCCGCGCAACCCCGTCAATCCTGAAGCCGTGCAGCGCACGGCATGAGTGTACTGATCGTATGAGAGCGATGGTCCTGCGCGCACCGGGCGACCTGGTGCTGGATGACGTGGCGCGGCCCCGCCACGACGCCGGCACGGTGCTGGTCCGCGTGACGCACAGCGGCATCTGCGGCACAGACTTCAAGATTTACAGCGGCGCGATTCCCGTCAGGTATCCGCGGATCATGGGTCACGAAATGATCGGCGAGGTCGTCGACGCGGGCGACGCCGACGCGTTCCGCCCCGGCGACCGGGTGATCGTCGACCCTGAGCTGTACTGCGGCGCCTGTTTCCACTGCCGGATCGGTCAGACCCACCTGTGCCCGAACGGGATGTTGATCGGGCGTGACACCAACGGCGGTTTTGCCGAATACATCACCGCGCCCGCTAGCCACGTCTTCCATCTGCCCGACGCTATCGGCAGCCGGATTGCGCCGATGATTCAGGTGCTGACAACCTGTCTGCATGCGCAGCGGCAGGTCAATATTTTCCCGGTCGAATCGGTCGTGGTCTTCGGGCTCGGCGTGACCGGGCAGTTGCACGTGCAGCTGGCGAAAGCGCGGGGCGCCAGTCCCGTCATCGGCGTGACGCGCAGCCCGGAGAAGCGCGCCCTCGCGGAAAAGCTCGGCGCCGACCTCACGATTGCGGGAGGGGAAGGTGCCATCGACCGCGTGCGCGAAGCGACAGAAGGCCGCGGCGCGGATGTGGTCATCGAGACGACGGGCGTTCTGCCGTCAGTGGCGGCGGGAGTGAAGATGGCGCGCCCGGGCGGCCGCTTGCTGCTCTTCGGCATCATCACGGCCCAGGAGGGAGCCTTGCCCTTCTATGATCTCTATTTCAAGGAGATCGCCCTCATCAGCGCCCGCGTCGCCAAGAGCGAAGACTATCCAAGCTCCATCAGCCTGGTGCAACGCGGCACCGTGCAGCTCGAGCCGCTGGTCAGCGACGTCATGCCGCTCGGCGAGTTGAAGGCGGCAATCGGGATGTTGGCGTCGACGAGCGGTCGGGGGATGAGGATCATCATGGAGCACAGGAAGGGGGGGTAGGGCGGGTAGGGCGGGTAGGTCGGGCAGGTCGGGTAG